>Ga0209060_10002143_pt1 | contig 19075 bp, 36 predicted proteins | sample Coa_R1_8_FD_187155 | JGI IMG/M metagenome (GOLD analysis project Ga0209060, IMG submission 187155) | Surface soil microbial communities from Centralia Pennsylvania, which are recovering from an underground coalmine fire - Coalmine... | ecosystem: Environmental > Terrestrial > Soil >...
CCAGGGCCGCTTGGGGATGGTGTCCTGCTGCTGCGGGTACATGTCCGGGGTGCCGGGGCCGCCGCCCATCCCCAGCGACTTGGCATACAGCTTGACCTTGACGCCGGTGAGCCGGTTGCCGATCGGCTCCCGCGGGTCGTCGGTGCCCCGGCCTACCGCCCTGGTGTTGTCGAGGTGGGAGTGCAGCTGCACCAGCCCGGTGTTGATCTCGTACTGCGAGGGGTCGCTGGTGCGGGCTTCGTTCACCGGCCCGTGGACCTTGGACTGCCAGCCGCCGGTGTAGCCGGGGGTCGGCACTGCGATGGCGTGGCCGCGCTCGAGCTCGAGCTGGTCAGAGTAGGAGCGGACACCGGCGCCACCAGGTGGCCCGCCGAGCGGGAACCCGTCGACCGGGTTGTCATCGTTGTAGGGGCCCCACGCCGGCCAGCCCTCTGGCTGCGGGTAGGCGCCCACTTCCATGATCTCGCCGTCCCGGTCGGGGCGGCCGGTGGTGTTCTCCCCCCAGTTGGGGTGATCGGTGGCCAGGTACCGGTAATCCTCACCGGCATAGTAGGAAGCGTCTTCGGCCTGGTAACCCCACGCGGCCGGGCCCAGCAGGATCTCCGGCGGCATGTCGCCGGGCCCGGTCGACCCCAGGGGCAGCTTCGGGCCGCCGCGCGGGATGCCGGCGGGCACCGCGTGCACCGGGTTGACCCCGGTGCCCCATTGCAGGGCGGCATAGGGCTCGATGACTGCGGCCTGCCGCCAGCCGCCCGCGATCGCCACGGGTCAGCCCTTGATGGCGGTGCCCAGCAGGCCGGAGGCGGCCTGGCCGCCGGCCTGAATGCCGGCCACGGTCTGCCGGCCGGGCAGGAACAGGGCGGTGATCACGCCAATGGTGATCACGCCGGTCACGAACAGCTTGATGGTTTCCTGCATGGGGTCACCGGACCTTCACCAAATGGAGGGCAGGGCTGGCCGGGCGGGCTTTCCACCGGCGGTATTCCTTGACCGCGAGCACCCCGCACCAGTAGCCCACCTCGGCCAGCGCGAACGCTTGCGCGAAGTTGAGCCGGCACCGCCGGGTGGCCGCTATGACGATCAGCGCCGGCGCCGCGGCGGCGATCGCCTCGTCGGGATTGGCGGCCGCGTACCGGGCCAGCGCGACCACGTGGTCGCGCGCCGCGGTGGTCACGCCGGCCACCAGGTCGCCGTTGGTGCGCGCAATCTGCGCGGAATTGTTCATCAGGCCACCTTGGGTTTGGCCAGCAGGGACAGCACTTCCTGGGCCGGCGATTTCACCCCAGGCGTGACACCGCCCACCAGAACGGTGATCATCACGATGGCGGCCAGGCCCACCGCGGCCTGCTCGTCGAGTTTCTCCAGGCCGGCGAACACCACCGCGGAGCCCAGGGTGCCCAGCACGATCCGCCAGTTGGGCTTGCCCAGCTGCAGCCATTCATTGCCGAACGTGATGGTGCCGGCCAGCAGGATGATCCCGGTAGAGGCGGCCATCAGGGCACCACCTTGCCGACCACGCCGGCGGCGCCGGTGACCACCTGCAGCGGGCGCCCTTTGAACATGGCGTTAAGCCCGATGGCGAGCACCACCAGACCGCCGACCACCTCGAGCACACGGAGCCACAGGTTCGGCTGGAACAGCGGCGCCAGGGCGCCGGTGATCGGGCTGGTGAGGCTGGGCACCGCGGCGTCGGCAGTGGCCGCGCCCAGGCCGCCGGATAGCGCGGAGGCGGCCGGGCCCTTGGCCGCGTTGAACGCGGCCTTGGCGTCATCGATGGTGGCGAACGGGCCCGCGAACCCGGCCACCATCAGCGCCTTGGCGAGCAGCGAATTGTGCTGCTGCTGAATGGTGCCGGTGATCAGGTTGACGTAATAGTCACCTGAGCTGGGTGCCTGCCCGCCGGTGGTGGTGGCCATCAGTCACACCCCGCACATCGGTGCCGTGGCCCACGCCGACCAGTCGGTGCCGTTGCTCGATCCATGGATGGCCACCCTGGTGTTGAGCCCGGGATCCTGCAGCTGCGCGATCGAGTAGCCGGCGCCTTTCCCGCCCGGCGTGTCCAGCTGGAACAGGCCCACGTTGGTGCCGCCGTCCGGGTTGCCCGAGGTGACCGCCGCGCGGCCGCCGGATTCGTGCATGGCGATGCATGCCGCCGTGGCAGCGTGGGCCGGGTCACCGCCCTCCGCGATCCACAGCGACGCCACCGCCAGGCTGGTGAGGGTGCCGCCGGTGCCACCGGGCCCGGTGCGGGCCAGGGGGCCGGTGACACCGGCCAGGGCACCGCTGCCGGCGGCCGGGGAAGTAGCCGCCGCTCCTGGTGTCTGGATCGGGTTGGCCTTGGCGCCGGTGGGCTGCTGGCCGGAGAGCAGCTGCCGGAGCGTGGTGGTGGTCTTGGCGCCCTTGAACCCGGACCACACCAGCAGGATGCCCGCCGCGGCGGCCGCCACCGCCATGCCGTTGACACCCTGCACCGCCACCAGACGCCGGCCGGGTTACTTGAGCTTGGCGACGTAGGGCCCGACCACGGGCACCTTGTCACCGAACTTCAGCAGCGCCACCGCCGCGGCGGCGCCGATCCAGAACTCCTTGGACTTGAGAACCTTCACAGCCCACCTCCGGGCAGCTGGCCGGCGTCGGGCACCGGCGTGACGATCACCGGCGGCACCGCGCCGGCGTTGGTAGTGGCCGGGGCTGGCGCCGCGGCCTGTTCCGCCTGGGTGAACCGCTCACGGGCCTGCTCGAGCAGGCCCATCAGCCGGTCCAGCTCGCCGGGGTTGCGCGCGGGCCCGGCGGTGATGAGGTGCTCGAGCAGCTGCAGCAGCTCACCCATTACTGGCCGCCGGTGAGGCTGGCGGTGTCGCCCTTGTTGCCGCCGGCCGGGGCCACGTAGTTGACCACCGAGAACAGCGTGCCGGCGTTGCCGAGGCTGCCGTTGAAGATGAAGTTGCTGCCCGGGCTCGACACCAGGTAGGTGCGCCGGGTCTCAGAGCCCGGCTTGTCGAATGCGAAGTCCTTGTTGAAGTTCAGCGCCTTGACGCCGTTCTCCAGGCCCGGTTCCACGAACGTGGCCTGGGTGCCGACCGCGGCCACGTCGGTGAACCGGGCATCGGCCGGGGTGGTCTGCTGCAGGTTGGTGTTGCGGTACCCGTAGTCGCGGGCCATCTTCTGGTTCCACAGCACCTTCTGGTACTGGGAGACCAGGAAGTTGGCCTCGAACTTGATGCCGATGATCGGGTCGGGCCAGTCCAGCTCCCCGTTGGCCCTGGTCCCGGCGGAGCGGACCAGCATGAACAGGTAGTTCCGCCAGGGGTAGCCCAGTGCGGTGTTGAGCTGCAGGTTGTTCGTGCCGCCGGTGGTCGGCAGGGAGCCCTGGGTCCAGTACTGCGTGGTGCCCGCCGCCGGCGGCGAGCCGGCGATCGGGCGGCCGGCCCGGTCCATCTTCTTGGGCTCCCAGTAGAACACCTGGGTGCCCCGGATCCGCAGGCTCGGCGCGCTGGTGGGCGCCGCGGAGAACAGGTTCGCCGACGTGTTGTAGGACATGACCAGGGTGAGCGCGGCGGTGTTGTTCACCGATGCCACCGGGCCGATCGGGTCGCGCCGCACGATCTCCAGCGGGATCCAGAGGTTCCAGTGGAACGACTTGGCGGCCGCGTTGGTCGAGGTGCCGGCCACCACGTAATAGGTGGCCGCGGTGGCGGGGTCTTCGGCGTTGCCATAGCCGCCGTACTTGTTGGTCAGCATGGCGGTGTAGCCGTCGAAAGGCCCGAAAATGGCCTCGTTGTTCACGTCGTTGAGCTGAATGTTGCCCAGGATGTTGAACGGGTAATTCTCGGTGGCGGTGACGGTGGCCACCGCGTTGCCGGAGGTGGTGGCCAGCAGGTCCAGCCAGATGCCCTTGAGCCAGCCGGTGGCGGTCAGGGCCCAGTTGGTGAACGACGCGCCGTAGGTGGCAACCGTCTGGTCGTAGTCCTGGCCCTCCGTCACCTCCTGGGTGCCGACCAGGAACGACCGGGGGCGGACTTGCTGCTGCTGGCCGGGCTTGGCCGGCGCCGCGGCTGGGGCTGCTGGCATCGCACTCTCCACTGGGGCTAGGGCAGAGGGTGGAGAGCACCCACAGCATTGACGGAGAGCAACCGAGGATGCGGCGGGTGCTCTCCGTCGTGACGAAAGATTAGCAGCTCAGAGCCCGATTACCGCCATCCACGGGCCGCCTTTGTGGATGTAGAGTTTTTCGCTTATGTTTTTCCACCCGGCGGCGGTTTTGATCCGGTGCATCGGCAGGTTTTGGACGGTTTCCGCGACCAGCCGCGGGTCGACACCGCCGCCTATCTCGGCGAAGCGGCGCTGGTTGCGGTGGTCGGTGTCCTTGCCAAAGATGAAGTGGGTGGGGGCGGAGTAGCTGAATGTGCTCACCGCGCCGCCGCCCTGGGTACCCGACGGCTTCTGGTTGGAGAACCACAGCCCGGCCTTGGGGCCGCCGCCCGCGGTCCAGAACTCCTCCAGGTCCATGTTCAGCTCGAGCAGCGCCGCGAGCAGGTACACGTCATCGGCGAAGGTCAGGGACTGGCCACCGCGGAACTGCTCGGACAGGCACCGGCGGAACACCCCGGCCAGCTGGGCCCTGTTCTGCTCCACCGTCGCCGGCGGCTTGAGGTGCGGCGGCCATAGCACATAGCCGCGCGGTTGCTCCCGCAGCCACCGTTTCGGTGGCGGCCAGTCGCCGATGATCTGCAGGCTCAGCCGCTTCGCCCAGGCGTTGGTGGCCGGGTCGATGCTCTTAGGCATCATCGACACCGTGCGCAAATGCGGCTGCTGCGTCATCGCCACATCAAGCATCTGATAAAGCAGGTGCGTTTTGCCGCCCTGCAAAGGCTCCCAGCAGCCGACTATCTCACCAGGCTGATATTCGAACCGCTCATTAAGGAACTCCTCACGGCCGAAACGCGCAATCCGCATGGCACAGTGCTTATGCCGCGGGGGCGGCCGCGGCCGCCGGTGGGGAATCAGCACCGGCGGCCGCGGCCACGTCGTCGGCCGCGAACCGCTCCGCGGCCTCGTTCATGAACGCGGCTTCGGCGGCCAGGTCCGCCTGCATCGCGGCGAACGTCTCCGCCCACTGCCGCTCGGTGTGCTGGGCCAGCAGCTCCATGTCACCATTCGGGGGGGCCCGCCAGATCATGCCCGTCTGGACGGCGAACGGGGCCAGGGCCATCACCGCGGGCAGCACCCAGCCCGCCTCCCCGGTGGTCAGCTTCTCGACACCCCACCGGATGCTGGCATTGTGCTGGGCCATCAGGTTGACGCCCTGCACCACCCCGCCCTGGTTGGACTTCAGCACGTAGGCCTGCGCCCGGACCCGGATCCGGATCGTGTCCCAGGGCACCGGCGTGGCCGCCATCACCATCCAGAGCGCCTCGGTGAAGTCAGCGAGCCCGGCCGAGTAGTCCGCGGCCGGGCCTGGCTTGGCGGCGCCGCCCTGGGGCGCCGGGGGCGGTGCTGAGATCTCCCGCGGCCGCGCCTTGGGCGGCCGGCCGCCCGGCCGCTTCTTCGGCCGCCCGTCCAGGGTGCGGCCGTAGGGCGCGTCCGGGTCGGCGGGCTCGCGCCGCGGCGGCGCCGCGTGCTCCGGCTCATCGCTGCGCGGCGCCGCCATCGCGGCCGCGAACGCCTGATCGGTGCCGTCGACGTCGACCCGCTGCCCGTCAGCGGTCGCTAGCGTTTCCACCGTTCAGCACCTCCCACACATTCCCCAGGTTGGCCTCGCACGCGGCCACGCGCCGCTGCAGCTCCCGCTCCGGGGTTTCCCCCAGCCAGTTCACCGGCGCGGCCGCGCGGCGGACCAGCGGCCGCCCCACGATGACCCGGGCCACCAGCAGGATGATCGTCACCGCAGCGGCGATCGCCAGCCGCGGCCAGCTCAGCGCGGTCATCAGTTGAGCCCGTTCAGCAGCAGGCCGCGCTGGAGCATGATCTGCTCGAGCGGGGTAGGCATGATCAGCTCGCGGCCGCCGTTCGGCTGGTCCGGGTCGGCCAGGGCCTGCTGGGCGCCCTGGGCATACGCCATCCGGTGGTAGTCGATGAACAGCTGGGCATCCTTGAGGCTGGCGAACCCCTGCGGCGCGTTCCGGAAGCTGAAGAACGCATACCACCGCTGGTCAGGAACATGACGGACCGCAGCCAGTCTGCTGTCATAAAGCACGCCATCGCTGCTGCCGTCCTGCAGCTTCAGCGCGACCCAGCTGCGGATCCGCTCTGACCAGTCGGTGCCGAAGACGTGGACCTGCACCGCGTCATACGCGCGCCGGGCCGCGTCGGTGACCACCACGCATTCAGCGCAAACCCGCCGCTCGTGCCGGCACAGCTCCGGGCTAGACATAGTGCAGGTCCGGCGGGGCCACGCAATTCCAGTGCTGCTGCGGCCGCCGCATCAGCGCGCGGAGCCGGCACCGCCAGCATGGCCGGGTGCGCCGCGGCACCTTCACCTCGATCTGCAGCTGGGTGGCGGGCTTGGTGACCAGCCACACCGCGCTAGGGACGCCGCAACCGCAGCGGTGCTCACCGTTATGACCGGCGTTGCGCAGGCAGCTGTGCCCCGAACCGAACAGCGCCAGGCAGCCGACGACCGGGCTAGGCGGCTGCTGCACGCCGGCCTGCCAGCACCAGGGCCACCGCGGCGATCAGCAGCGCGGCGCCGGAGAGCACCAGGGCGAGAGTGACGACACCGCCGGCCTGTTTTACCGCGCCGGTGATCTGATCCGCCACCTGGGCGCGGCGGCTGCTCCCCATCATGGCGCCACCGTACCATCATTGGTCTAGACCAATTCTGTAAGGAAACACCGGTGCCTAAGGGAACGCCGAACACCCACCGCTGGGATTGCTCCCAGGATCACCTGGTGGTTGCCGCGCTCGGACAGGGTTTCGGCCGGGAGCTGGTGCTCTCCGGGCTCGAGAGTTTCGAGCGCGCCGACGCCGTGCGCAAAGGCATCTACCGGTGCGCGCGGCACCGGCGGGTCAGCGCCGAGGCGGGCCCGGCGCGCGTGGTCGACCAGCCGGCCATGGGCATCAGGAAGACCGGCCGCACCTACGCGCTCCACTTCAAGATGCACCGCAAACGGGACGGCCGCCGGCATCTGCTCGATCACCACGGGCCCGACCGGGCCAGCTGGCCCTACGATCCGCGGCGGCCGGCCACCGGCGCGGAGCGGGAGAGCTGGGCGCCGCGCAACGAACGCGGCCAGGCCGTCAGTCACGATTTATGGAACTGAGTTTCATTTATTCACCGGAGGTCCCATGTACTGCACGCATTGCGGCAACCCGGTTGCCGATGATCCGGCCGCGGCCGCAGAGGTCGAGGCAGCCGCGGAAACCGCCGGTGCGCTTGAGGGCGCCGCGGAATCGACCGCCACCGCGGAAGTGGAAATCGCGCGGATCAATGCCGATCGTGACGTGACACTGGCGAAGATCGAGAAAGGCATTCTCGAAAACATGACGGAAGCCCAGGTGGCCGAAGATGCCGTCAAGGCCGATTTGCTCGATCAGGTGCTAGAACCATCGGAGCCGGAGCCGGTGCCCGTCGTGGTCGATGACGCCGGGCCCGCGGAGCCGGAACTAGACGGTGAGCCGCCGCCGGTGCTCGAGGATTCACCGGCGCCGGAACCAGCCGCTAAGCGTGGCGGCAATCCCTGGTGGTGATGACGGGAGCCTCGCGCAGTTCGATGATGACACGTGCGAATTCACCGGCTCCCCAGATAGCGGAGTAACGGGCTTCGATTCCCTCGCAGATAGGTGCCCATTCGCGGCTGATCTGGATTGGGTAGACGGTCATCGCGGCCGATTCTTTAATCTCGCGTTCCGTTGCGTGCATAGACAGGGTCTCTAAACTCCGCTGGGCGAATTTCGATTTCCAATTTGGGCCAGCTGCGTGAGCTGCTCTCTTATGGTTTCCGGGTAGTCAGCCGGGCCCCATACCGCCCAGTCCTGCCCGGCCGCTAGCAGCAGCTGGCCCCACCGCCATTGCGCGGGCTCGAGGCGGCCGCGGGCAGTCTTCACCTCGCGCCATAGCACACCGCCGGGCCCGATGATCTCCAGATCTGGCCAGCCCTTAGACCAGGAGCCGTTGACCACCGGGAAGTGCTGGGCCACCAGGCCGGGCTGCTCGTCGACCAGCTCCGCGATTGCTTCGAGCAGCTCGTCATGCGTCCGCGGCGGCCTGGTGCTCGAGCTGGGCAACTTCAGAGTGAAGTTGGGGCGCCGGGCCCAGACATGGGGGCACCTGGGCCCGGCGCGCTCGAGCTGGGCCCGGTGATGACGGGCCCAGCGGTTGGTGATATGGGGGTGGCTTGGTGGGCTGGGCCGTTGGCGTGCCGCCATTGCTGCACCAGGGCGGCCACCGCCGCGATCAGGCCCGCGGCCGCGGTGAGGATGGCGGGCAGCTGGTCGACCACGGGAACCTCACCAGGTGCCGAACAGGTCTGAACGATCCCACGTGGTGTTGCCGCCGACGTTCTGGTTGGCCCAGAGCTGGCTGGCCGGGATCGGCGCCGCCCAGTTGCCGGCGAGGTCCGCGGCGAGCTGCCCGGCGGTCCAGGTCTTGTTGTCGAGGGTGGGGATCCAGAACTGGCACCGCGGATCCCGCGCGACCGGGCCCAGCTCGGCCAGGGCGCGGGCGGCCAGCGATCGCTGCACGTAGACGCGGGCCCGCTGCTGGTGGCCGACGCGGTATTCCGCCCAGCCGCGAAGAATCCCGGGCTCGGTGAATACCGGGTTGCCCGGCTCATAGTCAGCGATACCGCAGTGCAGCGCGTCGCCGGTGATGGTGATCCACCTGACGTGCTCGAACAGGTGGGCGGCGTTGCGGCCGGCGGTGCCAAACAGCCCGTCGTAGTACAACGCGGCCGCCTTGGTGCCCGCCGGGATCAACCAGGGCCTAGTCGAGTCGTAGAACCGCTCGACCTGGGCCGTGGCCGCGGCCGCGGCCGCCGGGTCGGCCGGGCTGGGGCTGGCCGCGGCCGCGGCGTCCTGATCGGTGCTCATCGCTGCCCTCCATCGCCTGCTGATGAATCACAACTTTGTCATTTCCGGCCTGTGGATTACCGGCTGCCTTCCAGCTCAGGTGGTCACCAAGATCAGCCACCAGGGGGATCTAGTACCGGATCTAGTGGGGTCTGCGAACCGGAACCCAGTCCACACCGTTCCGGAACTCAATCGGCAAACCAGAACTCAATCAGGCCGGTAGGGATTTCAGCTGTTCCGGAACTCAATCGCAAAACCGGAACCCAATCATAGACAATGAGTATCCACAGGTGAACGTATAGTGACGGGCTGTGGATAACCGCATCGGGCTTCCGAACCGGAACTCAATCGCAAAACCGGAACCCAATTGCCGGCCAAACGCAGACGAGAGCTAACCCAGCGTGATAGGCCTGTGGATTACGTCCCCGCGGATCCCGGGTGTGTCGCGAAGGGGGAAAACCCGGTGAAGCAGCTCGCGGTGTTCCTGGCCGCCGCCCTGGTCGTCACCTACGCGGCGCACCGGGTCATGGCCAACGAGGCAGCACACAAGTACCCGCCAGCAGCCTGCGTGCTGCTAGGCGGTCACTGGGATATCTGGGATGGCTGGCGCTGCGGCTGAATCAGGCGCGCCGGAACCAGTCGATGACGCGAGCGTGCTCGGCAGGCTCGAGCGTCGAGGGAATGTCGTAGTTCGGCGAGGTGAGGCAGTACTCGGTGGCGTGATCCCGGGCAATGCCGAACGCGCCGCCGCGGACCCGTGCGCAGATCAGGCCGACCGTCTCCAGGTGGGCCAGGGCGATGACGACGGTGAAGCGGCCGCGGGCGGTGTACTGGGCGAGGCGGCCGATGCCGGGGAAGGCCCGGGTACCGTCACCGTTGGCGCAGGCACCCAGGGACATGCCGATGTGCTTGATGGTCGAGGGGCGCAGCCAGGATCCGTCCTTGCGCTGGCACCGGCCATCGCACAGGCCATGAGCGAACAGCGGCGAGCTGGCCGGCAGCGAATTTAGCTCCTGGAGCCATTCCAGCTTGCCCATGAGCCGCTCGAACTCAAACCGCGGCGCCAGCGCCGATACAGCCATCCTTCACCCCGCTCCTGCCTTGATAGCCCTCACCGCGGGCCGGGCCAGTGTTGTCGGACGCCGGCGGAAGAACCGGCCCGCGGTGAGGGAGTGTGTTAGATCATTCCGGCCGGGTGATCATGGCCAGGGCCGACTCGCCGGCTCAGCGCGTTGTGCAGGTTATTCAGGCAGAAGAACTGCACGATGATGACGGACAGCCAGGTCAGCTGCTCCCATTCCGCGGCGCCTCCGGTAACCAGCACCGAGATCATCACCACGATCGCTGACACGATGCCGAGCCGGAATACCCACTTCATGACCGGCCCCTATCCCAGTCGAGCAGCAAGCCCTCCAGGGCGCCGACATGCTGCGCGATCAGCCTGGTCTCGCCATCGCTGCGCAGCGTGGCCAGGAACGCGCCCAGGTCCTCGTCGAACTCCAGCTTCCATTCGGGCCATATCGGCTCGAGCTGGGCCAGGTGCAGGACCACCGCGCCCGGGGTCATGCCCCGGGCTCCGGGGGGATCTGCAGCGTCCAGATCGTGGTGCGGAACGGAGCGCGGGTCGCCTGCAGCCAGCCCAGGTCCTCGAGCTGGTGCAGCCGGTTCCAGACCGTCGACCGGGAGAACCCGGTCTCAGCGGCCAGCTCGCGTTCGCTGATCTGCACCGAGCTGAACAGGTCAGCCCGGCCGGCCAGTGTCAGCAGGATGTGCCTGGCCTTGGCCTCCAGGTCCGCGTTCTCGGCCGCCTCCCACACCTCCGCCCCAGTCGGCGTGCTCACGCGGAGCCGCCGGCGGGCAGCTGGTCGGGCACCGGGTAGGGGTAACCGTATGGATCGGGTGTCCACGTGCCGTCGGCGCCGCCGACCGGTGCCCACGCGGCGCCTTCGGCGGTTTCGTGCATGTACGGGTGCCCGGCGGGCTTCACGCACCGCCAGCCGGCGGCCTCGTTGGTGCCTGACGGAATGGCACCGCACACGCGCATGGTGAACCCGACGCTCGGCATCTGGTCGTGGTGTTCCTGGGCGGCCTCCCAGCCGGCCGCGAGCACATCCATCGTGTCGTAGCCGTGGTGGCTGGTGATGGGGGCGGCGTGCCGGGGTTCCCGTTTCGGGCTCTCATCTGAGGGCGCCGGTGCCGGCTCGGCCGGCTCGGGCTTGTACGGCGGGAATAGCGACACCGGCTCCCGGTAGCGGAACAGGCCGATGGTTGGGATGGTGCCGACGCCGGCGAGGTAGGCCAGCACCAGGCATCCCCACAACAGCACGTCCGGATTCATTGAAGCGCTCCCCTTCCGCCCTAGGCCGCGGCCCGGGCCGTGACAAGTTGCTCTACCGGCACGCTCAGCTCCGCACTGATCGCCTCGAGGTCATCGAGCGACATCACGACGGACCCGTTCAGCCGGTGGCTCACATACATCCGCGACCAGCCCAGCCGGGCCGCCAGCTCGCTCTGGGTGCGGCCCTGGCGGGCCAGTTCCGCCCGGATCTCACGGCGCGCGGTCTCGTTGAGGCTCAGCGTGTCTGTACTCATGCATGGGACGTTATATCTCTCAGAGATACAGATGCAACTCACTACGTGCGCATGTCCTTGTCAGGTTCGGGACTGTCGCTGTACGGTGAGCACATGAGCTTGTCAGAGATCGTTGCTGCCGAGATCCGCGCTGAAATGGGCCGACAGCGTTACACCGGCCGGAGCCTGGCCATGCGGCTCGGCTGGCCGCCGATGTACCTCTCGCGGCGGCTTTCCGGCCGCACTTCCTTTGACCTGAACGACGTCGACCTGATCGCCCGGGCGCTGGAGGTGCCTGTAACCAGCTTCTTTCCGGGGGACCGTGTTAATCAGTTGAGGAAGCAACTGCTGGCGGTGGCAGCGTGAACAAGGTGCTCACCGAGGCCTGCCGGCCTTATGACCTTTACCGGAACCCCGAGCCCGTGGACATCTGGGCCATCGTCGACCGGCTCACCGACCGGGAGCTGCGGACCATGGCGATGTCCTTCGCCATACGGCACCCGGCCGCGTTCGAGCACAAGCTGCTGGATATCTGGAACGCCCGGCAGCGTTTCACGGAAACCGAAAAGACCGGTTGACCTGCGGTGTTGCGCGTTTCACGGGGAACCGTGTCCGCCGATGGGCAGAAGGTGTGCTCGTGCGGGTGCGGGCGGCCGCGGGACCGGGCGGGCCAGCGGTACCGGAAGGACTGCCATGCCCGGTATATGGCGGAGCGGCGCCGGGGGATGGTTGAGGTGCTGCTGACCGCGGAGGAATGGGCGATGGTCAAGCAGCAGCGCAAAGGTGACGTTGGTTGATCTGTAACAACTAACGATTGCGGCCGATATGCCTATTGGGGGGCGTATGGGGCCCGGTGATGGCGAGGTCCTGGCCGCGCACCTGGAATGGGTGCAGCTGCGCGGGCTGTCGGTGTCGACGATCCGCCGTCGGCGGGTGGTGATGGGCTGGGTGGCGGCCAGCCTGCCGGGCGGTCTCCTGGAGGCCTCCGCGGCGGATCTGAAGGCATGGCGGGCGGCTCTGAGCGTGGCCCCGGACGCGGTGTCGGTGTACGTGTCGCACGTGCGCCAGTTCTACGCCTGGGCGGCCGCTGAGGGCTTCCTGGCGGGCTCTCCGGCGGTGAGCATCCCGGCGCCGAGTCGGCCGCGGCGGCTGCCCCGGCCGATCGCCGAACAGCGGCTGGCGGTAGCGGTGGCAACGGCGCCGCCAAGAATCCGGCCGTGGCTGGTGCTGGCCGGGTGGGCGGGGCTGCGGGCCAAGGAGATAGCGCTGCTGCGCCGGGAGAACGTGCTCGATACCTGGGCGCCGCCGGTGCTGCTGATCGCCGACGGCGCGACCAAGGGGCACGCGGAGCGGCTGGTGCCGATGTCCGCGTTCGTGCTCGGCGAGCTGCGGCCGCACCTGCCGCGGCGCGGCTGGGTGTTCCGGCGCCAGGACGGCCGTCCCGGGCCGAACACCGCGGCGGTGGTGTCGCATCTGGTGAACGACTACCTGCATGGCTGCGGGATCCCCGAGACGCTGCACCAGCTGCGGCACCGGTTCGCCACCCAGGCCCAGCTGGCCTGCCATGATCTGCGCGTGGTCCAGGAGCTCCTCGGCCACGCGACCCCGGTGAGCACCGCCGGCTACGCAGCCTATGACGCCGCGGCGGCCGCGGCCGCGGTGGATGCGATCCCGTCGCCGACAGCGATCCGGGGGCTGGCCGTCTGACCTGCCATTACGTGATTCACGTTATGCGTAACCGCTAAAGAATTAGCGGCGGCCGACCAGGTAGCCGACGTACCCGGATAGGCCGCCGGCGACCAGGGCGAACCCGGCGAGGGTGTAGCGGAACCGCTCGAGGATCCGGAGGCGGGCTTCGTGGTCGGGCAGATCAGTGAGCTGCTGGCTGATCGCGGCCAGCTGCACCTGCATCTCCACCACGCGGGTGAACACGTCGAGGACGTTGACGGTGGCCACCGGCACCGGCGCGGGCCCGGATTGCCAGGGTGCGCCGTGCCGGGGCGGTGGCGGTGTTCCCATCGGCTTCTCCGTTCATGGTGCGGGTGATGTGCCGCCGCATCAGCAGGTGATGGGCGGTGAACGCCGGCGTGGTCCACAGCACCGAGGCCACCAGGTTGGGCCACAGCGCCGCCCACCAGCCGGCCAGCAGCGTCATGGGATGGAGAACAGCGCCAGGCACGACGCGCGCTGAAAACAATGCGTCACCGCGTTGCCGTTATTGACATTCAGCACAAGCGTGTCCCCGTTGGCAATCGGCAGGCCGTTGAACGATCCGCCGTCCTGCCCGTTGACCGCCTGGTTAGCCGCCGAGACACCCAGCTCGACCACTGCCAGGGTGGTGCCCGAGCCCGTCTCTATGTCGGCGAAGAACTGGGTGGCGGCGCCGGGCCCGGTGCCATCGGTCTGCAGCGCGTAGGACAGCGACACACCCCACAGCCGCCCGGCGCCGCCGAACGTCTTGAACGTCACCTGGGTGGCGCCCTGCCGGGTGCGCTGGGCGGACTGCAGCGCGGGCACCGCCGGCGGCACGCCCAGGGCCTGCGACTCCTGGGCGATAGTGCCGCCGGAGGATAGCCCGGCCACGGTGCCATCCTGGGCCGGGGTGCCCAGGGTGCCGTTCACCTGCAGCACGGCGGCGTTGGTGGCCAGGCCCAGCGCCTGGATCTGCAGCGCCACGTCCGCCGGTGACGGGGCCCAGCTGGTGCCGCCGGCGATCACCAGCAGCGCCGCGGTGCCCGCGGTCGCGGCCGCGTACTTCACTCCGCCGGTGTAGGCGATCGACCCGAGCGGCGGGATCGGGTCGCAGTCCCCATCACCGGGCGCCAGGTTCTGCCTGATGCCGACCGTCACCGGGTTGACCAGGTCCTGGTTGGCCAGCAGCACCGGGCCCTGCCCTGCCCATACCTGGGCGGCTTGCGGGCTAACGGGGAACACCGGCATGGCTAGAAACTCATCTGCGCGGCCGGGCACCAGTTCCATGTTGGCGCGGTGCCGGTGTAATTCACGGTGATTGAGGCACCAGCGGCCACGAAGAACCCGCCCACATCGGCACCGGCAACGCTGGTATTCACCCCGGTGGCCACGCCGTTGATAGAAACGCCGGTGACGCTGCCGCCGCTGGTGTTGGTAATGAACACCTGAAAATCGGGGCCGTAGTTCTGCTGGGCGGTGCCTGACGCGGGCATTGCCGGCGGGCTGCCGGTGGTGCTGTTGGAACCGGGCGGGCCAGGGTATGCCTGCGACAGATTAGGGTCACCCACGATGGCACCGTGGAAGCTGAACTCCGCGCCGTTAATATTGGATCCGCTCATGTTGGTTGGCCCGATATGGCCGCTGCACTGCTGCACCTTGCCGGTGCCGTCACAATAGAACCCGTAGGGATACACGGTGCCGGTGCTGCTGCCGGGGTTGCCCTCTACCTTGGTCCAGATTTGCGCGTCATAGAAACGTACCTCGCCAGCCGTCGGGGTGCCCACCTGATTGACCACCGCGATAACCGCCAGCGGCGTGCCGTACGTGCCCACCGGCACCGTGGTGTTGCTGTTGGTCCTGCTCATGTTCCCTTTAAGGAACAGCTGGGTGCCGCCGAGGTTGACGCCATCGAAAATACAGCCGTTCTGCCCGAGGTTGCAGAACATGGTGATATCAAAGAACAGGTATTCAGCGGAATGGTGGGTGTTGTCGCTGGTTATGGCGGTGCTGCACACCATCGCGGTATCGTTGTTGAGCAGGTGTACCTGGTAATGCTGCTTTTCATTCCAGAACACGCGCAAGATATTGGCCAGGCCTATGCCACCAGCACCGGCGAAGTTGGCCACCACCACGTTCTCAACGACCAGGCCCCACGCATCACCGCAATCAATGCCGGTGCTGGCGCCGGTGGCTGTCAGGGTGCCCGCCGGGTTTTGCCCGGAGACCACCAGGTCACGGATATACCCGCCGGTGAGGTCCGCGGGGTTGAGCCCGAACTGGGCGCCGTAGCCGCTCGAGCGGTGGGCGTAGATGCCGGTGACTCCGGCGCCCACCACATGGATGGTGGTGGCGCTGCCCTGGCCGCGGAGCGACAGCGGGCCGCCGCCGGAGGTGCCCGCGGTGGTCTGCTGCGGCAGGAAGATGCAGGTGTTCGCCGGCGGGCTGAATCCCGCTATGGCGATGGCCGAGGTCTTGACGTAGAAGTCACCGGGGCCCAGCACGACGGTGCCGCCGGAGGGCAGGCCGTTGAGGGCGGCCGCGATGGCGGCCACGTCGGTGGCGCCGGTGGTGTCACCTGATGGGTTCACCACGGTGGTGGCGGTGGTCACCCACGCGGCGGTTCCGCTCACGATGCCCAGCAGCTGGCCGCTGGCGCCCAGGGCCAGCCGGCTGGCCGCGCCGCCGGTGTTGCCCACGATCAGGTCACCCTTGGCCGCCATCGGGTTAGCAAAACCGGCCGGATTATTCACCCAGCCTGGTGCGCTGCCCACGACGCCCAGTACCTGGCCGGAGACACCCAGGGCCAGCCGTTGCGCGGCGCCGCCGCCGCCGCCGAAGATGGTGTCTCCCTGGGTAGTCATCGGGTTGGCGAACCCGGTCACCGGGTTGGCCCAGCTGGGCAGGCCGGCGGCCATGGTGAGCACCTGACTGGCCAGCCCGGCGGGCAGCCTGGTGGGCACCCCGGCGCCGGTGCCGATGATCATGTCGCCGGTGCCGGTCATCGGGTTGACCAGGCTGTTGGCGCCGAAGCTGACCTGGCTGCCGCCGGACAGGGAGCCGGCCCCGGTCAGGGTGCCCATGTTCAGGTACTGAACCCCGCCGGCGAACGTCACGTTCGAGCCGAGCCGGTAGGTCCCGGCGGGTATGTAGATCAGCTGCCCGGGCGGCTGGGCGGCGAGGAGGCCGGCCGCGGTGAAGATCGGCGCGTCATCGGCGATGCCGTCACCGCGGGCGCCCAGCGCTTTGACGTTCAGCCAGTCAACCCGCCCGTTTTCCAGCTCGAGCTGCGGATTGTAGGGCTGGGGCATGTCAGGAGATCCAGCAGCCGAAATCGATTCCGTTGCCGGCGCCGGTGATCGCGGCGAGCTGGGCGCCGACCGCGGGCGGCGCGGCCTGGGTGCCCATCGTCCCGTACAGCTGCGGCGCCACCGCGGCTGCGCCGGCGGCCTTGTTCGCGGCGCCGGCGAGGGTGGGCATGGTGGTGCCCGCGGAGATCGACACCACCGCGTAGTACCGGCCGGTCTGCGGGATCAGCCCGGGGAAAGTCACCGGCGTGGCCAGGTACGTGCCAGCGGCGCCGAACGGGTTGCCGGTGTTGTCGGCGGTGACGAAAAGCACGTTCGATTGCAGGTCGGTGATCCCCACCCAGAAATGGGTACCGCCCACCTCGGCGGTGGAACCGGACAGCACGGCCAGGTTGGTGACCGGCAGCCCGGCGGGCAGGTCGATCAGGCTGGCCTGCACGGTGCCGGAGGCCTGCGGCGCGAGGGTGGCCACCAGGCAGGACTTGCGCGGCACGGTGCGGGCCAGGGTGCCTGCGGGCTCGGTGAACATGCCGGAGAACAGGACTTCAGCTGAACCTGCGTGGGGCAGGCCCTGGTCGACGTAGGGCATCAGCTGGCCCACCGTTCCGCGAGGACCGCCACGGTGGCGGTGTGGGTGCCGTCAGGGGCCAGCCAGAGTTCCTGCTTGTTCTTCAGCTCATACACCCCGGCCGGGAGGCTGCCGCCCTGCACGGTGGCGGCCTGGGTCTGGGCCTGGGTGCCGACGAACACCGGGCCGGTGCCCGACACCACCAGCAGCGCGCGGGATCGCTGCTTGTCGTAGAACAGGATCCGCTGCGCCGGCGTGGTGGCCGCGAGGGTGTAGGTCATCCACGCGCCGTAGTCCGCGGCGCGGGCGGTGGTGGGCACATCGCCATCGTGCTTGACCGGCACCGCGGCGATGCCCGGCGCCGCGGCGCCGTCGTGCGCCTGGTCCTGGTGGTCGGTCACCGGGTGGCCTCCGGTCAGTAGCTCGAGCTGGTGCCCGCGGCCGCGGTGTCGTCATAGGACGGCATCGGGAACGCGGTGGCGTTGCCGGCAGCTGGCGCGGCCGGGCCGGGCTGGGTGATGGCGGCGCCGGCGGCCAGCTTGCCCGTCGAGGGGCTGATGCCGTTGGCGTGCTTGGTCATGTAGTCGATGCCGCCCAGCGCCAGGCCGCCGATCAGGAAGCTGTTGAGGTCCCGGGTGAGCAGGAACACGAACCCCAGCACCGCGGCGGACTTCCACGCGGCGGCCTTGCGGGCGGATTCGATGTCGCTGTTGTGCGGCGGCGCCGACCGGATGTCGGCGTGGTTGGGCAGCGCCGCCTGATAGATCACGTAGACGGCGGCGGCTTCGGCCAGCCCCACCATGACGGAACTGTCGGGCTTGAGAACGGTCTTCAGGCCGGGCATGGGTTACCTCCTGGTGTGGCTCTTGAGGGTGACGGTGCTGCCCTTGGCGGCCTGGGCGCCGGCGGCCGGGCTCTGCCCTGTGATCGGGTCGGTGGCGTTCCGCGGCTTGGTGCCGGGGCTGGCCTTGAACCCGGCGGCCTGCAGCTGGTGGATCGCGCCGGACCAGTTCTGCCCGACCACGTTGGGCACCGTGCCGCCGCCGCCGGTGCCGCCGCCCTGCTTGATGTTCGGCGGGTACCCGCCGGTGCCGGCCACCGGCGGGTATCCGGCCGCCGCGATCGCCTGGTCGATCAGGGCCTCCTGGTCGGCGGTGGCGGCGCGGCCGGTCAGGTACACGCCCAGCGCCGCGGTGAGCGCGGTGGAGTCGACGACACCGGACAGCTGCTGCTCGGCGTAGGCGAACCAGTCGCTGTTGCTGCTGAACGGCGGTCCGCCGGTAGGGCCCGGCGTGCTAGAGGCCACCACACCGCCGGTGCTGCCGGGGAAGGCCTCCGCGGCCAGGCCGCTACCGAACGCGCCGCCGTACAGCTGCTCATCCCCGTATGTCATGCCGGTGTCCGGGTCGGTGCTGTTCGGGTCGCCCGGGTTGCCCACGGTGCCATCTGGCGGGAACTGATCGCCGGTGGCCGCGGTCGTCGGCGCCGCGGCCGCGGTGGAGCTGCTCGAGCCGGCCTGGTGGCGGCGCCACAGCACATACCCGATGGCTCCGACAGAGCCGATGCCGACGACGATCACCCAGCCCTTGGGCACCTTGCCGACCACGGGCAGCGTGGGCATCAGAACCAGCCTCCGGAATCCTCGGGGGTGTAGCCGTAGTCGGGGGCGGCCTGGCCCTGCCCGGCCTGAGTGGTGACGCTGGCGCCGGCGTCGTCGGGGGTGACCCGCTGCAGCCCGTCGAAATAGGTGATGGTGTTCCAGGTGTGCGCCTCGGGCGGGGGCATCGCGCCGGTGCGGTAGAACCAGGGCCGCTTGGGGATGGTGTCCTGCTGCTGCGGGTACATGTCCGGGGTGCCGGGGCCGCCGCCCATCCCCAGCGACTTGGCATACAGCTTGACCTTGACGCCGGTGAGCCGGTTGCCGATCGGC
>Ga0209060_10002144_pt1 | contig 19055 bp, 16 predicted proteins | sample Coa_R1_8_FD_187155 | JGI IMG/M metagenome (GOLD analysis project Ga0209060, IMG submission 187155) | Surface soil microbial communities from Centralia Pennsylvania, which are recovering from an underground coalmine fire - Coalmine... | ecosystem: Environmental > Terrestrial > Soil >...
GCAAAATATCCTGGCGTTACCATGCGGTAAATCGCGCCCGGCGCTTCTCCTGGGCGCGGCTTTGGACGCCCCTCGATCGCGAAGTGCCAGCCCCACAGATCTCCCGCCAAAGGCAAGTGATTGATCGCGCCCGCCGCCTGCACGCCCGGTAGAGAGCGTACTCGCTCAAGCAGTAGGCGATAGAAAATTTCACGCCGGCCTGGATCTTCTTCCTTCGAACCTGCGACCGATACGATCATCGAAATCACGTTGTGCGGATTAAATCCCGAGTCCACCGCTTCCAGCGCGGCAAAAGTGCGAATCATCAGGCCGGCACCGACCAGAAGCACCAGGGCGAGCGCGAATTCTGAAACAACCAGCAGGCTGCGTAACCGGTTGCGGCGAAGCCCGTCGCTGTTACCGCGGCCGCCTTCCTTCAATGTGTCATTCACATTTACCGACGAAGCCTGCAACGCAGGTGCAAGCCCAAAACCAATGCTCGTCAGAATCGTCGTCGAAAACAGGAACAAAGCCGCGCGAAGATTGATTGACACCGTTTGTACGCGGGGGATGTTTGCCGGACTCATGGCGATCAAAGCGCGCGTCGCCACTACGGCGAGCACAAGTCCGGCCAGTCCGCCGAGAGCTCCAAGCAGAATGCTTTCCGTCAGGAACTGGCGAATGATGCGTCCTCGACGCGCACCCAATGCCGCACGCACGGCGACTTCCTTATGGCGAGACGCGGCCCGCGCCAGCAGCATGTGCGCCACGTTGGCGCAGGTGATCAGCAGGACAAACGCCACGGCCCCGAGCAGCACCAGCAACGGAGTCTCAATCGGGCCGACGACCTTTTCTTTCAGCTGGGTTACAACGACATCGCGATTCGTACCGGGATATTGCTGTTCGAGCCGGCCAGCAATCGACGCGATATCGGCGCGAGCCTGCTTCAGCGACACGCTGTCTTTCATTCGCGCGAAGATGCGCAAGCTTCCACCGCTGGCGTGAACGCCCGGACCAAATGCGCTCGGCACCCACAACTCTGCCTTCGTCGCCCAGAACGGCGCGAACTGAAATCCCTGCGGCATCACACCGATGACGAGATACGCATTTCCGTCCAGCAAAATCGGTCTCCCGAGCACGTTAGGGTCGCCCGAGAATCTCTGCTGCCACAAGCGATAGCTAAGGATCACTTCGCGATTGGCGCCCTCTTTGTCTTCTCCTGAGGCGAATAATCGCCCCAGCATCGGATCGATTCCGAGCATCGGAAACAGATCTTGTGTCACCTTCAAGCCGGGAATGTGTTCCGTAGAATCGACGCCGGTGAGGTTGGGAGACCAGGCCTCCGCCGCACTCATTGCCGTGAAAGAACGGCTCTGGTCGCGCCAGTCAACGTAATTTCCGGCTGACACCGGTCCGTCGCCGTTCATTAGGATCGTGACCAGACGGCCGGAATCGCGGTACGCGAGAGGTCGCAACAACACTGCATCCACCACGCTGAAGATCGCCGTGTTCGCCCCGATGCCCAGTGCCAGCACAATCACCGCAATCGCCGTGAACGCTGGGGTCCGCAGCATCGCCCGCATGCCGTGGCGCACATCTTGAAACAGGATTTCCAGAAAACTTACGCCGATCGCGTCGCGGCACTCGCCTTTCGCCGTCTCCATTCCACCAAACTCCAGGCGCGCTTGCCGCTGTGCTTGTTGCGGCGTGAGGCCGCCCTTCATCAGGTCCGCCGCGCGTGCGTCGATATGGAAGCGCATTTCCTCTTCCATCTCACGCTCCGTGCGGGAGGGCTGTAGCGTGGCCTTTGTCCAGGAACGGAATCGGGTCCACAAGCTCATAGTTCCTCCGGCGTGGTCCGCAAAATTCCTGAGATCACCGCGCTCATCTGGTTCCAGCGTTCCGTTTCCGATTGCAGTTGGCGCTTCCCGGCTGCCGTAAGACGGTAATAGCGCGCGCGGCGGTTATTCTCGGACTCTCCCCATTCACTGGCAATCCAGCCGTGATGTTCGAGCCGGTAGAGCGCCGGATATAAAGATCCCTGCTGAATCTCGAGCCGTTCCTTCGAAATCTGCTGGATTCGTAACAGAATGCCGTAACCGTGCAAAGGGCTGAGAGAGATTGCCTTCAGGATCAGCATGTCGAGCGTCCCCTGCAGAAGATCGAGTTGTTTGCCCATGGGCACCTTCCTAGATTGTCTAGGAATACACTTGCTCTCCTAGATTGTCAAGGAGACGGTGCGGGGCCGGCTAGCACAACGTTGGCAATACATCGTGATACGATGTTGCTCAGACGCAACAAGAGAGCTTGCGCGGGAAATTGACACGGAGAAGACTCCGTTTCTAACATAAGTTCATCCTTTCTGGTGTGGTCAGCGGTTGCGTAGCTCGCCGTTGCCAGCGAAAAGTTATGATCAAAGTCTCACAACTTACCAAACGGTATGCCCGTACGACTGCCGTTGATCAGATCTCGTTTGAAGTCGCCAAAGGCCAGATCGTGGGCTTTCTCGGCCCGAATGGCGCCGGTAAAACGACCACGATGCGCATGCTGACGTGCTTTCTCCCTCCTTCTTCCGGGACCGCTACGGTAGCTGGGTTTGACGTCCTCGAACAGCCGATGGACGTGAAGAGGCGAATCGGATATCTGCCCGAAACGCCGCCCATTTATCCAGAGATGGAAACCTCCGAATACCTTCAATTCGTCGGAAGCCTGAAGGGGCTGTTGGGTGTAGAGCTGACAAAACGCATCGACTATGTTTGTCAGCGTTGTGCAATCGCCGATGTCAAGACAAAGCTTCTGGGCAAGCTGTCCAAAGGATATCGGCAGCGTGTCGGCCTCGCTCAGGCCATCATTCATAACCCTGACGTGTTGATTCTCGATGAGCCAACGGCGGGTCTGGACCCCAAGCAGATCAACGAGACCCGCGATCTGATCAAGGATCTCGCCGGCGAACACACCATCATTCTCAGCACACACATCCTTCCAGAAGTCGAGCAGACCTGCGAGCAGGTGATCATTGTTAACAAGGGAAAGTTGGTGGCCACCGATTCGGTGCGCAATCTGCAGGCCCGTGCGCGTGGAGCCGAGACCGTTCTGGTGGAAGTTGCAGGTCGCAACGGCACCCTCGAAGTTCCTATTGTGCAAACCAAACTCGAACAAGTGGCGGGAGTCAGCCGCGTTTTCTGCAAACAGCAGGTTGATTCTCGCGCGATATTCGAAGTCGAAAGCAAGAAAGGCAGCTTCGTTCGTGGCGACGTAGCACGTGCCGTCGTCGAGTCCGGATGGGACTTGAATGAACTTCGCCCCGCCGCCATGAGCTTGGAAGAAGTCTTCCTCCAGCTCACGGGAAATGAGGCGACTGCCCCGCAGGAAACGCCAGTTGAGGTGCAAGCCTGATGAGAAATGTTTGGATTATTTGCCAGAAAGAACTCCGGAGTTATTTTGCATCGCCGATCGCTTACATTCTGCTCATCATGTTCGGAGTGGTCTTCGGGTTCTTCTTCTGGAATGCGCTGGGCGCGTTTGTCTTTGAGAGCATTCAGTCGCAAATGAGCGGGCGTTCATTTCCGATGAACGTAAATGAATGGATCATCCGGCCCCTGCTGCAAAACCTGAGTGTCGTCAACCTCTTCTTCATCCCACTGATTACGATGCGCCTCTTTGCGGAGGAGAAACGTACCGGCACTATCGAACTGCTGGCAACGTCTCCCGTTCGCGATATCGGGATCATTCTCGGCAAGTGGCTGGCTGCGCTCGCGCTTTATGCCTGCCTGCTCTTGTTCACCGCCATCAACTTCGCTTTCCTTTTTAAGTACGGGAACCCTGACTGGAAGCCGCTACTGGTGGGCTATCTCGGAGTATTCCTTTTAGCTGGAGCGCTGCTCGCCATCGGAACCTTCATTTCTAGTCTCACGAAAAATCAAATCATCGCCGGGGCTGTTACGTTCGGCGCCTGCTTGCTGCTTTACGTGTTCGGATGGGTAAGCAGCTACGATACCGCGACTTGGGCGCGGGTCCTCTCATATATGTCTGTGGCTACGCATATCGAATCGTTTGAGAAAGGTGTGATTGATTCCAAAGATGCTGTCTTCTATGTCAGCGTGATTGTCCTGGGACTGTTTTTCACCGCACGTTCCATGGAATCCCTGCGGTGGAGGTCCTAAATGTCCAGCCAGTGGATGAAAGCGAGGCAAACGAAATACGCGGCTTATGCGGTCACGTACATCGTAATTGTCATTGCGGCCGTGGTCGTGGCCAATGTGCTAGCAGATCGCTACAACAAGTCCTACGACGCAACGGCGAACAAGCGTTACAGCCTTTCCGACCAGACCGCGAAGATAGTCAAAAGCCTGAAACAGAATGCGACGATCACCTACTTTAACCAGAGCACGCACTACCGCGAAGGCAAGGACCTGCTCGACCAGTACGCCAATCTTTCTCCCAAGCTCCAGGTGAAGTATGTCGATCCAGACAAAGATCCCGAACTCGCCCGCGAAGCCGGCATCCGCAATCTCGGTAGCGCTGTCGTTCAGGTCGGAGCTAAGAAGGAAGAAGCGAAGAGCATGACGGAAGAGGGTGTCACCGGCGCCCTCATTCGTGATCTCAAGAACACAACCCGCACTGTCTGCTTCACCAGTGGCAGCGGTGAACACCAGATCGACGACAGCAATCGTGAAGGCATGTCGCAGTTTAAAGACTTGCTTGCCAAAGACAACTACGACACCAAGTCTGTCGACCTGCTCACTAAAGCGGAAGTTCCCGGCGATTGCACGACCCTCGTCGTCGCAGGCCCCACCAAAAACTACGAGCAGCCTGAAGTTGATGCCATCAAGAAATACGTGGAAGGCGGTGGGCACGCTTTCTTCATGCTCGATCCGCCGCTCAAGCTCGGCCATGACGAAATCGCCGAGAACGATGCGCTGACGAACTTGCTCCAAGGTTGGGGTGTAACGGTCAACAAAGACTTGATTCTCGACCTAAATCCGTTGGGCCAGATTGCGGGGCTTGGGCCACAGGTGGCGCTAGTCAACAGTTATGCCTCTCAGCCGATCGTCGACCAGATGACTGGCACAACTACAGGATTCCCGCTGTCGCGATCGCTGGAAATCAAGAACTCAGACAAAACTAGCGTCCAAAAGCTATTCGACAGTTCGACCAAGAGCCTGGCGACGAGCAACTTGAGTTCGCCGTCGATCACGTTAAGCGACCCAAAGAATAAGAAAGGTCCTTTCACGATGGCCGCCGCTGGAACCTACAACACGGGCAAGGAGAACTCCCAGGGACGATTCGTGGTGGTGGGTAGTTCCACGTGGGCGGCGAATCGCTTCATCGAAAATCTGGGTAATAGCGACTTGGCCTCCAATGCAGTGAATTGGCTCTCGTCCGACGAAGACCTGATTTCGATCCGTCCGAAAGCACCGGAGGATCGGCGCATCACCATGACTGCGGGCCAACTCGCCTGGGTGCGGGCCACGAGCCAATTCGGGCTGCCGATCGTGGTTCTAGTGCTGGGTGTCTCCGTATGGTGGAAGCGGAGATAGTCCAGGTAAGAATTAAATCGAGTAACCCATGAAGATTCGTGGTCTGCTAGTCGCTGCTGTCGCTTTTGCAGTTCTTGCCGGGATTCTCTATTGGTCTGATCATCGCAAGCCCAGCGCCGAGGCCGCCAATCCTGCCGAGGCTGCTCCGTCAATCCTGAAGCTCGATGAAAACTCGATAACGAAGCTCGAACTGAAGAAGAGAGACGCTTCTGACATCGTGCTAGCCAAGGACGGCGCGGACTGGAAGATCACTGAGCCGAAGCCTCTGGCCGCCGATCAAAGCACCGTTTCGAGCGTGCTTTCCACCCTGGCCTCGCTCAACTCGGAGCGCCTTGTCGAAGAGAAGGGCTCGGACCTGCAGCGGTATGGTCTAGAGCATCCCTCTCTGGAAGTTGACATCACTGAGAAAGACAACAAATCGCAGCGGCTGCTTCTAGGGGATGACACCCCGACAGGAAGCGCCGCCTATGTAGAGCTTGCGGACGATCCGCGCGTTTTCACAATCGCCAGCTACCATAAAACGAGCCTCGACAAAACACTGAACGACCTTCGCGACAAGCGTCTGCTGACCGTAAGCCCCGACAAAGTTAGCCGACTGGAGATCACCGGGTCTAACGGGGACATCGAGTTTGGCCGGAACAAAGACGAGTGGCAAATCCTGAAGCCCAAACCCATGAGGGCGGATTCCTATGTTGTCAGTGGACTGGTGAGTAAGCTCACCGACGCGCGCATGGACCTCAGCGCTTCCGACTCGGCAGCCCAGGAGGCGGACTCGGCATTCGCCAAGGGAACGGCGGTCGCCACCGTAAACGTCCCCGACGAGGCCTCAACCCAACAGCTTCAGGTCCGGAAAAGCAAAGACCTGTATTACGCGAAATCAAGCGTCGTTGAGGGAGCTTACAAAATCAACTCTGACCTTGGTGAAGCGGTCAACAAAAAGATCGACGACTTCCGAAACAAGAAGCTATTCGACTTCGGATACTCAGAGCCGAGCAAGCTCGAGATTCATAGCGGATCCAAGACGTCGTCTCTGATGCGGGGAGGTCAGGACTGGTGGGACAACGGCAAGAAGATGGATGAGGACGGTGTGAGTTCTCTCATCTCGAATCTCCGCGACTTATCAGCTGATAAGTTCGTCGATTCGGGCTTTGTCACGCCCGAAATTGATGTCACCGTTACCGACAACGACGGAAAGACAATCGAGAAAGTACTGATCTCGAAATCTGGCTCCGATTACATCGCGAAGCGCGACAACGACCCCGTGCTTTACCAACTCGCTTCCAGTTCCGTGAACGAGTTGAAGAAATCCCTTGACGGAATCAAGCCCGCTAATCCTGCACAAAAACCCGGGAAGTAAGCGACTGGCAATTCGGGATAACCTGCCTCCAACGGCGACAAAACGTTATCTGCGAAATCGGCTGCTCGATCCTGGTCGAGGAGGTCACTTTCGCGTGGAACTTTGGCAGTAGTTACGAAGACTTGCCCATGTCATACAGGATTTACTGTAGCTCTTAAGGTAATTAACCTAAGGTAAATAACCTATTAACTTACCGGGCTGATCGCGGGCTGCTCATGACCAAGTAAGTTAATTAACACCCTATTGTGCATTAGTTTGCGCATTGTTGTATCTCAAGATATCTGTCACCCACAACAAAACGCATCTTTACAGTCAGTTAACATTTCATCCCTTTGGCACTTAGGATGCATACTCACGCCGGGTTTCTATACCATTATTCCGTGGCGTAGAGCAGAAGAGGAACTAATAGCATAGCAACCCGATATCGCGGAGGAAGTAAGTATGAAGCGCATGTTTTGGTTGCTCTTGATCACCCTGGCACTGCCGGTGGGAGCATTCGCTAACTCCATCGGCTTCACGAACAGTACTGGGACTCTCAGCGGCAGCAGCGCTGGACTAAGCCTCACCGGCTCAACTTTGATTGCCATCAGCGGGCCGAGCAGTACTCTTACCGGCGATCTCGGCAGCGTCACATTTTCTACGGGTATGTTAACCAGCGGGAGCCTGCAAATGGGTGGGACTTTCGCTGCGGGTGGAACGTTCGTCATCACGGGAAACGGAACTGGGGGCATCCCGAATGGAGTGATCTTCAACGGCAGCTTCTCGGGGCCTCTGACATGGTCGTTGATCACGCTGGCGAATGGAACCCATGAGTACACGCTATTGGGCGCTCTAACCGGCACCTGGTTCACCGGGCAGTCGGTAAACGGTGCCACGATTCAGCTCACCATTAACACGGGCAAGGGCTTTTTCAACGGCTCAACGACAATTGCCAGTGGAGACACAGACATTTCCGGGAGTGGGCTTAGAACGGTCACAACCCCCGAACCCGCGTCATTGACGCTTTTTGGCACTGGCCTGGTAGCCTTGGCCGGAATGTTGCGGCGCCAGTTGAAAAGATGAGGGATTTTTGATTCTGAGACCTCCGAGCCCCGTCAATTGGCGGGGCTCTTTGCTACCCTCTCTTGTCCGCTAGCGAACAGTCAAAGGAAGTGGGCTGCGTTGCAACACCCCCCCCGCCAATCTGCCTTGCCAACTTCTCCCCTTCCATTGCAAACTTGCTTATGAGGGTCCTATCGCGATTTCTGGCAGCGGCAACCGACGTCTCCCACTTCCCCGTTCCCTCGGTTCCTGAGGTCGCATTTCTGGGGCGTTCGAATGTTGGAAAATCCAGCGTCATTAACTCGCTGGTCGGCAACAAACTTGCGCGCACCAGTTCCACACCCGGACGCACCCGCAGCATTAATTTCTTCGAAATCCGTTGGCCCGGAAAACCACGTCCCGAGCTCATCTTCGCCGATCTCCCCGGTTACGGATATGCCAAGATCTCCCGCGAGATATCGCAGGAATGGCCCAAGTTCATCGAGCCCTATCTCAACCATCGATCCACCCTCTCACTCTGCGTGGCGTTGGTCGACGTCAACGTTCCGCCTCAACAAAATGATCGACATCTTCTCGAATTCCTGAGCTCCTCCGGACGCGAGTTCCTTCTGGTTGGCACGAAAGCCGACCGTCTCTCCAACAACCAGCTGAGCAGTGCTCTGAGTGCGCTGAACGCTGAATATCCTACGGCGCGTCTGCTTCCCTATTCCTCGAAAAGCGGCGCCGGACGGGATGAACTCTGGAAAGAAATCCGGCAGGTCGCGGCACCGGCACAGACTGCCGACGCATCCGCCGTCCAGTATTAGAAGTCTCTCAGAAGCAAGAATTCTCGCAGACCTAATCTCCAGCTCCCCTTCTGTCGATAAGACCAGCAGAGTTCCGGCACTGGACCGCCGCGCTGGAGCCTGCACGACTGGAATTCTTATGCCAGAGGAAATCAACGAAGGGATCGCATATCTGCGCGCTCTCAAGCAATCCGCAGGACACGCGGGTGGCGCAGTTGCCGCGCCGGACCGCGAATCAGAACTTGCCAGTCAAGGAGCGCCGATCCAGCCCGACGACCAGTTCAAAGGCGCGGAAAAGCGCCGCGGCATACGTTACAAATGCGAGGGTAGCGCCCAACTTCGCGAAGAAGGTGTCGATATCCACACATGGGTCAGCTTTACCGACGTTAACCTGCACGGATGTTACGTAGAGGCTCAGGCGACTTACCCCGCCGGCACGATCCTCCACATGAAACTCGAAGCCAACGGGCTTCGGGTCGAAACCAAAGGCAAGGTTGTCGTCAACTATCCCTATCTTGGCATGGGCATTTCATTCGAGGAAATGTCCGAGGAGAATAAGGACCACCTGAAGCGCCTTCTCGCTACCCTCTCACACAGCTGCGCGATTATGGGACCAGGAATCGCTTCTTCGCTACCCGCCAATGGCTCGATCGAAGAGGTTCCCGTAATCTCCAATCCCGAAGCTGCCATTCAGGCACTCCTCGAATTCTTCGAAAGCCGACAGGTGCTCATGCGCGAGGACTTTCTCAGAGTTCTGAAGAAGAGCCAGGCACAGAGCTAGGTTTCAAGGTTTCAAAGACCAGGGTTTCTGCTTTAAGAACATTGCCTGTCCACGCGAGATGCCTCGACCCGCTGGTGAAAGCGCGGGCCTTCGGGATAACGCCATTTTTTGAAGATGTTGAGACTTTGAGACCTGCTTACTTTTCCCGTAACTTTGCAATCTCCCGTTCACACCATTTCGCTATCATAGATAGGTATGGGCCTCTATCTCATCACCGGCATCGCTGGCTTCATTGGGTCTTCTCTCGCACGCGCCCTGCTCTCTCGGGGCGAGCAAGTACGGGGAGTGGATAACTTTGCCACTGGAAATCCCGAAAATCTTAGGGAGATACTGGGTCGCATCGATTTTCGGGAAGCCGACATCCTCGACATCGATGCCATGCGCGAAGCCTGTATCGGTGTCGACTACGTTCTGCATCAGGCTGCGATTCCATCTGTGCCGAAATCTGTGCTTGATCCACTCGGCAGCAATCGCGTGAACATCGATGGCACTGTCAATGTGCTCGTCGCCGCGCGCGACGCCAAAGTGAAACGCGTCGTCTTTGCCGCTTCTTCTTCCGCATACGGCGACACGCCCACACTGCCGAAGCACGAAGCGATGAGGCCGGACCCGATCTCTCCGTACGCGGTGGCCAAGCTCGCCAGCGAGCATTACATGGTCTCGTTCTACCTCTGTTACGGACTCGAAACCGTCTGCTTGCGCTACTTCAATATCTTCGGACCGCGTCAGGATCCCTCGTCTCCCTATTCCGGCGTGCTCGCCAAGTTCATGACGCAGATGCTGCGCGGTGAGCAGCCCGCCATTTACGGCGACGGAGAACAGAGCCGCGACTTCACCTATATCGACAATGCGGTGGAGGCAAATCTGCTGGCGTGCAAGGCGCCCGCCGAAAAAGTCGCCGGACAAGTTTTCAATACGGCCACCGGGCGTCGTGTCACCCTGAATGAAACTTTCAAGTTGCTCCAAGGACTCACGTCCTACCATGGCCAGCCGAAATACGGCCCAGAGCGCGGTGGAGACATCAAGCATTCTCTGGCCGATATCTCGAAGATAGAAGCCGGTCTCGGCTACAAGCCGGTCGTGGACTTTGAAGAAGGATTGAGGCGGACCGTGGAGTGGTATCGCGAGGCTGTGGTCGGACTTCAGGCCTCAGCGGCGAATGAGGAGTGAAAGCTCACCCCTCATCTGGCAACTCTCATCTCTTCACGCATTCCGGTTCCGGCTACGGCGCAATCTTGCCACGCAGGATGGTGATCGACGCTTTCGGGACCAGGTAAATGGTTTCCGCGCTTCCCTGCACCGTTGAACGCGCAGGCGGGCCGTCGGGATCGGCGTGTCCGCCGGTACGCTCTGGATGCCACTGATATTCGTTCGGGCCGAAGGTGATGCGGTCGACTTGACCCGAGAAGTATTGCGACTTCCCAGCTCCGTTGAATGCCACTTTGACGCTGTGATCGTTGGATTGATCGCGATTGACCAGCATGAGCGACCATTGGCCGTCCGGGCGCTCGACTGCGTAGGCTGTGACTAGAACATTTCCCGCAGCATCGCTCACATCGCTTGCTGCTTTGAATTGCTTGTGTGGTGCGTCGATCGGCTGCACCCATTCCTTCGTGATCATCTGGGCCGCAATGTATTGGGGCGGATAGCCCGTGACTTTGTAGTCGTTATCGATGAGCAGAAAGTTTCCAAAGCCGCTGCCATTCCCCGGATAGGGCATGTAGTGAAAGTAGTATGTGCCGCTAGCGCCTTCGGCCATCATGCTGCCCACGTAATCAGCGAGCCACAGGCCGCTTTTCACGCTGGACGGCGGAGCCCCGCCACCGATGTTGCCCTCCGTCATGAAGAACGGAATGTTCGATGGCACTCCGTTGTCTTTCCAGACCTGCACGATGTGTCGGACATACTCCGGCTCGGGATAGAGATCCGCCCATGAATAGCTGGGGCGATCCTGATACGGATAGTGTTCGAAGGAGAAGAAGCTGAAGTCGTTGAGACGTCCGTGAGCTTTCAGATAGTCGACGAAGCGGCCGATCCAGGAGACTTTTCCGTTGGTGTCGGGCCAGACTTCGACGTCGCCAAAAGTGCCTTCGAAGGGAGGGCCACCGAGTTTGGCCTCTGGGACTAGCTTGTGAATTGCGGTTGCGAACTGAATGTAGAGGCTGGCATAGTCTTCGGGCAGCATGTGCTGGCCGTCGGCTTCTTCTCCCATTTCGACGTAGGAAATCGGATAGTGTCGCTTGTAGAGATACGTGATTTCGTTGGCCGCATCTTCCGGAGTTGAGTAGAGCATGGCGATCGGGACCATCGTGGGAAGGCCGCGCGTGATGCCGGAGTTGAAGAAGAAGTCGAAGCCGACCTGATCACCGCGGTTGTAATCGAGATCGGACGCCGCGTGCCACGGATCAACCGAAGAGGGCCACGTGACCGTCTGATCGCGGCTGGGAAAGTGTGTGACGTAATCGTTGAATTCACCGTCAGCGGAAAGCGCGCCGGCGTAGAGCTCGTTGATGGCGTAGCCCACGCAATTACGCTTGTCCGCAGAGCCGTGGGTGTCGCAGGTGTTGGAGGATTCGGTCATCCAGATGCGGAGATATCGCACCGGAATCATCCAGTCGACGAGTTTCAGCGTTACGGTGCCGCCTTTGCCCTCGGTGATGTTGCCCATCGGGTAGTTCTGCCATGTGCCTTTCATGGTGCCGTCGTAGAAAGGCTCCATTTCACCGGTCCAGAACTGGACGGCATAGTGCTTCGCATACGGATCCGCCCATGCGATGCGGATCGCATTGACATCAATTTTCGTGCCAAGGTCGATCATTACCCACTGCGGATGCAACGAATCGTCTTCGCCGGTGAAAGCTTTGGTCAGATACGGATTGCTCTTCCAATAGGAATGGACGTCACCGTCGGTGAGGCGCGACCATCCGTTGCCATCGCCGCGGCTGAATCCACGATGTGGGAGCGGGTATGCCCATGAGCTATGAATCTCGGCCCCTGGGTCGGCGCTTCCGACGAAATAACCTTCCTGCTTGTCGGCATTGCTCCACTTACCATTCGGATTCCAGTGCCAGGCTTCGACCATGAGTTCGGTGTTCTGGCGATAGGTAACGGTCTGCCATCCGGCATTGAGAATTTCTTTGAGTAGCGGATCCTTCAGCAGATGGTCAGGCGTGCCGGTGCGAAGGCGATCGATAGCAGCACCCAGAGAGTGCACAGGACTATAGGTGTTGGCGACGTGGGCGGGATCGGCATCGACGGTGACTTTCTGTCCCATAGCCGAGTTGGCTGCGCAGAAGAAGATGATGAGTGCGGCGGACGCGAGCAGGCGCGTTTGCTTATGCATCGACAACTGCCTCCCTTATTTCAACGATATGGCTGTATTGAAACGATTAAGTACTAAGAAAAAACATGGAACAGCATACACCTGCACGCGGTTGAGAAATGAAAACAGGACGACAACTGGGGGCACATTGACCGGCTTCGTCCCGTCCTGCTACCGTCATATGTTTGCCCTCTGGCGGTTGGCTTGCTCTGACCGGCGGCAAACATTTCGATCCGCCCCTTCTTCGTCGGCAGTGACGGATCCGGCTCATTTCATATCGAACGGAGACATTATGCCTGCCATCAAATTTCGTGGTGTGGATTTTATCCAATATGACTCGCTCCTCACGGAGGAAGAACGCCTTGTGCGCGACACCACGCGTCAGTTCATTGAAGACAATCTGATCCCCATCATTGAAGAGTGCAACCGGGCCGGGCGTTTTCCCAAGGAACTGATTAAACCGATGGCGGAACTGGGGTTCTTCGGCGCGTCAATCAAGGGATACGGCTGCGCCGGGATGGGCAATGTCGAATACGGACTGATGACGCAAGAGCTCGAGCGCGGCGACTCGGGCGTGCGCAGTTTCGTCAGCGTGCAGTCCGGCCTGTGCATGTATCCGATTTATGAGTTCGGCAGCGATGAGCAGAAGGATACATGGCTGCCGGCCATGCAAAAGGGCGAGAAGCTCGGCTGCTTTGGATTGACCGAACCAGACTTCGGATCAAATCCCGGTGGGATGCGCACGCGCGCGAAGAAAGTCGGCAATGAGTACATCATCAACGGCGAGAAGATGTGGATCACCTCCGGGACGATTGCCGATGTTGCGGTGATCTGGGCGAAGGTCGAGAACGAAAACGACCGCATTCGCGGATTCCTGGTGGAGACGGATCGCCCTGGATTCAAAGCCGACGACATTCACGGCAAGTGGTCGCTGCGGGCGTCGGTGACATCGGGGCTGTCGCTGCAAGATGTGCACGTGCCGGAGTCGAATCTGCTGCCGAAAACCGGGGGATTGCGCTCTCCGTTGATGTGCTTGAACCAGGCGCGTTACGGAATCGCGTGGGGAGCCATAGGCGCGGCGATGTCATGTTACGACTGCGCGCTGCAATATTCGCTCTTGCGGAAGCAGTGGCGCGATCAGCCAATCGCCTCGCATCAGCTCGTGCAGGACAAGCTGACATGGATGATCAGCGAGATTACGAAGGCACAATTGCTCGTGCTGCAGGTTGGAAGATTGAAGGACGCCGGCAAGGTCGAGCCGCAGCATGTTTCGATGGCAAAGAGAAATAACGTGTGGATGGCGCTTGAGTGCGCCCGGCTGTCACGCGATATTCTCGGAGCGAATGGCGTCGCCGACGATTATCCAATCATGCGGCATCTGATGAATCTGGAGTCAGTGAAGACGTACGAAGGCACGCACGATGTGCATTCGCTGATCATCGGGCAGAGTGTGACGGGGATTGACGCGTTTTAGAACGGCTTAGGAAATAGTCTACTCCGTTCTCTGCGCCGCCCAGAACAGTGTCATGCTGAGCGCAGCCGAGTGTAGCGAAGCGGAACTCCGGCGGAGTCGAAGCATCCCTACCCTAGAGCAACTGCTGCGGGTGGAATTCCTTACTCCGCTCCGAATAAAGCTTGCTGGCAATGGAGTCTTGCACCACACAAACTTCTAAACCGCCATAGGCAGCAAGAACTTCGCAGCTACAGCAGCACCGCTCACGGCCGTACCTTTTCTATCCGTACAACTCTTCCAGCAGTTCATACGCGCGACGCAGGTGCGGGATGACAATGCTCCCGCCTACGACCATTGCTACATTCAGCGCTTCCTCCTGCTCAAGACGTGGTACGCCGAGGCGGTAGGCCTGGATGGCATGGTAGAAGATGCAGTCATCGCAGCGGAGGACTGCGGAGGCGACCAGTCCCATCAATTCTTTTGTCTTCGCTGAGAGTGCACCTTCGAGATAGGTGTTGTGGTCGATGTTGTAGAACCGTTTGACCAAAAAATTACTCGCCTTGTCGACATTCGCGTTGAGGCGCTCTCTCGTATCCAGGAACTTACGCGCTAATTCGCTTTTCTCCGAGACGTATTTTTCCGTGAACAGATAGGTTGGCTCTTTGCGCTCTGGCGTCGGACGTTCCTGGGCGGAATGTTCCGTGATCGTGCTTTGTCCGTTGCTGGTGGTGGGCATGCGCAAATAGTAGCAGAATGCGAATGCACGCGCGGACACAGACCCCATGTCTACTGCACGCAGTTCGCGGGCAGGGCGCCGATGCCACACTTGGCTATGCGGTTGGCTTGTCGCGCGGTGGCTCTACCGCCATGAATTCTTTCGCGAAGCGTTGCGCATAATTTTCCAGCAATACGGGAATTCGATCTGGCTCGCTTGATTTCAGCACGAGCCCTGCGTGGTGGTGCTTCTTGATCCGCAGGAAAACTTCGGGATCGTTGTATGTGGATGTGTCGGGATCTTCTTGTTTCGCTAACGAAAGAATCACTCCTGCATATTCTTCGCGAACCTTCGGCAACTTGTAAGAGCCATCTCCGCCTGCTACTTCGATACGCGCCCACTCTCGCCATAGGTTAATGCCGGTTGCGGTCTCGACCATCTCGTTGATATAGGCGCCGCCAACACGGGCCGCGCATTCGAGGAAATAGAAGTGCGCGTCGGCGTGAGCGCGAATGAATTCCGCGTGCGACACGCCCCGCAGGAGTCCGAGTGCGGCGATCAGGTCGCGGTTGATGACCCGCAATGCGGTATCATCCTCACTTTCCCGCGGCACCGTGAACGTAGTAAAGACGCCGCCGTGAGCCACATTCATGGGCGGTTTGCCGTATTTGGAAACATTGGCGAAAACGATTTCGTTCTCGGAGACAATCGAGTCGACGTGGTAGACATCGCCGGGCAGGAACTTTTCGACCAGATAGGACGATTGCTTGTCAGCCAACTGATCGAGAAGAGGCCATAGCTCGTCGGGGGTGGAAAACTTCTTAATCCCGATCGCAGAAGCTTCCTGGCGGGGCTTGAGCACCCACGGTCCCCGGACATGATCGAGGTAGTAGCGGATGTCACCGTCGTTCACGACGGGAACGAAATCAGGGACGCGCACGTGGCGATCGAGGGCGCGCATTCGCATCGCTAACTTGTCGCGGAAGTAGCGCATCGTGGTAAGTCCCATCCCCGGGATGCGGAGGTGCTCGCGCAGGGTGGCAGCGGTCTCCATGTCGAATTCGTCGAGGGCGACGATGCGGTCGAGTTTCTGGTTGCGTGCCAGATGGGTGACGGCTTTGACGATGTCTTCGAGCGGAATCTCGTCGGGAAGATAGTACGTATCATCGAGGACGTCGCGCGGCCAGTCGGCATTGCGCAGCTTCTCCGCTGTCAGCAGGATTACACGGCATCCTCGGCGCTTGCATTCGCGCATGAACTCCTGACCTTTTTCGTAGGTCGTGATGCAAAGGAATGTGAGTGGACGGGCGTCAGGCATGGGCTCAGGCTCTGATCAGGGATAGGAGGATACCACGTTGGCAACGGTCGCGATCAGCGGGACGACTGAAGAAAAACGATTAGGTGAATCCAGTATTTTCATTCTTCGCGAGAGTGCGCTATAGTCTCACCCCGGCGCGTGACAATTTGGGCACACGGAGAAGTATTCATGGCGACACAGACTAGGCCGGAAGGCAAGGCCCGCACCTTTGGTGAAAACATAGAGAGCGACCTGGCGTCGCGATTTCTGCGCGTGGTGGAAGTCGCAGCCATGGCGTCGGCGCGCACCATGGGTCAGGGTGACCGCAAGCTCAGCGACCAGGTCGCGACCGAGGCGATGCGGAAGACGATGGAGACGATTCCGATGCGCGGGACGATCGTGATTGGCGAGGGCGAGCGCGATGAGGCTCCAATGCTTTATATCGGGGAGAAAGTTGGTGCGGAATTCCCGAATGGCACTGAGGTTCCGGAAGTCGATATCGCGGTCGATCCGCTCGAAGGAACGAATCTGTGTGCGACTGGGGCGCCCGGGTCGATCACGGTGCTGGCTGCATCGGAGCGTGGAGGCCTACTCAACGCGCCGGATTGCTACATGGACAAGATCGTCGTCGGGCCGTCTTGCAAGGATGCCGTCTACCTTGACGCGCCCGTGTCACACAACCTGAAGAACATTGCGCGGCGGCTGGATCGTGACGTCGAGGACCTGGTGGTCATGGTGCTCGACCGCCCTCGTCACGAGAAGTTGATTGCGGACATTCGCGCGGCTGGCGCACGCATTCGGCTGATCGGCGACGGCGATCTCTCCGCCGGAATTGCGGCGGCAGTGATTGGGACCGGCGTCCACGTCGTGATGGGGTCCGGTGGTGCACCGGAAGGAGTAATTACTGCTGCGGCGGTACGCTGCCTGAATGGGTACATGCTGGGCAGGCTTGTTGTGAAGCCCGATCAGGAAGAGCGGCTTGAACGAATGGGAATCAAGGATAAGAACCGGATTTATGAGGCTGAGGATCTCGCTCCCGGAAAACAGATTATCTTCGCGGCCACCGGTGTGACCGACGGCGCGCTGATGAAAGGCGTGCGCTTCTTCGGCGAGGGGACACGGACATCATCCGTGATCATGACCCTGCGGACCGGCAAGGTGCGCTTCGTGGACAGCATTCATTTGGAGAAGAGCCCGGACTTCAAGGTGAGGTTCACATAGAAAGGTTTGGAGGTCAGCGGAACGGATTCTGGATCCGTAAAGTTTCGATCTCGTTGCCATCCTGCAAATCGTCCGTGTAGAGAATGGTGCAACTGGCCTCCAGAGCTGCAGCGACAATCAGCGAGTCGTACCAACCAAAACGGTATTTCGCCTTTATTCGCAGAGCCGATATGTAGAGGGCTGGGGAAGAATGCACCGCGAGTAAAGGCCGAAAGACTGTAATTAGATATTGTTCCGCTTCAGGAACGGTCATAGCGGGCGAAAAGCGTCGAAACGCTACGTTGAAGAATTCCTGCACAACCTGATAGCTGACAACTCCCTCTCCGGTGTCGGCAGCTCTTCGAATCAAACTCGCGGCTTTAGTGGCTTTTGCACGTGCGTTTGAATCGAAGGTGTACACGAAGACGTTCGTGTCGAGGAAGAACCTACCGCTCATTCATTTCGTCTCTGGTGTAGGGGCCGGAAGACTTGACGTGTCGCAAGCGTTGCATCAGCGACTCAATCGCCGCGCCGGCGCCAGCCTGTGCAGCGTACTGTCCCAGCCACTCGCGAAAAGCAGCATTGAGAGTCGTCCGACGGGCTTGGGCGACCAGTCGAGCCTGCTCGATCAGGTTCTCATCTGCACTGAGGGTAACGTTCTTCACCCAAAGAAGAATTTATGGTACAATCTAGGTGAATCATCTAGATTTATTGCTAAATATGAGAACTGTTGGTCTATTCGAGGCTAAACAAAAGTTATCCGAACTGGTGGAGCGAGCAAGCGTGGGAGAGAGCATCGGCATCACCCGCCGTGGAAAGCTGGCGGCAATTATCACTCCTGCCACGGCGAAAACTAGCATTCAGGACGTTTTCTCAGCCATCGATGAGATTCGATCGAGGCTCAAGCCGCTGCCAAAGGGGATCACGGTCAAGGACTTGGTGCAAGAGGGCCGCCGGTGAGCGATTTTGTTTTGGATGCATCGGTCACGCTGGCTTGGCTCATCGACAATAACATTGACCCCTATGCATTGCGCGTCCGGCGACTGCTCCTGACCGGGCGGAAAGCACTTGTTCCCAGTCTCTGGCAGCATGAGACAGTAAATGGATTCGTCATGGCCGAGAGGCGTGCGATCCTAACTGCAACCGATACAGAACAAATCTTGCAGAATTTCGAAGGTCTCCTTGGCAGCGCGATTCAGATAATCCACGATCCAATATCAATCGGGCGCGTCATCGCCACAGCCAGAGCTTTGGGATTAACTGCGTATGATGCCGCGTACCTTCAACTTGCCAAGCAGGAACAAGTTCCGATCGCGACCCTGGACCGCAGTCTGGCTCAAGCAGCCGAACGAGCCGGAGTTCCTTTGGTTCAATAAGTCTCACTTCAGATATTCCGAATTCTTCTTCAAATCCTCCGGAACTGGCGGATGGGGTGGCCATTCCTGTGAAAATCCCTTCAGAAGCGGTGTAGCGACTTCCGACCTTATCGTGCCGTCGTGCACGACGAATGTGTGCGGATTGCCTTTGGAATATCCCTCCCACAGGCTGACGCCGGCGTAAGCGCCGTCTTTGCGCAGGACGTAGT
>Ga0209060_10002146_pt1 | contig 19044 bp, 19 predicted proteins | sample Coa_R1_8_FD_187155 | JGI IMG/M metagenome (GOLD analysis project Ga0209060, IMG submission 187155) | Surface soil microbial communities from Centralia Pennsylvania, which are recovering from an underground coalmine fire - Coalmine... | ecosystem: Environmental > Terrestrial > Soil >...
GAATGAGAATAATGCTGTGCGGTGGGTGCGGGCTCCGGGGCCGCTGCGGGAGGCGGCGGGGTTCAGCTATCAGGAGTTCTCGAATCTGGAGAAGCCGCTGGCGCTGAAGGACGATCCGTTTCATGCCGGGGCGGACAACAAAGTGAGCTACTGGGCGGAGTTTCTTATTCCAGAGCATGCGAAGGCTTTGGCTTACTATGACCATCCTTTCTTTGGCCGCTGGCCTGCGATTACAGAGAATCAGTTTGGCGCGGGTTCGTTGACCTATGAAGGGACTTTTTTGACTAATGCGCTTCAGAAGAGCGTGCTGCTTGGAGTGCTGAAAGAGGCTGGGCTGACGGGGGCTGACCAGTCGCTACCCGTTTCGGTGCGCGTGAAGCATGGGGTTAATGGGATGGGAAAGAAAGTCCACTACTACCTGAATTATTCGAGTGAGGAGCAGCCGGTCTCCTACGCTTATGGGGCTGGGGTGGATCTGATTTCGGGCGCAGCGATTCAGCAGTCAGCGACGTTACAGGTAAAGCCCTGGGATGTAGCGATTGTGGAAGAGAAGTAGCCGCGGAAGGATGTCAGGGGGCTTCGATCTGACAAGGTTGTGTAAGTGATGGTCTAGAATTTAGTTAGTTCATCGCCTCGGAGCACACTATGAGCCGGGTCCTGGTTATTGGAGATCACAACCACGTGAGCCGCGAGATCGGCGATGCGCTCACAGCAGCCTCTTTTCCCATGGAGTATTCGGCTGGGCACGCTGATGCCCTGCACCGATTGCGCGCGCGATCGTTCGGGGTCGTCATTACTAATCCCGACAGCTCTTTGGATGAAGGCCTTGCACTCCTGGAGGAGATGCGCGCCATCAGGCCCGGGGTAAAGTGCATCGTTCTGGCTCAGCACAGCACTCCCGATGAAGTGATTGCTGCGCTTCGGGCTCGGGTGTTTGCCTGCTTCACGCCTCCGTTTGATTCGGGTGAGATCGCGAACCTGGCCCGGAGCGCAGCGTCTGACAGTGAATGGCGGGAGGACATACATGTGCTGTCGGCCAGGCCCGGCTGGGTGTCGGTCCGGGTAAGTTGCCGCCTCATTACTGCCGAGCGTCTCCTGACATTTGCGAAAGAGCTTAGCACTCAGTTGCCGGAGGATACCCGGTGGGAGATGATGCAGGCACTGCGAGAGATATTGATGAATGCGATGGAGCACGGAGCGGCGTTCAATCCCGAACAGGTGATTGAGGTCACCGGCGTTCGAACGGGGAGAGCCTATGTGTTTTACGTGCGTGATCCCGGGTCTGGCTTCCGGCGCGAATCGCTTAGCCATGCAGCTGTTGCCGATTCGTCTCAGGACCCGACGGCTCATATTATGCTGCGCGAAGAAGAGGGAATGCGTCCCGGAGGATTTGGTCTTCTCGTGGCGGCTGGAACTGTGGATGAGTTGATCTACAGTGAGATTGGGAATGAGGTGCTGCTGATCAAGTATTTGGATTCAGGTTCGGCCTGATCTGTGTGCCGCAGTTGCATCCGGTAGTGGAGACGAAGGAATTCTTTGCCCCAGAGCCAGAGAATGTGATCCGCGCGTACGACACCTGATTCTGCAGGGTATACGTGGATGGTCTCTTTCATGCTGCGGACATATCGAGCCCATGCGACTCCGCCTTCGCCCTGAACCACAAAGTAGAAGCCGGGATCACCGAATGCATTACCGGCCGAAGTTACGGAGAACGAACTGTCATTATGGATCTCTGGTCTCATAAGGACAATTGCTCTGCCGTTGGGTAGAGGAAAGACCACCCTTATGCATGGAGACGGGTGTCCCGGCACGCTGCAGATCGAGTAGCTGCCTGCATAGAGAACGTTATTGGTTGCCGTTAGCTCTCGTACCCAGGCAGTGTGAATCACACATCCGGATTGCGGATCTTGTAGCTGGACGACGCTGCTGCTCATCCCTTCACAGCTATCAAGAGGGGACAGGGGGATATTCAACTGCTGGAGGCGTCGGCTGAATATAACGGCGAGTGCTCGTCCAAATGGCCGGAACAGCCCGTGCCACTCTGACCATGCGTCCAATGTGTACTCGGAGGTGCGCTCATAGAAGTCCTTGACAGGCTTTGCCACGGCGCTGAAGTCAGCGGAGCTTCCGGATAAGGAAGACAGATCCTCAACTAATCCGCGGACTCCGCTTTTAACGGTCTCGAGGTTATTGCTGCGCGCATAGTCGGTGAAAAAATCCTTACCGATTTGCCGGGTGTTGCCTGTCGGGCCATCCAACCAAGGGTGCGCGTCGAGGCTGATCCTTCGCCCGGTTATTCGTACCCACTGTTGGGTTACCCAGTCGCTTAGCAATCCTCGTTTGTCTCCGAGCCAAATCACGCGCAAATTATTACATATGGAATTACGACGGTTGCTTGAAGGGGCGAGCTGTGAATTGTTGTCGTACGTCAGGGATGCTAATTCTGCGTTAGTGCGAACTCACGCTGTATATGGTGCTGTGAGAAGGCAAGAGTGCCCCGACGGCTGCGCCACCCAGGCCACCGATCACAGCGCCGATTGCGGCTGGCAGGCCTCTACCGCCAAAATCCAAACAAAAGGCCCCTGGAGAGCATGATTTGTGTGTCGCTGCGCCTATGCCGGCCCCGACACCGGCACCCACTCCAGCCACGATAAGAGTTTTGCGTAAACGGTGTGTGTTTTTCATGAGTCGAACGCTGTGAACGTCCTGTTTCTGAATTGACTGTTCGCCAGCGATCGCCCTGAACGAGATTGCGGTATCGGAGACGCTTGTGAAGGTTCCGGAGTGTCTCTTGGATGTGGTGTCGACGACTTGAATATTTTGTCCCGCTTGCAACCTACCTAAAAGCGCCCAGGAAGACTGATTGGCTTGGGCCTGGGAATCGCAGGGAAGTTCAAGAACACAAAGAAGGACCAAGATCATTCGCATGTGTGTTGCTCGTCTCTCTTTTCTATTGAGGCGACCAACGTACCATCGTTCCTCTCTTTTCAAAAGAGCTTTTCGCCAGCCGCTTCTTTTATTGCCGATCGGCTGTGGCGATTAGCATAGAGGTGTGAGCTATCGGTTTTCGGCGCGGACGGGTTGGGATGTGGGGGAGAGCGGGTTTGCGAAGGCGATTCGCGAGGCGCGCGCTTCGGGGCGGAGGTTGTATGACCTTACGGTTTCGAATCCTACAGTGTGTGGGTTTTGTTATGACGCAGAGGGGATTCTTGGAGCACTCGGAGATAGGCGCGCTTTGACGTACGATCCTGATCCGCGGGGAATGCAGTCGGCTCGACAGACAGTGGCGGGGTATTACCGGGACCATGAAGCTGAGGTTGATCCCGATGCCGTTGTGATGACGACCAGTACGAGCGAAGGCTATGGGTATCTGTTCCGGCTGCTCTGTGATGCGGGGGATGAGGTACTGGTGGCGCAGCCTAGTTATCCGCTGTTTGATTTTCTAGCGGATTTGGAAGATGTGCGGCTGAGGCCTTATCCGCTGTTCTATGACTATGGGTGGTGGATCGATTTTGCAGAGCTGGAGCGGAGGATCGGGCCGCGAACGCGGGCGATTGTAGTGGTGCATCCGAATAATCCTACGGGTCATGCGACGGGGGTATCGGAGAGGGCTCGACTGGAGGAGATCTGCGCGCGGCATGGGTTGGCGCTGATTGTGGACGAGGTGTTTCTGGACTATCCGCTGCGGGAAGGGGAGCGTCTGACGAGTTTTGCGGTTGGGCCGCATCCGGTGCTGACTTTCGTGCTGAGCGGGATGAGCAAGATCGCCGGGCTTCCGCAGATGAAGGTTGGGTGGATTGTGGGGTTGGGACCGGAGAAGGGAAGGGTCGAGGCGGCGGGGCGGCTTGAGGTGATTGCAGATACCTTTTTGTCGATGAATGCCCCAGTGCAACTGGCTCTGCCAAAGTGGCTGGCGGGGAGACGGGGGATTCAGGGACAGATACTGGAGCGGGCACGGGGGAATCTTGCGTTTGCTGAAGGGAGTGGACTGGAGGTGCTTCGGACAGAGGCGGGATGGAGCGTCGTGTTGCGGCTGCCTCAGGTTGGGGTAGAGGATGTGTCAGAGAGACTTTTACGGGAGGCCGATACGGTGGTTCATCCCGGGTCGTTTTACGGTATCGGAGAGGGTGGAAGGGTAGTTGTCAGTCTAATCGGGCTAAATAGCGATTTTTCATTGGGATTGAATCGTATCGTTGACCTGATGCTTAGATGAGTGATTTTGCCTGAGTCGTGCGAACCAAGATGGTTAATGCTTCATGTGGTGCGTGTAATGTATTGGATTCATTTATATAGTCTATCTAATTGAAATTACTTGCATTGATAAATGGATTTGATTCTCGTTCGTTTCCAATGGTAGTTTTAGGGCCGTGGCCTGGGATGACGGTGACCTCGTCGGGGAGGGTGAGTAGACGGTGGTGAATTGTGGTTAGAAGCTGGCGGGTGTTGCCTCCGGGGAGGTCGGTTCGGCCTATGGAGCCGGCAAAGAGGGTGTCTCCGGCGATGAGGAGGGTGTGGTAGGGGAGGTAGAGGCAACTGCTGCCCTGGGTGTGGCCGGGGGTGTGGAGGACGGTTCCAGTGAGTCCGGTGATGGCAATGGTGCGGCCGTCGGTGAGATTGTCGTCGGGGGCGGCGACCTTCGGAGTGGGGATGCCTAGCCAGCCGGCCTGGATATCCATCATCTGGACGAGCGGGAGGTCGAGCTGGTTGTAGAGGATGGGTGCTCCGGTGAGTTGCTTGAGACGGTGGGCTCCGGCGATGTGGTCGATGTGGGCGTGGGTGATGATGATCTGCTTGACGGTGAGGTGGTGGCGTTCAAGGATGGCCTGGATGCGGGGGATGTCGTCGCCGGGGTCGATGACGATGGCTTCGCGGGAGGTCTCGTCGCCGAGGATGGAGCAGTTGCACTGGAGGAGGCCGACGGGGAGGATTTCGTGGATCATGGCTTAAAGACTAAAGCCTACCGCGGATTTGCACGGATTTTCGCGGAAGGAAAGGCAAAAAGCCAATTAAAGACAGAAAATGCGCAAGCCGGTTGGCCTGCGCATTTCGGTGAGACGGAATTTGAAGTTACTTCTTTGGGCTGCTCTGGCTTGTGGGGTGACCGGCGAGGACAGAGTGGTCGCCGCTGGCACGGGAAAGCATGATGGTGAGGCCGATGGAGGTAAGCATGAAAACGATCGCTGACCAGGTGGTGAGCTTGGTGAGGAGGTTGGCTGCTCCGCGGGGTCCGAAGGCGGTCTGCGATCCCTGGCCGCCGAAGGCTGCGGCGAGGTCGGCGGATTTGCCCTGCTGGAGCAGAACGACGCCGACGAGGAAGAGCGAGACAATGATGTGCAGGATTACGAGAAGGATGACCATCGGGAGTAGCTTGCGACCTCGAACGCGGAGAGGATGTCTCCCCGAAGAATGTTTGGATTGGTGCGGAGGAGGGGACTTGAACCCCTATGCCTTGCGGCGCTAGCACCTCAACCTAAAACTAAGTGTATCACTGTGTATCGTACAAATCTAAATTGCTGATTCTATTATGTTCCAGTATCGCGGACTATCATGGCTTTTCACGTAACCGTTACACTTCCGTGACAAGTTCCGCAACCTTCATACGCCGTTCCATGAACTCTTTAGCGATGTTCAGATCATCGGCATCAACAATATTGTAACGACGCTCCATGGAATCTGTCTTATGCCCGCTGATCTTCATACGTATCACTTGCGGCACCCCCGCGCGGCGCATATTCCGTACTGCCGTCCTGCGTAGATCATGAAACTTTAGTTCAGGGACGCCGGCTGCTTTGCAGGCGTTCTCCCATGAGCTACGGAAGTCAAGGATCTTCTTTCCTTCGCGATTGAAAACCCAAGGTGAATTTGGCCAGTTCTCGTCTCGCTCTTTTTTGGCAGCGAGAAGAAAATCTCGCATGTCGCCCTTCAAGATTGGGACGGAGCGCCCTTCGCGATTCTTTGTCTCATCCGGTTCTAACGCAATGATATCGCTTCCAAAGTCCACCTGCGGCCATTGAATGTCCGTTAGCTCACCCTTGCGAATGCCGGTGATGTATCCGCAAACGAAAAGGGGCTTAAGCTCATGGAGTAAAGCGTCGCGAAGGTCCACGTATTGCTTATCCGTCAGAAAGCCCTTTCGCACCGTAGTTTCCTTCACCATTGGGAAGTAGGGAATCACGTTGACTTTGGGAGGGGTTCGCTTTCGAGCATTGTGAAATGCTGTCCGCATGATCGACAGTTCGCGGTTTACGGTTGCATCCGTACGCCCTTCTCCCGTGCGCTTCTCGCGGTATCTGTCCATCAAGTCGGTTGATAACCTGGCGGCGCGTACCTTACCAAAATAGGGCCGGAGGTTCTTTTCGACGACAGCTTTCCAAATGTAGCGTGTCGACTCTTCTATGTCGCTCTTGAGAACATCGTCCAACAGTTCACCAATCTGGACTTTGTCGGGAGTTCCACCGGTGATCTCTCCGCGATGTTTTTTCGCAAGGAGCTGATCTCTCAGCTTGATGGCGTCTGACTTCTTTGTTGATTTACTCGATCGAGAGATGGGTTTGTTATCGATGTAAACCCTGACCCACCAAACGTCCCCGCGCAAATAGATTGTGCCGGCACCGTATGTATTCATGGCCATAAACCGAGTGTAACGAAACTGCTAGTGTGTCTTCAGGTCAATATTTGTTCTTCTCTATCCAGGCGTCGAGGTCACGGCGATGCAGATGAACCCGACGTCCTTTACGTACTACGGGAAGATCTTTCGCAAAGATCAAGTGTTGGACGGACTGTTCCGACCGACCTAAGTAGACGGCCGCTTGCTTTACATCGAGCAACACCGGTTGAACATCAGCCACCGACCGGCGAGCCAACTCCAATTTGAGAAGGGAAGCGACTTCCCCGGCCAGTGCTTTCGCTAATCCGGACATCGCAGGATCACCCGGGCTTTCGACCAACAGACTTTGTGACCTCATAAAGTTCGCTCCTGACGTCAGGGTGGAAGGGCGAAATCGAGTATTCCAAGAAACTGACTGCTGCCCTACCCATAGCGTCCAACGAAACCAATACGGTGTCCAATTCATTGTGGATATGGCGCTATCTCAGAAACAGATGGTTGAATCGAACTTAAATGGATCACTTCATCTCAACGATGTCGTCTGGCCTCCGAAAGGGTGACATTGAAAGATATTGGGCCGCATTGTGTCGATCAATTAAGAGGCGCTGGACGGGGGACATTCCGCACGAGTGATTGGCTGCTTGCGTGCTATCTCGGTACTCATCAGGCCCCCAAATTCGCATCGATATTGTGATGAGAATGATTAACGAGCGCGAAGACGTCCAATGCCTGTCAAGATGACTCCATCTGTCAAACAGATGCTCGATTAAGGCGACATATTGACCAGATTGATTATCGAGAGTAAAAAGTTTGTCACTGCAGTCTTGGCGCCTTGGCTCCTCCTGCACTTGGTGAGACTCCGCACGGCAGAGTAACGGAGGCCCTCGTGAGCATTTACGATCACCTCGAATTCCGCCACCTAAAATACATCATTGCAATTGCAGATGAACGCACTTTTACGGCAGCGGCATCACGTGTTCATGTCGCTCAATCTGCATTGAGCACACAGATCAGGCAACTTGAAGAAATCTTCGAAGTTCCGATCTTTGATCGTGATCGAGAGGGTGTTTCCCTCACGGCTCAAGGCCAGATACTTCTGACCTTTGCGAGAAGGATCGTTCGCGGGCGGGAAGAACTTATCGACGCTCTAAGAGCCTTCCGACCGGAAACGTTCAGACCACTCAAGATTGGTTTCTCGTCATTTGTGGAGAAGCATATTCTGGGAGCTTTACTGGATTCAATGCGCGCCATCGCACCCGACGTTGACTTCGTTCCCGAAGCGGGCGCGACCTACGACATCGACGGCGGACAGCAACTCGTTGCCGGCTAGCTAAAAGAGGCCAGCATGAGCAGTGATGACATCCGGGACTTCCAGGTTGGGGTGCCAAGTCTGCTTCTGCCGTTCTCTCACGATTTGGCAGACTGGAAGCAATCCCGTCCGACGCACGGGATTGGCAAGTGAACGTTTCCAATCCGAAGGGCCTTTTCCGAAGTTCTCAATAGTAAGCGAGATCTGGCCTTTCTATTCCGGGACCTTGCTACGCTTCGAACTGACCTTCCGCTCTTCGCAACCGTTGACGATCTGCTTTGAAAGGGTCCTACAACAGCCTTTCCTCCCATAGCAGATCGCTTGGACAAGGCGAGCTTTTCGAAGGAGCGCGTTCCGCGTTCCTGTTAAGACGGCAAGATCTCTTCCCACAACAATCCCAGGGTGATTCAGCCGGTCTTCGTGCAAGCAACAGTTGCTGCCGAGAAGTCTCCTCCAGAGGCACATAGATAGCCAGCTGGAGCGGTCGATGAGTGAGTTGGCGATTTTGCAATAAGTCAGTCCCAAGGCGTGGGTTGTTTCAAGACGAATGCTATAGTCAGGAACTGAACGCTTCGTCCAAATTTGGGAATCGTCAAACGTTTCTTGTTGGTTTAGGGGATGGAAACAAGAGAAGGAATTGAGTTATAAACCAAGGTCTAATAGCTCAGTGTTCGCCGAAGAGCAGGCTGTTGACCTAGGCTCCTATGAGGTCTGCCATGAAATCACTCGCCATTGCGCTAGATCGTGGGCAATCTCGAAACCGCTTGGCAAGATTGCTTATGCTAGGTGTATCATTTGGACTCGTTTCAGGCGTAGCTCTGGGCCAGGAAAGTGTTCCTACGGCCACGCCCCAGGTCCAAGCCTTCTCACTCGGACAGATGTTTACCTTCTTTTTCCTGATGCTGGGCCCGATAAAGATTCTTGGGCCTTTTGTGCAGATCACGCATAAGGCAGACGCTGCCTTAACTCGTCGCATTGCAATTCGCGCTTTCTTGTATTCCTGCGGCGCCCTAGTGCTGACCGTGCTCATCGGAGAAGGGTTCCTTCGCAAATTCAACATTCCAGTTCCGGTACTCGCGATCGCTGCGGGCATTATTCTCTTCCTCGTGGCTCTTCGCGCTGTACTAGAGCAGTTCGATATTGATCCAGATGCGACTTCGAAGCAGTACGAACCCGACATGCGGTATGCGGCGTCGCCGCTGGCCTTTCCGACGATAGTAACTCCCTATGGTGTGGCGACGGTCATCGTGTGCATGGCATTGACTCCGGACTACATGGCCGAAACTAAGATTTATTCCGTATTGCTAGGTTTGATGGTACTTAACCTCATAGCCATGCTGTTTGCGCGGCCGATCCTTAAGTATCTGCAGATGCCCCTCATGTTGTTCGGCACGGTGCTGGGAATCATTCAAGTGGCGCTCGGCATCTCCATAACACTTCGAGGTTTACAGAATATCGGGTTTATCGTGGCCAAATGACATGGAACCCGGTCTCCTGGCTTGCGGTTCTCAGTAGCAAGAGATCTCGCTGCTTAGACTTTCCCGAGGAGACAAGCGAATGTTTTGCGACTCTATGTCTTGAGTTCTGCTAGCCACTGCAAGGCACGCAGACCAGGGAGGAAGCAGTACTCACCGCCTCGTGTGACCACAAACTGAGGCAAGCCTTGCAGCCGCTTTCGCAGTGGTCGCCTCGGTATATCAAAGGATCCTGTTCCATCGCTGGCACCCGCCACAAGGTCTTTTCCGGCGGCCCCTCCGAAAAATGCACTGTCATTCATCCATTCGGATTGGATCAACTCGAACTGTCGACTTAGATGGGCTCCAACAAACGCGAACATCAAAATAGGCCAGTTGACGATAACAGGTGGAGGGAGAAGGCCGGTCTCCAACGGGATGCGTTAAGCTCCCAAGTTACCGACGCGCTCGGAGCGCGTGGGATAGAGGAGACCGGCCTTCTCGTCCCATCTGATAGCGCTCATTGGCCTGCCTGTCAAATTCTCTTGACGTATGCTGTGAGCTTCTGATGATCTCTCATATTGCTGAAGTACTTCGGCAGAAACGTGCTCCGCTTCACGTTCAGGAGTCAAAGCGATGTCTAACATCCGAGCATCTATCTTTTTAATCGTCCTTGCCTTGGCAGCAGACAGAGGTATTCCTGTTTTCGGCCAGGAAAGCCCGAATGCAGTTGCGGCGAGCAGGGATGCAGCTGCGGCTGACGAGGATAACAACGACTTGCTCCAGGCAGACGTCGTCATCGACGGCAAGACGCTCTTCTCAGTACGAGGCGTTCGAGCCCACCCGGCGGAGCGCCGTGCAGAGGAGATCGAAAATCGAATAGAGGCGGTGGCCGGGAACTCGAAGATTGGCGCGAATTCGCTCACACTTGAAGACCATCCTGAAGGGACCTGGATCATGGCCGACGGTCAGCGCATCCTGGCGGTGTTGAACGAGGACGCGTCAATCGAAGGAATCTCTCCCCGCCCGCTTGCGGAGGTCTACAGAGGCCGCATCAGCGAGGCGATCGAGGCATATCGCCGAGACAGGCGCCCCGGATTTCTATTGCGGCGCGCCCTATACGCGCTCGGAGCGACACTTGTGCTATTCGTTGTATTGCGATTTGGCCGCCGGATTGTCGCCTTTTTGCGAGCAGGATTCGAGCGGCGTTATCGGGCGCGTATTGAGGGCTTTGAACACAAGGCTCATCACATCATTAAGGTGAAACAGATCTGGGGGGTCCTTGCCGGCCTGCTGAATCTCACGTATGGCCTGGCAGTCGCGGTGGCAGTCTACGTTTACCTCCACTACATCCTGTCCCTGTTTCCATGGACGCGAGCGTTTGCGAACAGCATGTACCGAATGGCGGTCGATCCACTGCGGACCATGGGCTCAGGACTGGTTGGCATAATACCCAATCTTGTTTTTCTAGCGATTCTTGTCGTGGTCACGCGTTATGGGTTGAAGGTGATTAGAGCTGTCTTTGACCGTCTTGGTGCCGGAACCATGACGTGGGAAGGGTTTGACCCGGAGTGGGCCTTGCCCACCTACCGGTTGGTACGGCTGCTCGTAATTGCGTTCGCCGTCGTCGTCGCTTATCCCTATATCCCCGGTTCCGAATCAGGCGCTTTCAAGGGTGTTTCGCTGCTAATTGGAGTCATCTTCTCCTTGGGTTCCTCTTCGCTGATCGGGAACCTGGTCGCCGGCTACAGCATGACGTATCGTCGTGCGTTTCGGGTTGGCGAAGTGGTCAAAATCGGGGAGCACATCGGCAACGTCGAGCAGATCCGCCTTCTTGTTACGCACCTGCGCACCAAAAAGAACGAAGAAGTGATTATTCCCAACTCCTCTATTCTGAGCAGCGAAGTCATTAATTACAGCTCGATGGCTAATGCGAGGGGCTTGATTTTGCACACGACAGTCGGCATCAGGTACGACGTGCCCTGGAGGCAGGTCGAAGCAATGTTGCTCGAAGCCGCGGCACGGACTGAGGGACTGCGTCGCGACCCATCCCCTTTCGTGTTGCAGATGGAACTTCGGGACTTCTCTGTCGCGTATGAAATCAACGTCTTCTGCGACGAGCCACATTCAATCCTTGCATTCAAAACTGCGCTCCATAGGAATATTCTCGATGTCTTCAACGAGTATGGAATACAGGTCATGGTGCCAGCCTACGAGGGCGACCCGGATCAACCGAAGATTGTTCCCAAGGAACGTTGGTATGCGGCTCCCGCGAGTGATGATGTGTCCACGAACAGGGCGTCGAAATAAAGCATGGACGTACGGCGGCGTAGGCAGATGCTGCACCACGCAAATCAGTCATCGTGCGCCTCCGATAGACATCTGTTTTAAAGAATCCAACTGAATAACTCAGGCTTTTCGACCCAACGCTAACTAACACGACCATTCAAGATGCACCGTCAAATCCTAAGAGGTTTCTCACCCTTTGCCGTTGTCGTCGATCCTGACCCACGTCGAACTTCCCACGAAACAGGGATTTTCAGCAATTTGCTAGAACCAGCAGCTGCTGCACTCTCAGTTGGTGCCAAATCCCCAAGTCACTCACCGACATCAGAAAGGGAACCACTTGTCCGAATCGTCGGTATGTCGTACACGTGGCCGCCTGGAATCCGTCGCCGACGTAACCGTTTCCACATCACTGGAAAGCCGGTTTTACGTCCCCTTGGAGCCACCGCCGCTAACCAAGCAAACAATCGCAAGAGGTTGGCACTTGAGATGGCGGCGCTGGGCGATGCAGTTGGAGCGGGATTCGATGGTTCTGGCTGCAAGCGTTCCCATGTGAGCTACTCCTCGCGAATCTTAGAAATCTGCCATGTGAGTGCGATTTCGGCGACCTGAAGCTGAAGGCACTTTGCGTGTAGCTTCGATCGCTATTTGGCGTAATGTTTGAGCGTTGTATGGCGCATCTGCTAGGCCGACTAACAACATGGGGGCAGGGACGAATGTCCCTCAGCGACAGGCCAGAGACACTATGTGCGTAGCTAAGTGTCTGCCTGACGTCACATGGCTTAACGTCCCGTGGGCAAGTCTCACAACGAATATCACCGGAACTACGCCAAATAGCTCTGAAAAAACTACGCCAAATAACTCTGAAAGCGACACTATCATTGTTCAGAATGCGGAGTGGGGCGCGGTAGCCGTTGCACCCTAGGTTGTGGCGATTCTCAGCTGGAGAACGTTGCTTTTCATCGAAGGGATCCCACCTTAGCGACGACAAGACGGCAAAGATGGGATCCGGTACTCCCCTGACGAGTGGGTGTCAGTTTGCTCGAATGCCTATCTGATGCGATGAGACTGCGTGAATGCCCTTGTAGGTCTGATCTGAGCGCACGTCCAATCTAGAGAAAATTATGGTAAAGCTAGGGCTTTTCCTAGTAGTGATAGTGCGTTCGGTGCTCTAATCTAAGACGCAATGTAACGCCAGAATCTCGCCCCTCCTCTGAGGAGTAGGCACGGCCCCGCGGCCCTCCCCTAGCAATTCGATTCGTCGCGATGATTCATGGTTAGCCATGCGGCTGAAGGTTCCCATGGCGGTAAATTGTTGGTTCGTCCTGCTGCGACGGACGGAGTCCCAGGGTTTACCTGGATCGCTGCGCGATCGGGAATTGGGGAATGCAATACCCCAGGAAAGGAGGTCGATATGCATGCCACTTCGATCGTTAACGCTTTTCGTGTAACGACCCTCTTCTGCGTTGCGACTTTGTCTATGTGTTCCGTTGGCTGCGGAAAGAAATCGCAGCCCAATACAGAGACCCCGGCGGGTGCACCAGCCCAACCGTCTTCTACCTCAGCTCAACCGGCCGCACCCGTTGCGCCGACAGGACCTGTACCCTCCTTCTCAGCCGCAAATAAAGTGGGCCTTTACGCCTATCCGGGAAAGGGCCAAAGTCATGATCAGCAGCTCATCGATGAGTCCGACTGCTATAACTCGGCTCAGCAGCAGACAGGCGTCAACGCGGATGCGCCGCCTCCGCAGCCGCCGTCTTCTGCTGATGTCCAGGCAGCTCAGGCGCAGGCGGCTGATGCTGCGCCGCAACAAAAAGGTGGTAGAGCCCGAGGTGCGGCTCGTGGCGCAGTTGGCGGTGCGGTGGTTGGTGGAATTGCCGGAAATGCGGGAACAGGTGCCGCGGTAGGCGCTAGTGTAGGTACCGTGCGAGGAGGCAGACAGCAACGCAAAGCGAATGCTGCTGCCAAAGATCAGGCTGCGGCGCAGGGGGGGGCGCAGGTGCAACAGCAGTACCAAAGCCAGAAGGCTGCGTATGACCAACAGATGAATACATTCAAGCGGGCGTTCTCAGCCTGCATGGATGCGCGAGGCTATTCGGTCAAATAAGTGTCGGAACGTCGTATGAAGTCCAAGGAGTAACCTATGATAATTAATCGCTTCCTCATCCGGTCCGGATTCGTAGTCGCATCACTATTTTGTCTACTCGCAGTAGGCACCGCCGCCGACGATGAAAAAGATAAGGAGAAGGAGAGAACCGAAGTCCGCCAGATGGCGCAAGAAACACTGGTCCGCCTTTACAAGGCACAGCCCTCCGCACAGGCAGCCCTTCAAAAGGGCTACGGCTATGCCGTTTTCAGTAACACGGGCATCAAGATCCTTTTTGGCGGCTCTGGTCGTGGAGAAGGCGTGGCCGTCAACAACAAGACCAACGCTGAAACCTTTATGAAGATGTTTGAGATCCAGGCCGGCCTTGGCATGGGCGTTAAGAAGTTCAAGGTCATATTTATATTCGACAATCAAAAGGCATTCGATAGCTTTGTGAATTCCGGATGGGAGCTCGGAGGGCAAACCTCGGCTGCTGCCAAAACGAGTCCGGAGAAGGGCGGAGCGATGCAGGGTGCGGCCTCCGTTTCCGACGGTATCTGGATGTATCAAATGACCGACAAGGGATTGGCGCTGGAAATCACAGCTAAGGGAACCAAGTACTCAAAAGACGACGACCTCAACAAGTCGTAGGTAGACGAAACGCGACAAGGCTCCGGTTTTCTGGAGAAAGTCGCAGGATTGTTTCTCAAACCGTGTGCTCACCGGTGCCGAGAATAATAACTCTGGGACTGTCTCTTGTACCTTGCAGGATGCTATTTGTTCCGCTCCAGATAGCGAGGGATGGGGCACCTAACAAATCACACCGGGCCCCCAGAAAATTCGTTATCCGATTGATCGGTTTCGCGATCGGCTTCTAATCAACTCGGAAGTGATAAGGAGGAGTTCTGTGATTAGAAAATATCTTCTATCGATGAGCATGGCGGCAATAGTGATTTTGACAAACGTCTCGGTGAATCACGCTCAGGCGCAAGCAACTTCGGCTCAGAGCAGCGTGGATCAGGATATCGCCCTGCTGCGGAAGGATATCCGTTCGGATAAGAAGCAGATCATCGCTGCCAATATGCAGCTGACTGATGCCGAGGCACCGAAGTTCTGGCCCGTATACGACCAGTACACAGCAGAGCTCGCCAAGATCAACGATGCGAAGCTTGCGGCTATGAAGGACTATGCGGCCAACTATTCGACTCTCACCGACGATAAGGCGTTGGCGTTGACCCGGCAGATCATTGGGATTGAGGAATCGGTGGGGCAGTTGCGCATGAAGTATGTGCCGATATTCAGCAAAGTGATCTCCGGTAAGAAAACTGGCTTGTTTTTCCAGTTGGACCGGCAGCTTACAGGGTTGGTTGATCTGCAGGTGGCGTCGGAGGTTCCTCTGATTGAACCCTAGTGTCACGCGCTCTGTTCAGGGTTCAAGGAGCACCCTGGCCTCTCATCGCCATCGCCAACCTCGGCGAGTTGGTAACGAGAAGATTGTTCAATTTTTGACGGGCGATGAATGATTCATTAGCAAGAGATACAGTAATTGCAATATCCTTCCGTTTACTGGATCTCTCCCAAGCTCTAAAGAAGATTGATTCTATCCCTCGCCATTCATCGAGCGATAGCGGTTCAGACCAGACCTGTTCCGTAGTTATTGAATCGCGGACTCCTTACTCGCAGTGGTTCCCCGTACTCCGAAAGGAAATCGAAAATGAAGCGTATGATGAGGCTGTTAATAGCTGCCCTTGTGATGTGTGTCGGCAGTTGTATCCCCGCAACCGCCCAACATGAATTCACCTACAACGGAGATACCGGCCCAGGGTATTGGTCTGATCTCGAAAGTGATTTTTCGGCTTGCGCTCCATCGCCAACGGGACGCCAGTCCCCTATCGATATTGATTCCGTGGTTCTGGACCCGGGGCTCGGCGGTCTGAACATCATCCTGAATAAGATGCCATATACGTTGATCAACAACGGTCATACGATCCAGGCCACGCCCCAAGAGGGGGGAACACTGACGATCGATAGCGAGATCTACACTCTCAGCCAATTTCACTTCCACACGCTCTCCGAACATACCGTGGAAGGAACGCATGGTGTGATGGAGCTTCATGCGGTATTCATCGATGCAAAGAACAATTATGTGGTGATTGGAATGTTGTATAAAATCGGCAAGCAAAACAAATTCCTGGGGAATTTGATCGCCGCCGGTTTACCGAAACTAACCACATCCGCACCGGTAACAGTCAATAAACTTGATTTCGAAAAGGCTTTTACCGACACGAATAGGTATTACACCTATCCGGGATCCCTTACTACACCGCCCTGTACGGAGTCGGTGAAATGGATTGTCTTGAAGGAGTGGGCTGAATTGTCGTCGGAACAGTTCGAAGCTTTTCGGACTATTCTGGGCGACGACTTTCGTCCATTGCAAGAGCGCAACAAACGCGTGGTACGGGCCACGGTATGGTAAACGCCCCTTTGACGCACCGTTGATTTTGTCGGGCTTAAAAAAGACTGATTGAATCTATAAGTCACAAGTTATGTCACAAAAGTTACAGCCGACGATCATCGGGTTTAACGGCCATTAGCTCGTTAAACCCGATGATTGCGGCGCTTACCGGAATCCTTGCGGTATTTCGTTCCCAGCGACAAGCGTGTAGCTTCGATCGCTATTTGGCGTAATGTTTGGCGGTCTCGATTTTACGAGGCTGATTGCGCGGGAGATCTGCGACCCGATGGAATCGGAGCGCGGCATTGTCGCCGAGTATCTGGATCCGGTTGCTTTTGCTGCGCTCGAACTGCCTGAGAGGGTGGCACCGCATGTCGACTACGAACAGATATGCTGGGCCTTCTACTTCGCCTCGGGATCGCTGGCAATCAATAATGCCAACACTGGACGGGTCGAAAGACTGTCCTCTGGAAAATGCCAGACCTCGGATACCTCGCACGTCGCTACGATGCTGACGACGTTTATTGCGGCCGGGCTGCGCCGAGCTGCTCGGCAGCCGACTTACTCAATCTGATCTGGAGCGCGATGATAGTCCATGTGGATGTGTCGATAAACAGTTCAGCCACCTCGCCGATCGCCTGTCCGTCAGTCGCAACTACTGTACGTCCTCGCAAGTGTTCATCAGAAATCTGTATTGTCGAACCTCCTATATGACCCAGTTAATGCCTAAACTCACCGCGACTGAGCTCGCTCGCTGTATCAAGCCGGGGCGATCCCGGTAGAGTTCCTTAAATTAATATGCTCGCCTCACTGAGAATTGGCTTGGAGTGCGGTCTTATGAGCCGCTTCCCACGCTCTAACCTTGGGCCGAGCTTGATCGAAGAGACGCGCGAAGTTTCCCTTGCGCACCTTCTCGCTTGCTTCTGGAGTAAGCAGATTCCACAAAGGCCCATACATGTAGAAGACCTTCAGATAGCTCTGCTGGCTTGGGGGCGCGACTTCGTCAGTGCCGAACAAAAAGCGATCCGGAAAGCGATTGATTAAGTCCGCCGTAATCTTTGTGGCTTCAGGACTCGCAACAACGTACTTGGCCACCTCGTCCCACGAGATATCGAAATAGACATTCCTGAACGCGGGATCGCCGAGAATCATTGCAAGATTGGCTGCATGATCTTTTATCGGTCGAACGATACGTCCCAAACCCGTGTGCGCCCAGATGATCGTCGTGTTAGGGTGCCGTCTGAAGAGTGCTTTCATTTGCTCAAGATATGCGGGTGGTGCACCTTCCTTGGGGAATGGAACATCCATGTCGTTGTGAATGATAACGACGAGCCCAACCTCTCCCGCGAAGTCCAGGATCCTGTCGAGAGCGCGGTTCTGAAGGTCAGCTGTTTCGCCGGCAATCTTGGCGGAGACAAATTCCTTGTGAATTGTGAACTCCCCGATGCCTGAGAACACACCCGGAAACGTCTGAAGCACTCGGCGAATATGATCAGCAGCATACATATCGGCTGGGTTGAAGCCCGTGATCATCGGTTCAAACCGTGCCTGCTCTTCCTTCGAGAGAGACCGGTACATCATCGCGATGTATGCATCTGTAAAGGAGTAATAGTAAAGCGGAGAATCAGTCTGCAAATAATACGTAGGCGCCGAGTCACCGGAGTTCTGATAAGACCATTGCTGCTGCAGTGGAATTCCAAACAGCGCAACCCGTCCCACCTTGTTGCCCATGATCTTTAAGAACTCGTGAATATCTGTGCCTTCCTGGATGTAGTTCGTAAGGTGGAAATGAGAGTCATTCAATTCGAATTGATCAGAATTGCTAAGTTTCGCAGTTAGAGCGCTGCAGTACAGCAGTAAACACAGACCTAAAATGACGACGAACCTGTAGCGCCGATTGTCAGAAGCGCGCACCATGAAGCCCTCCTTATTTAGGCCCTTTAATCGATTATTTCTACGCTTCTAGAAAGCTAACTCCAGAGTTGAATGAAAGATCGGTCCAGTGCCTCCCAGCGGAAAGGGAACTGACGTGTACCCAACGGGAGACCTGTACAGGTAGAGGAACTCGGAGTTCCATCGCACGACCTTGTTTTTGAACGGAAAGTAGTTTGTCCCTGCCCGAAAGTCCCACGGGCGACCGAACTGGCCTATGATCTCCGAGCCTCCCGTATAGATCTGGAGCGTCTTGGGTACGACCATCGCTGAACCCTGAAGCTGATACCCGTAGGCATAATCCGTTGGCAGGCCTGATGTATTTATGCCACGAAAGTCATTAAGCCATTGCCAGTAATATTCTCCCTCAAGTGCATAGCCGCGATACTTGATTCCTGCGTCGAAGGAGGCCATCTTGTATCTCGCATCGGTGATCGTAATGCCTGGCCCAAAAAGGTTAGGCGTGAAGATCACGCTGCCGTCCGAGAGCCTGAGTTGCACATTCTCGAATGAATCGCTGTTTGGCTGGCTCTGCTTGTTCTCGTCGCTGTGGTTGAAATGGAAGCCGAAACGGGTAACGGGAGATTCATGATGTTCAAAGTCACCCCAGCCTAAGCCGTAATCGCCCATAGGCATCCAGAGGAGCACAGAGGAAACAGTATTGAAGTGGTTAGGAAGCTGTGCCGCGCTGACACCCAGTGTGCTCCGGTTATTAGCGACCATGGCTTGGTAAGTCAGCCCTTTCGCGATGGTTCCACTGGCCTTAATGCCCGAGGAATACGAGGGGCGAAAGAACTCGTCGGCGATCAGCCTGCTATCAACACTCAGCCAGAATGGAAAGTTTCCTTCAACGCTCCTCGCGCCAGGCAATGAAAAGATCCCGGCGCCCACGGTAAGGTACTTATTGAAGCTGTA
>Ga0209060_10002147_pt1 | contig 19023 bp, 10 predicted proteins | sample Coa_R1_8_FD_187155 | JGI IMG/M metagenome (GOLD analysis project Ga0209060, IMG submission 187155) | Surface soil microbial communities from Centralia Pennsylvania, which are recovering from an underground coalmine fire - Coalmine... | ecosystem: Environmental > Terrestrial > Soil >...
GCAAAACGCGGTCGTCCGGCTTCTGCGCAATCGCCCATTGATACTCCGCGGACGTCTCTGCAGGATTCTCGTCCGGGACCTCAGCTTGCAACGCCAGCCGCAGCATTTGATCGGAATGGTTGATCTGGTTGGTAAAGGGAGGCTTCTGAAGCCGCTGCAACATTTCTCCAGCAATCCGGGTGCGGTCATGCGGGGTCAAGGCCAGCAACCGCTCGCATTCCGCCTCGGAAAGAATCTCAGCATCTGTGAGTCGCACAGAATCCGCCGGCATTTTGCTCGCAATCTGCAAGAGTATCGCGCGGGCCAGTGTGTAGTTCCCCTGCGGCGTCATATGCACGTGTTCGTAAACCAGGTCGCTGCCCACGACACCGTTCGCGCTCTGTTTGGAAAAGACCTCGTCGGCATCCACCAACTCTGCTCCCCCGGCGGATGAGGCCACCGACCGATTAATCTCGTTGATTTTAGTGTCCGCACGAAAGCGAAGCGTATCGAGATCGCGCGAACGCTGAAAATGTTCCCGCGCTGCCGGATAGTCGCCCAGCATCCAAAAGCTTCTCGCCCTGCGGAACTCAAGTTCGGCGTAGTGATCATCGATCTTTGCGGCCGCCTGATACGCCTTCAAGGCCTCCGCATACGATCGCCCATTCTCCAATTCCGTCCCCTGCTGCATCAGGGCATTCCACGAGCGCAGATCAGCTTGCGACAGCCCCTCACGATGCATCGAGGCAAATGGAGCGCAATCTTTAAGGTTCGTCGCCACCGTGCTGACGATCACCCTAGCACCCGAGGCACGAGCCGCCGCGATCGTACCCCGCAGGTTCGCCTCAAAGTTCGCGTACGCATATTTCATGAGCGGAGAGCTGGCTGGCACTTGCTTGTCGAGAAACATCTCCATGCCACCCCACTTTTTTTTCTGCGCTCCCAACTTCGTCAGAAGCTGACCAACTCGTGTCGATCGAAAGAAGATACTGGTGCGGATGACCGGCAGGCTCATGCCCGAAGACGTCAGTGCAGTCCCAGGTCCGTATGGGCCGACAACTTCGTTATTCCCCGAGTAGATGATGAATAGATCCGGCCGGTGCTTCGCGAGTCCTCGTGCCAACGGCAGCAAGACGTGTGAATTCACGGCCACACTGCCCGTGTTAACGACCTCGAAATTCATCGACGGATACCGCTTCCGCAGCATGACTTCCAGGTATCGGCTAAACGCGTATGCCGGATCGGGATCGCCCATCGCCGCTGATTCTCCGAGCACGAAAATGCGATAAGTCCCTGCTGGCTTGTCGGCAGGAATCGCGTAAGCCTGCGGTGTCTTAATCATTCCCGGAGGAAAGAATGGCGCCGGAAAGAACAGGTTGTAGCACGACGCTGGACGTCCCTTGAGCGTGCACGGAACCGTGGCGTCTGTTGGAAAGCCAACCCCCAAAGCGCGCAACACTGCCTCGATTGCCCCGATCAGCAGCACCGGCATCAACACGACGGCGACGACCCTGGGCAACCAATAACGCCAGCCGTACGGCAGTTCGTGCTCCTTCACTGATACGGTCTCTGTGGTCTCGGGCACTTTGATCCCACCCTTGGTCTCATCCGATCGAACAGGCGGCATTTCTAATCTCGCGGCCACCTTTCGCGATACAGGGCTGGGACTGGCTCTGATACCGTGGGCCTAACCGCGGCGTCAGTCTTCCAATCTTCCAGCCCTGCCCGGTCCCCTCGATGCGTTGCCCGCTGCGCAGCGGATAACATCAGTTCAAGGGAAAAACGAAGGAAAGCGCACGTATGCGTTCGCAACTTTGAAACGACTGCACCGAAGTTGCCAAACTCCAACTACGAATGCTCGCCCAATTGGCTTTCTTTCAGCAATTTACGCACGCCGATGCTTTCCACCCGACGTGCTGATCGGGAATTTCCCTCAGCGGGCGTGTGTTTTAACGCTGTCGGCAGGCGCGAATCCCGCAGCCACATCGGATTAACCTTTTAACTCTCAACTACTTATGGCTCACTCATCCCTGGCAGAGGAATTGCCATTCCTTTTGTGACTAGCATCACGGGTTTTAGATTCCAATCGAGTCGTAGGTCAGCTAACCATGTCGAGGATTTTCAAAGCCGTCATCGTTGGTGCGGGACCAGCCGGGCTGACCGCGGCCTACGAGCTATCGAGACAAAACCAGCCGGTCGTCGTTCTCGAAAGCGATCCCGAATACGTGGGTGGCATCTCCCGCACGGTCAACTACAAAGGCTTTCGCTTTGACATTGGAGGTCATCGCTTCTTCTCAAAATCGCGCGAGGTCGAAGATCTCTGGACCACCGTTGGCGGCAAAGACATGCTCGATCGCCCGCGCTCTTCGCGGATTTACTATCGCGGCCAGTTCTTCACCTACCCGCTGAAACCGTTTGAGGCCCTCTCAAAACTCGGCCTGCTCGAATCGATCCTCTGCGTTCTTTCATTCCTGAAGGCGCGGCTGCGGCCTATCCCCAATCCCAAGACATTCGAAGACTGGGTCGTGAACCAGTTTGGCAAGCGCTTGTTCCGCATCTTCTTTAAGACCTACACCGAAAAGGTCTGGGGGATGAGTTGCCAGGAGATCTCCGCCGACTGGGCCGCCCAGCGCATCAAGGGATTGTCGCTGGGCTCGGCGATTAAGCATGCATTCCTCTCGTGGCATAAGCCGAAAAATCGCGGGCAGGTCGTCAAGACTTTGATCGATACCTTCCGCTATCCACGCCAGGGGCCGGGCATGATGTGGGAGGCTTTCGCCCAAAAGATTCGTAGCTTTGGCAGTGAAATTCTGCTCGGGCGCAGCGTTATTGATTGCCGCTTCGATTCCGATCGCGACCTCTGGGTCGTCACCACACGCGACCGCGAAGGCCATACCGAAGAATTTCTTGGTGAGCACATGGTCTCGTCGATGCCAGTTCGCGAGTTAATTGCGCAACTGAAGCCGCCGATTCCGGAAGACGCGATAAGCGCGGCACAATCGCTGCGCTATCGAGATTTCCTTACCGTCGGTCTGATTGTCCGCGACCAGGGCCGCTTCACCGACAACTGGATTTACATTCACGATCCTTCGGTGCAAGTCGGACGCGTGCAGAACTACAAATCGTGGTCGCCGGAGATGGTTCCTGACCCAGCCTTCTGCTCCTACGGGCTAGAATACTTCTGCTTCGAGGGCGGCCGCCTGTGGAACGCGCCGGATGCCGAATTGATCGCACTGGCGAAGAAGGAAATAAAGCGCATCGATCTTGCCGACCCGGCTGACGTCGTCGACGGATGCGTGATCCGCCAGCGCAAGGCCTATCCCGTTTACGACGACAGCTACCAGCAGCATATGGACACGATTCGCCGCGTGCTGGAACGCACCTTCCCGACACTGCACCTCGTCGGCCGCAATGGTATGCACAAGTACAACAACCAAGACCATGCCATGATGACCGCGCTGCTCACCGCGAAAAACATTCTCGCCGGGGAGCGCCTTTACGATGTCTGGGCCGTAAATCAGGACGCCGAATATCACGAGTCCGGAGCCGCCGGTGAAAACACCAGCGAGACGCAGACCGCCGCTCCGGCCGAAACTGCCTTAAGCACCACCTAATCATGGAAGCAACTTGGAAAAGGCTGCCCCACCCTTCGCGATTGTCGGAGGGTGGGTATTTTTTCTGTGGACGCCAAGAATCCTTATGAGCGCCTTCTCCGAAATCCGCGCGTTATCGCGATTCCGCCAGGTACAACTGGCGGCACTCGTGCTCCTGCTCGCGGGCATCGGAGCGATTGCCTTTCAAATCAAGCTCTGCGTACTCGATCCAGACATCTGGTGGCATCTCAAAGTCGGCGACTGGATCGTCGACCACTTCGCCGTCCCTCACACTGGAATCCTTTCACGTACCGCCGCCACAAGGCCATGGGTCGCCTATAGCTGGGGCTATGAAGTGCTCCTTTCGCGCGCCTACGCCTGGTTCGGCCTGATCGGCATCGGGCTTTATGGAACTCTTCTCACGTTGATGGTGGCTTATTCCGTTTATTGGATGCTCCACCGCCTCTCCGGGCAATTCTGGCTGGCCTGCGTCGGCGCAGGCATCGTTTGCTCGGCGTTTCTGTTCAACGGAATGCCGCGGCCCTTTTTCTTCTCGATTACGCTCTTTGCGATCACACTGACGCTACTGCTTGAGGCCAATCGCGGCGGACACATCCAAGCGCTCTACTGGTTGCCGCTCATCTTCTTTCTCTGGGCCAATCTGCACATTCAATTTATTTATGGGTTATTTCTGGTTGGATTGTTCGTCGGGGTGAACCTCGCGCAGCATGCGGCCGCGGCTCTCAAGATCGTTCCAGATTTCCTTGCGGCCCCAACTCTGCCGATCGCCCGACTGATTCTCATCGGCGCGGCCTGCGTAATTGCCACACTCGTCGGCCCCTACTCCTATCATCCGTACCAGGTGGTGTACGAGTATTCCAAGGCGAAGTTCACGTACTCGGTGATCATCGAACTGCAGCCACTGAGTTTTCGCGGCTACAGTCATTTCGCCGAACTCTTCCTGACGGCTGCCGGATTTTTTGCTGTGGGCTGGCGCAAGAAACTAGATCCATTCAAGCTGGCGTTGATGACCGTTGCCAGCGTCATCGCCTATCGCACGATGCGTGATGCCTGGTTCATCTGCCTGCCCGCAGCGGCGTGCATTGCCGAAGCATGCGCGCCACAACAGGCTTCTGAGCAAGAACAGCCTGCGTTTGCCGAAACTTGGCTTGAAAAGTTTGGAGTCGCCGCCGCCGTCGCGATTCTTCTCGCAATGATCGCTAATGGCACCGACTTTACTCAGCGCGGGCTCGACCGCGCCATCAGTTCGGAATACCCGGTGAATGCAATCAACTTTCTGCGCCGCAGCCCGGTTCAGGGCCCGCTCTACAATGCACTCAACTGGGGTGGATTTCTGATGTGGTATATGCCGGAATTCCCGGTCGCTATCGATGGGCGTAACGACCTCTACGGCGACGACCTCGACAGACTCTTCTACAATTCGCAAAGTGCCGAGAAGTCGTACACCACGGATCCTTATCTGAACGAAGCGGGCATCGTGTTGCTCGGGTCAGAGATGCCACTCGCCAAGATTCTTACTGTCGACTCGCGATTCCAACTCGTCTACCACGACGACATCGCCACGGCGTTTGCTCGCCGCCTGCCCTGAATTGACGACCGACCTGATTCACCACAGAGACACAGAGTCACAGAGTCACAGAGAAGATCTCACCTGAGAGGATCTTCCAAATAAGTCCTTTTTAGTTCTCTGTGTCTCTGTGCCTCTGTGGTGAGCTGTAGGTGGGAAGCCAGTTTCGGCACTGCTGTTCAGAAATAGGTCTTTGCCTTGAGGTTGTTGTTCGCCTCATTCGATAAATCAAAGTGACACTGTCGGCAGAACTGCTCCGATGATGTCGTCGGATGCCCCGCCAGCTTCGTTGTCGGATCATAGGGACCATTCAGAAAGAAGTAGGTCGTGTAGAACTTACCGCTGGCGTCGCCTGCAATGGGACTGCTCCCGCCCGACACATAGACATTCCTCACATGCTGATCATGGCAGGTGGTGCACAACGCGTACGCTTCACCCGCATTGCTGAGACCATAAGCGCTCGAACGCGTTCCCGAGGCCAATGACGGCCATCCATAATTCGCGATGAACTGGGCGTACGGGCTATTCGGGACCACACTGAACTTGCCCTCGGAAAATACCAGTCCGCCTCCGGGATTGATTGGTGCGCCGACACCAATTGGATGATCCTCCACCGGTGCCTCGTCCCTCGTGAGGAGCGACGGTATCTTCTGAGTACTGAAAGGCGTAAGCGCCAGCAACCCCATTTGATACTCGTAGGACCAGCTCTGCAGCATGTTTTGCGGTGTAAGGTTTCCATCGTGACAGCTGAGACAGAGCAAAACTCCGCTGACCTCGCGACTGGCGTACGGCTGAGGTGACGAACTCACATTGACGAAATGGGTTTCTTCGGCGAGAGAGACTGCAGCACCATAGTCAGGGCTACCGTCCGCGCCCCACAAAGGCGTAAGGTTGTTCTCACTTCCTTCACTGGATTCGACGGCGGAATACCCCGAACGAGATGCATGACAAACTGCGCAGCCGCGAGGACCGTCTCCGTGTGGTCCGAGCAGGTCGGCAAGAGCTGTGTCAGGAGGATAAGTTTGCGCGCTGCTGCCCAGCGGCACAACCAGGAAAAGCAGCATCGCTGCAGCTATGCAGACGAATCTCGATCGAGTGCGAGTCCGCTCGAGGACGTGCAAGCACACAACAATCCGATTGGCAGATCGGCTCATCACCCATCTCCGATACCCGGCGCCCACAAGAAGTTGCAGGTCGCCTTCAACAATTTTCCGGATTTTGCCCCAGAATTCGCTGTGATTAGATCACAATGTCAGCGGTAACGGAAGGTCAACAACGTTGGTCACGAAAGGAGGAAAGTCATCGGACAGAAGCAACCCGGACCTCGATTGATCACACTCCGAGCAGGAGCGTGAGCACATCGCGTAGCCATACGTAGTCCGGCACTCCCCTAATCGGCGGACATCAGAGCGGGCATTATCTCCACGTCCGATACGGGAACGTTAGTCCCGCTGAATCGCGCCACGAAAGCGCAGAACGAAGCCAGCACTACAATGCAGCCCAAAATCAAGAATGCATTTGAGCCGGACAAGCTCTCAGACTTGAATAAGAGCGCAGCCAGCACAGCTCCAAGATTCCCGCCGGCACCGACAATGCCGGAGACTGATCCAACAGCTCGTGGGCGAATGAGTGGAACGACGGCAAAGGTCACTCCGCAAGCCATGCAGACAAACAATCCGAACAGAAGGAAGGCTGCGGTGGCCGGAGCGAGAACTTTGAATCGCGAGAAGACCACCATGAACAGCCCCTCGAGAAGGATCGTTAGTCCCAGCAATCGAGAGCGGCCGCCCAGTCCCCATCGACTGCCCGCCCAGTCGCCGGCAATCCCCCCCAGTGCGCGGGCAAACAGATTCATCATGCCGATCAGGCTGGCAAGAAATCCGGCAAGACCCAAAGTGAGGTGAAAAGAGTCCTTGAAGTAAAGAGCAGCCACGTTGTCGACTGTGATTTCAACTCCGAAGCACGCTCCGTATAGGACAAAGAGAAGCCAGACGCGATAGTCAGCAGCGGCCTCCCAGAAAGCCTGACCGCCCGTTCGAGGCACGAACGGTTTGTTGTTTGGAGTGTCCTCGGTAAACGCAAAATAGGCAATGCCTGTCACAACCATAAGTGAACCAGGAACAACCATAGCCAGGCGCCAACTCAAGAACTTGTCCAAGCCGAACGCGACGAATGCTCCAAACAACAGTGGCATGACCCACTGCGCTACTCCACCGCCAAGATTTCCCCAGCCCGCAGTTATGGCATTGGCAGTGCCTACGACCGAATGGGAGAACATCACGGACGTGTGATATTGCGTCACAACAAAGGACGCACCGACTAATCCGATCGCGAGCCGAAAAACCAGAAACGACTGGTAGCTGTGCGCAAGACCGATGCCCATGACCGGTAAAGCCCCGATCAACAGAAGTGCGGAGTACGTGCGCCGTGGGCCGAAGCGATCGCAGAGCCATCCGGTCAGGAGCCGTGCGAAGACAGTGATCGCCACGGAAGCAATCACCGTGTTTCCAATTTGCGCCTTGGTCAGCTTTAGATCGTCGCGAACAACAGCCATAAGGGGAGCAATTCCAAACCATGCGATGAAGCTCAGAAAGAAAGCGACCCATGAAAGATGAAAGGCACGCATGGGCACGCTGCGGAAATCCACGAGGTGGATCCGAGTCGCACGTCCATTGGAATCTGGACGTAAGGCCAGATTCCGATCAAAGTCCATGATTGTTTTTTGTGAGTCTGAATCCACGTGGCTTTCCTGCTTCGTTCGTATGTGGTGAAACCTGGGAGTTGCCGCAGAGCATCAAACATCCGCGGCCAACGGCTAATCGGCTGCGACAGCAGTCCCTCGCGGTGGTACACACAACCGGGCTGGCCCCTGAGCTGCCAACTCCTCGGCCTCAGCGTGTTTGCTGCTCAAGTCCAACAGAATGGTTTCGTCTTCCACGCGCGTGCGAAATGTCTCGACACAGCTCGAAGCACTGGGGCCGTTGCCGGTTTCAAGACTCAACTTCCACGCGTGCAATGGGCAGACGACAGTGGTGCCAGAGACCATGCCATCGGCCAGCGGGCCGCCCTTATGAGGGCAACGGTTGTCGATTGCAAGGAAGCGGTCTCCGAGATTGAAGATGGCAATCTCCCGGGTGCCGAGCGTCACGGCACGGCCTTCACGCAATGGAATGTCACTGCAGCGGGCGATGCGTACCCACGCGTCCAGCGCTTTCATGCGAAGACCTCCTCCAACGACTTGATTTGGATGAACTGAGTTGTGTTGTGCGGAATGTCGCGCTCAAGCCAAGCATCGCTCGATCGATCTTTGGACTTGCGCAGCCTCTCGAGCAACCCCTCTTTCACCGCATCCGTGGCGTACACGGTGTCTTTCCGGACCTTTTCAATCCCAACCCGTTCCACGAAGTCGTAGGTACGCTCGAGGTAGTTCGCGCTCTCGCGGTAGTACTGAAAGAACAGCGACGCGGCTTCGAGCGCCTGCTCAGTGGTTTCGGCCGTAATAAGCAAATCTGCTTTGCGGACTTTCTTGCCTGCCGCTCCGCCGACCACCACCTGCCAACTTCCTTCCTGGCCGACCAAGCCGATGTCTTTGACAGTCGCTTCAGCACAGTTGCGCGGACAACCGACAGCTCCCATCTTCACTTTGTGTGGGGTGAACAGGTTCTCGAAACGGCGCTCCATTTCGATGCCGGCACTTGTGGAATCCTGCACGCCAAAGCGGCAGAACTCAGTTCCCACGCAGGTTTTCACCATGCGAACGCCCTTGGTATAGGCCTGGCCGGACGGCATCCCGAGATCTGCCCAGACACTCGGTAGATCGGATTTCTTCACGCCGAGAAGATCAATACGCTGGCTGCCGGTGATCTTCACCATTGGCACTCGGTATTTGTCGGCAACATCGGCGATGCGTCGCAATTCGGCCGCTGAAGTCACACCGCCACGAATGCGGGGTACCACCGAAAAGGTTCCGTCTTTCTGGATATTGGCGTGCACGCGGTCGTTGATGAATCGCGCGGAACGGTCTTCGTCGTGATCGCCGCACCACAGCATGTCGAGCATGTAGCTCAGGGCTGGCTTGCAGACTTCGCAGCCAACTCCATCGCCGTAGATTTCGAGCGCTTCCTGGACCGACTTCAACCTCTGACTGCGGAGGATCTCGCGCAGTTGGTCTTCTGCGATCGGAATACACTTACAGATCCTGTTCCTCACATCTTCTTCAAATTCAGGCACGACTGCCTTCAACAGTGACTGACAGAGGCCGGCGCAACTTCCGCACCCGGTTGAGGCACGGGTGCATTCCTTCAACTGAGCCAGGGTGTGTACACCTTTTTCGTGAATCGCATGAATGATCGTGCCCTTGGCGACACCCATGCATCCACAAACGGTTTCGCTGTCGGCCATCTGCGCAATATCGAGGCCGACATCCTCGACAGGTGCGGGAAAGAGAAGCTGGCGCCTAAGGGGCACAAGATCCTTTCCAGTTCGCAACCAATCCATGTAGCGATGACTATCGGCGGTGTCACCGACAAGAATCACTCCGGCCAGCTTTCCGTCTTTCAGCGTCACTTTTCGATAGATACCCAGCGCCGGATCTTCGTAACGGATGACCTCAGAGCCATCAAGCTTGTCGCCAATTTCGCCAGCGGAAAAGACATCGACCCCCATGATCTTCAACTTCGAAGCCAGCACACTACCCTGATACTTCGGCCCTTTGTTGCCAGTAATCGTTGCGGCCAGCACTTTGGCCTGCTCAATAAGCGGAGCCACCAGGCCGTAGCAGATGCCGTTGTGCTGCACGCATTCTCCGACCGCGAAAATGTCGGGATGCGAAGTCTCCATGTAGTCGTTTACGACGATGCCGCGTTTGACTTCGAGTCCGGCTTCGTGGCCAAGGCTGACGTTGGGACGAATGCCGGCGGCGATCACAACCAAATCGGCAGCGATGCTGCCACCACCCTTGAATTGAACACCCTCGACCTTTCCATTCCCGAGAATTGCTGTTGTGCTCAGGCCGAGCAACACAGTGATGCCCATCTGATTCATCTTGGCCGCGAGATATCCGCCACCAGCTGTGTCGAGCTGGCGTTCCATGAGCCACTCCATCAAATGAACCACGGTCACATCACAACCTTGAACCTGCAAGCCGCGGGCGGCTTCGAGGCCAAGCAGTCCTCCTCCGATCACGACAGCCTTCAGGCCAGGACGGCATCGTTCCAAGAGCGCGCGCGTATCGTCTAGGTTCCGGAATACGAAGACGCCGTCTTTTTTCACTTCGTCGATCGACGGGATGAGCGGCACGCTCCCGGTCGCTAGCAGGAGCTTGTCGAACGGAGTAACGCTGCCATCGTCGCCGGTTACCGTCTTAGCTTTTGAATCGATGCCAACGATACGCACACCGAGCCGCAGGTCAATGTTGTTCTTCTTGTACCAGTCAAGACCATTGAGGACGATATCCTCGTCGGACTTCTCCCCGGCCAGCACAGATGACAGTAGAATCCGGTTGTAGTTGACGTGAGTCTCGTCGCCGAAGATTGTGATCTGAAATTGTGGCGAATGCCGCAGAATCTGCTCTACACACGCCACGCCGGCCATTCCATTGCCCACAACCACAAGTCGTTTCACTGGCTGACCTCCGATGGGATCTCGGCCGCACCTCTGCTGCGCCGTTCCTTTGGAGCGCGGCTCAACTGTACTGACACTGCACACTGCTTATAGTTCGGTTCTCGCGAGATGGGGTCGAACGCGCTCTGCGTAATCTGGTTTGCATTCGTCTCGGCAAAATGAAAAGGCATGAACACCTGCCCAGGCGCGACGATTTCGGTCACCCGGAGCTCGACATTTCTCACGCGCCCTCGTCGCGAAATCACATCAACGTGGTCATGGGGCTTGAGGCGAAGCGCGTTGGCATCGCGAGTGTTCATCTCCAGCCACGCATTCGGCGACATGCGTTCGAGAATAGGAACCTGGCCCGTCTTGGTGCGCGTATGCCAGTGCTCCACGGTGCGGCCGGTGTTGAGGACGAACGGAAACTCCTTGTTCGGCTGTTCGGGAAACGGGGCCCACTCAATGCAGAAGAGCTTCGCCTTGCCGTCGTCGGTCTGGAAGCGTCCGTCTGAGTAGAGCCGGATCGTGCTCACTTCGGTCGTCCCCTCGGGAAAGGGCCACTGGATTCCGTTGTGTTGTTCGATCAGTTCGTAGGTCAGGCCCGAATAGTCGCAAAGACGTCCCTTCGAAACACGCCTCCATTCGTTGAAGGCATGCTCGGGCTTCGTCCATCCAGGAAAGAGATCGTCGCTGCAACCAAGCTTATCCGCCAACATCAGAAAGATATCGAAGTCTGATCTGGCCTCACCTGGAGGCTCGACCGCGCAATTCACTTTGCTGACGCGGCGCTCAGAATTGGTGTACGTCCCTTCCTTCTCTCCCCAAATTGCGGCGGGCAAAACCAAATGCGCGAGTTCCGAAGTAGGAGTCGGGTGGAATCCGTCCTGAACAACCAGGAAGTCGAGGGTTCCGAGCGCTTGTTTGAGCACATCAAGATTGGGATAGGAAACGATCGGATTGGTCGCAATGATCCATAGCGCTCGGATCTTCTTGCTCACTGCTGCTTCAATGATGTCGGGATAAGCCAGCCCCCGCGAGGTGGGAATCCGATCTTTCGAGATGCCCCAGAGCGCTGCCAGATCTTCCCTGTCTCTCGTGCTTTCGAATTTTCGATATCCCGGCAGGCTTGAGGTGAAGCCCGCCTCGCGAGTCCCCATCGCGTTGCACTGCCCCGTAATGGAAAACGGAGATGCCCCAGCGCGGCCAATATTCCCTGTGATTAACGCGAGGTTGTTGATCGCGTTTACCGTTTCGGCGCCTTGAGTGCTGTGGTTCACACCCATCGTCCATCCGATGAGCGCGGCCTCGGCATTGCCGTACAGGTAAGCGGTCTTGAGGATCAGATCTTCGCTGAGTCCGGTGATCTGCGAGACGTACGCGGGAGTGTATTTCTCGACGAACTTTGCGAGCTCGGAAAATGCAGTGGTATGTTTTGCGATGAACTCGCAGTCAATCTGGCCTGTCTGAATCAAAACGTGGATGATCCCGTTGAGCAGAGCGATGTCGGAGCGCGGCTTCAGCGGCAAGAACAGATCGGCCATCATCGCCGTCTTGGTCACACGCGGATCAGCAACGATCAGTGTCTTTCTGGGATTCGCCTCCAGATGCTGGCAGAGAATCGGATGGTTATCCGCGACATTGGCACCGATCAGGAAGATGACATCGGCCTTCCGCAAATCTTCATATGCTCCGGGCGGACCATCACTGCCGAAAGACCGCTTGTACCCGGAAACGGCGCTAGCCATGCATAGCGTGGTGTTGCCGTCATAGTTCTTAGTTCCGAGTCCCAGTTGGACGAGCTTGCCCAGCGTGTAGAACTCTTCCGTCACCAACTGGCCGGTGCTGATTACTCCCAGAGCGTCGCGGCCACATCGTTCCTGCGTGGCGCGAAACTTCTCTACCATGGTGCCGAGCGCTTCGTCCCAACTGACCGGCACGAGTTTCCCTTGCTGGCGCAGCAGCGGATGCTTCGCCCGGTTTGGAGCCTCGAGAGTGTAATGTTCGGACAATCCCTTCGGACACAGCTTGCCAAGATTGACAGGATGATCCGGGTTGCCGCGAACACTAACCGCCCTTCCCTCTTTCACGCCAACAAACATCCCACAACCCACAGAGCAATATCCGCACGTGGTGGTGACCCATTGATCAGGAATCTTCTGTGATGAAGTATGTCCGTGCTGCGGGTCTTCGCCGTATGAGTACTTCGAGGCGAGGATGTCGAGCCCGAGTTTGCGACGCAGGGTCACGCGACCTGCTCCTGTGCGGTGAGATATGGAGCAGCGATGTTTTTCGGAACCACGCTGACATAAAACAGATAGCGGCCAGCAAACTCCGCTGCCAGAGCGAGCGGAAAAGCTGCAAAGCGTGCGTACACCCACCCGGAGAGTGGAATCGCGATCCCGCCCACGACCAGTAGCGCAATTCGCAGCAGCAGCGGCCGCGCCAGCGTCGTAGAAAGTAACCGTGCCGAAGCCTGCAGTTCGAAAGAATCGGATGCGATCAGGCGCAGAAATCGTGATGCCTGGTTGACCAGTTGCCCTGCAGCCGCCGCAACTGCGAGAGACATCAACGAACGTCCCGCACCGACCCCGATCCAAGCTGCGAACAGCGGGCCCAGCACTGCCGCAGTCAGAAAGAAATCTGCGATAGTGAACTTGGTGTTCCATGACGGGCGTGCGGGAACCAGATAGATGAAGGCGCTCGCTGCAATTCCCGCAAGTCCGGCGAGAGCAGTAAGACCTCCCAACGGTGCGCTAACTGGTACCACCAGCCACAACGAACCAGCGTAGAGCCCGGCCAAACCCGAGAAGGAGCCGAACATCAATACTTCACGGCTGAGCCACGAGCGCCTCCACATCTTCAACGCACGGTAGGCATGGATCGGCCGGCCCAAATGAAGAGTCGAAGAAGCAAGGGCGACACCACTAATGACAAGCGATCCGAGTGCAGCGATGTTGAGCCGAGCGGAGGCTTGAAGCAGCTGCAAGAACCAGATGGTGACGAACGCGCCGACTGATAGTTGAGTCAAAACTGTCATGACCACGAGCGGCCAGTGCGGAGACTCTGGGCGCACGCGCCACGAATCGGCCTTCTTCATCTCAGGTAGAAGTTTGGATGGAAGTGTGATCCGTGTCGTCGAAATGCTGTCGTCCGCGGAGGGCAGGCCAGGAGCATTCGCGGCGCTGGAATAATCTTTCCTCCATTCCTCCACATTTACGATCTCGATCCGAATTGCGCCTTCGGGACAAGCATTGACACATGCCGGTTCGCGTCCGGCGGTAAGCCGCCCATAACACATGTCGCACTTGCCGACGACGCCGCGCTCGGGGTTGTACTGAGGCACTCCGTAGGAGCAATTCCAGGTGCAGTACTGGCATCCGATGCAAGCCTCAGCGCTGTGTTGCACGATGCCAGTGGCAGCATCTTTGGTATAGGCCTCGACGGGGCAACCAATCAGGCAGGATGGCACCAGGCAGTGGTTACAGCCCATCGACAAATAAAAGCGGCGCGTCTCTGGATACCAGCCGCCTTCGATCTCGCCCACACGGCGCCAATTGATTTCTGCGGGATTTCCGTTTTGTTCATTGCAGGCGACGACACAGCACTTGCAACCGATACACTGCTCCATGTCGAAATGAAATCGGTATTGCTCGCCAGGGCCAGGAATTCGTTGAGGAATTCGCGGAGCAACGGGCAACGGATCGATCTCATACAAACGCCCTTCGGCAGCGCGTGACCATTGCTGGCTCAGCACGAACCTGACGCCGTCGTTTTCTGCTCGTTCAATGAGAGGTAAAGACATCACTTCCCCAGAACCACCGGGCTGACCCACATCAGCCTTGCGAATGAATTCTCCAATCGATTTCTAACCGCAACTTGGGGGGGTGTTGGATACGGACGGGGTATCCGAGAATGCTGAATCTCACGAAACCTATATGTTTCGGCCTCAGCGCGGAGGCAATGGCTAAGACTCAATCTTTAACAGAGCGTCATCTGCTCTGTTTTGTGGGCACTCTAGCGGACGCGATCTAGCGCTGGAAATAAAAAAAGTCTATGGCCTCCATTATCTGGAAGATGTCGCGCAAAGCACGGGGTTTTATGTATGTTGAGCACATCGGCGGCCTCGGCTCCCTGATTCGCAAATGCGAGCAATCGTTTCTTTGAATTTGTTCTTTATCGGTTTTTAGAGCTAAGTAAAAGAAGATTTCTTTCCGTGGAGGTCTGTGACTAAACCGCCGTCACGTCTGTCAGAGGAGAAAACTCCGTTATTCCCGATGTTCGTCAAACTGGCGAAGCACCGGTGCCTCGTCGTAGGGGCAGGCAAAACGGCGGAAGAAAAGATTCCGGCCTTGCTTCGATGTGGAGCAATTGTCGTGGTCGTCGCTCCGACCGCAACGCGAGCGGTGCAGGCGTGGGCCCATGACAAGAAGATTCTGTGGGAGCAGCGACGCTTCGATGTTCACGACCTGGACGACATATTTCTGACACTGGTAGCGACTCCAGTGAAGTCGTTGAACAAGGCCGTGTTCGAAGAAGCACAACGGCGGCAGATCTTGTGCAATGTGGTCCGCGATCGACCGCTGTGTGATTTCTACTATCCGGCGGTGGTGCGGCGTGGGCCCCTTCAGATTGCGATCTCAACGGCTGGGCACAGCGGAGCGCTTGCGCAGCGACTTCGAAAACAACTGGAAGAGCAATTCGGTCCGGAGTGGGAGAGTTGGCTGCGATGGCTCGGCGAGGCCCGGTCGTCTCTTTACGATGATCCGCTTTCTCCTAAGCGGCGGCGCACCATGTTGCACCGGATGGCAAGTCAAAAGAAACAGTCTGAGTTTTTCGACCGTTGGGGTATTCCGGCGGAGCAAGAGAATCGCCCAACGAGAAAGTAGCCGGTGGACTGCTGTCGCTCAGCACCTTCGTCAATCAGAGATAGTCGTACATGAGCTCTGGCAAGATCGACTTCACATCAAGGCAGTGGCAGATTCCTCAGTTCGGGCTCGATCTGAAATGAGCGCTCAAACTCCTTCTGTGCTTCAGCGCTCTTCCCTTCTTGCCGAAACGCTAGAGCGAGGTTGTAGTGCGCTTCGGCGTAGCGTGGCTTAAGACGTAATGCCTCCGCAAACTGGGCCTCTGCTCCGTGGATGTGGCCGGATTGCAGAAGCACGAGTCCCAGATTGTTGTGTCCCTCCGCAAATGCGGGTTCCCGCCTCACCACATCTTGAAAAACATTGGCGGCAGCCTCTTGCTCGTTGTTCTGACTTAGGGCCAGCCCCAGTTGTACTCGCGCATCGACGTTGTGAGGATCAAGAGTGGTTGCCTCATTCAACTCGCGAATCGCTTCTTGCGGGCGCTGCAGTTGGCTTAGAGCGAGTCCGAGATTGTAGTGCGCTTCCGCGAGATCCGGATCTGACATGACGGCTTTCTGGAACTCGTCCAAGCCGCGCGCTTGATCTCCCGACTTCCACAGCAGCAATCCAAGGTGTGTGTGCACTTGCGCATAGTCCGGTTTGAGTTCCAGCGCCTTTTCGTAAGCATCTTTAGCTGCCACGCGATCGTTCAAGCGTTCTTTGACGACCCCGATATAGTAGTAGCTTGTTGGCAGTTCGGGTGTCAGGTCGGCAGATTTTTGGAATCGTTCCATCGCATCGTCGAGCTTTTCTTGCTTCAATGCATCCACACCCTGCAAGATCAGCAACTTCGACTGCGCGAGGCGGGTGCGAAACTCATGGAGACCGCTGAGTTCGTCCAATTCTTTTTTGGCAGTGCTGGCGTCGCCCTGAGCATGCAATGCAAGAGCGAGATTGTAGTGAGCTTGCTCGAAGTCAGGCTTTAATTCGATGGCGCGGCGAAAGGCAGCAATGGCGCCGGCCACGTCGCCCTTTGCCTTTAGCTCCCTGCCCAGATCGTATTGCGCCTCTGCGTTGTTCGGATCCAGAGTGACCGCCGCGCGGAACTCGTCCAGGGCACCCTTGTCGTCCCCATCGCGACGCAATACGACTCCTAACATCAGGTGAGCGAAGACCAGCTTGGGATCCAGACGAATCGCGCTGCGAAACTGCAGAGCCGCGTCTTTCAGGTTGCCCAGTTGGCCTTCCGCAACTCCCAGTTCAAGATGGCTCTCCGCCGACGGCTTCAACTTCAGCGCGAGTTTAAGTTCGCGCTCGGCCTCGTTCAGATCGTTTTGATGGGAAAGGATGCGGCCCAGCAAACGGTGAGTCGCAGCATTCGAAGGATCAAGAGTCTCAGCCAGCCGCAGTTCCTTCATGGCGGCAGCTTCATCATGCAACTCGAACCAGGTGGCGCCGAGTCCGTAATGCGCATTGGCCCACTTCGGACGAAGATCCGCGGCGGTCTCAAACTCCTTCAGCGCCTCTTTCGAGTCTCCGTTGTACTTGAGCGCCAGAGCAAGATCGTAATGCGTGAGCGCATTCTTGGCGTCGAGCTCGAGGGCCTTGCGGTAGTTCGCGATTGCTTGGTCCCAAGACTTCTGCTGAGCGAACTGAGTGGCGTCCTGTCGGTAGGTTTCAGCCGTCTGCGCGAAAGACTGCGCTCCAATCATCAATAACAGAACCAGCAGAACCCTCATCATCCACAGCCTAGCATGAGTAGTGGGCTTTTGAGATTCTGCCGCTATCGCCGGGCGAGCTGGCCGACGTCCGCTGCAAAGTCCCGCTGCGTCACGTCGGCCAACCAAGATGCTCTATTACCAGATGAACTTCGCACTGAGTTGCCCAATGCGCGGATCACGCGCGTTGGTGACATTTCCGAAGTTTGCGCTGCTGATATCCCCACTCGGGTTCGTGAATTGCGTGTGGTTGAATACGTTAAAGAATTCACCGCGAATCTCGAAGGACATGGCTTCCCTAACGGGAACGATCTTCGTTATTCCGAAATCCGTGTTATTGAAACCCGGGCCATGGAAGAACCGCCGGTTCGCGGTCCCGAAACTTCCGCAATCAGGACCGGTCAAAACACCCGCCGACGTTAAGGCGCACTGAGTTCCGGTAAATGAGCTCTGGCTGAAATAGGTGAACGTGCCGGGAGTAGAGCGGGGATTGTATGTGTGAACTGGACCCACGAGATTGGGCATATCGGTCGACGGGCTGCCGACAAGCGAGGCATCTCCTGGGCAGTTCCCCGACGGACACAACGGCCCATTCACGGGGTTCGATTCTCCCATCTGAACCGGGAACCCTGTTGAAAATCTCGTAATTCCTTGCAGTTGCCACCCCTTCATCAGCCTTGGCACGCGATGGGTGAGCCGATCGAACGGCATCTGCCAAATATAGCTGACCACGAAATTGTGGTGAATATCCGTTGATGACAATCCGCGGCTGAGCTTGGCGTTTTGGAAGTTGATCAGTTCGCCGAACGCTGATGAATCATCGATGGCTTTCGCCATCGTATAAGCGGCCAGGAACGTTACATCACCCGCTTTTCGCTCGATCGTCACTTCCCCAGAGTGGTAGATCGAATTTGCCACCAAATTGGTGAAGGTATTGCCAAAACCAAAACAGAGAGTCTGGGCGTCTTTGCAGTAGTTCGGGTTCAGAAGAGTGTTCCTGGTGCTATAGACGCACGGCGGTCCCGCGCATGCAGTATTCGGCGTCAGGCTGAAGACATCCTGCTCAGCATTCGGCCCGCAGCCAGCCGCACCGGAAGTCGTATCCGTATATCCTTGCGCATTGAGCTGCTTACATAAGGCGAAACTGCCGGGGTTGGACTCGGTCTGCGCAATCAGCCGGTGACCTGCCGTACCGACGTAGGACAGAGTCAATACTGTGGATCGGCTCAACTCACGCTGGATCGAGAAATTGAAGTGCTCCGCATAAGGAAGTTGGTTATGAATGTCGTATCCGGGAAAATACGACATCGGCTCGTATTTTGCGAAACTCAGCGTTTTATTTGCCGGGCTGCCCGGAATCGGGGCCGTGAAAGGAAAGCGCTGACCCTCGTTATCGGTGGCTCCGTCCAGCCGATTTCGGAAAGGCTCCGAGAAGTCAACGGAACCCGGACTGGTCCAGTACAAGCCAAAAGGAGCATCCGCCACTTCGTAGAAGAGATTCAGGTCCTCGACCGACGTGTAATACAGGCCGTACGACGCACGGATGCTGGTTTTCCCTGGTCCGCCAAATATCTTGCCCAGGACTCCCTCACTGAAGTCAGGGGAATAGGCGAGGCCGATGCGCGGCCCGAAGTTGTTGTACTTGGTCGGGGCCAGCGTCTTGGGAATGCCCGGATCTCCCGGATAGACAAGGCCAG
>Ga0209060_10002149_pt1 | contig 19015 bp, 21 predicted proteins | sample Coa_R1_8_FD_187155 | JGI IMG/M metagenome (GOLD analysis project Ga0209060, IMG submission 187155) | Surface soil microbial communities from Centralia Pennsylvania, which are recovering from an underground coalmine fire - Coalmine... | ecosystem: Environmental > Terrestrial > Soil >...
GCTGTCTTGGTGTTGTTGATCGTGCGCGTGTCCAGGAACGGCTCGCCCGACAGCGTCATGCCACCGTTCGCATTGGTGACCCCAGCCCCACTCTCCGTTCCCCCCGACCAAGTCAGCACGCTACTGACCGTGAGCGTGCCGCTGCCGGTGAGAGTGCCGGTGGTTTGCTCGAGGGTTATCATGGAACTGGTTCCGTTCAGGGTGAGACTTCCACTAATCGCGAGGTCGGCAGCAAAGGTCGCGGTTCCGGAGATTGTCAGCGGTCCGGCAGTGTCTGAAAGCGGCGCTCCGGCATTGAGACTCGCGATGGTCTGGTTAGCAGCGGGCAGGCTGCCAATCGCAATCGTGTTCGTAAATGTGCTTGGGATACAGACGTTGTCGGTGGAAATCGGCACCGACCCCGTGCTCCAGTTCTTCGCGGTAGTCCATTGGTTATCTCCAGCCGAGCCTGTCCAGTTGTTTGTCCCAGAGCCGCAGGAGACCGATGGCGTGTACATTCGGCGATCCGAAAGCCTCTCCCGACGTTGCTGCGTGCTAGCGCGAGATTGGGCCTGAGCCGTTGCGATCGACCCTGACCCAATAGCCAAGACTGCGATTAGTGCAAGAAGAACGGAGTTACATACTAGGTGGGAAAGGGGGCGGTTCGGCATAGAATCCTCCGAAAGAAATCTGCTGATTACCCTGGTGAGAGCCCTGATGGAGGGAAGAAATCCGGCTATGCTTCAGCCAAGAACAGCAATAATCTACCTTAGAAGGCGCTGCAATTCAAATGAAGAAATGGCAAAAGACTCATGATGGTGTCCAAACACTTGCGATGCGCCTTGCCGTTTTATCACAACACGTGCCACTCGCCCTCAAAGCTTCACCTCTCCGCAAACATGACACTCTCAACCGCTTCAAGCGCAATGGATTCATTGCACAACTGCGATTGGGGAGTTACGATGTGGAAACGATTTGGTTCCGCGAACATCAAAGAGCGGGCTTGGGCAACGCAGGCTGACCGCATCTACAGAGGGTGTTGTGCCCCAATACGATTTCTTGTGCCAGTCTTGCAAGAAGCTCTTCTCAAAAACGCTGACGCTGCCTGAGTATGAGCAGGCCGTGATCTGTTGTCCGTATTGTGGCACTGATGATGTGGAACAAGGGCGTTGGATTGCGTTTCACTCCGTACCTGCCAAGAAGAGTGCCTGAGCACTGACTTGCCGCTGCAAGGACCCACAATCACTCTCGAATTCTCTGGCGCCGAACAAAGGAACGCACTCGGGCGAGCAACTCCAAGGGCTCAAACGGCTCCTCAATATAGTCATCAGCTCCCAGTTCGAGTAACCGTATCTTTGTCCTGACATCGGTGTTCGGGCTCATGATGATCATTGCGGTATCGGGAGCCATGCGCCTGAGTTCCAAGAAAGTCGAGAGTCTCGGGAAGTCATCGCGATCTAAGCCCAACAAAATGGCACTCGGCATAGCAGCACCACTCACGGTCCCTGTGGTCACGCTTTCGATAACACAGCGCACCTCGAAACCTGCACCCAGCAAGAGATTTCTTAGCGCCTGACGGGTTCCTGGGGAATCCACAAGAAGTATCGTTTCCGTCACAACAACACCCTAGGGCCTACGAACAGCGTCTGTTGATTTTGTGCCTCGTTAGACAGTACACGCCCAGCCGATTAAGCGTTGAGTTGAGCCCTTGGACCCCTTGACGGTGTCAGTGACAGGTAAATCCTGTGTCAAGAGATTCCTCAAGCTCAAGAAGTGGTTTGTCAATGCAAACCCCTGATGCCCAGTCAACTGGCAAAACATCCCGATGACGATCAAAATAGCCCGGAACACGGATTCTGAGTGTTATGGCCATCTGATTTCGTAATTGCCACTCCAGTATGGCGATTCGTCGATGAGCGTGATCGAGGTATACCGCCAACAGCCAACCGATCTCCATGGTTGTTGTTGTCTGGGCCTCAATGACAAACAAATAGCAATCTCTTTACGTCCTTGTGACTCCTTGCCGGCGGTGATTGCCTATGATTTTCGGTTGTCAGTCCGCTCTGCCGCGAAGAAGAGGACTTGTATGTGTATCAAAACGTCTGCAATTTCCATGCTGTTAACTGCATGCTGGCTGTGGACATCCAGCTCGAAGAGCGTTGCACAAAGAGAAAGCGTCCCTGGGACAACGTTCACAACGCTGCACAGTTTCACCGGCGCGGACGGTACCAAATCGTTCGCAGGACTGGTCCAAGGTAAGAATGGGAACCTGTACGGGACAACTTACTTTGGCGGCACAAAGGACGATGGAGAGGTTTTTCAAATCACCACGGCTGGAAAGCTGACGGTGCTACACAGCTTTTGTTCCACAAGTGGCTGTGGGGACGGGGAATACAGTTACGCAGTACCCGTCCAAGGCGCCGATGGCAATTTTTACGGAACAACCTACCTCGGCGGCTCCAATGGCGACGGAACAGTTTTCAAGATCAGCCCGAGCGGTGCGCTAACGACATTGCACAGTTTTCGGGGTTCCGACGGATCCCAGCCTTTGGCCGGTCTGGCAGCAGGAAGCGATGGGAACTTTTATGGCACCACGAACCTTGGTGGATCCCACAACAGCGGATCGGTCTTCAAAATTACGCCGACGGGCGAGTTCACCACGCTGCATAACTTCTGTTCAAAGACTGCATGCGCGGACGGCCAAAATTCGTACGCAGGACTGATTGAGGCTACCGATGGAAATCTCTACGGGACAACGCTTGCAGGCGGATCTCACGGGGATGGAACAGTTTTCAAGGTCAGCCAAAGAGGCACATTTAGTACGCTGTACAGTTTTTGTTCACATAGTGGTTGCGCGGACGGGGAGTTCCCGCAAACCGCACTGGTTCAGGCAAGCAATGGGAACCTGTACGGAACAACGATTCTGGGTGGGGCGTACGGCTCTGGAACTATCTTCGAACTTACTCTCAGCGGCACGCTGACCACGCTCTATAACGTTTGCCCACAGAGCGGCTGTCCCGATGGCAACTACATGTACGCCGCATTGATCCAGGCCAAAGACGGGAACTTGTACGGAATTATGCAAGTGGGTGGTGCCCACAGCAGTGGGACGATCTTCAAAATCACTCTGAACGGGGTGCTGACCACCCTCTACAGCTTTTGCTCGCAACCGTCTTGCGCAGATGGCCAATATCCGGCTGCGGCGCTGGTTCAGGCTGCGAATGGGAAGTTATATGGGACCACCGCTGATGGCGGAACTCACGGCGATGGCACGATTTTCAGCATTGCTCCATAGGTCCTACCGCCGCTTGCGAAATTGGAACTTGATCGCTCTTGAAAACGGGGCGCTGGCCCCGGACGATGAGGGAAATGAAGATCTTCAACAATTGAGCAAAACCGACACACTTTAACAGCCGTTGACAGCAGAAGATTGTTTCCTTCGGTAAGAATGCTGTATTACTTCTCGGTCTGCTCGCCAAGACCCCGAGCGACGGCTTTTGACCAATTGCCATGCAGACAATCCTGGTCGTCGAAGACGGTCATGCAGTTCAGAAAGCACTGAGGCACCTCTTTGAGAACGGGGGGTATAGAGTTGAAGTTTGCGGCGACGGCCAATCGGCCCTGAATATCTTCCGTAGTGCGCCTCCGACCGCCGTCATTCTTGACTTGGGCCTGCCAATATTCTCTGGAACAGACGTTTGTCGCGAAATCAGGCGAGCAACGAGTTCTCTTCCTATCGTAGTGCTAAGTGCTCGGGCGGACGATCTTGATAAGATCCTGCTCTTGGAATTGGGTGCCGACGACTACGTGACGAAACCTTTCAGTCCTCGAGAACTCTTGTCTCGGGTGAACGTTGCAATTCGACGGATCAGAGGAGATATTTGGGCACATCCTGAATGCGTTGAATTTGGGTCTGCCCGTGTTGACTTTCTCAAGATGGAGGCATCGTTCTCAGGTAGAGACATCCACCTCACGGAATTCGAGTTTAGAATGCTGAGATTCCTTGTGCGACACAACGGTGGAGCAGTCGAGAGGGCCGAGATACTTACCGAGGTTTTTGGCCTGGAAGGCTCGACGCAAACACGCAGTATGGACAACATAATCATGACGCTCCGTAAAACGCTGGAGCGCGACCCGGAAGGCCCGGTTCACATATTGACAGTTCGGAATGTTGGCTACAGGTTCGTGCGCTAGAGGGACTTTCTGGGCTCTTTCGGGGTACGGACGTTGGCCACAATGCATTGATGTAACATCTCGATTTCACTCAGAATACCGGTTCGGGGGATTTTGAGCGATGACACCCAATTTTGGCGGAAGTCCGATAATTTCGATTCGGCTTGATTTCTAGACGCGAGGTGTCCGCAATGCCTCGGATAGGCAATGACGCCCCACGAAGGGCCAGGCTCGGAGCGATCGGTCTGCAACTCTTCATCGTGGCCATTCTTGGCACACTGGAAATTATCCTGATTCGAGAGTATTTCTCCACTCAAGCCAACACCGACATATTTGCATTGGTCGTGGTTACGCCCATTTTGGCCTGGGATATTTACGATCTCATAAGAAAAAAGAAAGACGACCTGAAATCGAAGCCAACATGGAACTATAACGGGAATCGGCGACCATCGGGCCTGCGCCCGAGGCTCGACTTGGTCTCGGCGCAACTCCGCGACAACTTTTGGCATGCGGTCTGCAACCTCATAGGGCTTGCAGCACTCGGGCTACTTGTTCTCCTCGTTAACCAGCTTCGGTGGTGGACACTTGCCGTTGCCCCCGTTCTTTACTGCGCAATTTTCCTGTTTAGGAAGCGGGCGAGCTTACCCGCGGCGTTTTCTCGGACCACCACTGACAATCGGGGCGATATTGTCTTGATCCGCTGGCATGTTTTCACTCTTGCGCTCGTTCTTACGGGCGTTGCTATCGCTATGCGAGGCAGCGTTTACCCGTGCTTCGTAGCATCCGGGTGCTGGCTGGTCACGCTGCTCTTGGTAAGGGCGTGGATGGAAGCTGCGAACCTGACCAAACGATTCGGCCTTTATCTTGTCAAGGGAAGCATTGAGTTCCTCACTATCCTCACCGCGACACTGGCTGCTTATTCGATCTACGCCTGGCGAATCAGCCGGCTTCCTCTCAACACGGCGACGTTACTGCAGCTGCGCTCCTGGGAGAAATCGATCGAGGAAGTTCATGGCCGGGTGGAGACTTGGAATCCATCGAAGCTCTGGACAATGCTGATCATCGCCGTGTTATTTGCGGCGAGAGTGATGGTGATTCGCTGGGGACACGGGAAGAAAGAGGTGAGCCGGGCCTGGGCAGTCAGCCAGTTGGGGCTGCGGTGGATGAACCGGCTGGCATTAGTCGCTGCAATTACAGCTTCATTCACATTTCTTGCCACGCGGGCCATCGGACCTCCAGCGCCGCTGCAGGCTCAACTGAAAGCGATGGACAAGGACTATTCAGAGCTTCGCAGCCAGGTCGAGAGCGCCATGGTGATGGAGACGAAGCGCCAGTTGGTGAATCGGGCTTGGACTGAGATGCCGAAACCCATGCGCGACGTACTGCGTGAAGCGGAAAGCATTGAGGAGGAGAAAGCAGATCTGCTCAAAGAAATGCGCTGGGTGGACAGCCGTTACGGCCTCGACAGGACTCCTTCGGCGGCGAAAGAACAGGAATATGCAGCACAGCTCGAGCCCCGCCCCGAAACAGGGCAAGCCCTTGCCTTCACGCTTGAACAGAAAGCCCACTGCGTGGATTCGGCGACAGCCAACAATCTCAACGACGCCATGACGCGGATTTCACGAACACGCTCTGAAGTCTCGAAGGAGCCCGCCGACGCGAGGAAGCAGATCGGCAGGGAGCTAGCCAAGAGTGTTCAGGCCTTCGTTACCGACCCCAGCGGTTTGATACATCTTGCGAAGAAGGTCGGCTTGCCGGCCGAAGGTGCCACGAAGCTGGGACAACTTGGGAGTTCGAATCCGCTGCTCAGCGGCGTCCTCGACATGGTGAACGATGCTTTCAATGATTACCTCTACGATCGGCTGCAAGTGGGCGTCGACGCTATGACGCGGACAGTGCTCATGAACCGAGGAGAACCGATGCTGGCTGAAGTCAAGCGGGTCGCCACGGAACTCGCCCGCAGCGTTCAGTTTCCTTGGCGCACAAACGATCAGACGTGGCGCTCGGCGATTAACCGCCAGTTACAGGCTCAGGAGTCGGGCGTGCGCGAAGCGCGCCATCAGTTTCAAACTGACGCTACCTTCGCGGCAAAACGCGAAACCGGGAAGCTCGTAGCCCAGATTCGACTGCGCGAGGCAGTATACGAAAAGATCGGCACTAAGGTAACGGAACATAAGGACTTGCTCGCGAAGAAGGACGAGATGGAAGCGCAAGTGCGCCAGCTTGAGTCTCGGATGTCCAGTGAGAATCCGTTATCTGGTTTTCCTAACTTCGTCAAAGCTGATACCGCCCGGGAGGCGGCGCTGCAGCTCTTCTTGAAGAGCTGGGAGCACCCCGCCGACGCTCCGGGTGCCCTGCGGACTTTCAACGAAGAACTGAAAGCCTTAGACAACGCATGGCCCCCCACAGCCTTTGATCAGCTAGTGCGGTTGAACCAAACGTGCGGATCAGAGATACAAGTGATCATTGGCGAATCGCGAGACTCGGTCCGGGAGCGGTTGCGCGATGCGCTCGGGGAAGACGTCTTCGACCGATATGAGCGCGAATATGAGTATGAGCACACATGGTTAACTGAGCGAGGAGTACCGATTCCGGGAATGAGCGAGGGGATATCGGGTGTTGAGCGATCTGACCAACCTCAGATCGAGCGGAGGCCAGAAACGCAGCCTGAGACCCGCCCAAGAGAACGGATTCCCTAGCGTCCGTTGCTCACGTGTTCTGGGTCGCGTTTTTTCTCCATCCCATCCGGACGACGACTGACTGCGGTTAGTTGTGAAATCACAAGAGGCATGCTGTAGCAGTCGCAACATCCCCTTATCGTTCTTTGACCTCGGTCCGAAAGGGCAAACAGACGGCCCAAACTGCGCTAATGCCTATACGGGTCCGCGTTCTGCCCTGTCTTGGCATGCCTTCAAAACCTCTCTGACCTTATCTGGGAGGTTCCTCTGCGGATTGATTCCCACTAGGATCTTCCCATCTGCGACCTGCACATCGTACGGACCTTGTCTCCACCGAAAGAGAGGCGCCGTCAGCAGCAACACCAACAGCGTGGTCAGAATAGCGGCGAGCATCGTGAGTTCGTAGGTAATGATTCCGGTGATCCAGCCCGGGGTGATCGGCATTCCTCCGGTAACAATTGGATAGCTCTTCGTAGTCAGGGACACCAGCAAGAAACCGACAACACCTCCCAGAATTGCGCCAAGTACGACCAGCCAAGGCATGAGCGGGGACTCTTCGTGCTGGCCGAATTCATAGCGATCGAAGGGCTCAGCCGAGATTACGGTTATGTCCTCACTGCGGGCACCGGCAGTTAAGAGAGCATCGACAGTCCGCTGAGCCACGGCGGCATCGGGACATATTGTGTAGAGGCTCGCGGTGCGGCTCATAGCTTGACCCCTTGACTATTCTTGAAACCGACTCCCGCGAGTGTCTCGTGTTCCCCTCGTCCGGACCGTGTAGGACGTACCCTCGAAACTGCCCCAACTGACGAACTGGATTCTGATTCCTCTCGCATTCCCACCTTCAGCTCCCAGATGGAAATGATCGGGACAAGCTTGGCAAACACCACATAAAGCAGAGCCATTGCCGCGAAAGTGGCGGCCGTAATCGTGATCTCCACCCAAGTTGGCCGGTAGGTTCCCCATGCGTATGGAAGAAACTTCCGTGACAAAGACGGGACGATTATCAGATAGCGTTCGAGCCACATACCGACTACAACCGTGATCGACGCGACAAAAATCCCTGTGATCGTGCGTAGCTTTTTGATCGCCAGCAAAGGAAACGGAATCAAGAAATTGCACGCTACCATGGTCCAGAATAGATAGCGATAAGGCCCGTTTTGAGTAAGCCAAAGTACGGCTACTTCAGCGGGCTGATTTCCGTACCAGATGGTAAGACGTTCGGCGAAGACAAAGTAGACCCACAACAGGCTCATCAGAAGGAGAAGTTTGCCGAGATTTTCGAAGCAAACAGTCGGCAGGTATTCCTCCAGGTGTAAAAAATGCCGTAGAAACACCATGGCAACGATGAGAGCAGCAATCCCGCTGAAGATGGCACCGGCCACGAAGTACGGCGCAAAGATTGTGGAATGCCAGATCGGCACAGGGGTCATGGCAAAGTCCCAGGACACAATAGTGTGCACCGAGACCGCCACAGGGATAATGACAATTGCCATGATGTGCATCGCCGTTTCCAGGCGATGCCACTGGCGCTGCGTACCACGCCACCCCAAAGCGAGCACCCCATAAAATGTCTTGCGCCATCCGGAGAACTTGTCACGACACAGGGCAAAGTCAGGAATGATCGGCAGGATGAGGAATGTGGCACTTCCAATCAGGTAAGTATTGATGGCAAAGAAATCCCATACCAATGGCGACCGGTAGTTGGGCCACAATCCCCTCTCGTTTGGATAAGGAACCAGCCAGAAGGCGACCCACGGACGGCCCAAGTGAATGACGGGAAACATCGCGCCAATGCAAAGAGCAAAAACTGTGATGACCTCGGCGCAGCGCGTAACGGGCCGGCGCCAACCCGCGTTCGCAAGCCGCAAGATGGCAGAGATCAAGGTTCCTGCGTGGCTGATACCGATCCAGAACACGAAATTAGTAATGTAGAAGCCCCAGAACACCGGACGCCGAATGCCGGCAACGCCAATTCCGCTGTACAGTTGGTAGCCCCACGCAGAAAGCCCGGCCAGCACGACTAGACCCAGCATCGCCACAACCAAAAAGAAACGCGCGGAGGCTCGCGCGACTGGTCGCAACAAGTCATGGTTAATCAAATCGTGGTTGATCTGGTCAGGTGTTGTTGTCATTCCATTCGTTCCGCTGCAGGTAAGTCACTTTGGGCTGAGTCCCCAGTTCACCCAGCAACTTGACCCCACGATGTGATCGTGCCAGGCGCGACACCTCGCTTTCAGGATCATTAAGGTCACCGAACACGAGCGCTCTTGGTGGGCAGGTCTGCACGCATGCAGGGGCTGGCTCGCCGTCCTTGAGTTCGCGCTTTTCCTCTTTGGCCCGGATCTCAGCGCTCTTAATCCGCTGCACACAGAACGTGCACTTCTCCATAATCCCAACCTGTCGCACGGACACGTCCGGATTCAACTGCAAGTGGAGGGGCTTATCCCAAGCAGGGTTGAAGAAGTTAAAAAAACGCACCGTGTACGGGCATGCATTCGCGCAATAGCGGGTTCCGATGCACCGGTTATAGACCTGCCCGTTTAGGCCCTCATTGGTGTGGTAGCTGGCGTAGGTCGGACAAACTGGTTCGCACGGCGCATTGTCACATTGCTGGCAGAGCACCGGTTGGAACTTGACTCGTACGTCAGGGAATTCACCTTCGTAGTACCGCTCGACTCGCATCCAATGAATGGCCCGACCTTTCTGCGCTTGCTCTTCCCCTACGGTGGGAATGTTGTTTTCGGCGCGGCAGGCGATCACACAAGCCTCGCATCCAGTACAACGATCGAGATCCACTGCCATGCCCCAACGATGTGCCACTACATTCTCCTAACGGTGCTGCAATTCTGGTGGGCGCTCGAACAAACCGCCCGAGAACGAAGCCAGTTTCGCTTTCCCCACCTTCGATATCTGCACGCGCGTCGCCGCCCAAGCCAGCGATCCCGTTTCCGCCACCTGCATCGGTGCCAGGATCGCCATCGGGTTCGCTCCGCGTCCGCTGGCGTAACGGCCGAAATTCTCGTGTCCCTGCCCCATCGGCATCGCCACGACGTCAAAGCCAATTCCAGGAGACACCAGCGCCGGCGCCAATAATTTGCCATGTCGCGAACGCACTTCGACAAGGTCGTCCTGCTCGATCCCAAGTTTCTGTGCTGTTCTGGGATTGATTTCGACCCACGTGCCCCACATCACCGTGGAAATAGCGTCTGGCATTTCCTGCATCCACGGTAGATGTGCGAGCGAACCGTCAAGGAAGGCCTGTGACACGTAGGGTTGAAAATGAAATGGAAAGCTGCTCTCTTCGCCGTCGAACTGCGGGAGAACGAATTCTGCTACGACATGTTGCTGAGGAATAGCCGAGCGTGCAGGTTGCCTAACCTTATCGCTCCACCATCCACCTTGTTCTTGTACCTTACCCCAGAACTTCTCAGCATCGGGAGGCGGATGGATACCTTCCGCTGTACTCAGCGGTGCCATTGATGCCTGAAGCATCTCCTCGAAATTCTCCCAAGGGAGAGCCTTCGCGACCTCACCGCCGAGCTGGTGAGCAATCCCCAGCAGCGTATCGGGCATCGCGCGCGTGTCGTGCAGCGGCAGCATCACCGGCGCTGCTAGGCTGACAACAGCCTGATTCGTGCCGGAATTCGGGACATCGTGCAGCCAGGATTCCAACGGTGAATGATCCGGCAGAATCAGATCTGCAAGCTGACTGGTCTCGTCGACAAAAGATCCAAAACTGACAATGAAAGGAATCTTGTCGAGTACTTCCCGAACCTTCCAAACAGCGGGCGTAGCAAAGACTGGATTAGCGTTGTAGAGCAGGAGGACCTTTGTGTCGTCAAGTTTTCCGCCGAGCAGAACGCTGGCAAAATCACTTTCTTCTGCCGAGCCTCCAGGATTTTCGGACGGCGGCTGCGGTGTGAAGAACATCCCTCCCGGCGCGCCTACACCCTCAAGCAAGTTGTTGAGAGCGTTAACTGACAGCGCGCTGAACAGACCGTTCGTGTGAGCCAAGGGCGATCCGCCGATTATTGCAACCGCAGGAAGGTGAGCGGCCATCTCGCGGGCGAGTCGCTCAATCCGCTGGGCCGAAATGCCGGTCTTTCTCTCAACTTGCTCGGGCGAGTAGTCCACGAGCCCTTGACTCCATCCAGCAATGAGGCGAGTAGCGTTAGTGTCCGCAGTGGGGCGGAGTTTTTCTTTGAGAATGACGTGGGCAAGACCGAGAGCTATCACGCCTTCGGTGCCTGGGCGTGCCGCAATCCACTCGTCCGCACTTGCGCCCGTTTGCGACATGCGCTGTTCAACCTGGATGAACTTACCGCGGTTGCCGGGACGTCCCTGTCGCATCTCGCCGTAGGCAACAGACTGCGCCACCGGAGAATTCCACGTTCCGAGGAAGTCGGCTCCGAACGAAATAACGTAGCTCGTGTGAGCGAGATCGAACGAGGGCATGGCCGCCTGGCCAAAGCTGAGCAGATTGGCTTGCCGTAAAACAGGCTCATCCAGTGGATCGAAAACCATCGCCGGCAGTGCGCCGAAAGCGCTGAGAAACTTCCGAACGACTTCGTGACGTTGGCCGCGCAAACATCCGCCCACGAAACGCAGACTCTGCGGACGATTCTCAGACTGAAGCTCTCGCAGTTTCGAAACCACTTCGCTGAGCGATTCTTCCCACGTCGCTGGTTGAAAAGCTCCGGATCCACGCGGCCCAGAGCGTTTGAGCGGTGTTCCTACGCGGTCGGGATGATAAGTAATTTGCAGCCCCGCTTGCCCACGAGCACAGAGCTTTCCCTGGTTGACCGGGTGATTTGGATTGCCCTCTAGTTTCTTGGCAAGCCCCATCTGAATCGTGCCGCGTTTTCCATTGCGCACCACTTCTGTCTCACCTGGAAGGACTCGGACCATCAGTCCACACCCCGCCGGACAGATCGTGCAGACGCTTGGCTTCCACGTAGCAACCCCGGGAACGAGGTCCTCTTCGGGAATGAAGCGGACCAATGTCTGCGCCGGCTTTTCGCATCCGCTTAGTGCCGCGGTTGCTCCGGTCAACACGGTAACCTTCAAGAAATCACGGCGCTCCATAATTGATCCACAGACTGCCTGTAGTTCTCAGAAGTGGCACGTGACACAATCGGTCGACACTTGCTTCGCCCGATGGCAACTCAAACAAAAACCCATATTCAGGTTCACTGCGCGAACCGCTACCGTCATGTCTTTCACATCGCCATGGCACACTGCGCAATCGACGCCCGCGTGGATGTGCGGTGCATGATTGAACTTTACGTGGGCGGATGGGCTGAATCCGTAAACTCGCTGCCAAGGAATATCTTGTCCCGACTCGAAAATCCGCGTGAGCTTCTTGATCTCGGGCCGATCCTTGGCAAAAAAGGTGTGGCATCGCATACACACGTTGACATCGGGGATGCCGGCACTCGGGCCTTGATTCACGCCCTTGTGACAAGCGGTACAGGTAATTTGATTCTCGATATGCTTGTGGTGTGTGAAGGCAAGGGGCTGGACAGAAGTTTCGCGCCAACCGATGAACTCTCGCACAGAGTCCAGAACGGTTGAGTGGGCGGGAGTAAACACGTCCTGAGAATCAATGTCCCGTCTCTTGACGGAGTTTGCTGAACTGGTCGGCCACAAGAAAAAAGACGACACGGCGACCAACCCTGCCAAAATAAGACTCAGCCCGCGAATCCTGGATCGCATCTCGCTCAGCTTTCATTTTGCTTTTTGGCCGCCCGAATCCGCGAGCTCGATTTTTGCTACTTTGATCCGTTTCTTATCAAGAGTTCCCGAGATACGAACCTTGTGGCCGGCAAACGCTTCGGCCTTATCCTGATCTGCGAGGCCGTATACAGTATCTTTCTGCTGGTCAAAGAGGACATACTTAGCGCCCAACTCAGCGCATTTCTTGGAACAGACCGAAGGATCGTTGCCCATGCTCTTCATCTGATCCATCATCTTTGCGTGGGTCTTGTCTTTCGCGCAGAGGTCATCCATCACTTCACCCGAAAAGTTTTGGAGACCACTCTGTTCGGACTGCCAAGCCCAGCTCACCCCTACAAGCATTACGAGTGAGATCAAAAGGGAGAGGTATGAAGAGATCTTCACAGTAGTTCAACTCCTGTACGGTAGTAAGCAAAAGCCCCGAGAAGAAATCTAGAATGTCGTGATCTGTCTATTGTCAGCTAGATGTCAACAGTTTGTAATTTAGCCCTGACAGCGGGCCTATGGACGTGACTCGATTACTGAGCTTTGCTCTCCCTCCGTTGTTCCGTTCCTGCTCGGTGGCGATATGGAGCGTGGCAGTAATACTTGGTTTTTTGATCCGGTCGCACATGGAGCCACGGCGCGCCAGGCTAAGACGCAAACACGAGGAAAGACACGCTGGTCCACGAAATGTCTAGGGCTCAGTAGACGCCAACGCGCTCGACGTCCAAGCCTTCGGATGGCCGTGCTCGTCGACCACGAATGACTTCGATCCAGAGGGCAGCACTTGCAACGATTTCAGGAACTCTATCAAATCATCTCGTTTCCTTGATCGGTGTACTCCTCATAAGTTCGCCAACCGCGGCGATCTGCATATTCGCGCAAGTCAGTGAGCTGCATTTCTGGATCTTGATTGTTGACTGTGGAAACCCGAGCGTAGAGGGCTACTCGAGTGATCGGGCGGTCGGATGCTTGTGAGTAGACGGAATTGTTGCTACGTTGCTGTCTAGCCATTGTTGCCTCCTCGTAGGCGACTGTGGTTAGCGCTGTGCTGGTGCTTCGAACACCGGCACGGCGCGCTTCTTATTTCACCCGAAACATAATGCTATACCGCTTAGCATGTCAAGGGCTACCATTCTGGACGTAATGTCCGACGCGACCAACGAAATACGAGCGTACCTAGTGTTACTCGGGCGAAAAGGCGGGAAGGCTCGGTTAACCAAGATGACGCCCGAGCAACGGCAGGCGATCGCGCGGACCGCCGCACGGGCACGATGGTCGAAGCAAAAGGGTGCCGAAGAACGTAAGAACCGAAAGGAATAACACCATTCGAGCCTGCAACCCTACTTTTCAAAATGCCTTCATCAAATAAAGGGCCGGACGCAAAGGGAAAATCAACCACTAGAACAACGAGCGGGTGACATCTTTGGTGATCGTCAGATAGCTGCGTCCCAACTCCTTAAGGGTGCGTATTCCATGCTCTTGGTGGTACACCGGCTTGAGTTGGTTGGTCCGTAACATCTCTGCCAACTTTCGCGCATCGATCCGGTCGCTCTTGTTCCCCTCTTTCAACCGGGCGGCCTTTCGCGGATCGCAGACCACCAGCCGGTTCACGTGGGGCTTCAGAAGATCGTGCAGCCAGGCAGCCAAGGTCCCTTCCTCCAAGGTCAGCGACAGAGTTCCTTGCAGTCCCTGGATGAACTCCACAAGCGTGGCCGCTTTGGTCTCCAGCAGGCATTCCATAATCAGCTTGCCACTTGCATCCATCACGGCCACCGAGATGGTGGCTTGATGAACGTCCATGCCGATATACTTTTCTTGACTCATAAAGACGCTCCTTTTCGCTAGGTTGGCGATCCGAACAATCTCAACCTACCGCAAAAGTGGGCGCCTTTTTATATTGCGTGTAATCGAGATATTCGCCAACGAGATATGTTGCTATCATCAATTCCCGCGCCTTGATTGCGACCGGCGCTGCAACTCGAATTTTCGCCTCTCTCTGCGACGAGAGCAGATGGAAGCAGACAACAATCATGTGAGGTCCGACCATGAATCGAAGAGAAGTCCTGGCAGGGATGGCGGGGCTGGCGGTGGCCGCGAGAATCCCAGTCGAGAAAGGATCATCTGGCGAGGCCACAGTTTCCGTCGTTGCTAGGAGCGAGAGCGGGATGATCTACCGAAATCTCGGAAAAACTGACGAAAAAATCTCGGCTATCGGCCTCGGCGGCTTTCACATCGGGTTCCAATCTGACCCGCAGGAAAGCATTCGCATCATTCGCTTCGCCATCGATCACGGCATCACGTTTATGGATAACTGCTGGGATTACAACCGCGGCGAAAGCGAAAGGCGGATGGGTCAAGCATTGCAGGATGGTTACCGCCAGAAGGTCTTTTTGATGACGAAGTACGACGGTCGTACAAACGAGGCGGCAGCGAGGCAGATTGATGAATCGCTGCAGCGCCTGCAGACCGACCACATCGATCTAATCCAATTGCATGAGAATATCCGGCTCGAAGACCCCGACCGCTACTTCGCAGAAGGCGGCGCGCACGAAGCCGTACTGGCGGCAAAACAGCAGGGCAAGGTCCGCTACATCGGGTTCACCGGCCATAAGGATCCCCTGGTCCACCTGCGCATGCTAGATGAGGCTGCCACGCACCATTTTCATTTCGACGCTTGCCAGATGCCGCTCAACGTGTTGGACGCACATTTTTACGTTTAGCCACAGTATCTTCCCACCGTTGGTTCGCAGAAACATATCGCCGAAGCTATTCCGCGCTATCAACGTCACCGACTGACCGCACAGCCAGCGCCATTGCTCAAGCAGTCGGCTCACGTCCAGTTGGTCAACGTCAAACACTCGTCCCATAGCGGCGCACGATTGTAATACGAACCAGAGGATTTTGAGTGATATGGCGATATTACGCCAGTTGTCGTTCAGTCTTCAGTTTAGAATCTCCAGCATCGTCTGGAGGCGTGACGGAGGCAAGGTGAGAGCCTGGAAAGCATTCACACTGGCATTGCTGGTCGTCTTGGTCATAGTTGTAGCCAGTGCGGCACTTTTGATTCACCGTGGCTTTCGTGCCACAAATCAGCCGTCGGCGCTTGAGACTGCAGCCGCCCGCGCAATGCGAAATTATTCGATACCTAACACCGCCAGGGACGAAAAGCTTCTTCTCGACGCCACTCCCGAGAATCTTCAGGACGGGCGCGATGCATTCCTCGCCAAATGCCAAATTTGCCATGGCCATGATGGAAGCGGACTTACGCCTGTGGGGCAGTCCCTCTACCCTCGCGTGCCCGATCTTCGAGCAGCTGCAACACAGAGCCTTACGGATGGGGAAATCAACTACATTATCAAGAACGGCGTGGCACTAACCGGAATGCCTGCCTGGGGCAATCCGCATCAGTCGGAACATAACGATAGCTGGAAACTCGTTCTCTATATTCGCAGTCTTCGACCCCCAGAACAGCGGGAGCAGTTTCAGCCGAAGCAACCTTCCTCATCGGCACACTATGTCGGGTCGCAAGCTTGCGAAAAGTGTCACGCAGAAATTTACGAGCATTGGCAGAGAACGCCAATGGCCAACATCGTCCGCGATCCGCGTCAGCATCCGGACGCAATCATTCCTGACCTCGCAACGAACAATGTGTACAAATTCTCCCAAGATCAAGTCGCTTTCGTTTACGGTAGCATCTGGAAGCAGCGATATTTCACAAAAGTTGGTGACGATTATTTTCCCCTCCCTGTGCAGTGGGAAGTCGTAAACAAAAAGTGGAGCAAGTACCAGGTGCCTCCGACTGGAGGCGATTGGTGGGCTAACTTCTATCCGCCCGACAACATGCACCGTCCAACAGGGCCACTCTGCGACGGATGCCACTCGGTTGGCTATGACATTCACACCAAGCAAGTAGCTGAGTGGAATGTGGGCTGCGAACGCTGCCACGGCCCCGGCAGTGAACATATCGCGCATCCTAGCGGCGATAATACCCTTAATCCGGCGCACATGAATTACGTGGCAGCCAGCGACACTTGCATTCAATGCCACTCACAAGGTCAGCCGCTTTCAAATCCAATCGAAGGAAAATATTACGACTGGCCGGTTGGCTATCAAGTGGGACTGAAGCTCGCGGATTACTGGAGGCTGGAAGATCACACTCTTGGCGAACCTCAGACTTTTCTTTATTTTCCTGATGGCACGGCCCACAAAAACCGGATGCAGGGCAACGACTTTATACAAAGCGTGATGTATCGCCGTGGCGTTACGTGTTTCGATTGCCATGACGTTCACGGCACGTCGCAATACGCGCAACTGCGCAAGCCTGCTGATGCGCTCTGTCTTGATTGTCACGGACCATTATCACCGAACGGTCCACGAACAGCGACTATCGAGGAACACACACACCACAAGGAAAAAAGCGCGGGCAGTCAATGTGTCGCTTGCCACATGCCTGCGATTGAAACGGAAGGCCCGACAAATACGATGGTTCACGCCCATACTTTCCGATTCATCACTCCCTCGATGACAGACAAATACAAGATTGCCAATCCCTGCACATCGTGCCATACGGATAAGACAACCACGTGGGCGAGCGACACTATGCGTCATTGGGACGAGCGCTCACCGTGGCGGATGGGCCTGAATCCGGCGTCGAACTAACGGCTATTGTTAACAGGGGTGGGTGTTGAAAAAGTTACGTCGATTAGCAGGATTAGATTCAGCGGAAGCATGTTAGAAGGAAGTGATCCTGCCTATGCTCTGTTGGATTCTCATCGTCGGAGGCCTGCTGATCATGATGGGGCAACACAAGCGCTCCGAAGCGCTGTTCTATTATTTCCGCCGAGGTGCTAAGGGGAGAACCTGACACGTCCTACCATAGAGCGTACAACAACTACACCACCAGTCCTGGCTAGGCTTCCTTCGACATCCCGGTGTCGACCCTATAAGGCGAGCCGAACGCAAAGTTTCCCCTCGGCAATGACTCCTTCTCAGCCGGAAAGCTAGCTCGCCTATCGCGTCCAAGGAGCGTAAGACGGAACATGAAAGCTGTAAACGTGTTTAAGCCTTATCTCAAGACCGCAGATGGCTTCCAGTATGACGAAGTATTTGCTACAAAAAGGACGCCGCAGCTCTTGTTCCAAATACCACTAGCGTAGTAGATAACTTACCCTATCAGGCGATCGCACTCAAAACCCTCAATGAGCGATATGGGGATTTTGCACCAACTGACTTGTCTGGTTGAACGCTGCCCACTCTTCACTTGCGTTTCATCGGTTTCGGTACGATCAAACCACTATTTGATTTACAGGAGCGGCGCTATGATCCCGTCCCAGTCAAAACGTCGGATTGGGGGCTTCCCTTGTCGCTATCAGTCAGACTTAGGCTCCCTGTTCTTGCGCCTTTTGCCGATGGAGTGAACGTGATGTTGACCGTACACGTGCCGGCAGCGGCGAGGGTCGTACAGGTATTGCTCGTGATCGCGAAGTCACCCTTGTTGGTTCCTGTAATGGAGACCTTCGAGACCGTAACCGTAGTTGTGCCGTGATTTGTCACTGTCACGGTCATGGGCGCGCTGGTCGTTCCAACGGTCTGGGTTCCAAAGTTGACGGGCGAGGGCGACAGAGTAATCTCTGTTCCCTTGCCGCTAATGGCAATACTGTGCGGGCTGGCGCAGGCATTGTCGGTGAATAAAAGAGAACCGCTACGGCTGCCCAATGCTGACGGAGTGAAGGTCACCGTCACCGTGCAGCTTTTGCCCACAGCCAGCGATGAACCGCATGTGTTCGAAGTAATGTTGTAATCACTGGCGGCTACGCCCGTGAGTGCAATGCTAGTGATAGTCAGCGTCGCCTGGCCGGTGTTGGTCAATTTTTCGGTCAAAGGCGAACTGGTCGTCTTGATGAGCTGACTTGGGAACGACAGAGACGCTGGTGAAAAGGTATCGACTGGCGCTCCATCGTAGGTGGCAGTTACCCCAGTCGAGCCATAACTAAGTGTCCATCCGAAGTTCACGTTGGAGAACGTTCCCGATTCCGAAACATAGGTCACGATCGGGAACTTCGCTCCAATTGTTGGCTTGAATCCTTTGATTAGGCAGATCTGTGCGCTGCCCGCCAGAGTTGCAGAGCCCGCGGAACTCAGAACGTCAAATTGACCCGCGCCGCTTCCGGCGACATCAAGCAGCAGAGTTCCTTTAGTCCCCTGCGCGTAGGAACCAACTCCGGCACCAGCGATGGAAAGAGTGCCGGTGGTGTTGGCGGTGAGAGTTGGGCTCACAGTACCAGCAGAGTTGGTGAGGTTGCCTGTGATCGTGCCGCTGCCAAGGACGCTGCCTCCGTCCTCGGTAAGCGGTGTGCTGCCCGACATCGCGATGTTGCCGCCGTTCAACTCGGTTGATCCGCCGGTCTGGGTGTATGAACTGCCCAGCAAAAGTGTTCCTGACCTCGAGATGACCGTTCCGG
>Ga0209060_10002150_pt1 | contig 19011 bp, 17 predicted proteins | sample Coa_R1_8_FD_187155 | JGI IMG/M metagenome (GOLD analysis project Ga0209060, IMG submission 187155) | Surface soil microbial communities from Centralia Pennsylvania, which are recovering from an underground coalmine fire - Coalmine... | ecosystem: Environmental > Terrestrial > Soil >...
ACCTAGGCCCGGATCGAGGCGATGTTCGCCTCGACGTGGGCCCGCTTCTCCTCGGCCGTGAGGTTGCGGAGGTGCATCGAGACCGTGACCTTCCCGTCCAGCTCGAGGCCGAGGGGGGTGCCGGGCATCCCCACGTGCACCTTCTGGAGGCGGATGTCCATCTGCCCGTGGTGGTCCACGAGCGCCGCGACCAATCCTTCGACCATCGCCGGGACGGCGTCCTTCGCTGCTTCCTTCGCCATGGGGGCCCCCGGGCGGCATTCCTCTGCCGGGTTATACCGATTCGGCCGCCCCTGGGCCTCTCGTCGCGGCCGGAACGGCGGGCCGGTGGCCCGATCGGACCGGGACGGAGCCGACTCAGCGCATCAGGCCGGCGCCCCGGAGCTCCGCCGTGATCTTCTTCACGGCGAGGTCGATGTCCGACGGCTTCCGGGCCCCGGTGCAGACGAGCTTCCCGGAGCCGAACAGGAGGATCACGACCCGGGGCTCTTCCATCCGGCACACGAGGCCCGGGAACTGCTCGGGCTCGTACTCGACCCGGTCGAGGCCGAGGGTGACGGCGATGGCGTTGAGGTTGATCTCCGACTCGAGGTCGGAGCTCGCGACGATGTTCTGGACCTGGATCTTGGGGTCGGCCTTGATCCGCTGGCCGCCCTTGCGGATCTGCTGGGAGACGATGGCGATGGAGTCCTCCACCTCCTTCATGCTCTTCCCGCCGGTGCAGACGACCTTGCCGGACCCGAAGAGGAGGATCGCGGTCTTCGGCTGCTTCAGCCGGTAGATGACGCCCGGGAACTGATCGGGCTCGTACTCGGCGCCTTCCAGATGGAGCGCGATCGACTGGAGATCGAGCTTGTCCGCGAGGGAGAGGGACGCCACCACATTCTCGATCCGGATTTTTGGCATCGCCCGACCACGCCTTCCGGGACTTAAGGGTTTTTAAAGGCGTCTTGCGGGGGGGCCCCCCCGTCCGACCCGCGCCGGGCCACCAGGGCCCGCTGGGGGGAGTGGGGCAGGGAGAGCCGCTCGACGTCCCCGAGGCCGGCCCGCCGCAGCATCCCTTCGAGCTCGTCGAAGGTGTACGCGTCGCCGTGCCGGGTGGTGGTGAGCATGGTCATGGCGAACTGGGCGACGCCGGGCGGGGTCACCCGGTCGGGGTTGGGGACGAACTCCACGACCACGGCGCGACCCCCGGGGCCCAGGGAGTCCCGGACCCGCTCGAGGAGGCGATCGCACGTGGGCGCATCGAAATGGTGGAGGAAGTTCGCCAGGACCACGACATCGAACGGCCCCCCGAGCGGCGTGGAGAAGACGTCCCCCGGCAGCCCATGGAACCGGCCCCCGAGCCCGGCCGACGCGGCCCGGGCGGTGGCGATCGGGAGGACCGACGCCCAGTCCAGGGCGGTGAGCTCCGCCCCCGGGAACCGCACGGCGAGCTCGACCCCGAAGACGCCATGGCCCGCGGCGACGTCGAGGATCCGCTTCACCGGCGATCGGGAGGCGGCCAGGTGCTCGGCCAGGGCCGCGGCCGGTGCCAGGAACAGGGGTCCCATGTCCCGGGCGTACTCGACCCAGATGGGGTGGTCGGGGGTCATGGAGTCCACGGCGGTCCCTCCCCCGCCGCCCCGTACCGCCTCGACGGCGTGGGCGAACGCCTCCATCACGACGGGCGACGCCAGGAACCGGGACGCGTCGCCGAGGAAGGCCGGGGACCGGCGGTCCAGGTAGAGCGCCGCCTCCTCCGACAGGACATAGCCGGCCTCCCCCGTTCCGAGGAACCCCAGGGTGACCAGGTAGTCGGCGAGGATCCGGACGCCCCGCGGGTCCGCGTGGACCGCCCGCCCCAGCCCCTCGGCGTCCAGGGGGCCGCGCCCGAGCGCCGTGAACAGGTCGAGCTCCAGGGCCGCCCGCAGGACGTGGGTCCGCTGGAACCCCTGGAGGGCCTCCAGGAACCGCTCCGGCGTGGGACGGCGGGCGCTCATGCGCTCCGTCGACGGGCCCGGGGGTGGGTCGGCCCCAGGGCGGTGGAAGGGATCCCCTCGACCCGCCGCACCCACCGGGAGAGCGCCCGAAGCTCCGAGGGGATCCGGTTCCCGGCGGAGAGCCACGGCGACAGACCGCCGTAGATCCCGAAGTCGGCGAGGCCTGGAGCGTCCAGGACCCAGGGGCGGTCCGCCACCAGTCCATCGACCATCCGAAGGTACTCGAGCGCCTCCGCCTCGAACTCGGCCCGGCGGCTCTCCAGGACGTGCCACGGGCCCCGGGCCCGCGTCTGCATCTCCTCGAAGACCCAGCGCTCCTGGTCGGAGGACAGGCGGGGTGCCACCCGGGTGACGACAGCGCGCCACACGCGCTCCTCGAGGACCTGATGTCCCCAGTTCTCCAGGAGCCCCGAGAGGGCGCGACGGCCGTCGGGGTAGAGGGTCGGGGTGGGCTGGAGCTTCTCAAGGAACTCCGGGAGGGCGTGCCAGAGGACCACCCGGTCCCCGGCGATCAGGGTCGGGATGTAGTCCTGCCCGGTCGCCCGGAGCAGCTCCTGGTGGTCGTGGTACGGGGTCCGGATCGGGCGGTAGGGGATCCCCTTGAACGACAGCATCCGCTCGGCCGAAACGCAGTAGTGGCTGAACGGGAAGGTGAACAGGCGATTCTCCCCGGGCATCACCGAACTACCGGCGGCCGGCAGATAACGCCGCCGGGAACTCTCACGGGTCCGAGGCCGCCCGAAGCACCGCGTCCCCCGCGAGGACGGCGACCTCCTCGAACCACGCGAGGACGATGAAATACCAGCTCGCCGCGAGCAGGACGGGCAGCTCGGGCGCGCTCCGGTACGGGGGCTCGACGACCACGAGGCCGCCCTCCAGCCGCCCCCGCTCCTCGACGGGTTCGAGGTTGAGGACGGGCGCCCGGTCCACGGTGGTGAGCTTCCAAGCCGGCACCAGGAGCCCGGCGCGGCGGAGCTCGTACACGCCGCCCCCGACGATCTCGAGGCGACTGTGGGTCGTGTGGGCGTGGAGCCGGGCCACCTCCGCCCCCGAGGCGCGGTCCCGGATCACCACCTGCGGCGCCAGGAACCCGGACCGTTTCAGCGAGAGGTGCCGGTCCCCGAAATCCCCCTCGGCGAGGGAACCGAACCGGGTCGCCCACCGGAGCTCCCCGATCCGATCGTCGCCGGCCCGGAGCTCGTAGGAGCGTTCCCCCGGAAGGGCGCTCCATCGTACCGCCGACTCGTCCACGGCCGTGCCCGTGGGTGCGTCTCCCATCCCCGGACCCAGCCGGAAGGGGTCCATAAGACCGGCACCCCGGCCCGGTCCTCGGGGGCCCGCTCTCCGAGGAGGCGGTGCCCGAGGCGCCGGACCCCCTGGGCGCACGACGCCCCGTGCCAGATGGCAACGACCGCCAAGCCTAAACCCTCTGCCACGGCTATTCTTCCACGCTCGTCGGTACGACGGGCGGTTGGACGGATGCCCCCCGAGACGATCTCCGACCCACCCGCCGCCCCCCCGCTCCAGGTGGGCCCCGCCTCGCCCGGGGACATCGAGCAGGTCGTGGCCCTCTACCTGGGGGAGGACGAGACCGACCGGCAGATGTACCACCCGCTCCCCTTCTCCCCCTGGCGGCTCCGGTTCGTCCTGCGCGGGTTGGTGATCGCCCAGCGGCGGTCCCGCCGATGGGTCCGGCTCGTTCCCCGGGCCGCGGCGTCGTTCCTGGTGGGCCGGCTGGAGGACCACGGGCCAGTGGTCGCCTTCGGGCACCTGCGGTTCCGCCGGAGCGCGAGCGGCCTCCTCGTGGCCGAGACGGGCTACTTCGTCAACCCGAAGTTCCGGCGCCGCGGCTTCGGCGTCGAGTTCAAGGTCGGCCTCATCGCGGAGGCGCGGCGGTTCGGCGCCCAGCGCGTCGAGGCGCTGATCGACCCGAGGAACATCGCCAGCGTCCGGCTCAACCAGCGGTTGGGGTTCCGTTTCGCCCCCGACCCGGTCCCGGACCGGCGAACGCCCCATTCCCAACTGCTGGTGGCCCAGCTGGACCTCGGCCCGGGTCCGGCGCCGGCCGAGGCGAGCGCCCCGGCCCCCGTGGACGCCTCCTCACGCGCAAGGGTTTAAGCCGGCTCGGCGTACTTGCGATCGTATGGGTATCGCCGTCTCCGCCGTGTTCGCGGTCCCCGACTCCCCGGCCGCCACGGGGCGCCTTCGGGAGCTCTACCGCCTCCTGGGCCGGCCCCATGTGCTTGACATCCTGCACGAGGTCTGCGAGTCGCACGCGCCGCTGCGGTTCGTCGAGATCCAGCGTCGTCTCCAGGTCTCCCCCAACACCCTCGCGGACCGGCTCCGGGACCTGGTCGCGGCAGGCCTGCTCACCCGCTCCCGGCACCGGGAGCTTCCCCCCCGGGTCGACTACTCTCCGACCCCCAAGGCCCAGGAGCTGCGAACCCTGTTCGAGGGGCTCACGTCCTGGAGCCGCCGGCACCGGCTCGTCCCGGACGCCTAGGTCCCGGCCGGGCCGCCGACCGGCGCGGGCGGGGCCGGCCCGGTCCTCGGCACCGCCGCCAGGAGCACCAACGGGACGAGGACCATCGTCGCGAGGGCCTCCCAGGCGGGGGCGTACCCCCACCGGGCGATGACCGCTCCCGTGATCAGCGACACGCACGCTCCCCCGGCGAGCTGGATCCCGTTGAACAGCCCGATCGCCAGCGGTACGTCCGCGGTCGGGACCTCGGGCAGGTAGTACGCGAGGACGTACATCATCGCGTAGACCATCCCGTACCCCACTGAGAAGGCGGCCGCGACGGCGACGATCCCCGCGAGGCCCAGGGAGGGGATCAGGAACAGGAGCGCCGCCGGCAGGGCGGTGGCGAGGACCATCTGCGTACGGCGCCGACGTCCCCGCTCCAAGAGCCGTCCTCCGACCGGCCCCCCGAAGAAGCTCGGGAAGACGAACACCGCCCCGACGGCCCCGGCGAGCGCGGGCGCCCAGCCGCGGACCTGCTCGGCGAACGGAACGAAGTACTGGCCGGCGGAGATCGACGCCCCCTCGAGGCCGACGAACGCGAGCCCGATGGCCCAGACCGCCCGGGACCTCAGCACGCCGCCCCGGGCGAGGAGGCGGGGGGATGCGTCCCGGGGCGTGGGGGCGCCCGCCGACCGGGGAATGGCCAGGACACCGACCGCGAGGATCGCGAGGAGGACGACCCCCCCGAACCCGAGGGACCCCCGCCAACCGAGCAGCGGGATCAGCAGCGCGGAGCCGAAGACCCCGAGCCCGGCCCCCGCGCTGAACGCCGAGCTGAAGAGACCGACCGGGACCCCCCGCTCTCCGGCGGCATGGAGGCTGCCCACGAGGGCGATGGCGGGCGAGAAGAACAGGCCGGCCCCCGCCCCGGCGGCGGCCCGCAGGACGGCGAGAGCCAGGAACGACGGCGCGGCCGCGCAGGCGAGGGACGCGGCGCCCAGGAGCGCCGCGCCGGCGAGGGAGATCGGTCGGGTCCCGTAGCGCCGGGCCAGCACGCCGCTCGGGACCTGCAGGAGCCCCGCGCCGGCGAGGAACGCGGCGAGCAGGATCCCCCAGTCCGCCGGGTCGAGATGGAACGTGCCGGAGAGCGCCGGGAAGCCGGGTCCGATGTCGAACCAGTTGTACGCGTACGCGACGCGGAGCAGCACGAGAACCGCCGTCGCCCGGGTCACCGCGGACCGGGAGAGCGGCGGAGACGGCACGGCGTCGGCCACCGCCGGCCACGGGGTCGGCGCGTCTTAGGTTCTGGGGGTCGACCGGGCCGCCGGCCTCATGGGAGGCCACCGAACGGCATCGGTCCGGAACCGGCGAGACGGTCCCGGGCGCGGCGGGACCCGGCGAGGACGAGGATCGCCCCGATGAAGTTGAGGTACGGCAGGCAGATCAGCACCCCCGCCACCTCGAGCATCGTCTCCCCGTGCCGGCGCCCGAGCCGGTAGATCCCGACGGCGCTCCCGATGTACCCGATGATGGTCATGATGCCAAACGCCAGCACGCCGAGGAGCTCCAGGATGAAGGCGCCGCTGTCGATGCAGTTCAGCGTCGCCGTGGAGTTCGCCGTCGTGGAGGTGCCTCCGAGGCAGGTCAGCAGCTGGGCGAGCGTTTCGAGGAGGGCGAGGTCCACCACCACGAGCAAAAGGAGGCTGATGACGCCCAGGAGGGACAGGGTCGCGGGGGTCCGGAACTCGGGGTCCCGCAGGGACCGGAACGCCCGATGGAACAGGGCGAGGCCGACGGCGACGAAGGCGGCGGAGACCACGGAGAGCGCGGCGGTCTCGGTGAGCGCTGTGCTCGAGATCGACACCCCGGTGGTCGACGTCGCGGGGACGAGGCTGGCCCCGAAGACCACCGGGCCGATGAAACCGATCGCGAAGCCGATCATCAGGACGAGGCCGGCGAGGAACGTGTCCTGGAGGGCCGGGCCGTCCCCCTGAGCGCTCAGGCCCGTGGCGCCCGGCTGCCAGGCCGGCGGGGGAGCCGCGGGCCACCCGTACCCCGGGGTGGGGTATCCGCCCGCGGGGGGGACCGGCGTCGGGGCGCCGGAGGGGATCGCATACGGGGAGGCGGGCGGAGGAGGCAGCCCGACCGGCGCGAGGCTGCGTCCGCACCGGGAGCAGTACGTCGCTCCGGGCGTGGCGGGCATCCCGCAGTAGGAGCACGTCCCGGGTGCCACGCCCCCGCGACGGTCGTTCCCCTATATGGAACCGCCCGCACGCCGCCGGACGGGACCCGGGCGTCGCGCCCGGCGACCGGTTCGGAACACCGCCGGCCGCGGGGCCGTGGACGTTTTGAGACTCGGACGCTCGGAGCTCACGGGCCCCTCACGCCGCCACCGGCCGCGCGAAGGTCGGGTCCGTCCCGTCCCATGAACCGCATCCAACCGTGCGACCAGTGCGGCTGCCCCGTGCTCTACCACACGCCGAGACCGAACCCCGGCGGCGGGGTCCAGATGGTCTGCGGGGAGTGCAGCCGCCGGGCCGGTCGCGACGTGGTGTGCCGCGTCGAAGGGGCCCCCGGGCCTTCCTAACGACGGTAGTTCCGGCGGAACGAACGGGACGTGGACTGGGGCCCCGGAGCCTCGTCGTCGCCCCACCCCGGCTGGCCCACGGCGGCCGCGGCGATCGGAGTCCCCGCCGGCCGGCGATGATGGCGGAACAGTAGGATGGCCGCGGCGACGGCGGCCAGGATCCCTCCGAGCGCGAGGACGACGTACCCCCACTGGACGGACGTGAGGCCGAACCACCGGGCGGGGCCCCCGCCGGAGGGAGGAGCCGCCGTGACGCGGAGGGAGAAGTTCTGGGTCACCGTCCCGCCCACACTGTCCGTCACTGTGATCGAGGCGAGGTACACCCCCGCCGCACCGTACGAGTGGCTCGGCGACGCGTTCGTCGAGGTGTTCCCGTCCCCGAAGCTCCACCGGTACGTGTACGGGCCGGTCCCGAGCGAGGCGACGGCCGAGAAGTCGACGGTCTCTCCGATGGTGGGCGCCCCCACGGAGACCGTCGTCGTGACCATCGGGTCGGGATGGACCGTCACGTTCGCGAACTGGACCCCGAACCCCAGCACCGTATCGGTGACGGTGAGGTTCACCTGGTACGTGTCGGCCGCGTCGTAGGTGTGGGCGGCGCTCGCGGTCGTGGCCGTGGAGCCGTCCCCGAACGACCAGTGGAAGAGGTACGGGGCCGTCCCGCCGGTCGCCTGCGCCGAGAACGTCACCGTCCGGTCCACGTCGGTGACGGCGGGCTGGATCGACAGGGAGACCGTCGGTCCGAGCACGACGGTGAGGGTCGTCGTGCTCCGGAGGCTCACGCCGGCCGAGTCGGTCATCGTCACGTTCGGGGAGAGCATCCCGGCGGCGAGGAAGATGTGGATCGGGTTCTGGGAGAGGCTGCTGGTGCCGTCCCCGAACTGCCAGAGGAAGACGTACGGGGCGCTCCCGCCGGCCCCGACGCTGGTGAACGACGCCGTCTGCCCGACCTCCACGACGCTCGGGTCCACCGAGGCGGAGACCGAGGGCGGGGGTTCGGCGACCCACGTCTGCGAATCGGCCGCGCCCGCGGACGTGGGCGTGGGACCCGCCGTGCCCCCGAACAGGAGATCGAACGTCCATTTGTGGACCGTCGCTCCGACGTTGCTGACGGTCGTCGGCAGGGCGGCGGCCCCCATGCGCGGGCTGGGGGAGATCCCCACCTGGGAGGTCATGTTGACCCACTTGCCCCCGGCCCACCGCCAGGTGTCCCCGAGGGGCCCGGTGGAACCGTTCCCGCCGAAGAGGAAGGTCGCGTTCTGTACGACATCGAACGTGAGGGTCCCGAACGACCGGGCCGGAGGGGCCGTCCCCGGGGTCACCGGGACCGGGGTCCAGTGCCCCCGGGAGAACTGCCACGTGTCGTTCAGGGGGCAGACCGCGCCGCAGCCACCCTCGAGGAGGAGGTAGTTGTCCCCCATGTCGAAGGCGAACCCCGCGCCGAACCGCGGGGCCGGAGCGGTGGTCAGCGTGGCGGTCACGTTGCGCCAGGCGCCCCCTGCGAAATGCCAGGTATCGTTGAGGGGACAGGCCGCCGCGCATCCGCCGAACAGGACGACGTAGTTGTCGGCCCGGTCGAACCCGAGCTGGGAGGCCCACCGGGGACTGGGCTGCACCTGGGTCGGGTTCGTGAGGTTCGTCCAGACCCCGCCGACGAACGACCAGGTATCGTTGAGGGGGCCGTTGGCCCCCTTCCCACCGAACAGCACCGCGTACCCGTCCCGGGAGTCGAACGCGAACCCCGCGTAGGACCGCGCCGGCGGTTGGGGGCCGCTGGCGGTGACGTTGGTCCACGCTCCGCTGAAGTAGACCCAGGTCTGGGCGGGCGCCGGGCAGGCGGACGGGGAGCAGCCGCCGAAGAGGACGAGCTCGCTATCGGCCGGATCGTAGACCAGGCTCGCTCCGGCCAGCGCCGGTGGGGAGACTCGCTGGCCGGCGGTCACGTTGAACCACTGGGAGCCGGCGACCGCCGGGTTCGGGGCGTGGACGAGGGGCGAGAACCGGGCCGAAGGGATCCCCTTCACGGGCGGCGGTACCGCGAGGATCAGGGCCGCGACCGCCAATGCGGTGGCCACCGTGGCGACGCGTGCGCGATATTGCGAAGGCACAGCCCCGGTGTCCCCTCGCCCGAATGTATCCCGGGTGGGGGAGGAAAAACCTTTGGGCCCCCTCCCGCCCGCGAGCGGACCGGCCCGGGGCTACTTCCGGAGGAGCTTGAAGGCGATATCCCGGGTCCCCAGGGCCCGGGCGCATCGTACCCAGGCCACGCAGAGCGGTTCCAGGACCCGGGCCCCTTCGATCCCCCCGATGTCGACGGGCGACCAGCCGAACTCCCGAAGGACCTCGGAGACGGTCCGTTTGGCGGCGGCGTCGTCCCCCGCGATCAGCATCTCCGGTGGGCCCCCGGGGAACGACGGTCGGAAGAAGTGCTCGTTCCCCACCGTGTTGAACGCTTTGACCACGCGGGCCCCGGGCAGCGCGCGCTGCACCTGCTCCCCGAGCGAGTCGGTCTGGCCCACGAACAGGCTGGGGGCCCCCTGGGCGGAGAACGACAGCGGGTTCGTGGCATCGATGACCACCTTCCCGCGGAACCGCTCGGCGCCGGCCATTCCGAGCACGTCCAGCGTCGCCGACCCTTGCGCGGCCACCACGATGAGCTCCCCGAACGCAGCGGCCTCCGCGAACGACCCGATGAGGGCCCTCGCGCCGGCGGTGCGCTTCCAGTCGGTCAGCGCGGGCTCGGACGGGTGACGGGTGCCGATCATCACCTCGTGCCCCGTCTCCACGAACCCCGTACCCAGTGCCCGGCCGACGTCCCCGCTGCCTAGGATCCCGACCTTCATCGTTCCCTCGGACCCCCCACCCCCGCGGCCCACAATACGGTTCGCGCAGGGGCGTCGTACATCCCTCGATCAGGGGCTCCACGGTGTATGCGACCTGTATCCTCTCAGGGCGGTTAAAAGGGAAGACGACCGCAGGGAGACCGATGGGAGCCTCGGCCCGTACGTCCCGGAGCCGTGCGGCCGGGGCCCCCATTACCTTCCTCGTCGCGCTGTGCGCTGCCCTCCTGCTTCTCCCGGCGGGCGGGACGGCTCGGCCGGCCCCCCGAGCCGTGGACTCCGCCGCCCCCTGCCTGTCCGCCGACCCGTGCACGGCCGCTTCGGTGCTGCCGCCAGGCGAACCCTCGCAGTGGCGTCTCCTGCCTTCTGGCGCCCACGCCCCATCCGCCCGAACCGGGGCCGCGGCCGCGTATGACCCCGGGCTCTCCGAGGTCGTGCTGTTCGGGGGGAGCAACGCGGCCGGGGAGCCGCTCGGGGACACCTGGGGGTTCAGCCATGGGGCCTGGACCCCCATCCCCACCGGACCGCTCGCCCCACCGCCCCGATGGGGGGCCTCCGTGGCGTACGACGGGGCCTCCGGTCGGCTCCTGCTGTTCGGGGGCCAGAACGGCTCCGCCCAGTTCTCCGACACCTGGCTGTTCAACGGTTCGGCCTGGCGCCCGGTGGTCACCCCCACCGCCCCGGCCGCCCGGAGCGGTGCCGCCATCGCGTACGATCCGTCCTTCCAGGGGGTCGTCCTCTTCGGAGGAGATGCCGGCTCCGGGCGCGCGGCCAACGATACCTGGCTGTTCTCCGGCGCAACGTGGGTCGACCTCACCAACGTCGTCCGGGGGTCCCCGGCCCCGTTGGACGGCCCGTCCTTGGCCTACCTCCCCGACACATCCACTCTCGTTCTCGTGGGGTCTCCCGTCGGGGGCCTGAGCGGCGCCGCCCCGACCGCCGTCTGGACCCTCACCGGGTCGATCTGGGCCCCCGCCGGCGCCTCGGACGGCCCGGCTCCCGTTGCCCGGATGGGAGCGGCGTTCGTGGCGGACCCCGTTAGCGGGGCGGTGCTCTTCGGGGGGGCCCTCCCCCTCCCCTCCGGGGCAGCCGTCTACCTGTCCGACACCTGGACGTACGGCCCGGCGGGCTGGGCCAACACGACGGACGCCACGTCCGCGGTCCCCCCTCCGCGCTCCGGAGCCGCCGCCTCGTTCGATCCCGCCGGGGGCGGGGTGCTGATGTTCGGCGGCACCGGAGGGTCGGGGGTCCTTGGCGACACCTGGTCGTACGGACCAGTGCCGATCCAGCTCACAGTGACCGCCTCTCCGACCGCGGGGGAGGCGCCGCTCAACGTCACGTTCGAGGTCACGGTCCACGGGGGCGTCCCCCCGTACGCGTCGGAGTGGAGCCTCGGGGATGGCTCGCCGTTCCTCGCGGGGGCCAACGGGTCCCACACCTACACGGCGCAGGGGACGTACCTCGCGGAGCTCCAGGTGAACGACAGCGTCGGCGGGAGCGCCACCGCCCGGGTGACCCTCCAGGTCCTTTCGCCTTGGGAGGCCGCCCACCAGTGGGGAGAGCTCTCCCTGCCGGCGTCGCGCGCCCCCACCCCGCGGTGGTCGGCCCAGGTCGCCTACGACCCGTCCATGGGGGCCGCCGTCCTCTTCGGCGGCGAGGTCGCCGGCGGCGCGGCCGCGGGCGACACCTGGGTCTTCGCCAACGGGGTCTGGATCAACCTCACCGCCGGCATGGCCGTCGCCCCGCCTCCCCGGTGGGGGGGCTCCTTGGCGTACGATCCCGGCGCCGGGGACCTCGTCCTGTTCGGCGGGTTCGACGGGACCCGCTCCTACAACGACACCTGGACCTACTCGCCCTCCGTCGGGTGGCAAGAGACGCCGACGGACACGGCCCCGAGCCCCCGGGTCCTCTCCTCGCTCGTCGCCGACCCGGGCCTCTCCGGGGACCTCCTGTTCGGCGGAGGCCTTCGGTCCGCCGCCGGCGGGTGGACCATCTACAATGACACGTGGGAGTGGAAGGACGGGGCGTGGACGAACCTCACCGCTCCCCTGATCCGCGGTCCTCCTCCGACGATCGGGGCCTCCATCTCCTACGACAGCGCCGCCGGTCAGGTGCTCATGTTCGGTGGCTCCGCCCTGCCGCCGGGGGGCACCCCCGGCACGTGCTATCCGGATTCCGAGCTCTGGATCTTCGCCTCCGACCAGTGGAGCCTGTCCACCGTCGCGGACCCGCCGAGCCAGCGGCTCCTTTCCGCGTCCGCGTACCTCCCCTCCGCCGGCTCCACCATCGTCTTCGGGGGAGCCGAGGCCCGGAGCGGCGGATGCGCGGCGGGCGGTGACACCTGGTCGTATGACAACGCAACGTGGTCGAACCTTTCGGCGGGGATCGACGTCACCCCCCCGGCCCGGTCCGCCGCGGCGGCGCTGTACGACGCCTCGGAAGGGGTGTTCGTGCTGTTCGGAGGGGACGAGAACGGCGTCCCGCTGAACGACACGTGGGTGTACCCGGCGCTCCTCAACGAGAGCGCCACGACCTCGGTCCAGCAGACCACCTCCACGAGCACGGGGTCCTCCAACGGGTCCGGGGGAAGCGGACCGGGCACCACCTCCGGAAGTGGTCCGGCGACGTTCACGGTCGGGTACACCATCTCGGGCGCCGGGGGGCGGGCGCCGGAACCGGTCAGTTTCTCTGCCACCGAGACCGGTGGGACCCCTCCGTTCACGGTCTCGTGGTACTTCGGCGATTCGACCCCGGACGGGGCCGGCGCGAACATCACCCATACGTACACGGTCCCCGGGACCTTCGAAGCGGTCCTGACCGTCGTCGACGCGACAGGGGAGACGGTCCAGGAGCTGGTCGGGCCGATCGTTATCCAGCCGCCCCTTCCGGGGGGCGCGGGTCCCGCGGCCCTTCCGCCGGCGGGCGGAGGTCCGGGCTGGCTGTTCCCCGCGTTGGGAGGCGCCGGGGTGGCCGTGATCGTCGTCGCAGTCCTGGTCGAACTACGCCAACGCCGACTTCGGGAGGAAGGAGATGCCCTGGTCAGGGAAATCGAGCAGTCTAAGAACCCGTGAGAAGTACCCCCATTTGACATGGGGGGCCCGCAGCCGCCGCGTCGGCGCGGTCCGGACGGATCGCGCCCCGGTCCGCGGGCCGCACGGCTCGCCTTCCTGGCGGGGGTGGCTCTAGTGCTCGCCGCCCCGATCCTGCTCCTCGCTCCCCCGGTCACCGCGAGCCACCCCAGCTCCGGGTTCTCGGTGAGCGTGACCGCCTCCCCTTCCAGCGGCAGCGTGCCGCTGACGGTCACGTTCTCGGCCACGGTCAGCAGCGGCACGCCCGTGGGCGTCACCTGGACGTTCGGGGACGGCAAGAGCTGGTCGGGGGCCGGCCCGTCGGCCCTCGTCGTCTCCCATGAGTTCATCGCCGTCGGCACGTACTCCGTGAGCGCGCTGGTGAGCGAGTCGACCGGCTCGGCGAGCGGGGCCGTCTCCGTCAACGTCATCGACGGACCCTTGGTGGTGCTGATCTCCTCCACCGCGAGCAACGGGACGGTCCCCTTCACCGTCACGTACCATGCCCTCGTCTCGGGCGGCACCGGGACCTACACCTCCTTCAGCTGGGGGTTCGGCGACGGGGGATACGGGGTGGGGCCCGTGGTCCAGTACACCTACCGGTACGCCGGCCAGTTCACGGTCACCCTCTCGGTCATCGACTCGGCCAACGACTCGGCCACGACGTCCTTCGGGATCACCGCCCATCCGGCGTCCGCCTCCTCCAGCACGGCCGGCACCGGCCCGATGCCCACCTCGATCCTCCTCGCCACCGCCGGGGTCGTCGGGGTCGGGGGCCTCACCTGGGGGGTCTACTGGGCGGGCCGGCGGCGCCCCCACCCGCGCGCTCGGGCGCCGGACGAAGGAGCCTCGGACGATGTGATCGCGATGCCTCCGGGCGCCGGCAGCTCGGTGCCGGTGGCACCCGCTCCCGCCCCGTCCTCGGAACCGCTGCCTCTGCTTGCCGCGTCGGCGCCCGCCGCCGTCTCCGCCGAGTCCGCGCTCGCGCCGCCGCCGTCCGCGCCGACCGCCGCTCCGGCGGCCCCCCTCCTGTCGCTGACCGCGGTGACGAGCACCCCCTCCGCCGCCGCGGGCACCTCCACGGCCTCACCGCGATCGAGCGCCGACGAACCCCGCCGCTGGTCCCGGGAGATCGTGGCGTACCTGGGGGGCCTCCCGACCCTGGGCCCCGACGACATCCCCACCCTCGACTGGACCCAGAAGGGGATGAGCGAACGCCTCGGCACCGGCCAGAACCAGGTCAGCAACGTCCTTCGACGCCTCGTCGCCGCGGGCGTGGTCATCGAGGAACTTCAGCACGTCCAGGGGCAGCCCCGGCGGCTCAAGGTATACCGCCTCTCCATGCGCGGCGAGGCGCTCGCCCGGGAGATCCGCCGGCGGCGCGCGGGCCAGAACCCGAACTTCCTGCGGCGGGACTGGTAAGCCCGCGGCCGCGGAGCCTGCGTGGCGACCGGCGCGGCCCCCACGGTCGTCATCACCGGCGCCACCTCGGGCATCGGGGCGGCCACGGCCCACCGGTTCGCCTCGGACGGCGCTCGGGTCGTGGTGGTGGCCCGGGACCCGGCGCGCGCGGAGGCCGTCCGCGCGTCCCTCCCCGGCACCCACCCCCCGCCCGTGATCGCGGACCTCTCGGTCCTCTCGCAGGTCCGCACCGCCGCCGGCGCGATCCGGGACCTCGGCCTTTCGGTCGACGTCCTCATCAACAATGCGGGGGCCGTGTTCATGCGGCGGGAGGTGACCTCCGAGGGCCACGAACGGACCCTCGCGCTGAACGTCCTCGCGCCGTTCACCTTGACCCGCCTGCTCGAACCCGCCCTGCGGTCCGCGCCCCACCCCCGGGTGGTCTTCGTCTCCTCGGCCGCCCACTACGGCACCCATCTCCGTTTCGATGACCTCGAGTCGGTCCACTACCGCGGGTTCTCGGTGTACGGCCGGTCGAAACTGGCCCTGATCCTCGTGGCCCGGGCCTTCGCGCGGAGGCACCGACCGGAGGAGCTCGCGTTCTTCGCGGTCCATCCGGGGTTCGTGCGGAGCCGGTTCGGGCTCAACAACGGCGGCGGGTTCTCCCTCGGGATGCGGTTCCTCATGCGCATCGGTGGGATCGCTCCCGCCACGGCGGCCCGGACGGTGGTCTTCGCCGCCACCTCCCCGAGCCTGGCAGGGCGCTCCGGCGACTACATCGCCAAGGAGCGGATCGTCCAGGCGTCGAAGGAGGCATCGGTGGACGCGGATGGCGAGCGCCTCTGGAAGGTACTGGCCGCGTGGAGCGGCCTCCCTCCCTGACCGGAACTTCCCCCGGCAGAACCTATCCGCCCCCCGGTCCATCCCGACCCATGGACCCAACCCCCGCCGGCCCGTCCTCCCCGGCCCGCTCCTCCGAGCGGCCCGTGGCGCTCGTCACCGGCGGAGGCACCGGGCTGGGCCTCGCCATCGCCCGGGGGCTCGCCGACGACGGGTACGACCTCGTCTTGGCGAGCCGCTCCGAGGTCCACCTCGCCGAGGGGGCCCGGGCCCTGGCCCCGACCGGTGCCTCGGTGTTGACCCACCCCGTGGACGTCCGGGACCCCGACCGGGTGGCGGCGCTCCTCGAGGCCGTCGAGGCGCGGTTCGGGCGCCTCGATGTCCTCGTGAACAACGCCGCGGGCAACTTCGCCGCCCCGGCCGAATCGATCACGACCAACGGGTGGAGGGCGGTCCTCGGGATCGTCCTCGACGGCACGTTCTACTGCTCCCGCGCGGCCCAGCCGCTCCTGGTCCGGCGCCGGGGAGCCTCCATCGTCAACATCGTCGCCGCCTACGCCTGGATGGCCGGGCCGGGGACCGCGCACTCCGCCGCGGCGAAGGCCGGGGTCCTGTCCCTCACGCGCACCCTGGCGGTGGAATGGGCGCGCTTCGGGCTCCGGGTGAACGCGGTCTCGCCCGGGCCCGTGCACACCGAGGGGACGGACCGCCAGCTCTGGGTCTCGGAGTCCCTCGCGGAGGAGGTCCGGCAGGAGATCCCGATGGAGCGGTTCGGGACCCCCGAGGAGATCTCGGACGCCGTCCGCTTCCTCGTGTCGCCCCGGGCCTCGTACATCACCGGCCAGGTGATATCCGTCGATGGGGGCCAGTGGCTGGGGAAGGGGATGCTCAAGCTGGGGGGGCGTTCGACGCCCCGGAGCCGACCAAGCGATCGCTGAGGAACTCGGCCATCCGGCCCCACGCCGCCAGCTGGTTCTCCCGACGGACGACGCCGTGCCCCTCGTTCTCGAAGACCAGGAGGTCCACGGCCCGGCCCAGTCCCCGGAGCGTGGCGGCGATCTGCTCCGCCTCGGCGACGGGGACCCTCGGATCGTTGCGCCCATGGATGAGGAGGAGCGGGGCTCGGATCTCGCTGGCGTGGCGGGACGGGGAGATCGTCTCGAGGAACTCGCGGTCGGTGGCCAGGCTGCCATACTCCGGCTCCCGGAACCTCCGCCGCCAGACCCCGGTGTTCTCCAGGAACGTGACGAAGTTCGCGATGCCGCAGATGTCCACTCCGGCGCCCCACAGGTCGGGGTACGTCGCCGCGGCCGAGAGGACCGCGAACCCTCCGTAGCTTCCTCCGGCGAGGCCGATGCGACCCCGCACCGCCTTCCCGTTCCGCACGAGGTCCTCCGCCACGTCCCGGAGGTCCCGGATCGCGTCCATCCGTTTCCGTCCGTCATCGAGATGGACGAACCGGCGCCCATATCCGGTACTGCCCCGGATGTTCGGCTCGACCACTCGCCACCCTTCGGCGACCAGGAACGCCACTTCCGGGGAGAACAGGGGACGGGCCTGGCTCTCGGGACCGCCGTGGACCAGCAGCAACGTGCCTCGGACCGGGCCCGTCGGCACGTGCTCCCAGTACGGGATCGACAGCCCATCGCTGGCCCGGACCCGGCCGAGCTTCGGGAGGGACACCGGTCTCGGGAGGGGCCCCGTCCCCCCCGTGAGCCGCTTCTCCTTGCCGGTGGCGATCGTCCGACGGTACAGGTCGACCCCGTCCCCCGAGCTCAGCGCGTAGACGAAGGCGGACCCGTCCGGGAACCAACTGAGGGAGGTGATCACGCCCCGGGGCCCGGAGTTCAGCACCCGCTCCTCCCGGGTGGCCACATCGTACAGGCGCGTCTCGCTCCACCCGTCCCGATTGACGACGAGGGCGAGGAGGTCCCCGACCGGCGCGGCCTTGACGATCTCTACGTCGCCCGGATACTCGGCCAGGAACTCATGGCTCGCCGCCCCGAACCGGTACCGGACGAGGGCGGTGAACTCCCGGCCGGGGTTGGCCGCCGCATACACCGCATCGTCCCGAAGGGTCGCCGAAAGGATCGTGAGCTCCCTCTCGTGGGGCGTCAGGGGGACCGTCCGATCGCCGTCGATGAGCAAGAGGTCCGAATCGAGGTTCGTGTTCTCCCGGCCCACGAGGGTCCGTCTCCCGGACGCGGCCAGCACCGAATGGGTAGCGTCCCCGGTCAGGAGGGTCCGAGCGGCCCCCCCGGGGAGCTCCGCGTCGAGGACATCGAAGAACCGCGGATCGCGCGCGTTCGCGCTGAACCGATAGGAGCGACCGTCGGGGCTCCACGCCCCCGGCAGGTGGATCACCGTCGGTTCGTGGGTGAACGGACGTGGCCCCGGGGTCGGCCCCGCCAGGTCCACGAGGGAGAGCTGCCAGCACTCGTTGCCGCCCCGGTCCATGGCGACGACGGCCGCCGGGGCGACCGGGGAGGCGTGCACGGCATCGACGCGCTCCGTCGACGCGAACAATCGGCGGGGGGTGCCCCCCCCGGCGGTCGGGACCGTCCAGATCTCCGGGAGCCCCCCGGCCGTCCCGACGAAGAGCACCGACGCCCCATCGTGGGCGACCGAGGGGGCCGAGGATTGGGGTACGTCCAGCCAGGCCTTCAGTCGCCCCGCGAGGGCGGTCGGGGCGGTCGGACCTTCGGTCCCCACGCCGGGGCGGAGCCGCGGAGGGCCTTAACCCGGCGGCCCTCCGTCGGTCTTACATAGCATCCCCCACCCTTCGTGGGAGGGATGCCGAGGATGCCGGGGCGACGGTCCAGCCGCCAGGAGTTCGACCGCGAGGCGGCGACCTACGACTCCGAGGTCGTCTCCACGATGCCCGGGTACAGCGAGCTCCATCAGATGCTCGTCTGGGGCATCCCGTTCATGCCGACCCGGAGCTTTCGGGTGCTGGAGCTCGGGGTCGGGACCGGAACGCTCACCGCCCTCCTCCTCGAAACGTTCCCGCACGCCACGGTCCGGGGGATCGACCTCTCCTCGAAGATGATCGCCGCGAGCCGGCGGAAGCTGCGGCCGTGGAAGGACCGGGTCGAGCTCCACCAGGGCGACATCGACGAGTTCGATCCCGCCGAGAAGTTCGACGCGATCGTGTCGGCCCTCGCGATCCATCACCTGACCCATGCCAAGAAGCGCCGGCTGTTCCGCCGGATCTCGGCGGCCTTGACCCCGGGAGGCTACTTCGGGGACGGCGACGATCACCTCCCCGAGGACCCGACGTTCGACGCCCGGTTCGCCCAGATCGCGGCGACGATCCCGGCTCCGGCCGGAGCGCGCGGGCGTTCGGTGCGGAGCCCTCAGCGGGTCTGGCACGAGCACGAACGGTTCGACCATCCGTGGGGCGTGGGGGATGAGCTCGGCGCCCTCCGGCAGGCGGGGTTTCCCCACGTCGGCGTGCCCTGGGAGTTCTTCGCCCAGGCCGTCGTGTGGGCGTACCGCTGATCCGACGGATCCGGCCCCCGCGGTCCGGAGCGCACCTCCGAGGACGCGGCCCTCGACGTGGGGGGGACGAGCCGGGGCCGGCCCCTGGCGCCGTCCGGACGGCCCGCCGCCGGATCGCGACTCGGCCCGTGGAAAGGCTTTTCATCTCGGCCCGCCGTCCGAACGCCACGGCCGGGATGGGGTAGTTTGGTCTATCCTGGGGGACTGTGGATCCCTCGACCCGGGTTCAAAGGGAGGCGGGGTCAGCCCCCGTCTTCGGAGAGTCTCGGTCCCGGCCCCTCCCACCCCGAGCCCGAGCGCTCGCGGTCCGGGTCCGTGCGCTGAGCCG
>Ga0209060_10002152_pt1 | contig 19005 bp, 18 predicted proteins | sample Coa_R1_8_FD_187155 | JGI IMG/M metagenome (GOLD analysis project Ga0209060, IMG submission 187155) | Surface soil microbial communities from Centralia Pennsylvania, which are recovering from an underground coalmine fire - Coalmine... | ecosystem: Environmental > Terrestrial > Soil >...
CACGCGAAGCACGATCTTGCCGTGTGACCTGCGTCTCCCCGTTCCCGGCCCGCTGGGCGACATCCCATGAACCCTTGGGAGGTTCCCCGCGATGTCTGTCCATGCCTGGGCCACATCTTTGAGTGCATACACAGTCGCGACGTCTGTTCGTATCGTCCCTCTTCCAGCAGTCGCCCGATTTTGCCGAGCACGTCCTCCGAAGGCGCCAGCCGCATCATCATCCCCGACACATGGTGGATCGCGGTCTCTTCTTGCGATACCGGCTGGACAGCGGAGACGAGGCGGCCGCCTTCTTTCAGGACGAGGAACGATCGCTTCTGTGTATCGCCACCGACCAGGTCGAAGACCATATCGACCTTCTCTTCCAGAGCCTTCTCGAACTGTGCCTCTCGATAATCGATAACCCGGCTGGCCCCGATAGACTTGACGTACGCCTCATCGCCGGCCCTTGCGGTGGCAATAACGGTGGCGCCCGCATGGGATGCCAACTGCACCGCGTAGGCCCCCACAGCGCCGGCACCCGCATGAATCAAGATCGTTTGTCCCTTTTCCAGGTGACCGTGGGTGAAGAGTCCCTGCCATGCCGTTTGGGCGGCCACCGGCACTGACGCGGCCTCCTCAAATGAAAGTTTGGGTGGGTTTCCTTGCAATGGCCGTCGCCTTGACAGCCAGATACTCTGTACGCGCCCATTCCGGTGGTGGTGCCGAATACAGCATCACCTAGTGCAAATGCCCCCACATCACTGCCAATCTGTTCGACGACCCCTGAGAACTCATGACCTGGTATCCACGGCAGGTCGATCGGGAGTATCTGGCGTGCCGTTCCGGAGGCCTCAACAAGATCCAGATGATTGACGGCGGTACTCCTGATCTTGACCAAGACCTCGTCTGGTGCAATCGTCGGTGTCGGTACGTCGTTGGACACCAACTGTCCACCGTATTCCAACAATCTGACAGCTTTCATGCGAGCCCTCCTTGAGCCAGCCCAATACGGCTTCTCGTTCTAGCGCCCATTGATCGCGCGTGGCGGCGTGCCCAATCAGGGAGTTTCGTGACGGCGTGGCCGAACTCGCGTTCCAAACCGGCAATGTCGGCGCTGTAGCCGACGCGGTCGAACCATTCCAGCATCACAGCCATTTCCTTACTGTACTGCCGGACTTGTTCGATTGGCGTCTGCACGAAATGAATCTGCCGACCCAAAGCTTCTGTCAGGATCTCCGTCGCCTGCGGCAGCGTTCGCACGTCACCGGCGAGATCGATCTCGCGGCGGTTCAAGGCGGCGGCGTGGGTGAACGCTCGCGCGCCGAACCAGCCGATGTCGTCCACGGCAATCATCTGTAGCTTTGTGCCTCGCCCGAGTGCCCAAGACAAAGTGGAGCCCTGGAGACTGAACGGAGTCAGCAGGTTCTCCATGAAGAACACCGGACGCAAGATCACATGCGAGGGGAAGTTGAGGCTACGCACGGTTTCCTCGATTCGCCACTTGCTGTCGAAGTGCGGGACGCCCGTCTGCTTATGCGCCGAGCCCACGGATGTGTAGACATAGTGCTCGATGCCGGCCTCGCGCGCCAGTGTTGCAAGACGCTTGCCCTGCGCCTCTTCCCGCTCGGCACCCGTTTCCCCTGCGTTCTGCACGCCGAAGACGCCCCAGGCGCCAGCTAACGCACGGCGCAGCGAGGACTCGTCATCAAGATCGCCCTTGACCACGTCGATGCCGTCGCGCACAAGCGCTGCCGCTATATCGCTGTCCGGTCTCCGCGTCAGGTCGCGCAGGTGGAACCCCCTGCCCTTCAGCGCCTCCGCGACCGCGCCGCCCTGCTTGCCTGTCACTCCGGTGATGAGAATCGTTCGATCGCTTGTCATATAGGAAACCTCCTCAAATCCTGGTGTGGTCCGGGACTCGTTTCTTCTCTCAAGCTCGAACCACCCTCTGGTTGATCTGGTTTGGCTTTACTCCTTCGGGCTGCCAACGCGACTGGAACAATCCGGAAAAGGCCGGTCGCACATCGACGAAGATCAGAGCCCAAAGGACTGCCACGAAGAGGGCCAGCGGAAGCCCGCTCGGGGCCATCAAGGCGTGGAAAGTAAGGATGTTGACAATCACCGGCGCCAGCAGTGCCACCGCCAACGGTACGTAACGGTTGGCCAGCAGAAGTACGCCTGCGATGACCTGAAACGCGAAGATCACCCACAGGTAATGCGAGACATAAAGGGCACCCATGAACTGTCCAGCAATGCCCGGCGGCGGGGGAAAGGGAATGAAATGCAGGAAGCCATTCAGCCCCATAACAAGAAAGATCACGCCTGCCAGATATCGGGCGATTACAGATGCGGTTTTCATAACCAGATTCTCCTTTTCGGTTCGCCATTACATTGGCGTCATATATCTTGACATCAATACAATTGATGATGATATACTCCTGGAAGATTCAGGTTTTTATGACCCGAGGCAATCAAGCGACGGACCATGTCTGGCTGGTCATGATGAAGGCGATGCGCGCCCTGACAAGATATGCAACCGCTGGTATTGATGAGACCGGACTCGGCCTCTCGGATTTCGGCGTCCTCGAAGTCTTACTAAATAAAGGGCCTTTACCCGTCAATACAATGGGCCCAATGGTTGATCTGACCCCAGGTTCGATCAGTACTGCTGTCGATCGCATGGTGGCGAAGGGGCTGGTCAGCCGGGTCGAGAGTAGCGAAGATCGACGCGTTCGGATCGTTGCCCTGACCCCAAGCGGCAGGGATCTCATTGTTTCCGCCTTTCGAAAGCATTCCGGGCAGATGAAGAGAGTGTTCTCCGAACTAAGCCCGGAGGAGCTTCGTGGCCTCGAGATGAAGCTCAAGAAAGTCGGCAAGCGCGCTGCCGCGCTAATGGAGCAGAGTTGAGCGGTCTCATGCCAGTCCGCGTTTCATGCGCCGTCCGAATCTCTCCGGGAGAAGCGACTGCTTTACATCGACTGGATTGAGGAGCGCACACTGTAGCAGTAACTAACGGTAGTCTTTGCATGAGCGCATTGCAGCCACCACCGAACGGTCCTGACGTTGGCAATGCACGAGTTGTCATCGTGGGCGCGAGTGGGATGGTTGGCGGCTACGCCCTCCGTTATGCGATTGACCACCCGGCTGTTGGAAGTGTGACGGCCATCGGACGCAAGAAGCTCGGTGTGAAGCATGCGAAGCTGAAAGAGATTTTGCATGCAGACTTCGCGGACTGCTCCCCGCTTGTGGAAGTTCTCACGGAGCAAGACGCTGCGGTCTTTTGCCTTGGCGCATACACTGGGAAGGTTTCTGATGCGGAGTTCCGCACGATTACTGTGGACTATCCGATCGAGTTCACGCGGGTTCTCCGCGCCGGCAGCCCCTGCGTAGCCTTCTCGTTCTTGAGCGGGAATGGCGCAGACCCAACCGGACGTAGTCGGATTCCTTTCGCACGCTACAAGGGACAAGCTGAGACTGCGCTCCTATCGGCCGGATTCCCCCACGTGTACATTTTTCGACCAGCATACATCTATCCCGTGGAGCCTCGGAAGGAACCGAATCTTGGCTATCGCCTGTTGCGGGCCGTCTACCCAGTGTTTCGGTTGGTATTTCCCAACCAGGTGATTCGCGCTGACGATCTGGCGCGAGCGATGGTCGACGTTGCTGTTCAAAAAACTGATGATCAGCGAGGCCTGGTTTTCGAGAACCGCGAAATCCGGGCCATGGTCGAATCGACTTCGCACCAAACGAATGTGAGATGAGTGCAGCTTACCTGCCTGGATTTCCAAACTGGAGTAGAATTCTGCTGCTTTCGTGCTTCGGCAGAATGAATCGTTGGTGCTTGACGAACATGCCTTGCCATGAATGGAGACTCAAGTGGGAGGATTGATTCCACTCAGTGACGCTTCGCGACGTCCGGCGCGACTGCCGGTCGTCACGGCGTTCATCATCGCGGTAAATGTCGTAGTGTTTCTTCTTGAGCTGATGCGCGGCGACGCATTTGTCATGCAGTGGTCCGCGATTCCCGCACAAATTATTTCCGGGCATCACTGGATCACCATCCTCACTGCGATGTTTATGCATGGCAGCTGGTCGCACATCATCGGGAACATGGTCTTTCTATGGGCCTTCGGCCCTGAGATCGAAGATGCCATGGGTCGTGGTCGATATCTCGTTTTCTATCTGGCTGGCGGAGTCGTGGCTATGCTTGCCCAGATCTTGGCCGACACCCATTCCACAGTTCCGAATCTGGGTGCGAGTGGAGCCATTGCAGCAGTGATGGGCGCGTTCATCGTGACCTATCCTCGCGATCGGATCAAGGCGGTTCTGTTCATTTTTATATTCGTGAAAATTACCTTCATTCCGGCAGCGATCTTGATCGGTTTTTGGTTCCTCACCCAGCTCGTGCACGCAGGAACTATCGCACAGGTCCAAACAGGCGGCGTAGCGTACCTGGCGCACGTCGGAGGGTTTGTCTTCGGGGCACTGACGGGGCGTTTGTTTGAGGCTTCTTCTCGAAAGATTGAGGAACGAAGCGTAGATTGATTTTCTCGCCCGATGCCCGATCAACAATCGGCTTGCCAAGCAGAATACCCGGTGACTGTCGCTGATTGACTCGAGAGTACGTTCTTCCGGGGCGACCGTTGCTATCCCTTATTCCCAGGAAGGACAGTGGGCAAACCAGATTGGTGATCAAGAAAGAAAAAGAGCCAGTGGTGCGAGAATCGGCGGGCCTGAGCCGGCCATTGCGGGTTCCGACGTTTCGCAATCTTCTGATTGCAGATCTTGTCTCCGATATTGGCACCTTCATGCAGAGCGTTGGCGCCGCCTGGTTGATGGTTTCCAAGCACGCCGGCCCGGGTTATGTCGCTCTCATCCAAACCGCGGCTTCCCTTCCCTATTTTCTATTCGCGCTACCTGCGGGTTCGGCGGGCGATATTTTCGATCGACGCAAACTCGTTCTATTTACCGAACTCTGGATGATGGTAGTGGCGCTGATTCTGGCCATTCTGACCATAGGGGGCCTGACTACGCCATGGCTGTTGCTCGCATTGACATTCGCCCTCTCCGCCGGAGACGCGTTTGAGACTCCCACCTGGCGCGCCGTGCTGCCTGAATTGGTATCGAAGGACGACCTAGCGGCGGCATCAGCCTTGAACGGCATCGAATTCAACCTTGCCAGAGCAGTAGGGCCCGCGTTGGCGGGAATGGTAATTGCGGTTGCAGGTGTCTCCACCGCCTTTATCGCAAATGTCATATCGTTTTGCGGCGTCATTGTCGTGGTCGCACGATGGAAAAGACCAATTCGAAAGCAGACCACGCCTCGGGAAACATTCACGGGAGCCACTGTCGCAGCGGTTCGGTACGTTCGCAATTCTCCAGCGATACTTACGGTCTTAGTTCGGACGGGTATCGTCCTGTTCTTTTCCAGTCCTTTGTTTGCATTGCTGCCTTCGCTAGCCAGAAGCGTGGACGAGAGGGCGATCGGGTACGGGATATTGCTGGGGTGCTTTGGGGCGGGAGCGATCGGCGGCGCCCTACTCATGCAAAAGCTACGGGCCCGCTTCTCAACAGAGACGATTGTCTCGGCAGGCGTAGTGACTCTGGGTACAGCGATTGTTGCAATCGCTGGGCTGCACCGCTTGAGCACCCTTGCACTCGTCATCTTCGTCAGCGGCGCGGCATGGGTTCTCTTTGTCTCCCTTATTAATGCCGTGGTGCAGAACCTCGCTCCAGATTGGGTACGGGCGCGAGTGTTGGCGATTTTCACGCTTGTCTATATGGGGAGTTTTGCCCTGGGAAGTGCTTTCTGGGGTGGCGTCGCCCAACATCGAAGTGTTCGCTTGGCGCTAGTCTTTTCTGGTTTTGGGACCGTCAGTAGCGTGATTCTTGTCCTGTTCGCCAAGCTCCCGGATTCCACGGCAGACCTCACGCCGTGGAATCACTGGCGTATGCCGGTCATTGTGAAAGAGGCTAGCGAGGAACTTCTTGCTGGTCCAGTGCTGGTCACGATCGAATACTCCATCATTGCAGAGCAGGAATCAACGTTCTTGAAGGCGATGCGCCAATACTCCCGCGTTCGGCGCCGCGATGGCGCCTATCAATGGGGGATCTACCGCGACATCGAAGCGAATAATCGGTTTGTCGAGATATTCCTGGTCCACTCGTGGGCGGAACATCTACGGCAACACGAGCGACAGACAAACGCAGATCGTGAGTTGGAAGAACAGGTCTACAGTTACGTGGCTGGCGAGCCGAAAGTGCGACATCTTCTGTACGCGGATTCCATAAGCCCCTAGCCGTGCGCAATCGCTACCGCCACATAGGATTGGCAGAGCAAAACCAGATGCTCTCGCACCTTGCGAAACATAGCCGGTGAGGCGCCAGCTTCGAGCGCTGAGCGCATCGCTCCTGACATTGCGGAGAGCATCACGTCGATGGCGAATCGGTCGGGCGGCAGCTTCACGTCCGGAGCAGTCAGGAGCATCGCCTCAATCGCCTTCCGCAGCCGTTGTCCGGTCTGCTTCACCAATGCCGCACCACCCACGTCCGGCGCTACTTTGTACAGAGCCACGGAGATATCCGCGCGGTGCATCTTGACGTCGACGAATGCTTCCACGACTCGGCTGATCATTTCGGACATCGGCTTGTGGCACGCCTCCACACATGCGATCTCTACTGCCCGCGCAACCTTGTCCATATGGTCCTCGAACACCGCAAACAGCAGAGCTTGCTTATTTGGATAATACTGGTACAGGGTTCCGACGGATACGCCGGCCCGATCTGCCACGCGTGTGGTCGTCAACCGGTCTGCTCCGTGGCTGAGCAAAACCTGAATAGTCGCCTCACAAATTGCGCCCACTGTGACCGTTGCCCTCATTTGAACAGGCATTTTTCTTGGTTCAAGTGCAGTTGCGACATTAGACGCCATATGCGAACTCCAAACCTGAAGGTTCCTTCATCTAATGGTCTTAGATGCACAGAAAGGCAGGAGGAACTAAATGATTGAGCAAACTGATCTCGCCGGAAGGTTCACTCTGCCCGGCACAGGCACGACAGTAAATCGAATGGGATACGGCGCCATGCAACTTGCCGGTCCCGGCGTCTTCGGGCCGCCGCGCGATGTGAATGCCGCGATTGCCGTTCTGCGGGAAGCGGTCGAGTTTGGCGTCAACCACATCGACACCAGCGATTACTACGGCCCGCATGTCACCAATCAGATCATCAAACAGGCGCTCCATCCGTATCCGGAGGGCCTTGTGATTGTCACGAAACTGGGTGCTCGGCGCGGAGCAGACAAGTCTTGGATTCCTGCTCTTTCGCGGCAGGAACTCATTGACGGAGTTTATGACAACCTAAGAAATCTCGGCCTCGACACTCTAGAAGTCGTCAATTTGCGTGTTGGCGGAATGATGGAGCCGTCAGAGGAGTCGATCGAAGAGCCACTGTCGGTGCTCGCTGAACTCAAACGTCAGGGGCTTATCCGTCATATCGGTCTGAGCAACATCAGTCCCAAACAATTATCGGAAGCCCAGGCTATTACGGAAATTGTCTGTGTACAGAACTTCTACAATGTGGCGCACAGGAACGACGACACCTTCATCGACGACCTCGCCGCGCAAGGTATTGCTTACGTCCCGTTCTTCCCACTCGGCGGCTTCACCCCGCTGCAGTCGTCAGAACTGGAGACAGCAGCAGCCTTACTCGGAATTTCGTCAATGCAACTTGCGCTCGGCTGGCTGCTCCAACGCTCGCCAAACATCCTGCTGATTCCGGGAACATCTTCTCTCAAGCACCTTCGCGAGAACCTTCAGGCCACACAGTTCCAAATTCCCGCGGACGCGCTTGCGCAACTCAATTCAATAGGTAAACAAGATCGATAAAAGAGGGAGAGGAGTCTGATATGCGAGTATTCATTACAGGTGCAACAGGCTTTGTCGGTTCTGCAGTGGTTCGAGAACTGATTGACGCGGGATATCAGGTTCTTGGTCTTGCTCGTTCTGAGGAAAGCTCCAAGTCTCTGACCGCCGCGGGCGCTCAAGTGCATCGCGGTTCGTTAGATGACATTGAGAGTCTGCGCAGCGGAGCAGCCGTTGCGGGTGGCGTTATTCACACAGCTTTCATCCACGACTTCAACAACTACGGGCCTGCTGCCGAGGCGGACCGGCGGGCAATCGAGGCCCTCGGTACGGCGCTCCTGGGCTCCGATCGCCCTTTGATTGTGACTTCCGGTACCTTACTCGCTCAAGCTCGAGGCCCGCTCGCAACAGAAGAGGATGCACACGATCCCAGCTTTCCACGCAAGTCTGAAGATGCAACGCTTGCGCTGGCGGCTCGTGGAGTGCGTGCGTCTGTCCTGCGTCTTCCTCCCTCAGTCCACGGCAAAGGGGACCACGGCTTTGTGCCGCACCTGGTCAGCCTCGCGCGTGAAAAGGGCATCTCCGCATTTATCGGGGACGGACTCAACCGTTGGCCCGCCGTGCATCGGCTCGACGCTGCTCATCTCTACAGGCTCGCGCTCGAGAAAAATTCAGCAGGCGTCATATATAATGGCGTCGCTGACGAGGGCGTAGCGACTCGAGAGATCGCAGAGGTCATCGGGCGGCACTTGAACGTGCCGGTCGCTAGCAAGTCTCCCGCGGAAGCAGCCGAGCATTTTGGCTGGATCGGGCGCTTCTTTGAGATAGATGGCCCGGCGTCAAGCGCACGAACACGCGAACTGCTGGGCTGGCAGCCAAAACAGCCCGGGCTGATCGATGATCTCGACCAACCGTATTACTTCGCTACTAGTGTGGTTTCTGCGGCGTGAGATCGGCGGAGTTTTTTGAACGGGGGATATGCCTTGAGAAAGCTGGCTGTCGTTGTGATCTTTGGGTTTCTACCGCTTCTGGCGATCGCACAAAAAACAAACCCCCCGATACCTCCCGAGGTTGCGCAAGAAGTGCGCGAGCACCGATTGGATAATGAGGACCTCATTATCCGCGAGTTAGCCGATTTTCTTTCGATTCCTAATATCGTCACTGACACTCCCAACATTCAGAAGAACCCGGCCCAGGTTTCAAAAATGCTTCAGGCACGAGGAATCGAGACATACCTGCTACCGAGCAAAGGAAGGAGCCCTGTGGCATTCGGAAGCCGCCCAGTTTACCGGATTGAATGGCAAACTTCGTCAGCGCACTCAACATCTTTCGGACTCTGCATTGAAGATTCTCCCTGCCTGCTCTCACAAGACTGAAACCTGCGGGACCCCTCTGGATCCGCAGCGCAGTATCTGCGTCTCGGTAACACTATTTCGACTGTCAGAAGCCGCAGTAGCGACAGTGACGGGTTCAGTGTCTAATCTAGCGGCGGATGTCGAAGCTACACTGTCCTCGGAGTCCTTCTGCTTGTCCTTGTTCTTCCGGCGCTTGTCTTCCCATGCGATGGCTTAAGAGTGGAAGGCCCCTCCGAAACTAGAGCACCTTCGCCGGACTCACTCAGCGAGAGGAGTTTCCTTAACGGAGTGCGAGCATGAGTACAGCAGTAAATCCAAACACAATCGGCGAGGTAGCAGCCTGGCATGCTACGTCTCAAGCGGAGGTCGTCAAACGACTTGTTACGAACTCAGAAGAGGGTCTCAATCTGTCAGAAGCCTCGGCCCGGCTGCAGAAATACGGGCTAAACCGCTTGCCGGAAGGCAGGAAGCGTGGGCCCTTTGCGAGGTTCTTCGCGCAGTTCAACAACGTTCTGGTCTATGTGCTGCTCGCCGCCGCGTTCACCAAGCTGATGCTGAGCTTGTGGATCGACGCGGGGATCATCTTTGCGGTCGTTGTTCTCAACGCACTGCTTGGATTCATTCAGGAGGGCAAAGCCGAGAAGGCACTGGATTCGATCCGTAACATGCTCTCCGCAGAGGCCCGGACGATGCGCAGTGGTGAGACACGCATGATCCCGGCAGAGCAACTCGTTCCCGGTGACGTGGTGCTGCTCGAATCCGGCGATAAGATTCCGGCTGACCTGCGGCTCATCGAAGCGAAAAACTTGCGTACCGAGGAAGCTGCCCTGACCGGCGAATCCGTACCCGCAGAAAAGACTGTCGACGCAGTGCCTGTAAATGCGACGGTCGGAGATCGTGGAAGCATGGCGTTTTCCGGCACCATGGTCGTATCCGGGCGCGCGACGGGCGTGGTCGTTGCAACTGGGAATGAAACGGAACTCGGGCGCATCAACCAGTTGCTCTCTGGGGTCAGCGCACTCGAAACTCCGCTCCTGCGCCAAATCAAGAAATTCGGTTACACCATCACGGCAGTTATCGGAATCGTCAGCATCCTGATCTTCGCCTACGGCAAATGGGTTATGGGTATGGACTTTGTGCGGCTCTTCCAGGCGGTCGTCGGCATCGCGGTGTCAGTAATCCCGGAAGGGCTACCCGCGCTCATCACGATCACGCTGGCAATTGGAGTACAGCGCATGGCCCAGCGCGATGCGATTATCCGGCGGCTGCCTGCGGTCGAGACGCTCGGCTCAGTTTCGCGAATCTGCTCCGATAAGACCGGCACGCTGACGCTGATGGAAATGATGGTCGTATCGGCTGTCACCGCCGACTCAGCCTACCAGGTCACCGGCGATGGTTATGCGCCGACCGGAGAGATCAAGAAAGAGGACGGAATGGCCGTGGGCAACGAACCGGTGCTCACGCTCATGGGGCGCGTCTGCCTGCTCTGCAATGACGCCGAGTTGTTCCAGCAGGACGGCGTGTGGAAGGTAGAAGGCGACCCGACTGAAGGTGCCCTCTATCCGTTCGCGATCAAGCTCGGGATGGATCGACAGGCTGAGCAGGCGGCGTTTCCGCGCATCGACGCCATACCGTTTGAGTCGGAGCACAAGTTTATGGCCACCCTCCACCAGTCTGCAGGCAAACAATTTCTGCTGGTCAAAGGTGCTCCGGAGGTCATCCTCGAACGTTGCAGTCTTCAGCAGACAGCCGACGGCCAACCGGTACCGCTCGACCGCGAGCGCTTTGTGGCGGAAGGGGACAGGCTCGCCTCCCAAGGCGAACGCGTATTGGCACTCGCACGGCTTGAGGACCTGAGAGTGCAAGCCGGTAGTCTTGCCCCCGCGGACCTTCCCAGCAATCTCGTCCTGCTGGGTCTGATCGGACTGCTGGACCCGCCTCGTAAAGAAGCCATTGATGCCGTGAGGGAATGCCACGGGGGCGGAATTCGCGTCACGATGATTACCGGCGATCACAAGATCACGGCTGCAGCCATCGCGAAAATGCTCGGCATCGGCGACGGAAAGACAGCCGTTACCGGCACGGAGATCGAAGAGATGGACACCGCCACTCTGCAGGAACGAGTCGACACCGTTGATGTCTTCGCGCGCGCGAGCCCCGAGCATAAACTTCGCCTCGTGAAGGCCATTCAGGCGAACAAGCAGATAGTGGCGATGACGGGGGATGGTGTGAACGACGCGCCCGCTCTGAAAAAAGCGGACATCGGCGTCGCTATGGGCATCAAAGGCACGGAAGTGACGAAGGAGGCCGCCGGAATGATCCTGGCCGACGACAACTTCGCTTCAATCGCCGCCGCAGTGAAAGAAGGGCGTACCGTCTACAACAACATTGAGAAGGCAATGCTCTTTATGCTCCCGACCAATGTTGCACAGGCGTTGGTCATCGCGGTGGCAATCATCTTTGGCTTCACCCTGCCGATCACGGCCCCACAAATTCTCTGGGTCAATATGGTCACGTCGGTGGCACTCGGCCTGGTGATCTCCTTTGAACCGCATGAAGCGGACGTAATGCTCAGGCCTCCCCGTGCGGTGGATCGTCCCATCGTAACTGCGTTCGGTCTCTGGCGTATCTTGTTCATCGGCCTGGCGCTTCTCGCGTACACGCTATTGGCATTCTTCTGGATGAAGTCACAGGGCGCGTCGGACTCGCTCGCCCGGACAGTCGCTGTAAACGCCATCACGATTGGCCAAGTCTTCTACCTGCTGAACAGCCGTTACTTGCTCGACTCGTCATTGTCCCTGAAGGCGCACATGGGCAACAAGTACCTGCCGCTCGGCATCATCGCTGTTGTGATACTGCAATTGTTGTTCACTTACACAACACCGTTCCAGAGGATGTTCGGCAACGAAGCCATTCCGCTTCGCATTTGGCCGTGGCTGCTCGCAGGCGGTCTCGTGTTCTTTCTCGTCGTTGAGACCGAGAAGTTTGTCATCCGTTCATCGGATTCGCTGCGAAGAGCCGTCACGGCGGTGGAAGCCGGTACATAGAACGGTTGAATCTATTCTCTGATGTGCGCTGTCATTCTTGCAGACGTGAGCGAGATCCCGCTGGGCTATGCTCCGCTACCGACGAGATGGGCTGCGGTGCGCCAGGCGTGACGTGCAAGGACTTCGAGGCGTCGGACAGTGTCCACGCGAGCAATTGCCTCATCGGCACTCATGGCGCCATCGGCTACCGAGCCGAGTGTCGCTTTTCGGTGGGCCAGCTGCAGTTCGCCAAGTGTATTCGCGCAGTGTTCAAGTTGGACGAGTGCTTGCTCGGTTGGCGCTTTGTTTGTAGCGACTCTCTCCTCCTTATCGAGCGCCTCGACTGGAGTGGCCTGAAAGGGCACGTCTGGCAGAGAGCCCACTTCATCAGCTATCAGGACCGCGTTTCGCATCGCCTCCGCGCACAGCTTGGTAGCGCCGACATCATCGGACCCGCCGGGAAGGGACCCTAATTCGCTCTTCTCACCAGCGACCTCAGCCAGACGAGATGCATGGTCGAGCGCGTGCAGTGTGCTCGTAAGTCGCTCTTGCTCCCCCTTCGATTCGGGTGGCCCGCTTGCCTCCGCCATGAATGCCTGCGCTTGGCGCAACGCATCACTGGCTTCGGTTACTGAGGCGACGCGGAGAGATATCCCACGATTCGTAGCCGTCAACGCCTCGTCGATTGACCCGCAAATCGTTCCAAGTGAACGCGCAACCGTTCGCCGCACTGCTTCCTCAGCCGCGATCGGTGTCCCAAGTGCTGCCGGATCGAGGCTACGCGTAAGCGGCGATCCGCGCTCAGGCATAATTCGCTCGACGAATCGCGTGAACCTGTCGATCACCGGCAGCAGAACCGCGACGCCGACTACATTGTAAGCAGTGTGGTAACCAGCCAGTAGCGTCACGCCATCGATGCTCTTCGAGGCACGAACGAGCAAAGGAATTGTGATGGGAAAAAGGACCAGCGCGATCAATGCCGCGATCAGCTTGAACAAAATGTAGGCGAGAGCCAATCGCTTCGCGGTGCTGCTTGCGCCAATTGCAGCCAGCGCGGAACTCGTCGCCGTGCCGATGTTCTGCCCGATAATGAGTGCGCAAGCCTGATCAAGCCCGATAGCTCCCGCGTAGTGTGCCGATAGGGATACCGCGATAGCGGCTGTCGACGATTGCATCACCGCTGTCATCGCCAGTCCCAGAACGATCAATGCCAACACGCCGAACAAGCCCGACCACCAACTGACGCCTGAACCGAAAACAGCGGGAAGGTCTGCTGGATGCAATCGTTCGGCCAGTCCGCCCATTCCCTGTTGGAGTGTCGTTAATCCAAAAAGCACAAGCGCAAATCCTGCAAGCGCCGCACCTGCTGCAGAAACGCGCCCACGGCCTAACAGCTTGATCAAGGCGCCGACGAAGATCATCGGTAATGCGGCGGCTGTGAGCGAGACACGAACACCGATCAGAGCAATGAGCCAACCGGTTCCCGTTGTGCCGATGTTCGCGCCAAACACCAGTCCAAGGCCCTGAGAAAAAGTGAGTAATCCCGCGCTGACAAGACCGATGGTCGTCATCGTCGTCGCACTCGACGACTGCACGATAAGCGTGACGAAAGCCCCCCAGAACGCACCCGATAACGGAGTCGCTGCTGCCTTACTTAGCGTGGTGCGTAGCCCCGAGCCAGCCAAAGCCTTGAGGCCGCTGGTCATGACACTCATACCAAGCAGGAACAGGCCCACGCCACCGAGAACCGAAATCGCTGTTGAAATACGCGCACCCTCCACCCGCGATAGTAAGGTCCGCCTGAGCGAGACATTCGGAATCTGCCGACGAACCAATGCCTTGGCGATGCTAGCTGGGCCGATGCTATGTTTCGCGGGCCAGTGCCGCACGCACTCTCGCTAGATCCTTCTTTTTCTCCGCGTCGACCGTTGGGTATGCGAGATCGAGTTGCTCTACCGCTTCCACAATCGCGGCCGAGACGACGAGACGTGTAAACCACTTATTGTCGGCGGGCACCACAAACCAGGGCGCTTGCTTCGACGCAGTGGCACGAATCGCTTTTTCGTATACGCGCATGTAGTCCGCCCAGAACTTGCGTTCGTGGACGTCGGAAGCAGAGAACTTCCAGTTCTTCTCGGGAGTATCGAGCCGCTTCATAAAGCGCTTCTTCTGCTCTTGGCGCGACACCTGCAGGAAAAACTTGAGGATAATGACTCCTTGACGAGTAACGTAGTCCTCGAAGTGCGCGATATCGGCGAGGCGCTCGTCCCATACGCGCTTCCCGAGAAGCGGTTGGGGGATTTTCTGCTTCTTCAAAATCTCCTCGTGTACGCGCACAATCAGAACTTCCTCGTAATAGGAGCGGTTGAATATCCCGATCTTTCCACGCTCGGGCAAACGCTTCAAATATCGCCACATGAAGTCATGACTAAGGTCCTCCTGTGACGGCTGTTTAAACGAGAAGACCTGGCAGCCCTGCGGATTCACCCCAGACATGACGTGCCTGATCGTACTGTCTTTGCCCGCTGCATCCATTGCCTGAAAGACGAGTAGCAGCGACCACCGATCCTGGGCGTAAAGCATGTCCTGCTCTTGTGCGAGCCATTCGGTGCCTTGTTGCAGCAAGTTGGATGCTTCGCGCTTGTCCAGTCTTAGTCCGCAGGTGTCGCTGGGATCATAGTTCTTCAGCTGAAATCCGTTCCCTTTCGTGACCCGGAATGGCTGAGTGTATTTCTGGATGCGGTCGAGGATCTCTTTTCGTGGCATACGGTACTCCGCTACTTGGCAGAGTTACCGAGCGAATCGTCTGCCGTGTTCTTCCAATCCCGTCAGTAAGGAGGTTGCGCCACATGGAGGGCAAACTCCGGGTTGGGATGCAGCCGGTTCTGCACCTCACTGAAGCAGTCAGTCAAGGTTAGGGCGATCGTTCAGCACAGTGAAACTGTTAGTTCCAACAGAGCTTGGATCGCCAATGAGATTCATGCGTTTGTTGATTCACCGTCAAAACGTGGCGGCTGTTCAAGCCTGCAGCGACCGGCTTCGTCTAGGCATGTTGCTCGGGAACGCTACAGTGAGGAAAGGGGGCTGATCTCCCAAAGTTCTAGACTGCCGTCTGTCAAGTGTGACAGTGGGCCGACCTGCCGACATTCCGTTATGTTCCGAGGAAGAGTATCGAGGAGGGATGAATATGCTTTTCGGAGGAGGCTTCAGTTTTGCAAACTTCCTGATGGACGTGCTGACGATATTCGCGTTCGTGATCTGGTTCTGGTTGGCAATATCCGTTTTCGGGGATCTCTTCCAGCGCCATGACATATCCGGCTGGGGCAAGGCGCTCTGGGTAATCGGCGTGATCCTGTTCCCATACCTGGGTGTCTTGGTATACATGATCTTTCAAGGGCGTGGGATGGCTGAACGCAAAGTCATCCGGACTCAACAGGCCCGCGATGAGCTTAGAAATGTAATCGGTTTCAGCGCAGCGGACGAACTTGAAAAGCTTAATCGGCTCAAGCAGTCTGGGTCGATCACGCCCGACGAATTCGCGCGCCTTCGAGCTAAGGTGGTTAAAGCAGCATAAGGCGTTGGAGTTCCCCAGAAGAAATCAAGCCTGCTCATTGCAATAGTGCAGATATTGCCGTTATCCGATTGCACTCCGGACACTCACGCTGGCTTTCTCAGCTCGGGTCGGACCATAAGGCGGAATATCAGGACGTGGCTTACTAGAAGTGCTGGCACGATCGCAGTCACGATGTAGAAGGCAGCTCCGAGCGCTCCGGGCTGAAGTCCAGAATGCGGGCCGTTATAAAAAGCCAACAGGAAGTCTGCGGTGCCCCAAAGGTTAAACACCCAGGCTGCTGGGATTGCCCAGGGTGCACCGTTGAGCAAAGCGATCGTCGCGATAATTGCCAGGACGCAGGCGATGAAATCCCCATAAGCTGTGGGAACTGCAAACGCCGCCGGTAGTAAGGGGGAGACCACTCCTGGCACCAAAAGGCTCAGCCCGACGAATCTGACCATGTGGGGCGCCACCAAGGCAGCAAGCGCTCGTTTCTGTTCGAGGCTCCGCAGCCGCGGCCACAGGTAGAGAATCGCCACGATCGCGGAAGCTATGGTGCTCATTAAGGCGCTGATTCCGAAGATTGCGAGAGCGTTCATAAGATTCCTCCTGGATGGTCCACATCCGATGAGCTGCCCAGTTGTTAGGCCGTTGGGGTGTTGCGAACCTGCTGCTTCAGCTCATCGCGCCGGGTGCGAACAGTCTGCATGCGACCTTCAAAGCTGTTGAGTGGACTCACCGTCGTTTCCATCCTTGGCCAAACGGGAAGACTCGTGACCAGATCATCGAGATCTTGCTCTGACTCTGCACTCACCACTAGTGCGAGCGCCACAGACCCGCTGACAGCTCCGCCGGCAATGATTCTCTTCTCCGCTTCCAGCTTTTTGCAGAGTTCGAGAGTAGGCAAAATGACTTGTTCGATGAACGCGATGCCATCCTGCGCGGTGGCAGGCCGGTTGGCATTGACGAGCTTCATTTGAACCAGATACTTCATGACAAACCTCCTGATCTGCTATCTAGATGTATATACATATATATGGATGCAACTATTATTCGCGGCCTCGATTTGTTTTTTGAGCACAGGCTATGCCGTCGACGCGGCGAGGGTGATTTCAGAAATCACCGAGCGCATTTCATTCCATGCATTCGAGCCCAGAGCCTTCCGCAGCCGCCGCTCCGCTTTCTGCCAATGCGACTGGGCAACAACGAGTTCCCTCTTCCCTGCTTCCGTCAGTCGAAAAACCCGTTCCCGCCGGTCTTTCCCGGGCCTGACACTGATCCAGCCTTGCCTTCGCAGAAGCGCTAACGTGCGTGTCAGCGTTGTGCTGTCCATGGCAAAGCCGGCGCTCAGTGTTTTTTGGTTGGCTTCTCCCATCGCCGCAAGAGCCGTGAGCAAGCCGAAGTGCGTAACTTCTATGCCACCCTTCCGAAGCTCCTCGTCATAGATTCGAGTGACGAGTCGAGTCAATCGCCGGAGATTCTGGCAAGCACAAGGAAGCGGAAATAGCATAGTGTCTGGGTTGCTCTTGCCGATTTGGCTGGGAGTTTTGGTCTGTGTAGGCATTTGGTGATTACTTGCACGTTCCCGCGGATTTCTCACTTTCAAGAATACTTGATGTATATGCATCCATTTGGTCGCAAACAATTCGGCGGTGAATCTTGAAGCCAGAGGTGGTCCAATAACGTTTCGCGCCGAAGTCATTCCCTGCGGTCATATCGGCCGTATGGGGCCCTTTTCAAAACTCGAACTTAGGGTAGGATTGGAAAAAACCTGTCAGTATTGTTCACACAGAAGAACACTTGCCACAGGCTCCAACAGTGGCTCAATGAAGGTCTGGTCGAGTTCTGTGTCGGAGGAGTTCAAAGGAATGATTGGGATCGATTTTGGCACGACGAATAGTACGGTCGCCATGGCTGACGAATTTGGCCATGTCACAACGGCACGCTACCCGTCGGGCAATACCGAATCAGAAACGTTTCGGTCAATTCTATTTTTTGCTCCTCCGCAAAAAGGTGCGCGTCGAGAGTTGTCGGCGTATGCCGGACCCGATGCAATCTATCAATACCTGCATGCGGAGGATGGCGGCCGCCTAATCCAGTCGATCAAATCGTATCTTGCGAATTCTTCTTTGAAATCCACAAGCCTGTTCGGGAAGAGCTACCGTTTCGAGGAGTTGGTAGGTTATCTGCTCCGGTCGCTGAAGACAGCGTCCGGGAAATCAGGAGTTTCGATCGGCACGAAAGCGGTCGTCGGTCGCCCCGTGCGATTCGTTGGCGCAGCAACTCCAGCCGATGATGCGTACGCGACTAAACGACTGACAGAAGCCCTGGCCATGGCCGGCATTACCGAGGTGCACTTCGAGTTGGAACCGGTCGCAGCAGCATATTCGTACGAAGCAAATCTGAGAAAAAACGAGTTGCTGCTGGTAGCTGACTTTGGAGGTGGCACGACCGACTTCACATTAATCCGCGTGGGACCCGACGCGCGCCGGATGGGAGATTCCCAGGAAAGGGTCCTGGCAAGTGCAGGTGTTGGAATGGCTGGCGACAGTTTCGACGCAAAACTAGTTCGTCATCTGGTCGCGCCTTTGCTGGGTCGCGGTTCGCAATGGCGGCTTATCGGGAAAACTGGAACCGTACCGAACTGGCCGTTTGCAAAACTGGAGCATTGGCATCATCTATCATTTCTCAAATCGAACGAAAACATGGAAGCTCTACGCTCCTTACGTGCTCGGGCACTCGAGCCCGATAAAATCGATCTGTTCATCATGCTGGTTACAGAAGATCTTGGATTTCAGCTACACAGAGCCGTGCAACACGCAAAATACGAACTGTCAGCCAGGCGCGAAGCAATCTTTTCCTTCCGCGTGCCAGGAATTCGCATTTCGCAACGGGTTACTCGCGCGCAGTTCGAAGAGTGGATTTCAGACGAGCTTCACGCAATCGCGTCGTGCGTGGACAGCATGCTGGCAAGCAGCGGCGTAAAGCCGTCGAAAGTTGAGAGGGTGTTCCTCACCGGAGGCAGTTCTTTCGTGCCCGCCGTGCGCGATATTTTTGAAAGCCGATTTGGACAGCAGCGTATTGTTGGCGGGTCTGAGTTTACCTCAGTTGCGAAGGGTCTGGCTCTGCGATCGCGTGATCTGTCGAATCGGAAGCAGGCATGACTGATATCCATCCAAGAGGCAATTCGCCAACGTTCTCAGTCACGATCATCGGATACTTAAGACAGC
>Ga0209060_10002156_pt1 | contig 19001 bp, 24 predicted proteins | sample Coa_R1_8_FD_187155 | JGI IMG/M metagenome (GOLD analysis project Ga0209060, IMG submission 187155) | Surface soil microbial communities from Centralia Pennsylvania, which are recovering from an underground coalmine fire - Coalmine... | ecosystem: Environmental > Terrestrial > Soil >...
ACGCAAGAGCGTTGCCCACATGCCCACAGCCGCAACAACAGCAGCAGCTATGCGCTGCCTGATGTGGTAAGTGAGGAGATCGGAGCGGCCGAGAATCCAATTAACAACCCGGTCGGAGTGGTCCTGCTGATGGGGTCCACTTCAGAACGTCATCCAGGCCCTCACGCAGGACGCGCAAATCCAAATGAGCGCGTTGCGGATCAGTTGACCGGACTCCGCCTGAAGCGACAAGACGCACGCAGCTCAATCGAAGCTGCACGAGAACGACCACGCGCGTCCATCCACACCACTTCCGCGATAACGTTTCACCGCGAGACTCGCTTTGCAAGAACCGCCGATCGGGTCGTCGCTACTTGCCGTCCAGCATGCTCAAAACCGGCTCAAATCACCTCGATCGCCCGCAGTTGTCTGCGAAAACCGTCAGGGGTATGAGAAATCCGGGTTAGGATCGATCCCGACCGGCGGCCCGCCTTCGGCATGGCGATGGCGGGCTTGCCCCGATCGGCGAACCGGAGGTCCGATTGCATCGATGGATTGCGGCTGATCCGTCCACCCGTCGTAGCTCGCAAGCCTGCCGGAAGCGACAACGAAGGTTCCGATCTGAATGGAACACTCAGTACCGGCATGACCAGTCGATGTGCGCCGGGGAAGACCCATATCGGCACGCATGACGAGGATCGGCGTACACGGCAGCGGATGTTGATACGCCTCGTTCTGCCACCATCGGAGGAACTGAGAAACGCTGTCGACCTGATCATCGTGCCGGCCATTGGGAAACGACAACAGCTCGGTGAGGAACTCGCCGAGCCACGGCGCGCTGTTCGGCAGGCGGACGTGGCCGGCCTCGATCTTGGCCGACTGGGCCGCCATGCGATCGACTTTGCTGCCTTCCGGCTTGACGCCGGTCGGACGCGCCATTCCTTTCGGCATGGCCGCCCTGAGGTCCTGCAGAAGGTTCATGCCGGGACCTGCATCCTCGATCAGGATCGTGGCGGCGCGATGTTCGGCGGCGAGAGCGATGACCTTATCCCTGAAGGCGCAACCGGCCGTCCTTGCCCTGCCACCGGCCGCCGGCATCCTGCCAGTCCTGCTCGCCCATCGCCCGCTCGATCGCGCGCTTCACGCTCTTCGTGAGCCGCAGTTTGAACAGATAGTGCTGGCCGCGCTGTTCGGCTTCGCGCATCACCGGCTCGTTGCCGAAGCTGACGTCGCCGCGGATCAACCAGGGCCGTAGTTCGCGGGGCAGGCTATCCAGCAACTGCCACAGGTGCGGCGAGGAATGTTTGGAGGTATGCTCGTTGCCGGGTGCAACCTCCACCGCCAGCACCAGCCGCAGGTTGGCCATCATGTAGCAGCGAAAACTATGCGACGGGCGTCCCTTCTTGTGAGGATTGTAGCTCACCACGGCGCCTTCCTGATGCCCGTAGAGCGGCTTCACCGTGGTGTCGATGTCGAGAATCCACGGCTCGCTCAAAAGCGGCCGCGTCGTGTAATCGAGATGTCCTCGCAGCCACGTCTGGCCGGCGTCCTCATCGATCTTATCGAGCCCTCGTCGCACCGCGTCCTCGCTCACCACCTCCGTCATCCCCAACAGCGGCGTTGATCCTAAAACCTGGCTTGCAGACGTGCTCGCGCGCATCGCCGAGCACACGATCACCGATCTCGCGGCGCTGCTGCCATGGAACTCGAAGAGCGCCCGCAGCATAGCTCACGTCGCCTGAGTTCAACATCTGCGCGTGTGCCATCGGCCGCCTGGATCCTTCCCGCTTCCAGGCTGCCAGCCACAATCACTGCGCGCCGTCAACCCGCTGATGCCGCACCCGCTGATGCCGCGGCATTTACCATACGGATACGATTTGTCCGGCTCAATTTTGATGGTGAACAATGGCGCCCCCGTTTTGGCTACCAACGGGGACGATTAGAAAAAGCACGACCAGGATCGAATCAACCAGAGAAATGAGCCTGTTGCGGTGTGGCGTAGAATAGCGCGCAGAAACTGGCGAGGGCGAAAACCTTGATCGAGTGGTCGCCATAACCAACGTACCGGGCTGACTTCGTTGCAATCCCTGTTATCGATTCACGCCTGAAGCGTGCTTGGGCGCAACTCCCTAAGAACGGTGAGGCCTCGTAGCATCTGTTAGCGGCGCCAAGTGACGTCGCATCTTTTATCATCCTTTATCGTCCTGGCTACGATTCGCCTTCCGGCTTGTCTGCGTTCAGTGGAGCGCGAGTATCAACATCCTCCGGAATCTCCCGGAGGAGGCTTTGGCCCTTCTGGAGCCGTTGCCCCAGGGCTTCCACGAAGCCCTCATACCGTTGGCGGCCTTTCAGCTGTGCGGCTGGCTGCGCATCGGCTGACAGCGGCGGCGTGATCGTCAGCCAAAAGCGGACGAACAGCGCCAAGGTTTCGATCGCGATGCCGAGATTGCGTTCGAGGCGCTGGACCTGCCGCGACAACCGATCGAGGCGCCGGGCAAAAGCGGCCTCACGGCGGTCTGCACCGTCGGGCGACAGGAACGACGCGACCGCCGCCTCTACGATCGCCGAGCGCGACAGCTTCTTGCGGTCGGCGAGATCGGTGATCTGCTTCAACAGGTCAGGCGGGAAGTAGACGTTTATCCGTTGACGCATCGGGCCACCTCAGAGCCCAAGGCCGTCGCCGGGATCGAGCACAGCCTGCCGGGCAACACCTCGCATCTGCCGGCTCAGCACGCGCGCGTGGAGGACGCTGTGATCGGTGTCGTCGGTAATCGCAAACTCCTTGCTGGCGGGCGACACCGCGGTTTCCTTGGCCATCGCCAGGTGGTCGGGCAACTCGGGTTCGCGGCGCAGACCACTGTTCACGGCATCCTCAGCCCTGTCGATTTCGGCAACCGGAGGGGCTGACGGCCTGCGGAGCGGGAGCGAAGACCAATCGTCGGACCTCACGGGCTCCGATGTCCGGCCAGGCTGCGGCGGCGGCAATATGCGTTCGGCGAAGCGCCTGTCCTGGAAATAACGGACTTTCTTCGCCCGGATCGGCGGACATCCCGCCATCAGGATAAGTTCATCATTCGGCGGAAGCTGCATGACTTCGCCTGCGGTGAGAAGGTGTCTCGCCGTTTCCTGGCGCGAGATCATGAGATGGCCGAGCCAGGGCGACAGCCGGTGACCGGCGTAGTTCTTCATCGCTCTCAGTTCGGTCGCGACGCCGAGCGCGTCCGATACGCGCTTGGCGGTACGCTCGTCGTTGGTCGCGAAACACACGCGCACATGGCAGTTGTCGAGGATCGAGTTGTTGGGGCCGTAGGCCTTCTCGATCTGATTGAGCGAATGGGCAATCAGGAAGGCTTTCAGATCATAGCCCGCCATGAAAGCGAGCGCCGATTCGAAGAAGTCGAGACGCCCGAGGGCGGCGAATTCGTCGAGCATAAGGAGGACCCGATGCCTGCGGTTCTTCCCATGCAGCTCTTCCGTCAAGCGCCGGCCGATCTGATTGAGCAGCAGGCGGACGAGCGGCTTGGTCCGGCTGATGTCGGACGGGGGCACCACAACGTAGAGTGTCGCTGGCCGGTCGCCGGCGATCAGGTCGACGATGCGCCAGTCGCAGCGGCGGGTCACCCGCGCCACCACAGGATCGCGGTAGAGGCCCAGGAATGACATGGCGGTGGAGAGAACGCCGGAACGCTCGTTCTCGGATTTGTTCAACAGCTCGCGGGCTGCCGACGCGACGACCGGATGCGGTCCCGCCTCGCCCAGATGCGGCGTCGTCATCATCGCTCTCAGCGAGGCCTCAATCGGGCGCCGGGGGTCGGACAGGAAGGCAGCGACGCCGGCGAGCGTCTTGTCGGGTTCGGCGTAGAGCACATGAAGGATGGCGCCGACCAGCAGCGAATGGCTGGTCTTCTCCCAGTGGTTCCGGCGTTCGAGCGAGCCTTCGGGATCGACCAGGATGTCAGCGATGTTCTGGACGTCGCGAACTTCCCACTCGCCCTTCCGCACTTCCAGCAAGGGATTGTAGGCTGTGGATGCTGCATTAGTCGGATCGAACAGAAGCACCCGGCCAAAGCGGGCACGGAACCCCGCTGTCAGCGTCCAGTTCTCGCCCTTGATGTCGTGGACGATAGCCGAGCCGGGCCAGGTCAGGAGCGAAGGCACTACCAGCCCGACGCCCTTGCCGGAACGTGTTGGAGCGAAGCACAGCACGTGCTCGGGTCCGTCGTGGCGCAAATATGCGCGCCCGTAACGCCCGAGCACCACGCCGTCCGGCCCAAGCAGCCCGGCGCGCTTCACCTCACGGGGTGTCGCCCAGCGGGCCGAGCCGTACGTTTCGATGCTCCTGGTCTCCCGCGCCCGCCAGACCGACATGCCGACCGCGACCGCGACCGAGAGGAAGCCACCTGATGCGGCTATACAGGCGCCTTCCAAGAAAATCCTGGGCGCGTAGGCGTCGTAAGCGTACCACCACCAGAAGAAGGCCGGCGGGTGATAGACGGGCAGTCCTGGCACAATCTGGAACCAAGGCTGGCCCAGCTGCGGCTGAAGGCCGAGGCGCCAGGCGGTCCATTGTGTCGCCGCCCAGGTGGTGGCAAGCACGATCAGCACGACGATGGTGATCTGACCCCAGAGTATCTTGGTCGCGGACACAGCGGCTTTCCGAGAGCAAGCGTTCTCGCCTATGAAGGAAAGCGCGTTGCATCAGGACTTCAATATCGGACAGCCTCCGATCGTGTTCATGCGCGTCGTGGCGTAGAATTACTGAAGTTGACCATGTCAAATCTCCAGCTCGCGCTTGCGCCCGAAGCCCCATTCGATGCCGCCACCTTCCTTGGCGATGCCGGCGACATGGCGGCCGAGATGCTTCTCAAGCGTCGGAGTCCAGGGGACGAGCGCAAACCCGAGGCCGTTGTCGATCATGGCGAACCGGCCGGAGGTCAGCGCGAGGCGCTGGCGATAGGCGCCCGCGACATGCTCTCCGCTGGCCGCGGGCACGTACGGCAGCCCGGTCTCGGCTGAGAGTCGAGCCGCGGCGGCATCGAGTTCGCGGCGCCGCAGCGTGTTGAGGAGGTCGCGCTGCAGAATGATACGCTGACCCTGGCGGCGGGCCAGCCCTTCCGCCACGAGATGCTCGGCCCGCGCTGCCATGCCATCGCGGGCTTCCTGGCCAAACCCGCCCATGGCGAGCGGCATCGCTTGGCGCTCGACGAGCCGATGATCGAGCCAGGTCGCGCCGGGCGCTGTGACCTGCGCGGCAAGATCAATGTCCGACCGGTTGGCAAGGACGAGGGTGGGACGGGGATCGTCAGGGCCGCCGAACCGGCGCACCTCGACGATGCCTCCGATGGGCGGCGCATGCTCGAAAGCGTCAATGCCCCGGAAGCGCACATGGTGGGCGCGGCCATCGGTCCCGTCGATCACGGCGTAGGCTTCGCCTGTCAGCTCGTCGTGGAGCCCTTTGCCGACCAGGCGCCCGATGATCGGTGATGCCGGCCGATCCGTGTCGATTACATAGTCTGCGATGCCACGGTCCTGACCCCGCTCGGTGAAGGCACGGTGCATGGTCTTGATGATGTCGCCACGCAAGCCAAGATCGCGCAGGCGGCGTTCGGCATCGAGGCCAACCATCCACTGGGCCGGACCTGCGGCCGTGGCAAGGCCTATGCGTTCCAGCCGTTGCAGCCTGCCGATGGCGAGCCGGCGAACTTCGGGATCGCCGGCGCCGGGATTGTCCGGCCGCAGGTCGATGAAGCCGGTCTCATCCGCCGCCATCCGGATCGCAACATCGAGGCGTGTCCAGCGCTCGGCCTCCACCTCCCGCTCCAGGGCAGAACGGATCTCATGTTCCGGCTTGGGGCCAAGTTCAGCCGAGACCAGGTCCTCGGCCCGTGAACGCAGGCCGTGGCTGATGTAATCACGGGAGATGACGAGATCGGAACCGTCCTCCGCGATGCCCCGCACCAGCAGGTGGACATGGGGATTGTCGGTGTTCCAGTGATCGACCGCGACCCAATCGAGCTTGGTCTCGAGATCGCGCTCCATCTGGGCCACAAGGTCTCGGGTAAAGGCCTTCAGATCGGCCATCTCGGCGGCATCCTCCGGCGCGACGATGAAGCGGAAGTGATGCCGATCGTCATGGCCCCGCCTTGCGAAGGCCGCGGGATCGGACCGGTCCTCGGCGGCGCCGAACATGTGCGCCTTCTCGCCGCCGCGGCTGACGCCGTCGCGCTCCAGGTAAGCAATGTGGGCGGAGAGCGGCGCGGAACGGAAGGCGCGGCCCCGATGGCGGACCACACGGGCCTTCACGACGACGCGCCGATGACCGGCAAAGAGCCGGCTGCGGCCGAATGCGGCGCGGCCTCGGCCGAAGGTCGACCGGCCGTACCGCCTCCTACCGGCCGTGTACGGGCCGCCATGACCGGCTTTCGTGGCCGCACGCAGCACCTGGGCGACAAAGCTCTTGCCGCGGCCACGATCGCGGATGCGTCCGAGCCGGACTCGAAAATCGTCACCGTCGTTGTTCAACGCTGCGGTCCTGAGTGAGTCTGTCTCGGGGGAGTGCCGGAATGAGCCTTGACGAAGCGCATCTTTTTCCTGCGAGCGGCACGCGAGCCGACCGACGCACCCGGAGGGAGCCAAGCCATGTCAATGGCTTGGCTCCCTCCGGGGGCGCCTCTTTTATCTCGCCGTCGTGCGGTCGTGTTCCCGCTGCCGTCATGCCTCGCCGCCAAACATGCGAACTCGTGCGAGATCGCGCGAAATGCCGTCATTCCGATCATGGCGGGCTCCGCTGGGCTGACCTCGGCACGAAGAGACCGTCAGCAGGTGGCTGAGTGGGATTGGGACGCGCGCTCTGAGTGTCAGGCTTTTGCTCCTCGACTGTAGGCCGATCGCTTGTTGCAGCATCGATCGGCGAACGCTCGGACGGGCGGGGCTTGACCGGAAAGAGGGGGCTCAATCGGGCGCGCTCGCCATCATCTGGCGCGGCCGGTGGTGCCGTGGCCGCGTCGCGGAGGGGAGGCCGCGGTGCGGAACGGACCTCAGCTGCATTGACGTCAGTTGCTGCTGGCATCTCGAAGTCCGGCGCGTCATTGTTCACAACCGATGTCCTGACCGCGTCCGCGAAGGCGTTGTCGGGACGTTGCCATGAGCCGCGATAGGCTGCGATGGCGCAGTAGATCGGATCGCCGTTGAAGTGCTTGGACGTGTTGCAGCGTTCAGCGAGCTGCGCGATCTCGCACGCTGCGATGGTAATGTTTGAGCAAGGGACAAACATCGTTGCGGCGACGGATCGCGGCGTGGCCGAGAGGCCTGTCAGCCCGATCCGAATGGCTACTTCGGCTGGGTAAGTATCGCGTGCGGCATCGACGGCGTCACTCACGTCTCGAAAGACCTGCGGCTGATGCACCCCCGCAACCGTGAATGACCACGGTTCGCCGCCTGATTGATGCCAGATCAGCGCATGCATGATCTTTGGATCAACAGCGAGAGCGCATGCGGTCACGAGAGTTGTGAGGTCCATGACATCGCTTCATCGACAGTGAGAGCGTATCCGTATTGCACGCCGATCAGGAGGCAGAGAAACTTGCCGGTGATCCGGTACAGGGCAGCCAACGTGCCGATCTGTCGGCTCGCCCACAAGAGCTGCGCTGGCGGAGTCAAGCCCATTCGGTGAGTACGATGGGCGCAGTAGCAGCTGCCATCGTGCGAGAGGAACATCTCGCTTGGGCCGAACAAGCGAGTGCTTCTCGACCGGCCTGGCGACCGCATCATCAGTCCTCCTCGAATGTCCAGAGCGGTACCGCGCGGCCGACGATGGCATGCAGCGGGATCGGTCCGAAGTAGCGTCCGTCGAGCGACGCCGGTTCATCCCAATTCATGAGGAACACCTCGTCGCGCGCCAAGGTATGGCAGCCCTCCCAAACGGGGAGCACGCGTCCGCGGTGGTCGCGCTCGCGGGCTGCGCCCATTTCAATGCCATCGACCGCAATGGTTGGCCCGGTGCGGCACACGGTCTGACCTGGAAGCGCGAGAATGCGCTTGATAAGTGGTACATCTCGCGGGAGGTAACCGCCGTCTTCGAGTATGGTCGCGAGCGGTTCGGGCGGATACGCGACCACAAGGGTGGTGACGATCAGGTCACGTGCTGGCTGCACCTGATAGAGCCCGGTCGGAACACTTTCGGAGACATTCCAAACGAAATGCGGTGCAGGTTTTGGGTCGAGCATGGTCTCGATTACGGCGACGGCAGCCACAACAGTGACAAGCGCTATGGGATGGTTTGTCATGAGATCAGCTTCCGCCGGTGCAGCCAGGCTTGATGCCGGGTCTTGGTGTATGGTCGCGGCCGCTCGCCGACAGACACGCGATTGTGGACATGCTGCCAGTGCTCGGGGGCGGCATCGGCCGGATCGATGCCGAGCGCCTCGATCGTATCGATGGCCTGCAGCACCTTCTCGACCTTGGGCCACCCGGAAATCTGCAGCAGACTTTCGCCGCCGGGACGTACATAAGGCACGGTGATGTAGCGTTCGCCGGGTGCGACCGCGCGCAGGATGTCGATGCGCGATAGGGTGGTTCCGTACTCGTTCCCAGCCCAGCGAACGAAAGCAAAGATGCTGCCCGCCTCAAAGGAAACGACGCGCCACTGGCGGTCGATGATGTGTTGTTCGACGCTTCGACCGAAGCGGACTCGGTTCTCGACCTGCTTCTTGATCCACAAGAGCTCGACATGCGTGAGTTCGCTCATGCGATGCCCCGCGGATTGGGAGGAAATTCGCGGCATAAGAGATCGCGCAACATCTCGGCGACGGTGATTCCGCGGCGGAAGGCCGCGACCTTGATGCGGCCGCGGAGGTCGGGCGTGACGTCGATCGTGATCCGCGCCGTGAAATGATGAGCCTTCCCGCCGTTTCTTTGAGGGCTCAGGCCGCCCGCCTGGATCCATGTGTCCGCGTCGCGTGGTCGCGACGTGAATGCTTGCTTGTGATCGCGCCTCGTCATCGCGCAATCCGTTCGATCTCGGCGGCGAGCGCAGCGACCTCGCGTGCGGCCGGCTCGCTACGCGGCATTTCCGAAACAAGCCGTCCGGTACGGGCGGCGTCCCCGAAGGCGACACGCTGGCCAATCCGCGCGGCGAGAGCCGGCGGGTCATGTTTGGCCAGTACTGCAGCGATCTCGCTCGCAATGAGCGAGCGGGCAACGCAACGGTTCAGGACGAAACGCGCAGTAAGCTGAGGACGAAAGCGCTGTGCTTCCTGAAGCAGACGCAAGGTCTCGCCCGCTGCCCAGCCGTCGAACGGTGACGGCTGCGCCGGCACCAGCGCCAGGTCGGCTGCGAGCATCGCCGAGCGCATGAGCGCGGCAGAATGAGACGATCCGTCGATCACCACATGATGGGCGTCGCGGGCGATCTCAGAGGCTTCAGCATGGAGCGTATCGTGGACGAGCTCGAGCACATCAAACAGCCGGGGTAGTCCTTCTTTGGTGCGCTGTTCCGACCAGTCGAGAGCCGAGCCCTGCGAGTCGGTGTCGACCACCACGATGCGCTTACCTTGCGCGGCCCAGGCTCCGGCCACATGCAACGCCAAGGTGGTCTTGCCGACGCCGCCCTTGTGGTTGAGGAACGCAACGATCACGGCGCATCTCCGCCGAGGACCGCATCACGCAGACTCCGGACGCTACTGATCGCTATGAGAAGAGGGCGCGACTCGACGAGCAGTGCCGTGCACAGTCCCCGGTTGATCGAGCGTTGACGCTCGTTTGCCATGGTCGAACCCAAGTGTTCGTCAACGACGATAGGAAGGTGATGCGACGTGGCTTGGCGCTGCCGTGCGCTTGGCGGGGAGAACGGTCCCGACACCGGGATCGGACGTCGACTTCTTGGCGCCGCGATCGGCCCAGGACTTGAGGTCCTCGAGGGCATAGATGACGCGGCCGCCGATCTTGCGGTATGTCGGGCCCGTGCCGTAGGTGCGGTGCTTTTCGAGCGTTCGGCCCGATAGGCCGAGGAAACGCGCGGCCTCGGGGGTGCGCAGAAAGCGCGGCGGCAGGCCTGCCAGCGGGTCGGGCATCATCGCACTCCGTGATCTTGCAACCAGCCGCCGGATAGCGGCGTCAGGTCGAAGGCCACGATGGCGGAGCACCTTCGCGAAGGGGGATGGTGAAGACAGGGGGGCTCGTTTTCGCCACCCCCCGGCGAGCGGCCCTTATTCTCGCAACAGGTCGAGATAGCCGCCTTGCATCAGCTCCATGCCAGCGCGCACCACGCGAATAGTGCGGTCGCGCAGATCATGTGTTTTCCAGCCGCGACCGGCCGGAATGTGTGCGTCGCTGAACAGTCCCGCCGCGATGACGCGATAGGGCTCGCCGGCAAGGCGCGCATCGAGCGCGCGGAGTGAAAGACCAAGGCGGTGACGTCGCTGCGGCGTCAACCGATCCGGCGGACGACGGTGCCGTCGGCCGGCCAGGAGACGCCAGAGGCGCAGTGCTGCATCCGTGCGTGTGGCGAAATCAGTATCGAACGGGATGACGACTGCGGCGGGCAAATCAGGGCTCGTGCCGCCGATGAGCAGGGCGGGCAGCCGGCCGTAACCGTCATTGATGATCCAATGTTCGCCGTCGGCGGCACGGCGGGCGAATGTGGGTGGGAGCACGCCGACCGGGCCGGCGCTTCTGAACGGCTCTGGCGCGGGCGCGACGAGAACGGCGCCTGGATTGAGATGTGCCAGCCAGATGACCGGCGCGCCGTCGGCCCGAAGATCCGGATGGATGGCGAAATCGTAACCCCCATCGCGCGATGAGTGACTCCGGCAACTCAGCCTGATCGGCGGTGGAATCAGCGGCCGTTCGATAATCGCGCTGATACTCGGGATTGCGCCGCAGGAACTCCCACGCAAGTTCGGCCGGCTCGAGGTCATTCAAATAGGCGTAGGCGCCCTCAGACCGCCATTGTCGTACTGGTGGCATATTGATCCCCCACAACATGCTTTGCGCTTCGAGGATCGTCCCCGGTCGATCATCCATTGCGGGTATTAGCGAAATAGTACACGTTTACGCAATGTGCGGTGGCGGCACCACGTGATGCTGCCGCGGCAACGGCGGGCGTTGGTCGCTTTTTCACGATTTACGCGGCATCGATGTGTGATCGCGGCCCATCGGGGTAATCGGCCGGACAGTTCAGTGCGTCCCCGCTCGCAACAGATCGCGGTAACCGTGCTCGGTCATCCAGCGGGCTCGGGCGAGATGGCTGTCGTGGACGCGTTGGGCGCGCTCGCGATCTCGGTCCGGATCAAGCCCAAACAGGATGTGGACGACCTCTGTCCACTCCGCTCCCTCCTCGGCTGCGTCAAGTAGCCGAATATAGAGTGCGAGGTGTTGTCGATCATTATCTTGGCACTACGCATGTGTCTCACGGCAGGCGGACTGACAGCGCGGCGGGATTAGGGCTTGCTCTTTTCTTGGTGATCAAATACTTTTGAAAACTAAGTATCTGCTGTTTTTTGTTGTTGTTGGTCGCGATGCCCTGTGAATAGCGTTAACTACGGGTATAGTATTCGTAATATCGTTATTCAGTAAATACTTAGGTCCGCCCGCACATCCGTGCTCCGTCCCCCTGTGTGGTGGCCTTCCGACAAAATGCAGGTGCGATGAATCTCTTCATCACCGATCTGCGGCTACTGCGGTGTTCGGGCGTCAGCGGTGGCGACCGCCCGTCGTTGCCGGCTGCGATGATCGAAGCTGCGATGGCGGGCGGTCTGGTCGACGGAATGCCGTTCATCCTGGACGACGACGGCGCCTACGACATCGATCTCAACCGTTTCTTTCGAGCCTGCCCGACCATGGGAGTGCGCTCGATGCACAGCGTCAAAGCCTACGCGCGCGATATCCTCACATGGCTGCGTTTCCTCAAGGAGCGGCGCGGCGGCAAGACCGTGTGGCAGGCAGATCGTGAAGACGTAGCCGCCTATCATGCAGCGCGGCGGCTGTCGGGCGTTCCGCACCGCATCTCGGCTGCATCCTGGAACCGCAATGTCGCGGCTCTCGAGAAACTCTATCGCTGGGGTGTCGAGGAAGGATTGATCCGTGCGACCCCATTCACCTATCGGCACGTTTGGGGCGGCAGCCCGAATGGGAAGATGCCCGCGGTCGCGATCAGGAGCAACCGGGCGCGCGAGCCCGCAGCGCGACCGCACGACATGCGCTTTATCGATCTGGAACGCTACCTGCTGTTCCGCGATGTCGGTCTGCGCGGCCGTTTACCAAACGGGCTCGACGACCCGAGTTGGCGCGGGCGCAACGGTGAGCGCAATGCGCTGTTTGCCGAATTGCTGGTGACGACCGGTCTGAGGCTCGAGGAGGCGTCGAGCCTGCTCCGGATCGAGCTGCCCAATCAGGCGGATCATCGTTCCGCAGGCGAGCGCCTGATACCCTTCCGTCTTCCTGCTGCCATCGCGAAGGGCAACAAGACGCGCGAGGTTCGTCTGCCGCTGCGGCTGCTGCGCCGACTGATCGATTACGTCGAGCTGGAGCGGGCAAATGCGGTCGCGGTCCTCGCCGCCCGCATGGCAGGTTCGGAATTGAAGATGCCCGTCACGATGTTGGAGGCCGACCGTCATTCGGCGCTGATCGACGACGGCGATGGCCCGCAACGCGTCCGGCTCGATCTCTTGTCGCCAAAGAACCGCAACCGGCTCATCTGCCAGGGCGATGATGGCACGCCCGAGCCGGCCCTGTTGTGGCTGACAGAGACCGGCCTGCCGGTGACGGCAGCCACGTGGGAAAGCATATTCCGGCGCGCCAGTCTGCGCTGCCGTGATCATGGCATCGACATTGAGGTGAGCCCACACTCCCTTCGGCATACTTTTGCAGTCCATATGCTGGAAATGCTGATCCGTGAACAGATCGGCACCGTGCTGGACAGCCGCAATGGGACAACGGCCGCCGCCGGCGATGCTGCCTACTGCCGCATGATCGGCGATCCCCTGCAGAAGCTACAGCGTCTCATGGGGCATGCCAGTATCGCCAGCACTTACATCTATCTCGACAGCCTGGAGGAAAGCCGCGCGCTCGTCGATGCCGCGATTGCCAGGTGGGATGCCGACCTCGTCTCTACGAGAGGCCGATGATGACTTACCGTGCCCACCCGGTCCGCTTCGCGGAGATCGATGCCTACGAGGCGGACGAGGATGCTGCCGGCAGGGCGGCGACGATCGGCACACGCCGCTTCACAGTGCTGCTGCCGGATGGCACGCGGACGCTCGTTGATCTGACGAGCTGGCCGCGGCCCCAGGTCACGGCAGCATTCGGCCGGGTGTTGCAGGAGGATTGGCGATTGGGCGGCGCTCCCAGCCGCTCAGCCGCCGTCAAGCGGCAGATAAGCGAGCTACGCCGATTCTTCAGGTTCCTCGATACGCAAGCCGAGCCGGTCGAGGTTATCGAAGCGATCACGCCCGTGTTAATCGATCGCTATGAGGTCTGGTTGGAACGCAATGGTGGTGGCCGAATCCATCAGCGTCATCTGCTGGCCCGACTCATTGGCCTCCTGCGCCTCATTGCGGAGCGCAACCCCGCGCGGCTATCGCCGGCGACGGTTCAGCGCCTGACGTATTTAGGGCATGGCCCATGTGGGCGCAGTCAACCGCGCGACGCTTATGGCGGAGCAGTTGCGACGATGCTGCGCCGGGCGGCTCGCGAGCAGATACTTATCGCGGCGGCTCGGATTGCACCTGAAGGCGCGCTGCCGCCGCCTCTCGTGGGAATGGACAAGTCCACTGTGCAGCCGCTGTTCGAAGCCGTGAGAGCGGCGATCAACCAAAGCGGCTGGATCGCTAGGACGGCTCCACTCTACGGCCGCCTCTACAAAGCGTGCCGCCGACAGCACGTGCGTACTTTGAACCTTAGTGAAGACATCCACGGCGGCTTCCATCTTATCGCCGCGGACATCATCGCGTTCCTGGTGCTCTTGTCGCTCGAAACCGGCCTGGAGATCGAGTGTCTGAAGGACTTGAAGGCTGACTGCCTCAAGAATCCATCGAAGGGCACCGTCGAGGTCGAGTATTGCAAGCGGCGGGCGCGAGGCTCGGAATGGAAGCGGTTGCGGGTGCGCGACGGTGGCAGCAGCACACCTGGGGGCCTCCTCCGCCTTGCCCTCCGATTGAGCGCGCGTGCGAGGCGGCATGCCGAGACCGACCGACTCTGGGTTTATTGCACATCGTTTGGGCTGATTACGCCAAAGGACCTGAGGCATCCGGCACAGCGCTTCATCGAGCAGCATGGCATTGTCGACGACAACGGGGATGCGCTCCACCTTGAGCCATCCCGCTTGCGCAAAACTCAAAAGGCCGAGTGGTACGTGAAGACGGAGGGCCAGATGGAGCGGTTTGCCGTCGGACACACGCCCGAGATTGCCGCCACTCATTATGCCGACATCCCGGCCTTGCGGCATGTTCACGAGCAGGCGGTCGCGGACGGCTTGCAAGACGCGCTGGCTGCAGCGCTCAAGCCACGGCTGATCCCGCCCGAGGAGGAGGAAGCAATCCGGGCCGACCCCACGATCTCCGATCTCCCGGTGATGCCCGAAGAGGTCGTCGCCTTTCTCGATGGAAACCAGGATCTATGGCTGGCGAGCTGTACCGGCTTCTACGACAGCCCGTTCGGGGCCAAGGGCAAAGCGTGTCCGGTCCCGTTCTGGGGATGCCTCGAATGTCGCAACGCGGTGATCACCAGCCGCAAGCTGCCGGCGCTCATCGCCTTTGTCGACTTCATGATCGCGCAGCGGGCAGAGCTGATGGCAAGCGATTGGGCGGTCAAGTTCGGACGGGCGTACAAGCGGATTACTGAACAGATCCTGCCATCCTTCCCCGAAGCAGTGGTGGCCGCCAGCCGGGTTATTGCGGCCAGCCGGGCAGATGTCCTTTACCTGCCACCGGAAGCAGGTGCGCGATGATTGCAAAGTTCGCCCGCCCAGTGGCGCTTGTCTCGAAATACAGGCGAGACGATGAGCCGGTGCTCGCCGCAATGCCGCTGAAGCCGGGGAGCGATCCTGCGATGCTGTCACGCTTCGGCGATGATCGCTGGAATCTTCATCCTGCGATCTTCCGCGACAATCTGCCGACCACATACCGCACGCTCGACTTCACCACCATTGCTGATCCTTTGCAGCGGCTGACCGCCAAGGAGTATTTGTGGGCACGCCTCAACGAACGCCGGCCCGGATACCAGGATCGGCTTGCGCCGAGCTATGCCTATGTGACCCTGAGGACGCTCCGACCGTTCATGACATTTGTCCAGGCCCAAACCGGTGCATTCATACTTGCCGCCGTCGACCAGGATCTGCTCGATGCCTTCCTTGCCGATCAGCGTCGCCACTCCTTGCGCTCAGCCGCGCGCATCGCCCAGTTAATCAATTCGGTGATCGACCTGCATCGGCACGCTGGGGCGCTCACCCAAGGCGGTCTTGCCTGTGAACCGTGGCGTGGACGTCCCGCCGTGCGCATCGCCGGCGTTGTTGCGGGCAACGCGGAGAACACGACGCCTCGAATCCCCGATCCGGTGATGGCAGAGTTGCTGCGATGGTCGTTCAAATATGTTGACGTCTTCAGCCTGGACATCTTGGCCGCGCGCCAGGAACTCGATGCACTCATCGCGCGGAGCCACGAGCTCAATGTTTACGGCGCTGGATATCGGCACGGCATGATTGACGTGATCGTTCATGAGCGACTTGAGCGCTATCTTGCGGCACGGCGCGCCGCCGGCCGTGGCGTCCCTGTGTGGCAGAATGTGGGGACCGGTAAGACGCGTACCGACGAGCCGGCGGATGCTGCCACCCCACAGCTCAACTACGCACTTATGAACTTGCATGCTGGTTGTGAGACGCGCTCGATCGCGCAACGTCCGGCTATTCACGACATGTTGCTCGCCGCAGTGCGCGAACTTGGCACAGAGGTCGGCGGCATGGATACACCTATTGCCATCGACACCGATACCGGTCGTTCCTGGCGAGAGCGGTTCGATTCCAAGAGCCTTGCGCATGAAGAAAACATGCTGCAGGCCGCCTGCTACGTGATTTGCGCGTATCTGTCGGGCATGCGCGACAGCGAAGTGCAGGCAATGAAAGCCGGATGCCACAGCGTCACCCGCAGCGCGGATGGTCTCGTTGAACGGCACAGGATCGCCAGCACCACCTACAAGGGCGGCGGCGATAGGAGACGCGGTGAACCCGCCGAGTGGATCACGATCGCGCCCGTCGCCCGCGCCATTGCGGTGACGGAACGTCTCTCCGCGGCGGCGCGTGCCCGACGCCATGCCGATGGCTTGTGGCCCGTGTTGAAGGACAACGGTCGCACCAACACGCATCTAGCGAAGCAGGCAATTGTCTTGATAAACGCATTCCGCGCCCGCCTCGACGCCGCCTATGGGACTCCCGCTTCGCCAACGATACCCTACGGTCCAGACGGTAAGCCCTGGCACTTTACCACCCGACAGTTCCGGCGCACCGTGGCGTGGTACATCGCAAACCGTCCCTTTGGAACCGTAGCCGGAAAGATACAATACAAGCACGCCTCGATTGCGATGTTTGAAGGCTATGCCGGCGCTTCGGCATCGGGCTTTCGCCGCGAAGTCGAGCAGGAACGCGCGCTCGGCCGCCTTCACGACATCGTCGAGCATTACGAAGACTTCCGGCGGGGTCTCAAGCCGACCGGCCCGGCATCCGCGCGTATTTTGCGCGAGTTCGAGCGCGTGCGGCGCGAGCTTGATGACTTGCCCGGCCGCGTCGTTGACCTCGGCCGGGTACGCGCCATGCTCGGCCATCTGGCGCGCACGCTCCACGTCGGCTTCCTGAACGATTGCTTCTTCGACCCGGCGACGGCGCTGTGCCTCGATCGGGACCGCGCCGCCGATCGCAGCGCTCCCATCTTGACCCATTGCAGCCCGGACCGTTGTCCGAACTCCTGCATTACCCGCCGGCACCTGGCTCCCTGGAAAGCATCGATCGCCGAGGCCGATGCGCTTCTTGCCAATCCAGGCTTGCCGCCGCTGCAGCGCGCCGCTCTGATCGCCGACAACGCGCGCAAACGACGCGTTATCGAGCCACTTGATGGAGGAATGCCATGACACCGGTCAGTGCGGCCACGCTGACATCATTGCGCGACGCCATGGCGCGCCTGCTCTCCAACCGGCCGGTCCGCACGGACGGCCGGCTCACCGTCGCGAACCTCGCTCGCGAGGCCGGTGTGTGCCGGGCGACGGCCAATCGGGCGGAGACCGTGCTGAAAGAGTTCCGTATGGCCCTGCGCGATCGGCGGCGCGCACCTGTCGCAAGGTTGTCCAAGGGCCGCATTAAAGAACTCGAAGCGGAGGTGACATTGTTGCGAGGCCAGGAACGCCAGGAGGTTTGTCAGCTGCGCCAAGCCGTTCAAATTATGGCGCAACAGGTCCAGGTCCTGGCACTCGCCGCAGCGGTGCGGACGCATCACAGCGCTGAGGCTGTCGATGAAGCGGATAAGACCGCCGGCCGAAACGTGGTGCTGCTCCGTCCGGTATCTTGATCACAGCATCGCGCCCGTTCCGGTGACAGTCGGGCTCAATGCCTCGTGCGTCGAAGTAACTCCAGATAACCGTGCTCGGTCATCCACCGTGCACGCGCCATATGCGTCTCATACGCGCGGTAAGCCCGATCCGGCTCCTTGCTTGAATCGATTCCCAAGACAATCAGTGTGACCTCGCGCCAGTCCGCCCCCTCCGCATTTGAGTCGAGCAGCCGGAGGTAATGGGTAAAGTGAAGCTCATCATACGGGGTTATCGACGGCTCATCGGGCGCCTCATCGGCAACCGGCGCATTTGGATCGGGCTTGTTGTCCATCACTGCCCCCGACATTCGAGATTGACTGTCAGGAAGCTACCACCCTGTGCACCACGGTTGCCATTATGGCCCAGGAGGAGACCGAAATCTGTCTCATTCCGGCACTTTGCGGACATACCAAGCGAATCAACGCGTTGCACCTGGCCGGAGACGCATGAGACATGTTGACTGAATGGATAACGATCATAGTCGGTTAAGCTGGGGCTCTGCGGCGGTTGATCCTCGAAAGCGATGCTGGTCATTGCGCCCGTCCGGCTCTGCTGGGTGGTTTCGGTGGATGGCTTTTTGCCCCGGACTCTTTGAGGCTGCCCGCAGGAGTTGGCCGATTTCGGACCAGCATTACACCTTCTCCACGATCGTAGGCCAGGAAGACAATGCCAGCGGCTTCCAGGGCACGCTGGACTTGATGGCGCGTATCTTCGCGGACCTTGAGCCGGTTGGACTCCAGGCGCTTTAGCGCGGTCAGGGCCACCAGGGCCTTGTCGGCGAGCATCTCTTGCGTCCACCCAAGGAGCGCACGCGCAGCCCGCACCTGGCGAGAGGTGATCATTCATGATCACCTCCAATGCTGGCGCGGAATTCTCCACGAAAACGACTATAATAGTCGTCTTAGGCTGGGAACCATTGAAAACGCAGCGGATCAGCGGGCTGATGCGCCCTGTTGCGCGACCGCAGGCGTCCCGCAACAACAGTTGGGCACATGCAAAGGATAAAGCGTCCCCGCCTGCGCGACTTTCGAAATATATCGAAAGATCCGATGGTTTTTGTTGAAGGGCCGCAGTAACGCATATGACCTCAGGATTTCCGACGTCGAACAATCTCACTCCAATCACTCATTCCTATATTTGCGCATTTTCACAAATCCATGGATATGGTTTTAAGGACTTGCAGATTTACGTTTTTGATGTAACTACTCACCCCCCCTGCGGCGTTGTGACTCGGGTCTGCGATGTTGAGCCGACTGCGGCGAGATGATTCACGCTCTCCATGCGGGAGAGCAAGAGCGATTCGCCGAGCAGTGATAGCGCCGATCTGGTTGCATCGTTGCTGGCGCGTATCGACCAACTCGTGGCGCAGGTCGCCGCCAGGGACGAGCGCATCGCCGAATTGCTGGCGCAGGTGAAGGCGTTGAACGCGCGCATCGCCGAACTTGAAGCCAAGC
>Ga0209060_10002162_pt1 | contig 18960 bp, 18 predicted proteins | sample Coa_R1_8_FD_187155 | JGI IMG/M metagenome (GOLD analysis project Ga0209060, IMG submission 187155) | Surface soil microbial communities from Centralia Pennsylvania, which are recovering from an underground coalmine fire - Coalmine... | ecosystem: Environmental > Terrestrial > Soil >...
TGGCCCCAGGCCCGGCCTCGATACCATCGCAGAGATGAAAAAGTGCTACGCTTATTGTCGCGAGGCGTTGCTGACGAATGGAGCCCGTGGGCCAGCGCCAGTTAAGGTTTAACAGGTTGCTGAAAGACCCCTTTCAGCAACGTGTTTAAGGGAAACGCGCAACGGTCTTGCCGCGCCAGGAATCCAAAGATTGAGGGGGCCTTGGAACGTATTGGAAAGGCGCAGAGCAAAGGGAGCACTCCAGTGAGCAACTATTCCGCAAAGAAATTAACCCGCCGAGGAAAGCTGCTTTGGGTTTCAATTTGCCTGGTGGCCATCCCTATTGCAGCCTTTGCCATTCAGGAAATCAGTTTCAAGCCTGGATTTAATCTCTACACACCGCAACAAGACGTCCAATTGGGAGGCCAAAACGCCGTCCAGATTGAAAAACAAATGCCCATGCTGCACGACGCCGCAGTGGAGGGGTACATTACCAAACTTGGCCGCAAACTTGCGTCGTATGCCCCTGATAACCTTCCGGTCTACGTTTGGCAGTATCACGTGGTCAACACAAACGATATCAACGCCTTTGCGTTGCCGGGCGGATACATCTTCGTGAATCGAGGAACTATTGTGGCCGCGCAGGACGAGGCTCAGCTTGCCGGAGTGATTGCTCACGAAACCGGGCACGTCGTGATGCGGCACGGAACTCATCAGGCTTCAGAAATGGCGATGGCGCGCGCGCCGCTTTCCATCCTGAGCGGGATTCTGGGGTCGAGCGGCTCGGTGGCTGGGAATCTGGCTCAAATCGGTCTGGGCTTCGGCGTGAATTCCATTTTCCTTCACAACTCGCGGGGCATTGAGGCGCAGGCGGATGAGGTGGGAACTTATATTCTCTATCACGCAGGCTACGATCCACACGCCATGGCGCAGTTTTTCCAAATCCTTCAGCAGAAGTATCCGCAACAGACAATTCAGTTTTTTTCGGATCATCCCAATCCCGGCAATCGCATCAAGGCCGTTGATCGCGAAATACCCTTGCTGGGCCCTCCCCGGAAATGGATCACGGATACGCCGGAATTTGAGAGCATCAAGAAGAGGGTTGAGTCATTGCCTGCACCGCCGCCCGCTCGCCACTAGCATTCCCGGAACGATTCCCGGTTTTTCCAGACCGGGGGCGGTCTGACCAGCTTAAGGCCGCTTTTGCAGATCTGCCATTTGGCTGGTACATTCAGATCGCAGGATAGTCCCTCAGATGGTAGAAAACGCCCACCGAGGAGCATTTCATGAAAAATTCCCGATTCTCAGTTGTGATTCTGGCTGCCGGCAATGCCACACGCTTCAAATCGGATCGCACGAAGGTGCTCCACCCTCTGGCAGGCCGCTTTCTGGGGGAGTACGTGCTTGAAACGGCGTTGGCCTGCCGGCCCGAAAGGGCCTATATGGTGATAGGGCATGGAGCTCATCAGGTGCAGGAAGCGTTTTCGAGACCGGGGCTTACCTTCATCACGCAACGTGAGCGGCGAGGAACAGGAGATGCCGTGAGAGCGGCGCGAGCGGAGCTTGAAAAGTGCCCCAGCCCTTCGGTGGTGGTTCTGGTCGGGGATGCGCCGCTGTTAACCTCCGAAACGCTTTGTGGCCTCGTGCAATCGCACGCTGAATCGGGAGCGGCGGCAACCGTACTGACGACCAAACTTGAAGAGCCTCAGGGCTATGGCCGCATTCTACGCGCGGCCGGTGCCCGTATCCGCGCCATCGTGGAAGAGAAAGATTGCAACCCCGCTGAGAAAAAGATTCGCGAGATCAATTCCGGCATCATCTGTTTCTCACGAGCAGAGCTGCTTGAGCACCTGGACGACCTGACAGATACGAATGCGCAGCGGGAATTCCTGCTCACCGATATGGTGCGCATCTTCAATCAGCGAAAGTTGAAAGTTATGGCTTTTCCCGTTTCCAACTCACGGGAAGTGCTGGGCGTAAACGATCGAGTGGAACTGGCGCAAGTGGAAAAGATTATCCGAATGCGCAAGGCAGAAGCGCTCATGCGCGGAGGGGTCACGGTGGTGAACCCGGAGATTACCGTGATTGATGATGCAGTTGTGGCGGGCAGAGACACTCGAATTGAGGCCGGAGCCCACCTGCTGGGGCGCACCCTCGTCGGCCGTGATTGCCTCATCCAGCCCTATTCATTCATCCAGAACTCCGTCCTGGGTGACCGGGTCACCATTCGTCCCTTTTCAATTCTCCAGGATTGTGAAGTGGCATCGGGCGCGGTCATTGGCCCGTTTGCTCATCTGCGTGACGGGACGACGATTGGGCCCGAGGCGCGTATCGGCAATTTCGTCGAGGTTAAGAAGTCTCGAATCGGGCGCGGCACCAAATCGTTGCATCTAACCTACCTTGGCGACGCCACTCTGGGCGAGCACGTCAATGTGGGGGCGGGCACGGTGACGTGCAATTACGACGGCGAGAAAAAGCATCCTACCGTCATTGAGGATGGAGTTTTCATCGGCAGCGGATCAATGCTGGTGGCGCCCATCCGGGTGGGCCGGGGGTCTTACGTTGCCGCAGGATCCACACTGACCGAAGATGTTCCTCCCGAATCTCTTGCCCTGGGGCGGGCTCGGCAAGTGAACAAAGAAGGCTGGGTCCGGGAGCACACCCAAAGCAAGGGAAACAACTCCGGATCGCTCGCTGATAAAGAGCTTCGTGGAAACCGTGATTAGCAGGAAAAACAGATTAGACAGAGCAGCCTAATGGTGTCGCCGAGCTAAAACAGGCAACATCATACCTCCCCGCCGTGGACTTTGTTCGGCTAGTTAATAACGCCGTGGAGTAGTTTTTCGACCTTGACTCCCCCTTCAAATAAACTCGAAAAAAAGAAAAATTTACATTATCAAGGAAAGAATTGCGACGCTAAGTGACCTTAGGTTCTTACCTTAGGGTGGTATACCCCCAGTGTCTCAAGCAGGTTTTCGTAGATTTCAGATTGGCATTCGCTTTGCTATATTAAAAAGTGGTCAACAGATCCCATTGCAAATGGTTATCTGAAAGCACCCGAAGGGAGAAAACGCTATGGCCATCGATGACGTTCCGGACCCCAAGCCGAGCATGGTTCAAACCACAAAGTCGGACCATTCAGGCCGATTCGCGGCGATCTTTGTGATTCTCGCCCTGCTGATCATCGGCGAGATTTACTCATTTACACGTTTTTCGTCACTGCGCTCCGATCTTCAGACGCAGCAGGCGCTGCTGAATAAGCGGATGAGTGCGGAACTCTCCAATAAGATTCAGGATTTGCAGAATGCCAATGCCCAGTCACTGGATGAGCTGCGCAGCGAGCTTGACAGTACCATTACTCAAATGAGTAAAACTCAGAAGACGGCTCTGGCTCGCGCGCATTACGCCGGGTATTTAGTGAAAAAGCTCGAGCGCGAAGAGAACCAGAATGCCCAGGAGCTTCGACAAGCGCTGGCACAGAAGGCCGATCAACAGCAGGTCGGTTCGCTCACACAGGATGTGTCGAACACCAAGAGCGACCTCGCAAGCACCAAAAAGACGATGGACACGCTGGCCAAAGACCTTGGCATGGCACGCAGTAATCTTGGCACCTTGATCGCAACCAACCATCAGGACATCGTGGCGCTCCAGAAATTAGGCCAGCGGGACTATTTTGAGTTTACTCTGGATCAGAATCAGAAGAAGACGGTTGCCGGGATTAGCCTGGTTTTGAAACACACCAGCACTCGTCACCATACCTACAACGTCGACATGTTTTATAACGATATGAAGATCACTCGCAAGAACCTGGCGATTGATCAGCCGCTGTTCTTCGCGCCTAAATACACGCACCAGTTCTATGAGATGGTGGTCTACCAGATTGCGCCTCACCGAGTCGTCGGCTACATCAGCACACCCAAGGGCGCTCTTCAGGAAATGGCTTCCTCGCAAAATCAACCGACCCAGACCCAGACTCAAGCTGCGCAATAGAATGTTGAAAATAGGGCAATTCAAAAAGCGGACCTTTCATCTGAGAGGTCCGTTTTTTGTTTATCAAGCAGGAGAATTGGAACGTCGCTGTGACTGGATGTAAATGAGAATCGGAATAGTGAGGTTGCTAGCTCTCGATCTGTGCTAAAGTAGGGTTCTTAATTCGCCTGACCCGCCGGAACTTCGTGAAGCGTTGTTTCACGTCCGCAGCAGAAGCAATGCCCGGGTTGCACGTAGGTGATGTTGCAGACTTCACAGTAATATTGGATTTTATAAAGCTTTCCATGATGAATGTCGTACATCCGCTGGACTACAAAATCTCCCCCGGGCCCCAGCGTCCCCACCAGTTGGAGTTCGTGATTTAACAATCGTTTATCTTCCAAAGTATGCAGGATATAAGCGGACTGTCCTTGCAGAACATAGTCTTTAGGCCCCACTTTCAGCACTGGGCCCCTTCCAGGCAGCGAGCCGAGCGTGCCGCGCAATATGATGGGAGCATTTTGCGGCATGGGCGATGAGGCGGAAGCGCCCACGCAGAAAACAGGCCCAATCCCCAAGGCCAGGAAGCAAACCCAAATTCCCCAGAGCGGCCGCGCAAAACGGCTCACCGTACCACACTTCAAGGCGCAATGATATTTTAATTGTTGTTGGCGCAAATGCATAAGCATCGTCTATAATCCCGACCAAGATTTTGCCGGAGATCGTGCCCTCTCAAAGCTAGCTCAGGTTGCAGGTTTCCTCCTCCCGTCCATTATGGAATAACAGGAACAGAACCTCTTGCTCCTCTTCTTCCCCCAACTCCCAGCACTATTTATCCCTGATACTGACCCACCAGGACCATCGCAAATGGCAGGGGCTGTTCGGCTCCTCCGGCAGGTTTCGTATCCAGATTAACGTCCAAAGCCCAGTTGCCCTGATCATCCTGCACGGCAGCAGGCAGCTTGGAACCCGAATTCTGGGTGGCAGGGTCAAGCATCATCACTGCCGGATGCCCAGTTCCTGTTGTCAGGCGGCTGGCCTTCACCAGATCATTGAAACTCAGATCCTGCGTGGGATTGCTGTCACTGGCAATGGGAATGAGCAGCAGAAAATCCCGATAAGAGCTTACGCCCATATGGTTGCCATCCTGCGGGATCAAACCATAGCGCAATGTATAGTAACCGGGCTTGATGGCCTGACCTCGGTAGTCTTTACTGGCGCTCGGAAAGTAAATGACTCCTACGAATTCACCCATACTGAGGCCGCCGTAGAGAACATCCGAGGAGGCCGCGGGGCTCTTTTGCGTTGGAATCCCTTTTCTCCACCAGATTTCACAGATAGGAGTTCCCTGAGCATTCTCAAATTGCACACCTTGGGCTTCCAAGGTTGATTGAATCGACTGCGGGATCTGCGATGCACTGGGCGCCTTCCCCACAACAGCTTTATAGGCTCCCTGACTCCAACCCAAAGCAACAACTAAAAAAAAGCTGGCAAAAGAGAATGCAACGGTAAACTTTGATCTCATCAGATTCACCCTCATCGTCAGTTATCTATCCAAAAATAAAAAGGGGAGCGACTTCGTTGCTCCCCCTGATCCTTCAATCTTGACAAGGTTGCGTGCTTTACAATTGAAAAGTAGCGATATAGGCGCTTCGATCATCCTTCTGGTTCCATACCACGCCCAACCCTGCCCCACTAAAGGCTTGCTCAACAGTATAAGCAGGCATGGCATGCGAAACCTTTGTGAGCGGAGGATAATAGAGTTCCTCATTACCGCAGATGCTGTCTCCGGCGCAAAGGCTCCGCGTTTGAATGCGGGCCAGATTCCCGGCAACGACCGTCACCATGCCGTGATGCATCCCGCTGCCAAAGTCAGCCTTGATCGGGGCTTGATCGATCCGCACAATGTGCTTTACCAACGGGCCGCCAGCCGTCTGAACGAAATTCAGAAGCGCCCGTCGTTGGGCAGCATTCGCATGCTGGTCAACAATTACAATGGCTTTTGCGGGATAGGGATTGTGATAAGGATCACCCAGATTATCCTTGGCCCGAACAACCGCCATCACACTCAGCCCGTTCAGATTGACGCCTTGCCACTCGCCCTGATTGATTGTCCAAGTCAGAATAGCCCGCCGCCCTTCGACGCCAACTTCAGAGTTAGCAAAGCAGGGACCGGTGTAAACGTCTGCGGTCCTGACCTCCAGATAATTGCCTCGAATTGCAGCACTAGAAGGAATAGCCCACAAGATCAAAGCTGCGAGGGCTGCAAGTCCACTCATGCCTAGTTTTTTCATATCTCAAACCTCCTCGAGCGGTCACCCAATTCTTCTAATAAAATTTTACCTCTCTCAACCCAGGAATTCAATGCCATGGAAAACCTGGTGGAAGCTGTTCAAGTTCTAATTCCCCGTGGGGCAATTTTCGGAGGGAGAGAGCAGAGAGATGGCTCGGCAAGTGGCTGCTACTCTTCCATGTTGTCAGACGGCCCTACTCGCGCCGAGCGCACAAATGCTTCCCTGTCGAGAAGTTCGACAGAAATTGACGGCCACAACAAACGGGAAATTTAGACTGAAGTCTTTAACTAAGAAATGTCGAAGACCAAGACAGCAGGTGGCAAAGCCTGCTCCGCCAGGTCCGGGTAAAACGCACTCACCTCCCCGTTCGGGGGTTCCAGATGCGCGACCCACCGCCTGTCTCCGCATCCAGCTTCGAAATTTTTTGAAAGCGATCGTGAAAATCGCATCCTATAATCGACATGTCTCAGCTCCTCCTTGGACATGGATTGGTTTATCTTGCTCCTTCCGCCAATCCCGCCTGGGAGTTGGCCTGCGGCTGAAGGAGTTGCGTGGTCTATCATTCCGAAGGCAAAGAGGAATCTTGCAGGTTCTTTATTTGCAGAACGAGATTCCTCACTCAGCTCAGAATGACAGCTTTCGGAATCGTTTTTCAGGGACCCGAAAACTAGTGTCTTGGGCTGTTTAATGATCTTCAGTGTGGGCAGATCATCACCCCCACTCACCACCCTATTGACCCTTCTCGGAGAGGAAGGGAATTTCCCTCCTTGATTAGAGAGGAGGTAGGAGTGGATGTTGTAAAGAATTGGCTGGGACAGCACATTAGGAAGCGAGGACCTTCATACATAGGATCAAAATGATAGAGAAGAAACTGAAGAGGAGTTCACAATGCAACTAGGTTGGATTGGATTAGGTCAAATGGGCCTTCCCATGGCTCGCAATGCCATACAGGCGGGACACATACTCACGGTTTATAATCGCACTCGCAGCCGCGCGGAGGAGCTTGCCAGGGAAGGAGCACGGGTCACATCGACACCTGCCGAAGCAGCCGAAAGCGATGTCGTGGTGACAATGCTCGCCGACGATGCCGCGACGGAAGAAGTGGTCTTTGGCTCTCACGGAGTGCTCGCGGCACTTCGACGCGGAGCAGTCCATGTCTCGATGAGCACCATCAGCGTGGCACTTGCCCGGCGGATGACCCAGGCCCATCACGAGGCCGGGCAGATTTATATTTCGGCTCCCGTCTTCGGGCGTCCGGAAGCCGCTGCGGCTCGAAAGCTCTACGTCGTGCCAGCCGGACCCCAAGAGGTGTGCGCCCGACTTCAGCCGCTGTTCGATGCGGTCGGCCAGCGCACTTATTACATGGGCGAAGATCCCGCCGCCGCCAACGTGGTGAAGCTGAGCGGCAATTTCCTGATTGCCTCCGTGATTGAAAGCCTTGCGGAAGCCTTCGCTTTGGTTCGCAAGTACGGCGTGAATCCGCAAACGTACCTGGAAATGATCACCACGTCGCTCTTTGATGCCTCGGTTTATAAAACCTATGGAAGGTTAATCGTTGAGGATAAATATGAACCCGTAGGGTTTAAGATGGTGCTGGGTTTAAAGGATGTGCGATTGGTGCTGGCTGCGGCCGAGGCCGCAGCGGTTCCGATGCCCGTTGCGAGCCTGGTGCGGGACCGCATGCTGACTGGCATCGCACTGGGACGCCAGGATGCTGACTGGGCGAGCATTGCACGCATCGCTGCGGAAAATGCCGGACTGTAGCCTGGACCATGGCTGTAAGCAGCAATACAACTATCAGGAAACCGACAGGAGTTATTTATGAAAGCGATTCGAGTTCATCAATTCGGCGGCCCTGAGGTAATGAAACTGGAGGAACTTCCCGATCTTCATCCAGGGCCGGGTGAGGTGGTTGTGCGCGTCAAGGCGGTGGGAGTGAACCCTGTGGATACGTACATCCGCTCAGGCGCTTACGCCAGCAAGCCTGCCTTACCCTACACCCCCGGTATGGACGCCGCAGGCATTGTGGAAGCCGTGGGCCAGGGTGTGGCCCGTTTTGTCTCCGGCGCGCGCGTTTATGTGGCCGGAACTCTCAGCGGCGCGTATGCGGAGCAGGCACGTTGCAAAGAATCCCAGGTGCACCCCTTGCCAGAGAAGATCAGCTTCGCTCAGGGTGCAGCGGTGAATATTCCCTACGCAACGGCCTATCGCGCCTTATTTCATCGCGCCCGGGCCTTGCCAGGAGAAACGGTTCTGGTCCACGGAGCCAGCGGAGGGGTTGGTATTGCTTCCGTGCAGTTGGCGCGCGCGGCGGGCATGAAAGTGATCGGCACCGCGGGCACTGATCGCGGCAGAAATCTGGTGATGGAGCAGGGAGCGCATCATGTTCTGGATCACCGCGCAGCTGACTACCTCAGCCAACTTGAACAACTGACGAACGGGCGAGGCGTGGATGTGATCCTTGAGATGCTGGCCAATGTAAACCTGGGCAAGGACCTCACGGTTCTGGCTCGCAATGGCCGCATCGTGGTGATCGGGAGCCGCGGCAGCGTCGAGATCAATCCACGGGATACCATGAGCCGCGATGCCAGCATTCTGGGAATGACGCTGATGAACGCGACAGAATTGGAACTGGCCGGCATTCATGCCGCGCTGGTTGCGGGCCTGGAAAATGGCACTTTGCGCCCGGTGATCAATCAGGAACTACCGCTTGCTGAGGCCCCTCGCGCGCATCAGCTCGTCATGGAACCGGGTTCCTACGGGAAGATTGTGCTCATTCCATAAAGGTCTAGGCAACGTTTTGGGGCGTCTGCCGGGTTTAAACCCTGCAACCATCAAATGCCATGAGAATTTTAGGCGCACTGGCAGGATTGGCACTTTTACTCACCATTCTTTGGGATACTTTTGAAACCATCATTCTGCCGCGGCGGGTGGTAAGGTATTATTTTCGGCTGACGCGTCTCTTCTACGGCTATACTTGGGCGCCCTGGGCTGCTATCGCGCGCCGCCTGCGGCCTGGCCGTTGGCGGGAATCCTTCCTCAGTTATTTCGGCCCGCTTTCACTTCTGTTCCTCTTTGCACTCTGGGCCTGCGGGCTTATTTTCAGTTTTGCCTTGTTGCAGTGGTCCGCGGGTTCTGTCGTCAGATTGAGCGGCGCGCATTCCTCCTTCTGGATGGATCTGTACCTCAGCGGGAGCAGTTTCTTTACTCTGGGACTCGGAGACGTGGTTCCAGTCTCCACGATGGCGCGGGTAATCACTGTGATCGAGTCAGGCACGGGATTCGGGATGTTGGCCGTGGTGGTGACTTATCTTCCGGTGCTTTATGGAGCGTTCTCAAAACGTGAGGTGAATATCTCATTGATGGACGCGCGCTCCGGCTCCCCTCCCACGGCGGCAGAATTGTTGCGGCGCCACGCGCGGCCCGAACACATGCAAACGCTCATAGAGTACCTGCACGATTGGGAATCGTGGTCGGCAGAATTGATGGAAAGCCATCTTTCATATCCCGTGCTCTGCTTCTTCCGTTCTCAGCATAGCAATCAGTCGTGGCTGGCGGCGCTTGCCACGGTTCTGGATACGTCGGCTTTCCTCATCACCCAGTCGCGTAACAGCCTTCAGTGGCAGGCACAGCTCACCTTTGCGATCGCGCGACATGCAGTGGTGGATCTTTCTCAGGTGATCTTCAGCCCTCCTGAACCTCTCCGCGAGGATCGCTTTCGCAGGGAGGAACTGGAACGTCTCTGGGCCTTGCTGATCGCCGAAGGTATGGAATTGGAGCGCGACGTGGATTACGAAAGACTGTGGGAGCTTCGCCAGATGTACGAGCCCTATTTGAACGGCATGGCCATGCGCCTGATGCTGCCGCTTCCTCCCTGGAGAGTCCCCCAACAAGCTCTAGACAACTGGCAACGAACCGCCTGGAAATCAGGACTTCCCGCCAAGTTCGTTATTTAGCAGGATGGAACTCTTGTTGCTGATTGGTACTTGTTTATTGATTGTTATCCTCCTCAGGCCGGTGACAGGATGCGTTTTCCCAACAATCACGCAACACGCTCTTTCTCTCTGAAATCCGATGACAGAAGCCAACGGATGCTTCGGGAGAATGGGGAAAGGGCACTCTTGCCAAACGAATTCTTTCCTGACGGAAAACCTCCGGCGTGCGGCAGGCAGCGTGTTGGGGTGGGTGCAAATTCCGTCAGAGCGCTAACGAAACAGCTTAAAGCAATCCTATCCTGCAGCCACTCTAAAAATGTGCCGCAAAAGCCCGAAATTTACGCGTGAATCGCCAAACGATAGTCTAAGACAAATTCGAAAAAGATGAAGATAATGGTTCATTTTTTCTATTTGATAAAAGAGTCTTAAACGGAGGAAAATTGCACAAAAGTTAATAGCTCGTAAAGGCAAAAGCTTGCTAGAGATAAAGTTTTTTCAGGCTTGAGGCTTCTCAACTCGGGGGGCCTGTATGATCCACGCGCCCAGGTAGTCGCGTCCCGGATTCCTCGTTAATTCAATCGTATAGGAGCTTAAGAAGCGCCATGCCGCATCGCGTTATGGTGATCGGGGCTGCGCCGCAGGGCGTGAATGGTTCCCTGTGCAGTCTGCTTGCCTCAGAACCTACCTTTTCCTGCGAAACACGCACCTGGGGTTTCTTCCAACCCGAATGTCTCGAAAGCTGGCGAGGGGACTTGGTTGTAGCCACGGCCGATGCGGAGGCCCTGGGCTTGCTGCGGCTGGTCAACTGGATGCGCGGGCGCACCTGCCGCATCCCGATGCTTGCCATTCTTCCCGATGATCTGTCGGAAATTATCCTACAAACCGTAAGAGAAGCTGTGGACGACTTTATGTTCGCCCCGGTGCGCTCACTGGAGTTGCGTCATCGGCTGGCACGGCTGTTGGGAATCCCGGGGAACGATCCGCAGGCGATCGAAGCCCAGCTTCTGAAACAAGCGGCGTTGGCACACTTTGTGGGACGCCATTCGGGTTTCGTCCAGATGGTTCAGAAAATTCCGCTCATCGCTCAGAGCAACGCTCCAGTACTATTGGTGGGTGAGACGGGAACCGGCAAAGAGTTGTGCGCAAGGGCTATCCATCACCTGAGTTCTCGAAAGGCAGGCCCTTTTGTGCCTGTCGAGTGTGGTGCGTTGCCCGAGCACCTGGTCGAGAATGAGTTGTTCGGCCACTCACGGGGAGCCTTCACTGACGCCCGATCTGATCAGAAGGGCTTGGTTGCTATGGCTGAAGGAGGCACGCTTTTTTTGGATGAGGTCGATTCGCTCTCCTTGACCGCCCAAAGCAAGCTGCTGCGCTTCCTTCAGGAGCGCACCTATAAGGCGCTCGGAGCCGATCGCTTCGCCCATTCCAACGTGCGCATTGTGGCAGCCACAAACCGCGATCTCCAACTGTGCATTCGCGAACATCACTTCCGAAATGACCTCTACTTTCGCATCAACGTGCTTCGCCTCGAACTGCTCCCCCTGCGTGAACGCCGATGTGACATTCCGCTGCTTGCTGAGCATTTCCTGTGCGACCTCGCCGAGGAAACCGGCACTCCCCGCAAGCTCCTTTCCACCAGCGCCTTGCGCCTGCTCGAACAATACGATTGGCCGGGCAATATCCGCGAACTGGCGAATGTCCTTCAACGTGCCGCAGTCCTCGCCCCCGGACGCAAAATCGTGCCCGCCCACCTGGGCCTTCCCATCATCCTGTCCTCAGACTCGGATGGCAGTTCTGTGCGCTTCAATCACGCAAGGGCGCAAGCCCTGGCGAAGTTCGAACGGGAATACCTGGAGCAGATGCTGCGCAGGCATCAGGGCAACATCACCCGAAGCGCCCGGGAGGCTGGTAAAGACCGCAGAGCTTTTGGACGCCTAGTCAAGAAATACCAAATCGACCGCCTCAATCCTTAACGTCTCCAAGAGAAAATTAGTTTTTCTTCGGCAATCATCCTTGCGGATAGGCCGATTACTTTGGACTGGGTCGTCACGGACCCGGATCCGGGTTATTCCTGTCCCACCTCCCCAATCGCTCTATTTCTGGTTATTCACTAGTTTGGTGAAGGAACGCTGGGTCATGGCCTACCCACCATTCACTCACGTTGCATTGAAGCAATCGGTCTGGTTCAACTAACCCGCCTGCTATCAGCTCGTTAAGAGATTGCCCATTTGGCTGCTGGCGTGCTCTAAATTGCAAATGTGGGTAAAGTACCCCGCCTGCTACCGGCTTGGAGTAACGCGGCGGCACAGAACTTCGCACGCGAAGTCTTGCGCTACTTCCTTCGCAACCCGAAGGCCGCGGATAGCCTGGAGGGGGTCGTCAAGTGGCGTCTGGCGGAGGAAAATGTGCACCGAACGGTTCAGGCCACCCGGTGCGCGCTCCAGTTGCTTGTGGACAAGGGATATCTCGTCGAACGCCGCTCCCCGATTGCAGGGGAGCTTTTTGCGCTGAATCCCAGGAAACGCCGTGAGGCGGAGCGCTTTGCACGGGGTGAGAAGCGTGGTCCGGTGCAGAAAAAATCGGAATGAAGGATTCCTCGCTAAATTCACAAAATGATGCCGCGTCGCAATCCGGCGACAGTCAACCAGCTGGATTGCACAGCGCCCTTTTGCGTCTGGACAGGCTTTTGCGAGCCGCAGTGAGCTCTGCCAACACTGCGGGCGAAAAAGGTGTGGCTGCTGACTTTTATCGCGGGCTTGAAATACGCCCGGAAGATGTTGAGCGGGCGCTCGGCGCTCAGCCCGGGCAGCCGCTCTTCGAGCGAACTGGAAACCATCCAGACAGAATGGCGCTCGCTCATGATGTGCCGGCTTTCCAATGGCTGGCAGAAACGTTCGGGCTACCCGGTTTTGACTTGGACGTGATTCTGCTGACTCTTGCGCCCGAAATCGACCTTCGCTATGAGCGGCTCTACGCCTACCTTCAGGATGACGTAACACGCAAACGCCCGACCGTGGATCTGGCGCTGAACCTTTTCGCAAGCGATGCTGCAGAAAAGCTGGTGTTGAGGTCACGCTTCGCGCCCGACGCTCCGCTTCAAAGACATGGATTGATGCGTATCTTCGCTGATCCCAACGTGATGCAGCCTCCATTGCTGGCGTACTACCTGAAGCTGGATGAGCAGATTATCCGCGTGCTCCTAAGGCAGAGCCAACTGGACTCGCGTCTGGCGGATTTTGCCCGGCTGACGGTCGCGGAGGCCTCTCATGCCGAAGTCGGTTTTGATACGGCACTGGAAAGAAATCTCGCGGCGCTTGCCGTGCGTTGTGAGAAGGACGGACGCCCGTTGCGGCTTTATTTCGAAGGACCCGAGGCTTCCGGCAAGCTCCGTGCCGTTGATGCCGTGGCCAGAGCCATCGATGCGCGTGTGCTGACCATCAATCTTGAGCGAGCCGTCGAAACGGCGCGCGATTTGCCTTCTGCGCTGCGGGTGGGATTCCGCGAGGCATGGCTTGGAGGATCGGTGCTATTTTTCGATGGCGTTGACGCCGTGCGGCGCGACGAGCGCTCCGCCTCCTGGCAGACCCTGCTTGAGCTTCTGGCAGTCCATCCGGGTGTAGTCATCCTCTCCGGCATTCCGCCCTGGCTTCCGTGCGATCGTGTCGTGGGCATGTTGGCAATTCGCTTCCGTGTGCTCGATCGCCCTGCCGCTGCGCGTGTATGGAGCAACCGACTTAAGGATGCGGGTTTGGAGATCAGACAGACCGATGTTGAACTGCTGGCCGACCGCTTCCGCCTGACTTCGAACCAGATCGCTGACGCTGTAGCCTGCGCTGCGAGCCGCGCCTGCCTGCAGGCCACAACAACATCGTCGCCAGGCAAGTTGCAGGTGGGGATCGATGAATTGTGCGCGGCGGCGCGCGCCGAAAGCGGCCATGCGCTTGGGCGTTTGGCGCGCAAGGTTGAGGCGCGCTACACCTGGAGTGACATTGTTCTGCCGGACGAACAACTCGAGCAGATTCGCGAGGTCTGCAGTCAGGCCAAGCACTGGCGCCGTGTTTTTGAAGACTGGGGTTTTAACCGCAAGATGTCACTCGGTAAGGGGCTGAACATCCTGTTCTCTGGCCCTCCTGGCACAGGTAAAACCATGGCGGCGGAGGTTATCGCAAGCGAACTAAAGTTGGATTTGTACAAGATCGACCTCTCGCAGGTGGTGAGCAAATACATAGGCGAAACCGAAAAGAACCTGGATCGGATCTTCTCCGCCGCAGAAAACTCCAACGCCATTTTATTCTTTGACGAAGCCGACGCGCTATTCGGGAAGCGGTCGGAAGTGAAGGATTCGCACGACCGTTACGCCAACATCGAGATCGGCTACCTGCTCCAGAAAATGGAGGAATACGAGGGCATTGCCATCCTTGCCACCAACGTTAAGCACCATATTGACGAAGCTTTTGTGCGCCGCATGCAGGCTGTCATTGAGTTTCCATTCCCTGAGGAAGCTGAGCGCCGACGAGTTTGGCAAGTGGCCTTTCCTGAAGAGGCTCCCATCAGCCGTGACGTGGATTTTGGAGCGCTTGCGCGCGCCGTTCGCCTGGCAGGCGGCAACATCAGGAACATTGCGCGACTGGCGGCGTTTCTCGCGGCAGCCGACGGTGGCGTCATTGCCATGCCGCATCTGGTGAAGGCATCGCGGCGCGAGTACCAGAAGCTGGGCCGTACCTGGAACGAAAACGAGTGGAAAGCCGGCCTGGAGGCATCAAGTTGGCATTGAACGAGTTGCCTTCCGCAGCGTAGAGGTGACGCAATGGAGACTGTTTAAGGTCATGATTCAGGATCTCAGCCAGACTTTGCGCGCAGTCCTAACCCAGCCCGGCCTGCCGGCACCTCTCTCCAGCGCGCAGATTGTCTTCGACCGGCCCAGCGATCCGTTCACGCCGGCACAGACAACTGTAGACCTGTTTCTCTATGACTTGCGCGAAAACCTGGAGTTGCGCACAAACGAATTGATCGTTGAAAAGAGCAATACGCAATCCGTAACGCACAAACCGCCCATGCGCCTGGCCTGTTCGTATCTGGTCACCGCGTGGCCTGTGGGCGGTGTAGACCTGGCGCTGCAGGAGCAGCAACTCCTGAGCCAGGTGCTTCAGACGCTGGCGCATTATCCGACGATTCCAGCGAATTTTCTGCAGGGCGTGATGGTGGGCCAGACGCCGCCGCTGCCGATGGTAGCGCTGCATCCGGACGCGCTCAAGAACCTTTCGGAATTCTGGACGTCGCTCGGGAACAAATTGCGGCCCTCACTCACGATCACCGTCACCATCAGCATGCCGGTGTTTGACGATGTCGTTGAATTCTTGGTGACTACGCGCACAACAGGCACAACACCTGCCACGGGGACGCAGCAGGAAAACTGGCTTCAGATTGGCGGGCGCGTTTTCGACCAGATCGGAAACGGCGTGGCCGGGGCTCTAGTGGACGTTCTCGACGCCGGTCTGCGCACCCAGACGGATACTGATGGTCGCTTCACGTTTGTGCGCATCCCGGCGGGCTCGCACACCCTGCGCGTGGTCGCTTCCGGTTTTCAGCCGCTGACGCGGACGCTCACCGTGCCCGGGCGTCCGGAAGATTATCAAATTACTTTAACGCCACTTTAACCGCATTCTTTTGCGAAGGAGGACTCGGATGACATTTGTCGCTACCAACAAGGCTCCCGGAGTTTATATCGATGAAATTCAGGTGCCCGGCCCGATCGCTGGCGTCGGCACCAGTACAGCGGCTTTTGTGGGGCCGGCCCAGATGGGTCCGCTCCTGAAGCCGACGTTTTTGACCAATTTCCAGCAATTCCAGAGCGCCTTTGGCGGTTATATCGAAGACCCGCAGCGCGTCTACGCCACTCATGCCGTCAAGGGATTCTTCGACGAGGGAGGCAGCACCTGCTACTTCGTTCGGGTAGGCACAGGCGCGCAGGCTTCGCTGACGCTCAGCGACCGAGCCAGCACTCCGCGCCCCGTCCTGGTGGTCACCGCGCTTCAGGAAGGCACGGCTGGCAACAGCATCACGGTGCAAGTGGATGACGCCAGCATCGCTTCCACCAAGGCCACGCGGCAGCAGGTGAATCTGACCAGCGCTTCCGGCACGCAGGCCACTGTGGGGAGCGCCGCCGATGCCGCCAAGTTCAATCCTGGAGACTGGGTGTTGCTGGAGCAGGGCGCCAACACCGACCGTGCCGCTGTCTCAAGCATCAACGGGGCGAACATCAACTTCACGACGAGCCTGACCCACACCTACAACGGAGGCGATATCCGGATTGCCGACCTGATGCCGGGTCAGAACCGTATTCGACTTGACTCGGTCACCGGCATCGAACCGGGCACATATGTCAGCATCGCCCAGGGCGGCACAACGGAGACCGGAGTAGTGAAGGCCGTTGATACCGTGAACACCAGCGTCACACTGACGGCGGCATTGGCCAACCTCTACACCATGAAGAACGCCGATCCGGCGGTGAACATCAAGACACTGGAATTCAAGCTGACCGTCGCCGGGCCGACGACCGGCACCGAGGTGTTTGATAATCTTTCGCTTGACCCGCGCCACAGTCGTTACTTCAGCAACCTTGTGAGCTCGGGGGCGGTGGACGTGGAGCTTGCTGACCCACCCACGCCCAGCCTTCCCGCCAAGAACCTGCCGGCTGTCCAGGGGGCTACGGCGCTTACCGGAGGTGCGGCCGACAACATTGCGAACCTTCAGACGACAGACTATCACAAGGGCATTGATACGTTGCTGAAGGTGGATGATGTCAACATCCTTTGCGTGCCTGACGCAGTCGGCGGTGGTTTTAATGCCGCCGCCACGCAGGATATTCAGTCCTACATGGTGGCGCATTGTGAGAAAGCGGCGAACCGCTTCGCTGTGCTCGATCCGCGCCAGGGTTCGAAGCCTTCGAATGGCATCGTGACGCAACGGAATAATCTGACTTCCGATCGTGGATTTGCGGCACTTTACTACCCCTGGATCTACATCTCAAACCCCCTGGGCTCGGGCCGCATTCTCGTTCCGCCTTCGGGACACGTAGCGGGCATTTACGCCAATAATGACAATACGCGCGGGGTCTTCAAGGCTCCGGCTAATGAACCGATTACCTCCGCTTTGGATCTCGAGGAGGTGCTGACCGATGACGAAAACGGTCCACTCAACGAAAAAGGCATCGATGTGATTCGCGCCTTCCCGGGCCAGGGCATTCGCGTCTGGGGCGCGCGCACCATTGCCCCTTCTGATGTGACGCAGTGGCGCTACGTCAATGTGCGACGGCTGACGAGCTTCATTGAGAAATCGCTGCAGGAAGGCACACGCTTTGCAGTCTTCGAACCGAACAATCTGACTTTATGGCAGACCATCAAGCGGCTGGTGACGGATTTCCTGACGCGCATCTGGGCCGAGGGCGGCCTTTTCGGGGCTTCTCCTGACAAGGCGTTCAGCGTGCGCGTGGACGAGGAGCTGAATCCGCCCGAGATTCGCGCGCTGGGGCAACTCATTATTGAAGTCACGATCTATCCCACAACCCCCGCGGAATTCATTGTGTTCCGCATCATCCAGGAACCCGGCGGACCTAGCGTCCAGGAGTGAGTGAATTCAAGGAGGAACTGAAATGGCAAACGGACAGCGAGTAGATCCCTATAAGGGATTTCGATTCCGCGTGGAGATCGACGGCGTGCAGCAGGCAGGGTTCTCCGAGTGCAGCGGCCTCGGCTCGCACGTGGAAGTCATCGAGTACCGCGAGGGCGGAGAATTAGCCACGGTGAGGAAGCTGCCAGGGAAGGCCAGTTATCCCGATATCTCACTCAAATGGGGATCTACTGACTCTCACGAACTCTATGACTGGCACATGGCAGCCGTAAAGGGTCAAATCCAGCGCAAGAACGGCTCCGTCGTGCTGCTCGATGATACGGGCACGGAGAAAGTACGCTGGAACTTCTTCAACGGCTGGCCCAGCAAATGGGATGGCCCGAGCTTCAATGCCAAGGGCAACGACGTTGCTATCGAGACGCTCACCATCAGTTGTGAGCGCGTGGAAAGAGCTTGAGATCGAGGAGGGCAGTCATGTTTCAGACCGAGTATGAATTTACACTGCCGCTCGGATACGTGGACAGCGAGGGCAGCCTGCACCGCGAAGGCGTCATGCGCCTGGCGACAGCGGCGGACGAAATACTTCCGCTGCGCGATCCGCGCGTGCAGGCGAACCAGGCGTACCTCATCGTCATTCTTCTCTCGCGCGTGGTGACGAAGCTCGGGTCGCTCGCGCAGGTGAATCCCAAGGTGATTGAGGGGCTCTACGCGGCAGACCTCGCTTACCTCCAGGAATTCTACAACCGGATTAATCGTGACGGGCGGGCCCGCGTGGAAGCCGTATGCCCGAAGTGCGAAAACGTCTTTGCGGTGGAGCTCGACGGCGTGGGGGGGTTCTCGGCTACCCCTTGAACGCGCTGTACCGGGAGGTAGCCTTTGTGGCCTATCACTTCCACTGGCCGCCCGAGGCGGTGATGAACCTGGAGCACGCCGACCGGCGGCGCTGGGTGGAGGAGATTTCAAGCATCAATCAGCGCATGAACGAGATCGAGGCTGAACCGCAATAGCGCACAACCGCAAAGCGGCGGCAGTGAGCATTACGAAAACCCTGAACGGGTGTGAAAGTGGCCACTTTAAAGAACAGCGTGGTAGAGCGCCAGCAGACGCCGGGGTACCGCTGGATTCGACAGGCGGCAGAACTGTGTGCCCGACGG
>Ga0209060_10002163_pt1 | contig 18956 bp, 16 predicted proteins | sample Coa_R1_8_FD_187155 | JGI IMG/M metagenome (GOLD analysis project Ga0209060, IMG submission 187155) | Surface soil microbial communities from Centralia Pennsylvania, which are recovering from an underground coalmine fire - Coalmine... | ecosystem: Environmental > Terrestrial > Soil >...
CTCAATATCGTCCGCCTCTTTGCTTGGAGTGAGGAGCGCCCACGTGAACCCACACGCCGCTCATGCTTTGCCGTGTTGGCTCCTTCACCTCTTGAAGTGGCTGCTGGGTGAATTCGCCAACGGGATCTTGTCAATGGGGTAGGTGACATGCGGAGTGAGTAATGCCGAAATGGAGAGAGCAGCAGAGTAGGTGAGCTTATAAGAAGGCTCTACGGCACGATGGGGAGACAGTATTGTCTGGTATGAAAGGTTGGCAGCTTGGAGACGTCCTTTTCCCAAGCTGCCAACTTTACTTGGTACTTCCAAGCTGCCACTACTGCTCGACAATGGCAGCTTGGAGCGTCCCTATACCTGCTGTCGGTGGCACCCACACCCACTCTCCATGCCAACCCGTGTGTTCCGCTGTGACGCCCAGCACATCTTTTGCCCGATGCAGCGTTCGCTCCGCGATGCCTGCGGCTTTGGCAGCTTGGAGGAGCGTTTTGGCAGGTTGGGGACCTGTCGCCAGGTGCTGGCGCAAGAACGCGATGGCTTCCTCCAGTCGCCGCAGCCGTTCCGCTGCGCTCCGCTGCTGTTGTGGCACCTTGGTGCTCGCCGATTTTGGCAGCTTGGCATGTGTTCCAGATGGCAGCTTAGCGCTGTCCGCGAAAGGTGCTGTGCCCATTCCCTCTCACCTCGCTCTCTCCAGCTTTGCTGACGTCGAGCGGCTCAAACTGGGCGGTAATGGCCTTGCTCGTCTTCCGCTTTGACGTTACGGACTTGGCACCTTCACCGGAATCATCTGCAGATGGAAGCTCCTTCACCTTGACTGGTGCTATCAATTGCTGCTCCACCCGATCGAAGGCGGCAAACGCATGCTCGAAGATGCGCCGCTCCAGCGCCGCAATCCGCTCAAACCGCTGCACCTCCAGCATGGCGCGCTGCTCACGCTGCATCGCCAGCATGCGCTTCTCCGGGTTCTCCGTTGACTTCGCCAACACAAAACAGCACGCCGCCTCCGCGACATGGAACCCAATCGCCCGCCCCAGCACGACCCAGCCGCCGCCATCGCCACCTACGAGCCAGCCCACGACTGGCACATTGTCCAGCGCGCCCGGTGGAATCGATGCCGCACCCTTGAGTGCATCCAGTTGCAGATACAGCACCTGCGCGGCAATCGAAATGGTCGAGAGGAGCAGTGCTGCTACCAATGCTGCCACAAAGTGCCACCTGGCCCCACCCCAGAACGCCTTGGCCGCCGCAAAGAAGCAGGCCAGACACACTGCCTCGACGGCGAACCCACCGCCATACGCCATCACGCCTGGCACGCTCCAGGTAAACCCCTGGAATCCGGCGAAAAAGTATCCCACGCCGAGCGCCAGGATGATCGCCAGCACAAACGGCACCACTGCCGCAACGAGGAAGATGTAGCCGTTCTTCGCACCCTCCGCGCTGGTGTGCGCCTTGGCGGAGCTGAAGAGCGGCTGCTCCTGCGTCACTGCCTGGCTATCCGTACCAGTCATCTTGCCGACCTGCCAGTTTCCCAGTTTCATCCGTGTCTATCCTTTCCGAGCCAGTGCTGGGCAGCCACAACAACGGCCAGGCGCACCGCTCCCGTTGGGAACAGGGGCACCTGGCCGGGAAAGGCACAGTTGCTGCTCATTTCGGTCTGAGGTACAATTTTTCCTCAGGCCGCCCTGCTCAACCCAGGGTGCGCGTAGTGTGCCAGCGATGTTCCGACATCGGATGGCACACGCCCTTTTTTCGGCTCTTGGCTCACATAGTCGTCAGAGGCTCCTCCGATATGCGATACTACAGGGGCCTGAGCCACCTCCGCTCCTTACGGATGGTTCAGGTCGGTTCCAACCGCGCCGCTTAGGGGCTTTCCTCTAGGCGGCGCTGTCAATAGTGGTCTGCTCCGGTGGGCCTTCCTCCAATATTTGCTGCACGGTGATGTCCAACGCTTTCGCCAGTTTATAGATCGTGATTTCGTTCGCTTCGCCCCCCCGCTCCAGGCGGACCACGGTCATCTCTCCCACACCCGCTGCCAGGGCCAACTTGGCTTGGCTGAGCAGGCGATAGACACGCCAGGCTTTTAGGTGCGGAAGCGCGCGCCGATGAGAGGCTCGTTCCTGAGGCATGACTCGCTCCTTCCACAGAATACCTTTCCATCGCTATCTTACCATATACCATCATAAATAGCAATACACCCTTGAAAACCATCAGATTATATGCTATACTTCCACCAGATGGTATCAAATACCATCATATTTTTCCTCCGACCTGCTTGGAACCCAGGTCGGAGGATGTAAGGAGCATCACGATGACCGACTCAAAGCGCCGGAAGCGCACCCCGTCCCAGGCAACCACAGGTGTGTTGCCTTCTCCCTCGTCCCTCGTTTCCCACCCGGAGCCGCGCACGCCAGAAGAGCGCAAACTCCTCGAAGCCACCCTGCGGCGGGAGCGTGCCTTGCTCTGGACGGATGATCGTCCGTTTAGCATCTGGAAAGCGTAGGAGCCGCAGGAGGCACCAGGCTTTAGGTAGAGCCTGGTGCCTCCACTCACGGAAGGGAAACGATCATGATGTTGCATCCTCTGTTACAACGGCAACAGCACCTGCTCGTCCTGGCGATTGAGCGCTGCGCCTTGCCGCTGCCAACGAAGAAATTCCTGCTGGAAGTCCTCAGCACCAGTGTTGAGACGGCCCTCAAGCAGCAGTGCCTGGGAACGACCACGGTGGTCCTCTGGTGTCAAATCGACCTGGAGCGCTGGGCCGCGACCCTGTCCCTGGAGCCAGCATCTCTGCTGCATATCCTCCGCAGCGTGGTGCAGGAGGGTATCTTGCTCCCCGAACAGGGCGTCTATCTGACTGATGGCTCCTCCGTGACCTGGAATCTGGCCTTTGATACCTGGCCGAGCTTGACCGCTGCGCTACCCACGAAAAGCGCTGATCTGCAGTCTGAGGAGGACACCGATCAGCCGCCCTGGCCGCATGAACTGCTGGCAAAGCGCTGGAAAGGTCGTCCGCCCAGGCCAGTCTGGTGGGCATTGCGGCAACGGGTGCTAGAGCGTGACGACTACACCTGTGTCTATTGTGGCCGACGCGGCGGCACGCTGACGCTGGACCATGTGCTCCCGGTCAGTCGTGGGGGCACCAGCGAATTGGGCAACCTCGTCACGGCCTGCGTCACCTGCAACAGTGCGAAGGGTACCAAGACCCCGCAAGAATGGCTGGCGGCGTTGCAACAGCGGGCAGGGAGGGCATAATGGCACTCCCAGTGACGACTGATCGGGCGGCTCTTGCAGCCGCCCACCCCTTGCACCTGGTGGAGCCAGAGGCAGCTCCTTCAGAGCGCCTGCCAGCTCGCAGGCCGCAGGTCCCGTTCAGTTGCAGTACCAATCTGGCGAACGATGTGACGGAGCAGCTACGGCAGGCGAAACTGGGGAGTCGGGCGCTGGAGGTCTGTCTCTATCTCTACCGCCAGACCTTTGGGAATGCAGGCTGGCATCGAAAACAGGGGCGAGAAGAGTGGTGGTGTACCTTTGATCTGGCCGCGTGGGCAGAGGCGCTCGCCTGCAACAAGAGCAACCTGCGACGCATCCGCACGGAGTTGGAAGCGTGCCACATCATCTGCTTCGAGCCAGACGCAGCGCATCCTGGGCAGGGCCGCCTGGGCTGGAATCTTGCGTTTCGGGAGTGGCTGCCCTATGATGGGCGGCGCGGAGGACAGAGCAGAAGAACGAACCTTGCTGGAAGACAGCAAGAAGACGTAGTTATTCTGCCACAGCAAGAAAGCATAGTTATATCGCCGCAACAAGAGAACGTAGTTATTTCTGCATGTGAGCAAAGAGACGTAGTTATTTACACGAGACCACTGGATGAGCTGCGTCAAGAGAGGGCACGGACGAGTGAGCAAAGGGACGTAGTTATTTCTCCTGGTGCTGGTGTTTCTCCTCTTGCAGCAAAACAACTACGTCAGGTTGATGAAAAGCACTGCAAAACAACTACGCCTGCTCCTTCTGAAGTGGCTCAGCAAGGGATACGAGGAGCTGCAAAAAGAAAAGGATTACGGAAAAAAGCACCAGAAACTCCTGACGTCGTTTCTGCGGCGAATGCCTCGCCGCGTGAGCCAGTCGATCTGGGAAGAAATACGCAGTCGGAAATGGCCCCGCGCCCTGGTGATAAGTCGCTGCACGATACACCTACCGCGCCAGAGATCGCTCTCCAGGTACCAGCGGAGCAAGTGGCGCTCTGGCGGGAGGATGTGGCCGAGCAGCGCTTGGTAGTGGCTCAGTTGCAGGCAGCCTCTGCTCGGGCGAGTGAGGCGTTGCAGCAGTGTTCGCCCAGCGGCCCTGGATGGGGCGAACTGCGGCGGCAGCAGCGCTACTGGCAGCACCAGCTAGAGGCCGCCCAGGGCAAGCTGGCGCAGTTTACGCAGTTTGTCACGCTGATTGAGCAGGGGGCCACCAAGGATGAGGCGTGTGCAGCGGTATTGGGCCAGGCAGCCAACGACAGTGACGGGGAGGAGGAACCTGAGGGTGCCCCTGCCGCAGAGGCGGTCCAGGCAGATCCGCCTCCTACCGTAGCGCCACGGCTGGAAGGGCAGGCGCTGCGGCGAGCACTCTTTGCCACGCTGGTGCGGCTCTTCACCAGCGGCGACCCCAGGCACGTCGAGTTGGAGCGCGGCAAGTTCAACAAGGCGATCAAGAACTTTGTGCTGGCCGGGCTGCAACCGGGCGATCTGCCTGCGGTGCAAGCCGCATTTGGGCGGCTGTGGCCCTGCGCGACGTGTACGGCGCTGGGGCTGGCGAACAACCTGCCGCTGCTGATGGGCACGGCTGAGGGCATGGGCTGGCAGTTCCAAACCGCTAAGATGTCGACATGAGTGGGGAAGCAGGATCCTCTATCGCTGGGTCAGCCAACTGCCCGAAGCAAGGGGTTGGCGCAGCGGCTGGAACGGCGCGTACTGGACCGATTGCGGGAGACGTGTACGATGATAGAAGTTGTCGGGCCGAATCTGCGGGATCGGGCAGCACAGCAAGGGACTGTTAATCAGTTCGCTGACGGTATTGAGCGTGGAATCTGAGAGCAGCCCAAGAGGAAGGTCATGGCTTTTCATTAAAGGGCGAAGAGCAATCGGAAACTGAAGGACATTTGGACAAAAGCCAGGACCTCCTTCGATTCAACAGTCATAGCAGTCACGAAGCCTGGTAGGGTCTCAAGCTACATTTACATATGGTTTTTCCTGCATTTCCAAGCCTTGTCGAAATGCAGGGTGAACCTCAAAGAGCGTGGTTTCTTTCATTTCTACCGATTGCTGGACCTGGTTTGGGTTCATATAAGAATAAATAGCCTGCTTATCTGCTGCTGGAGCTACGCCAAGAAAGGAGAGATTGCAGAGCAGATTGACAAGCGGACCATATAATTCCTCCCAGGTTTTTTGTTTGCTCCCAGGAGCCCAGACCTGTTCACAAAGTGGAGTAAGCCACTGGGGGCCGCGAAATTTCTGGCTTTCCAGCAAGAGCGCAATGTCTTCAAGAATCTGTGTCAATTCGGTTCGACTCAACCGCCAAGGACGTCGCCGGAAGCATTCAAAGACCTTATCGATGTCAAGATAGGGGTCTTTCCATTCGTCCCGCAGGGCCAACAGGCGCTCTTCTGAATATTGTTTCTCAGCATGAAAGATATTGTCCCAGGAAATAGCGTCCGTTCCTGTTGCCTCGCGTACACATTCATTGAGATAAAGAATAGCATCGCGAGGCCGCATCAGGGTGCGGCTTAAGATATAGGAGAGGGAATCACCATAGGTCGGATCGGCTGGAGGAAGTAACTCAGAGAGGGTTTTAGATGGCTCAATCTGATAGCGCTGGCAGGCAGCTTCTGCTCGCTGTTCCAGCAGCGAGCGCAGATCATTCTTCGTCCACCTTATAAAGAGCCGAAGTCCACGAAACTTTTCCTCTTGCCCGCCTTGGCTTTGCTCCCCAAAATTCAATTGTTGAAAGATATTCGTACGCAAGGCCACCACAATCTTTAAGTGTTTCACGGGTTGCATGTCAATCACGGCTTGGAATAGGCATCGGATCAGCAAATTAGAGAGAGTTTCATCAACCCACTCCTTATCAAGGTCATCAATAATCAGATACGTTCGATGCTGTGGTGACTCCAGAATTTCATTATGAACGATGTTGATCATCTGGTTGAGCCGAGGAAGCTGCGTTTCGTTGACAATCCGCTGATATTTTGCGACAGTTTCTCGATGAATTTCTTGACTGGCGGTCTGTTCGACATCGCCCCCACCTTTGAGACCGACTCCTCCAGCGCTGGCACCGACCTCGCCCGATGACTTGATCTTCTTCTGGAAACTTTCGGCAATTTGCTTCACGCGCTCGTCTGCTTCACACCAGAATTTATCTCCAAACTCATTCAAATATTCAATAGCTTTGACCTTCGCCGGGTCGCGTTTAAGCCGCTCTATCAACATCGAGAGAATATTCCGTTTAATCTCTGGAGAAATGATTTGATAACGATGGCGCAAGATTTCAACAACAATCACATGCTTCCACAAAGCCTTAAGGAAGGGTTCAAGGTGGACCCCCATGGTGAGGAGTTGCCGAATGACATCCAAATTGGTGATATAAGGGAGAGATAAATTCTCAGGAACAATGCGCACTACTTTATGGGGGTAACACTCTTCCAGATGCTGAAAAAGCGCTGATTTGCCGCTTCCGGTTCTTCCAATGATAAATCGACGTGGATCATCAAAAGAAGCAACTGACTCGAAGTCTCCATTATCCAAATACGCAGCGGAAAGCAGAGGGTCTCCTTCTGCCATTAAAGCCCCGAAGGTAAAGTTGCTTCTTATCGCCTTTGGCATTTTCTTCTCCCCTACAGATTTCGGCTCTTTGAGGAATCCTTCGCGTATCAAATGATGCACTACTTGGACGGAGCAAGTTTGGATGTAGAGCAAGTATAACAGCCTGTCAACCTTAAGACAAGTTTGGATGAGCGGTAGTGCAGTTCCTCTCCTAGCCAAACAAATATTGTGCTGGTGTTCGATGATCTGGGCGCGGAGAAGCTGACCGGCTGGGTGGAGGAGCAATTCTATCTGCTGGTGGACTATCGCTACCGGCAGCGCCAGCCGGTGCTGGAGTCATCCAATTGCCGGAATGAAACGCTGGCACAGCGGCTGGACCGGCGGGTGATGGACCAGCTGCGGGAGACATGTACGCTGATGGAGGTAGTTAGGCCGAACCAGCGGGATCGAGGTGTTCAACCAGGGCAGAGAAAAGATAGCGAACCAAGCTGAAGGGATTTCGACTGGGCCGCGCGCCACTGGGCGGTACGCATCAGCGTGAAGACACCCCAGGTGCATCTGCGCGCAATGACGACCAAATGTGCCTCCACCTCTGCTGCCGGGCGATTGATCCTCAATACCGACCTCATCACCCTCCCCAAGCCGCTGGGGGAATTTGTGATTGTCGTCCACCTGCTGGCCCCCAACCACGGCCGGGTGTTTAAAGTATTTATGCATGCCTATCTTACGGATTGGGAGGAACGGGAGCAGCAGTTGCGGACTGCTACAAGCGAACGTTCCTAGCAGGTGCCTCCACCCTCGGCTATGATCGCTATCGGATCAATAGCTCCCCTCTCCAGATCTATCTACTAAGAGCCTATCCGAATAACCCAGCGGCCCGAAACGCAATCAGACCACAGGCAAAATGCAAAAACGCCAGGTAGTTCTGTGGCTTCTTGTCCCAACGAATCAGCAACCGGCGAAAACGGTTCATCCACGAGTGGGCCCGTTCCACCACCCACCGGCGCGCTTTGAAGCCAGCGATGCGTTTGATCGCTTTGGCCTCTTCCCCACGGGGACGCACATGCGCGGGTGTTGCCCGAACTCTTTCAGGATGGCGTACACCTCATCGTAGTCGTAGCCTGCATCCAGGCACATCCCCTGGGGTCGCTCTGTTGTGGGCTGTGGCCGCTCGACCACGACGCTCTCGATGGTCGGGCGCGTCAATTTCATATCATGCCGATTCGCGCCCTCAGCCACCAAGCCGATCGGCACTCCGTGTCCTTCAGACACCAGGCTGCGTTTGACGCCGGACTTGCCCCGGTCGGTGGGATTGGGCCCGGTTTTTTTCCCCGCCCAGGGGAGCTTTGGTGATCGCTCCATCCATCGCCAACCAGTCCCAGTCGATCCCGTGTACTTCATCAAACCGCTCGACGCCCGCCTTCCACAACGTGAGGAAGACCCCCGCTTCCACCCAGGCTTGAAAGCGGTCATGCGCTGTTGAATGGGCGCACAGCTCCGTCTGGTTCAGCGCCCGCCACTGGCAGCCAGTGCGCAAGACGAAGAAGATCGCATCGGCACAGGCGCGATCCGGCACGCGCGGTCGTCCTCCCCCAAAGCGGTGGGTATTGACATGCACAGGTAGCAGCGGTTCCAGCACGGCCCAGAGCTCATCGGAAATGCGGAATCCGGTGGTCGTGCGGTTATTGGGTGTGCGTGGGCGGCTTCGTGGTTGAGGTTCTGAGGTATTCATGCCCTCCAGTATAGCAGGTTATTCGGACAGGCTGTAAGAGTCAGCAATGAGGCATTCTTCACCAAGAGGTCAACCTGGCACCAGTCTGATCGCCTCTCTCTTTCCCAATCAGAACCTGGCAATCTAAGCAATTGCCAACGAGCATAGGGTATTGTAATACTCATCAATCTACACTATCATAGCGTGGACAGTGGCAATTACTCGTTTCTCTTGTGTGACTGTGCGGTAACTGTCTAGAGCCCTTGGACTCGGCTCATCTCTGCCGTTTTGGGGTCACTTGTACATTGCCCTTGGTAAGTAGGAGGTGCACTGTGGGTTTGATGTATATCGCGGCGGCTGTCGTGCTCTTCATTGTCACGTTTGGGCTGTGGCATTTGAGGAGGCCACAAATCGTTCAACACCCCTTTGAAACAACAACGATGACCGTTCATTCATCAGCGGCTAGAGAGGCCAACACGCTGACCGCGTCAGGCATAGCTGATATGAGCGTGCCTGCAGAGGATAATGTGACTCTGGGCGATCCACAGCCCTCTGCTCCAGAAGACCTGACAGTGCTTTATGCCCAATTATCGCCCGAACAGCGGGCAGCATTTGCCCAGCAATTCATCACAGAGATTCATAAATCTGACAACCCACAGTCCAAGCAGATCGCGGCCAGCGTCGATCCGCAGAATGTGACTCCACAGCAACTCGCTGAACTGGAACAACATGCGCACGCGACACTCTCTCCCTTTTTCAGGAATTTGATCAATCGTCCTGTCTCTACCGCTGCGCTCAGCGGCCTCGCAGTATATGGCGTAGAGCGGTATTTCAAGAGCGGGGGACCGACGACTAGGATAACCCCTGACGCCTCAAGGGCGAAGACAGATGGAACAGGCAAAACCAATGCGGCCGCTGAGCAAAGGACCTCTACGGAGCAGGGAATCGAAGATGAGAGGATCTCTGCCGAACAGAAAGTGCCCCCCGTTGCGACTGCGTCGGAGTTGCTGGAAGCGACCAGTATTGAGCGGATTGAGCGCTCTGAGGAATCGTCGGGGGGTGTGGTGACGGAAAAGGAAGGTTCTCCAACCGAGACATCCCATACCCAACGCCAACAACCGCCTAAGCTGGCGGATGGAGAGAAAATCAAGACGACAGCGGCAAGCAAACCAAGCACTCCTCAATCAGGAATACGAACACTCCAGTACCTTGGCACAGTAACGGTGCCCAAGAAAATCTATACGAACATATCTCAGAACGTCGCGCTGGTTCTAAAGCTTAAATCTAATACCCCAGAAGCGCTGCCTGAAATGCTTACGGTTCAGAATATAACGAACTTGCCAACGCTCCCCCAAAGCGACAGTGGCGAGGGAATTGTCGCCGTAACGGTTCAGAAAAATGATGACTCTGAGCAATTCCTTGAAGCTGAAATGATTGCTGCTGGCGTTACGGTATCTGGCGATCTCAAGCAACGGCAATCTCTTGCGCTTCAAACACTCGCATATAGGTGGGGGTGCCTTTTCCCCAATTCAGGAGATCAAGCGCTCACGCTGGTCGTTAGAGTCATCCACTCCTCTGGAAGTTGGGAAATCGGAACAATCCCACATACCATCAAAGTCACACAAATCGCTAACCTCACAGCGCGTCAATTAAGTATGATCGGCTGGATTTCAGGGGCGGCAGGCTTTATCTCAACAGTTCTTGGGATTGCAAGCACCCTTCATCTCGTTCCGTAACCATCCATAGCGCAGAAAATGGGTTGCATCCTGAGCTTTGATGACCTGAATCACTATCAGGAGGTGATCGCCGCCATAGCCGAGACGATGCGGCTGATGGACGATATTGATCAGGCCATCGATGAACATGGCGGCAGGCCGATTGTATAACATGTAGCAGTGAGCACTCTTCATCAGAGTGCTCTTGCATTCTAAAATTGGCATGGCTGATGCTGTTGCCCAGACCATCAAGTCAGCAATTTCAAGGAGTATATAGATGGATATTGATCTATCTGTTGGCACTGGCAGCAGGCAGGATTTGATTCTATCCTTCGACCCAGAGAATATGTCTGGGACGTGTTCTGGAGACACTGCTTATCTTCGCGTGCAAGCCCATCTCAAACGCGGAGACACCTGGAATAAAAAGCCGCTACGGGGTTCTATGCCGATTTTGTTGGCAATACACGGACATTTGGGCAACGGGGTGGCCTATGATGGGACTGGGGCAACCTTGGAGCCGATCACCTACCTGCCTCTCGATCTTACCCATGAGGAGAATCTGCAACGCTTGGTTAATCTGGCCTTTGTCTGCACGCGGCGGTATATCCAACATTTTGAAGAGGAGCGTGCCCTGCGCAACCAGAGCCGAAAGATGACCTTCGAACTGAAACTGTGGGGCACTGTGGCGCGCGTGGCTCCCAGATACGATTCCCTTGAGACGGCAGAGATTCAACAGATAGAGCCGATACCGTATGGAATGCCCAAAGAAACGCGGATCGAAGTTGTGGCTTTTGAGCCAGTGAATCTTCGGAACAGCGGTTGCCAGATCAATGTCTCACTCTCCCATTGGGATGAGATGCTGCCCGGTCTTGGGTATCCCAACCGGCGATTCGTTGAGCTGCCCGCGCTTACTGTGCAAAGTATGCCAGATGAGCTGCGAGACGCCGCTGAGCATGTCAATACGGCTCATCAACTCTTCCTTCAAGAAAAGTATCGGGCGGCTGTCCAGCACTGTCGCCAAGCCAGAGATGCACTATTGACACCTAACCGGAGAAGATGGTGCCAGGACAATCTTGGCGGCGTCATGGGCACAGAGAAGGCAGAGATGGTGGATGCTGCAATCTTTGCTCTCACCCACCTGGAGCATCCGGCGAGCCATGGCGACAATCAGGTGGAAGTAGATCGGGATGCTGCAGAATATGTCATCGGGACGATGACTCTGATTCTGCATTATATCGAGCGCAAACTTCAATAATAGAGCTAAAAATCAGGGGTCAGCCAAGAAGGCGGCCGGTCCCTGATTATTCCATTTTATTGAACTGCTCCCATGTGTGATAGATAATGACAGGGCGGCTGTTAGGTACATATGAGGCACAGTATGGGTGTTGTATTTCTTCTCCTCACCCTTGCCATCTTCGGGCTGAGTTTCTGGCTCTGGTGGGTGAGCAAACCAGATGCCAGCGTTTTTAGAATCATCCTGTGGTCCACTTCCTCCCCAAGCGTGCGTGCTCGCCAGATATCTCCACGTTGCTCTTTTTACGCGCTCCTCAACACGTTGGGTCTGCGCCGCGACGAAGAGATAGAGGCAATCCAAGAGAAGATGAGGCAGATAGAGGTGCTATTGCGCAATGCAGCGCAGTGGGGCGATCTGGAAGAGGTCGCGCGTGGAGATCGGGAGGCAATCAGAGAAGACCTTCACCGTCTGGATTTGGAAATACTAGGGCCTGTTCGGCAAATGTGATACACTGAGAGGTTGTGTATCGACATGAACTCACTGACGCTCAATGGGAGCGGATGGCTCCTCTGCTTCCTCCCGAACGATCAACCAAACGGGGTCATCCCTATCATCCCCACCGCAGGATCCTCAACGGGATGCTCTGGATTCTGGCAACTGGAGCCCCTTGGCGCGACTTGCCAGAAAGATATGGCCCCTGGAGGACGGTGGCGAATCGCTTCTATGCCTGGCGCACCAGCGGCCTGTGGGACCGCTTGTTGGCCGACCTCCAAAGCGCAGCCGATGTGGAGGGAGCGCTGGATTGGGCAACCCACTATGTGGACAGCTCGATCATTCGCGCTCATCAGCACGCGGCAGGCGCCCGCCGATCCAGCAGCGATGAAGCGTTGGGACGGAGTCAAGGTGGCTTCAGCACCAAGCTGCACCTGCGAGCGGAGGGCCAGGGCAAACCCATGGTCCTCCTCCTCACTGCGGGTCAGCGGCATGAACAGACCATGTTTGAGCCGTTGATGGAGGCAGGCCAGGTGAAACGACGGGGGCGGGGGCGTCCACGTCAGCGACCGCACCGGGTGGTCGGCGACAAAGGCTACAGCAGCCGTCGTAGTCGTCAGTACCTACGGAGGAGAGGAATCGGGGTGGTCATTCCTCACAAACGGAACGAGCGCTGGCGCGGGCGCTTTGATCGAGCGGCCTACCGAGAACGCAACCGGGTAGAGCGTCTCATCAACCGACTCAAGCAGTTTCGGCGCGTGGCCACCCGTTATGAGAAGCGTGCGGTCAACTACCTGGCCATGGTCGTCTTTGCCGCCATCTTGCTCTGGTTGTAAGGGCTACGCTCTTGGTCGCTAGGTATTTTTGCGCAGTGCGGCGATGACCGGCTGGAATGGACAGTCCTGCCCCCGAGGGGGTGTATAGCAGGCAAGCGCCGTGTGGCAGAGGAGCATTCCATCCAGGCACAAAGCGGCAGAAACAGCGCTGAGCATGCGCGAGGCAAATGGGCCATGCCCTGCTGGCGTGGTCGCATGCGTTCCCGACCAAGGGGACTAACACGGGTGTCTGTGCTCCTCCTCTTCCTTGGGTGGGAGTCGCTCTGCTGTGCAAGAGGAAACCCCATGAGCGGCAGCCCTGGCTGCGTGTCTCGCGCCGAAGGATGAGAGGTTGCCCCCACGCGAAGCGTATATCTTGTGGAGACCTGCCCAAGGGAACAGAGCCACACCCCTTCCGCAGGCTGGACAGGAAAGGCGCAAGACAGCGCAGAAAGCGAGACCGGTTGCTATGCTCTCTTGCTTGCCTCCGAGAGGGACGCTTCGCTTGGTGCATGTCTGGCTCTTCACCTTGGTCTCGATTGGTCTGCTGAGTGGATGCCGTCCTCAGGTGAATATAAGGTGTGGAGATGGACCTCCTCGCCACCTCCAGCCTGGCCTGATCGAGAGCAGTGGTCAGGTCTATCTCAGTGCCCCGGATGCCCAGACCATGTATGCCGTGCGGGCCAGTGATGGAGTCACCCTCTGGCATCACTCACCAGCACTTTTCTTGCTGGCGAGTGATGCCGAGGTCATCTATCTCCAGAGCGGCCCCTATGCGATCTCCGCGCTGCGGGCCAGCGATGGGAAAACGCTCTGGTCGAAGCAGAGCTATGATCTCTTTGGCAGCACATGGCTTACGGAGGCCCATGGGACGCTCTACACCTATCAATCCTCCGCAGGGGGGGTGCTCCACGCTTTGCAGGGCGACACCGGCGTACAACGCTGGCAAACCCACCTCCCTCCTCCGGCGCTCCCTCCTCCGGCGGCGTTGCAGGTGACCAATGGCGCCGTGTATGTCCTGTCCCATTCGGGCCAATTGCTGGCCCTGTCGGAGCAGACCGGAACCGGCTTGTGGCAAGCGGACCTGGCCCCCTCGTCTGCCCCGAATGCTCCAGTTTTCCTCGTGCTCCCACAGGGAGTGATCTATGCGTATACGACCGAGCTCCAAGCCCGGCGAGCCAGCGATGGCCAGCTCCTCTGGCAGAATGAAGACCAGGGATTGGCGCTTCCTCCGGCGATTCAGGATGAGGGCTCCCCTGCCCTGCTGCATTTGCAGGGCATCCTCTATCTACGTACCCTCCGCGAGATCGATGCCTTCCGGGCCAGTGATGGTCAGCTCCTCTGGAGCCACAGCGCGGGGATCTATGCCACGGCACAGCTCGGCGATGGGATCCTCTACACCGTTGGGTCGAGCGAGCCCGGGTTCGGCGGCCGGGATGTCGTGGAGGCCCTGCGCGCGAGCGATGGGCACCTCCTCTGGCGGTATCAGGCCAGTGCTTCCTCGATCCAACTCTTCGTGACGGCGGCCAATCTGCTGACCTATCTGCTGGCGACGCCAATCGGGGGGGCCTCGGCTACGCTGCTCGCCAAACAAGCGACTGATGGCACCCTGCGGTGGGAGTCTTCGGTGAAGGCAGCGAGCATGCTCCTCGCTGATGGCAGCCTCTATCTTGGTCTGGCGGGGAACAGCGATGGAACATGTTACGCCATAGCGGCTTCCCAGATGGAGAAGCTGCGCCCAGCAGACGGTACCCCGATCTGGCAGATCCATGTATCATGAGAAGGCGCCTCCGTCACCGGTGATTGCACCAGGGAGAGCCCTCATGGGCGCGGGAGGCCAACCACCACCGCACTGCTCGCACCTGCGGGCCAGCGGATAAACCCTGCTGCCGGTGTTGTTATGCCGACGAAGCGGTTCAGGACTGCCCCAGCACACAAACAATGGAACAGACAGACGGGCACATGAGAGAGACCCATCGCTTGGTGCATATGGTCAGGCGGTGGTCGTCTTGGAGCGTTCAACTCACTGCTGTCCTCTCAACGACCGTAAAGCCCGCGAATTGCCGAACAGGCCCTAGCACAACGCTGCCCGCGAGCAAAAAAATACAGCCAGAGGACGCGCCTCTGGCTGGGTAATAGTCACGCCCGCTTCACGAGCGCCGCTGGAAAAGTTGGCGTAGCCAGCGCAGCGCCTCGGTGCAGGTCGCCACCTGTGCTCGCATGGCCTGCTCGTTCGGCTCGCGGTGATACACCGTCCGGTAGCGGTTGGCAAGTACCGAGAGCATCGTCTCCAGTGCCGTCACCCGCGCATCCTCTGCGCCGGAGAGCATCGGGAACGCCTCCAGCACCGCGTCGACCACATGCACCTCCTCGCGGGTTGTGAGCAGCGGCAACACCCACGCCCCGCTGGTTCCATCGAAGCGGCCTCCGTAGGCGCGGCTGAGCTGCTGCATCGCCGCCAGGTGCGGCCCCTTGGCCGGGAAGGTCACGACCAGGCCGCTTCTGGTGGTCGTAATCGACCCCTGGACCAGCGGGACTGGCGCTTCAGCGGGTGGTGAAGCCACTGGTGGGGGTGCAGCCGCTTCAGCTTCCTCTTCAGCCCCTGAAACGGTTGCCTCTCCTGCCGCTGGCTCCGTTTCCTCCGCTTCCTCCTCCAGCGCATCCCACAACGACCCTCGGACGACCTCCTCGCGTTTGATCGGCGTGGGTGGCGCAAGGTGCGGCAGCGTCAGCGGCAAGGGCACGGCAGGTGGCTCCGCTGCGGGCGCTGTTTCCACGATGACGGGCGCGGCGGCCAGCCGCGCGGCGTGCAGGGTCGCCAGGCGCTCCGGCAGTGTATCCACCAAGCCCAACCACTGTCTCCCCCGCTTGAGAGTGGCGGTCAAATCCTCCGCCCGGCGCGCAAAGGCAGCAGCCAGTTCCTCCTGCCCATCCAGCGCCTCGGCCTCGTCCTCCTCGTCACCCAGCGCCTCCAGGCTGGCCGAGAGCCGCGCCAGCATCGTCTGGTGCGCGCCAACATGCTCCACCAGCGCGCCCCTTGCTGGCTCTCCGGCAAAGGCCGCCGCCGCGCCGCTTTCGCGGGCCAGCTTGTAGAGCTTGCGATGCGCCGCGCTGCCCGCGTAGGCCAGGTAGATAATCTCCGCTGCCTCCCGTCGCCCTAAGCGCCAGTGGCGTCGGCTCGCCTGATCGAGATGGAAGAGGTTGAGCGCCAGTTCGTACCAGGCCACCACATCGATGCAGTCTTGCAGGTTGAGTCCTTCCATGACCCGCCGGTACGGCACTAAGACCACCCGCTTGCCCTGGTCCCGAATCGCGGCGCGAATGGCGTGTTCGCGGTCCTCGGCCTCCACGCCATTCGGCAGTATCCAGGGCTGGAAGTCCAAGAGCACCCAGGCCAGGCGCTCGGCCATGCTGCGCAAACCGTTCTGCTCGAAGTAGATCATCACCGTCTGCCCGGCGTCCAGCTTCTGCGCGACCAACTCCTGCAAGCGCCGCTCCAGCGGATAGACGTGGTTGGCGGTGAGGATGGGCGCGGTGAGCAGCATCTCCTTGCCTACCAGTTCACCCCACTTCCCGCGCTTGCGCTGTTCCACCGTGAAGGCGGGCGTGACACAGGGCAGCACCGACCACCAGCGCGGAATGGTCCCCTGGGCCAGCGCCGCCGCGCTGCTGCCCCGCTGCGCCAGATCGCGCAGTTGCCCCATGATGTTCTGGTGCTGCCCCAACAAATCACGCAGCCCTGCCCAGCGCTGGGCTTCCAACAACGCCGCTTTGGCCTCGTCGCGCCGCTCCGTGGCCTGCTGTTGGTCCTCCAGGGCCGCCGCCAGGTCTTCCGCTGGTGGGGGAGGAAGTTGGGCGCGCAGCAGGTTCACCTGGCGCTGCGCCGCCTTGAGCGTCTCCTCCGCCTCGCGGGCCTCCACCTGCGCGGGCTGGACCCGCTCGGCCAGGTCGGGGTCCGACATGCTCACGATCTCCGGCACTTCGATGCGCGGGGGCATGTGCGCGCCCACATCCAGCACCGAGAGGAAGACCAGATCGCCCAGCAGGAAGGGCAACAGCCGCGCCGAGATGCCAGGTGCGGGCACCGTCGTCACGGTCACATCCGAGCGCCCGCTGCCTCGGCGGGCATCCTCTTCCTTCTCCTTCGTCCATTGCTGGATGACGCCAAAGCGCGCCATCGCCTGCTCCACGTCGTTCCAGCCCAAGCCCAGCCGCCGCCAGAAGCGGGGGGAAAAGCGATACCAGTAGAAAAACAGGTCGTCGATGGTGCCACCGTAGTGCGTGCCGGAGGCATACACGGTCGTTTGGGCGGCCAGCTGAGCCTGGTGGATCGCATGCGCAATATCGGTGGCGCGGCCCCTGGCATTGTGGGACTCATCGACGACTGCCAGCCCGATGCAGCCGTGGTAGAACTGCTGGGCATATTCGTAGGGCGAAAAGCTCTCCGGGGCTGCGGGGCCGCGCGCCCCTGCGGCATCGAGGACGCGGCTGGTAGCCGCCTGAAGCGCCGGGGTCGGCTGCCGGTGGGCTTTGCCTAGCCGTCCATCAGGCCGCCGGGGGAACGGGACAACGGGGTGGATGCCACTCGTCTGAGGGGCACTGGGCACACGGGCTTCCGCGCCTGCCGCCCAGGTGGCAAAGGGAACCGGGTGGGCGCGGCTTGCTGCCGCTTTGGTACGCGCCTCCGTCCAGAGCGCCCCGTGACACGCGCGACACCAGCGCGGCTTCTGCTCGAACCAGACCCTTTCGGTCACCGGCTCCAGCGCCTCGTCTTCCGCCTCCGAGGGCCGCGTCTCCTCGTCGACTTCGGCTGCTGGCTCCTCGGCCTCTGTCTTCGCCTCCTCGCGTTTGCCCCAGGGCCGCGCCTGGACGAGCGCGCCGCAGTCGGGACAATGGAAGGAGGACGTAAACACCTGCTTCGTCAGCACCTCCCCGGTGGCGCGCACGCGATAGCCCGCCAACCGCCCCTGGTCAATGATCGGCTCCAGGTCGAGTTTACGTTCCTCCGCTGGGTCCAGATCGGGGACGCTGCGTGGGATGCGCCGCTCGATGACCGCAGGCTGCCACTCGCGGCCAAAGGCGCGGGATTGGGAATGGGGCACAATGGCAATCACCGCCGGGGCACGGCTCTCCACACAGCGCCGCATCCAGGCGTCGATGTCGCGGTAATTGTCGATGCTCCGGACCTCGGCCTCCGGCCAGGCCGCCGTCATCTCCTCGCGCCAGGTGCTGGTGACGCGCTTAGGGGTGGACACCAACACCGGCAGCGCCGGGGGCACCTGACGAGTGGGTCCGAGCAAGGCGCGAGCGCGGGGCGTCGCCTGCCAGGCCAGGCGAAGCTTGCGCACCCAGGCCGGGGTGGGTTCCTCGCTCGCCTCACCGCGCCGCGCCCGCTGCCAGATCGCTGCCTGACGCGCCATAACGGCGGTTGATTGCCTTGTCTTCCCGGTCCCTGGCTCGCCCTGGATAGCCACGCGCCCGCGCGCATCCAGCGCCGTGCCCATCGCGCAGACCCGATGCACCTGCGGGGCCACCAACCCCGGATGGGCCGCGCTGGGCAGGTGCTTATCCAGGCCGATGCGCGCCGCCACCTCCAGTTCCCACTGCGCGGGGTTGAGGCGGTAGAGGGGTTGCCGCTTTGCCAGCACGCGGCTGGCGAGCGTGTGCAGCCAGGGGGTGAGGAAAGTGAATACGTCCTCGCCCTGATGGTAGGCCGCCTCACCCGTCCGCAGGTTGAGGCAGCCCAGCACGGGGTGATCGTCGAGCTGGCTCACCTCGACAGACACCACCCCTTTCTGATACTCGCGCTCCAGGTCTTCGGGGTCGAGCTGGACCTGATGCGACTCCTGGCTGATGCAGGTGACAAAGGCATACAGGTCACCGTCGGGGCCGGTGAGCGCTTCGCCATCCAAGAGTCCGGTGAGGATTTCGGCGGCCAGATGCGCCTCGCCCGTGGGCGGCATGATGGGCCGCTCCGCCTGCTGTTCGGGCTGCCAGGTGGTCGCGCTCACCCAGTCCGCCGAGCGCTGTACCCCGGATTGGGCCAATGCTGCCAGCAATGTGGCCTCATCGGCGCTCTGGGGGATGAGTTCAGGCACAACGGTGCCATCTTCCGGCACCAGATAGGGGTCAGCAATGGGCTGCTCCGGCAGATCGGGCGGGGGCGTGCCCTGCGCCCAGGGAGATTCGGCTTTC
>Ga0209060_10002164_pt1 | contig 18946 bp, 19 predicted proteins | sample Coa_R1_8_FD_187155 | JGI IMG/M metagenome (GOLD analysis project Ga0209060, IMG submission 187155) | Surface soil microbial communities from Centralia Pennsylvania, which are recovering from an underground coalmine fire - Coalmine... | ecosystem: Environmental > Terrestrial > Soil >...
GATTTTTGAAACAACAAAAAAGAAATCAGCTGCATCAGAAAAATCATCCAAACAGTTCCAGAGAAAAAAGTATTTTATCAACTCCGAATCTTCAATTTAAACTGCTTCGGAATATGGGAGGAGGTCATTAGAGCAATTTCTCTAATCTTCGTGGTCTGATTTTGGGGGAGCTTACATTAGATTATGAAAAAAGGATCAGATTTAATTTTTAGCCCAAAAGCTCTTCGTAAAATTTCTCAGGAATCGGAAAGCGCGCTGAGTGATTTTAAGAATAATTTTTGATCATCAGCTATTGCAATAGGGATTTTCATAAACTAAGCGTTCGTTCATTGTTCAAAGGTAAAATAATTGCTATCGATGTACCTCCATCAGGCTTGGAATGAATCTCAAGTTTTGCCCCCACAAGAGCTGCTCTATCCCGCATATTTCTCAATCCCTGACCAATAGTTTCTTTTTCACCAATTATAAAGCCGATACCATCATCCTCTAGATTGAGCGTGAAATACTCCCGTTACTAGGAAACGGGTAATATATGTAACTGTAATGTATTTCCCCTAAATTATTTTTTTGAAATTATGATTTTTATAAGATTTGTAGTAAGATAAATATAGAGCGTCGCTGACGGAAATCATAGTGTTGCTGAATTAAAAACCATCTGTTCTAACCGACTCATATTAGAAATGTATAAAGAACGAATCGGTCTCCTTTCCCTCATCAATCATTTTTACTTCAACAGAACACAATCGATCAATATTTCTTTGAGCTTCATCTTTATCCCATCCTAAATCAAAAAGTCGCATTTGAAGCTTGCTTTCAGTAATTGTGATTCTATCTCCAATTACTAAATCATGGTTCCTCAAGTATTCACAGAGTTGCGTAAGTTTTTTTAGCGCGGATTCTTCAAATTGAATGTTCCAAGAAAAATTTTGTGTTTCATTCTCATCATTCCATCTAATATTACCAAATATTTTTTTATTTTCAATTCTATATTCATTTATAATGGCGCTAAATATTTTAAAAAATGAGGATAGAAAAGTATGTATAATGTTATTGTTCATATTTCATTTTGTATTTCATTTATTGAACTCCTTTTCCTAGCCAAATATGTCTTGCTTCAATACTTGACCCACGTCCTCCTACCTGAACGTGTGGCTTTAAAATCTTCCCTTTTACAGGATTTAAATCGTATCTCAATTTGCCACCAAATTTTTCTGTCAATCTTTCTAATTGTTTGAGTTCCTGCTGTGTTAATTCAGATTCGGGTTTTGAAAGATCTCTAACCAGTTGTTTAAAGCTTTTCAAATCATTTGCAACAATTCTTGTTTTCGAGACAACCGGTAAACTCCTAAACTTTAGCATCATACCTCTTGGTCCTATACCGACTTCAGGAAATAACCCCAGAGATGAAATATATAAAGCACTATTTGCACCCTCTCGAATCACCACGTGCATTAATTTTTCTCCATACTGTATACCTGCCTCAACATTCAAATATAGAAACATCTTTACTTGTAAAAATCATCAGGTTGACACCCTTATTGGTACTTCTTTCCTTCACTCAACTTTCGGTTGGGCAGGTTAATAAAGACAGCTTGGATGTTCTTGTCAATAAACTCGGGCAAAGTTTTATGAAAGAGAAAGGAACAGTTGGGCTTTCAATTGGTATTTATAACAAAGGGAAAACTTTTTTTTATAATTTCGGCAGCACCGAGAAGGATAAAAAAACAATACCGACAGAAAACACGGGTTATCAAATTGGCTCCGTCACAAAAACTTTCATCAGTTTTTTATTGGCAAAAGCAGTTGATGAAAAGAAAGTAAATATAGACGATGACATCAGAAAATATCTTGACGGGGAATATCCAAATTTGGAGTACGCCGGTAATCCTATAAGACTTATAAATTTAGCGAATATTTCATCAGGGCTACCTGATTTACTGCCACCAGTTCCTGACTATATTTTAAAAGCCCCTCCCGATTCGTCATTTTTCCTTACAGACAAATTTTATAGAAATGTGACGAAAAGAGATTTTTTTACAGCATTGCACAATGTAAAATTGGACACAGTACCCGGAACCTATTCCAAACACTCAAACACTGCAGCAATACTTTTAGGGTATATTTTAGAATCAGTTTATCGCAATACAATCGAGGAGTTATTTGAAAAATATATTGTGAAACCTTATTCACTAAATTGCTCCCTATTTTTAAGCTCAAAAACGGACAGGACAAACATAGCCAAGGGATACAGCGACAAAGGAGAGCTAATACTATACGAACCTGCATTTATGAATTCATCTTCCGGAATTATTTCAACAAGCTCGGATTTATTAAAATATGCAAGCGTATTACTTGCTAATAAAAATAACGTTACACAGCTTGTTACGAATCGAAATATAGAAGTAGATGTGCAAACTAACAGAACGAAACAAATAGGTTCTAAAAGTCCTTTTAACCCAAGCGCGTACAGTGTTTCATTAAATTGGCTCAGCTATAAGTTTGACAATGGGACTATTCAATATTGGACTGACGGCACAACAAGGTGCTTCACTTCTTATATAGTTTTTTTCCCACAACTTAATAGTGCAATTGTGCTTTTAGCAAATATGTGCAATGAAAAGGTATATGGTGCGTTGCCTAATATGTCAAATGCAATTTTGAATTTATTGGGAGGAAAATAAAACTGCCTACAACAAAAGGTCTGCCGCAATGCTGGCAGACACAAAAAGCTTCAGCGGCAAATCATTAATGAGCTTCAGTTCCGGCGTACATTATTTTTTTGAACATTTGTATTAACTTCAACATTAAATCATTGATCGGGCTTCAGCAATAGGCTGCTGGATATAATATTCCAGCACTGCGGCAAGCCTCGGTCGTAAGTGGCAAGCTATCAGAAAAATTCACCTCAAAATTTTAAGTTTACAAAGACATGACAAGAAATGTTACAATCGCAAACCGACTTCGCGAAGTATTTCTTGACGGACAATGGATTGCTAATACGAACATTAAAGAACAGATTTTGAGCGTTAATTGGGAACAGGCGACCCGAAAACTCTTTAATTTAAATACTATCGCAGCTCTGACTTTTCATATAAACTATTATTTAGTTGGACTGCTGAACGCTTTTGAAAATGGAAGACTTGCAATCAACGACAAATACAGCTTTGACATGCCCGAAATAAAGTCAGAAGCTGATTGGCAAAAATTGGTTACAGAGTTTCTGGATAATTCTAAAAAGTTTGCGAACAGAGTTGAACAAATGGATGACCGCATTTTTGACCAGCCTTTTGTTGACGAAAAATATGGAAGTTATTTACGAAATATAGAAGGTGTTATTGAACACAGTTATTATCATTTAGGACAAATTTCATTAATCAGGAAAATGATAATGCGAAACCAAACATAAGGAATTACTTCAAAAAACAAGAAGAGGGACATATTGAACAATTACAAACTCTCTGACCTCCAGACAAGCCTGCCGCTTACATCGGTTTGCAGCAAGTGGGGCCTGAAGGAATAACAAAGAACTTTTAATTATAAATTTGGCCACGGCACAGGCAGAAGGAATTCTATTTCCCCACCTGCTGCAAACCGTAAAACGTTAGGCGCAAGCAATGACAAAGGCTCAAATTGAAAGAATGACTGAAACAAAGACCTTAATCTTAACAAGAGGGCAAACCTTTTGGCATTATTCAATTGTACCATTCTTATTAATCGCACCTATTCTTACAACAATTGACGTTTTCAAATTTTACGCGACGCATACGTATAACTCAACAAAACCAATTGACTACATATTTGGATACTTCTGGATTTTACCTGCTTTAGTTTTTTACCTTATTCAAAAGCACAGACTAAAATTCAAGACAATAAATGTAACCATTGCCAATAATGCTTTTCATCAAGCAGTAGAAAAAACGGCTAAAGAACTTGAATGGGACATTAAGCAAATGACGAATGAAGTTGTTGTTGCTAAGAGTGGTTTTAGCTGGAGAAGTTGGGGCGAGCAAATAACTATTTTGCATGACAATGATAAAATTCTTTTCAATAGCATTTGCGACCCAGACAATCGACCATCAGTTGCGTCTTTTGGAATGAATAAAGTAAATAGAGTGACATTTGAAAAGTTTTTAGATTAAATGCGCCTAACATTAGGTTTTCTGCAATGCTGGCAGACTCAATAATAATCAGCGGTCAAATCTTTAACGAGCTTCGGTGCCGGCGGACATTATTCTATTGAGGTTTTGTATTAAGACATTTTAAAATTATTATCCGACAACGGCGATGGTAATGCTCACCTCAACTTCGGTTAAGTATTAACGTTAGCTCTGATTTGAGGTTATAAATTGAGCAATAGGAATAACAATGAACTTTTGTAAATTTAGTTGGGCATTTGAAATCAGCAGACGGGATTCAAATTCCGCCACAAACACAAATGCTTTGACGTTAGCTGTAATTAAAATGCACATGAAATCAGTTACAATTTTATTATTTGTACTGGGTTTAAGTAATGGTTGTAATTCGCAAGTGACAAATACTGAAAAAACAAAATCAGACAGAGAATCCGCTGTTTATGGCAAATTTGTTTCAATAATTCTAGGTATTCATAATGAGCATCGTCTTAAGGACTCATTAAAAATAGAAATTGTAAATAGTTTTGATTCAGTTGCCTTTTTCCATGAAGGACCTTTGGCTGGTTGGGGTATGCAGGATATTGGAAAGAAAATTAGAACAGGAAAATACAACCTAATCCTTTCTTGGTATGAAGACAATAAATGGCATAAGACCATGAGAGAAATTCTAATAAGCCCAGAAACAGATTTTTTTTCTCTAAATATAGAATTAGCTAATGACCCTCAAAGTGGCAGAGTTTATAATGCAATATATTTAGACCAATATAAAAATAGTTTAAATTCTATTGTGTTTAAGAGGATTTGGAATCCACACGAGCAATTTAAAAAGGACACATTTTTGTTGCCGAACTATGATGTGATGAATAAAAATGATAGTACTTTATATGGAGCTTACTTACGATTTTCTTCAATGCTTTCAATAAATTGGGTTCAACCACACTATATAGCTTTCATGATGTTGGAGCAAAAATCTGACTCCAACTGGATTGCACTGAGTTGCAATGCTCCTAGAATAGAAATGAATTTAAAAAAAGGAGCTACAGGAAAAACTCTAATGGACATGGTTTTAGGATGCCCTGTAAGTAATTTCAAACTCGGTGAAACATACAGAGTAAGAATTGACTATATGTTCAACAATAGAATTTATGAAAAGAATTCTCCCAAGGGTAATTTTGAAGACAATGTATATGTGGAGCAGACAATTTATATGTATACTGACGAATTCAAACTAAATTAACTACGGCTAACATTTGTTTAGCCAATAGTAGGCCTTGACATTGGAGCGATCAGCAGCGGTAATTCTGCTGTTCTGTGGTTCGGAGTTTGAGGAACAAAGTCCAGCTTTAGTTCTGAATATTTAACTTTATCAAAAAGCCTGGCGGACGGAATCTATTTCCCGTAATTCACGAACCCTTGAATGTTAGCGGTAACTCTTAAACGCAACTTCATGAATCTTATAAGACTGATATTGATATTTCTTCTTGCTAATGTTGCTTACGGACAAAATAAATCAACACCAACAAAAACACATCTCCCCCATTTTGTTAATCAGACAAATATATATATTGACAGTGTTAAACATTTTAACTTTGACGATACTATTTTTAAAGCTTGTGGCGGAGTTAACCTTGAATATTATTTAATTAATAAAAAAATAATCAAAGTAATTGAAGTCTCAGCGGGTTATAAACGAATATCTTCAACACAGACTTACTATTTTAAAAATGACAGCATTCTATTTATAGATGGCGATATGGAAATAGCTCCAGAGGATACTAAATATAATATACTTGAACTTCAAAAAATTTATTTTAAAAATGAAAAAGTGTCCTATTATTTATTTAGTACTCAAAACTTTTATCCGGAAAAGATATTTAAAAATGATTCTGACATTGAACGGACCTCCAAAGGGTTGCGACTAAAAGCAAAATTCATCAAGTCTAAAATTGCAGATGACGTAGAAAAAAAAATTTATGAAGGCATTCCAATCTACAAAAAAGTTATGAATTTGCCTGACAATGACAAGGCTTTACAGCAAATTTATTCTCCATTTATATAAGAGCTCCCGCTAACATGAACCTGAAGCCTTCTCGATTTTAGGACAGTACTAATTTAGCCTTCTTACTTCTAAAAAATCGCAACGACAAATTTCATAAACCCGAATCTTCAATTAAATTTGTTTTGGCATATGAGAGAAGGTTTTTGCTTCTACTGGCCAGCAAAATTGTGATTCAATTTTTTTAAGATTGAATTTAATAAAAGACAGATTATGAAAGGAACTATATTTATTCCTAGTATAATCTCTTTGCTTGGGGCATATTGAATTGCCCCCCCGGCCCCAAAAAGATCAAAATATTTTCCAGTTTCAGTAGCCCCTTGTATTGTCAATATAATAAGGAATTGAAAGCCCATAACAAAATAATATCTAAAACCCAAAATTATCAAATAGAATACTTGTAATAAATTTATCCAAATATTCATTTTGATAAATTTATTTTTATTTCCCTTCTTAAGTAATAGAAATAAGTTTGAATATAATATATAAATAGTAATTGTCAGTCCAATTAGAGCCATTAGAGTGGATTCTAAAGTTGCTCCTTTTGACGTGGAATCAACAAATGATTTGAAAATAACGAATAAACTTAGAATAGAAACCAACACTTGATATATATTTATAGATGCTAACAACATGCTGGATCAATTTAAAGTCGATCTAATACATCTCGAGCGTTAAGATACTTATTTGGATGCATATTTTGATTAACTAATGAAGTAAAAAAATCAGAAAACCGTTTTTCAGTCTTGGGTAGATTTTGAACTTGGGCTTTAAAGTGAATTCTACGTATATATATGACTGCTTGTGACCTAACCCAAAAAAACTGGGCCAATCAAAAGTAGAAAATCGGGCGATAATTCATAACTAAAAAAATGAAAGATTGCTCATGAAGAAGACAAAATTTATTCGATAAGTAAATTAATTTTCAATGTATAGGTTTATTTTCTATTTCATTTATAGAAGTCAGGTTAATCAAAAAGATGGAGGTCCTTCTGTCGCTAGAATAATTAGTTCGATGATTGTTTTTGTTGCCATTTCTTTTCATATTCTATTTATTTATTCTATAGCAAGATTTCTTTTGTTTAATTTTTTTGCTACTGATATTTCTTTTGCTTCGAGAAAAACCTATAGTGGTAAATTATTTTTTTGGATTCCAATTTTTGTTTTGGCACTATTGCCAATTTTAAAATATTTTAATACCAATAGAATAAACAAAATATTGGCTCATTACAATCAGATAGAAGATTTTTATTCAATTTTTAATATTATTAAGTTTATTACTATTTTTATTTTGCCATTGATTATTGCAATTATACTCGTTAATCATTCAATTAGTTAATCATAATAAAACGGAAATACAAGCAACGTAATAATTAGACTATGCCACTATTCCTTCCCTGATAATGGTAGTTGGATAATAAATTCTGCATATTCACCTTCCTTTGTCCCCACTTTCAATGCACCACCGTGTGCCTTTACAATATCATAACTCAAACTCAATCCTAATCCAGTTCCCTGCCCTGTGGGTTTTGTTGTAAAGAATGGTTGAAAAATTTTATCAATTATTTTTTGCGGAATACCATTGCCGTTATCCATGATCGTCAGTTCAACATTATTATTTATTTTTTTTGTGGTTAATGAAACTGCTGGTTCATATCCTTCAATATTTTGTTTGTATTTTTCATTTACTGCATAAAAAGCATTGTTGAATAAATTAATTAATACACGAACTATATCCTGTTGAATAACAGAAATCTTCTCGATGCTTTCGTCAAAATCTGTTTTCAGGTCAGCCTGGAATGATTTGTCCTTCGCACGAATACTGTGGTAACTTAATTTCAGGCATTCATCAGCTAAAGCGTTAATGTTGAAAGGTTCTTTTTGACCTGCGCTTGACCGTGAGTGTTGCAACATTCCTTTTACTATTGCATCTGCTCTTTTACCGTGATGATTTATTTTCTTCTCATTTTCTTTTATATCATTCAGGATTTCTTTAGCGTCATTAATATTTCCTTTTTCAATTTCTTCTCCCACTTCTTCTATTAATTCAGTATTTACATCGGAAAAATTATTCACAAAGTTCAACGGGTTCTGAATTTCATGCGCAATGCCTGCAGTGAGCTCACCTAATGAAGCCATTTTTTCAGATTGAATAAGTTGAGCCTGGGTTATTTTCAATTCATAATATGCTTTTTCAATCTCTTTAGCCTGTGCTAATTCTCTTTCCCTTGTTTTTGCCCGCTCTCTTTTTACTACAACATTCCGCCGGATGCGATCAGTGCAAAAAATACCCAGAAATAAACAAAGTCCATAAAGTGAATAAGCCCACCAGGTTCTGTACCATGGGGGCAAGATTCTGAAGGTATAATTTATTTCGCTCCAAGCTCCATATGGACTCAGGCACTTTACCCTGAATGTATAACTGCCTTCAGGAATATTACCAAAGGCAGCCGTAGTTCCGTTACTTCGTGGACTCCATTCTTTATTGTAGCCATCAAGTTTATACTGGTATTTTACAAGTTTTGGTAAATCGAGTTCAATAGCTGCAAAATCAATGATTACGTTGTTGTCTTCATATGGTAGGGTCAAGTTGATCGGCACAGGATAAAATTTGTCTACACTGTCAAATTCTATTCCGCTAAATTTGACGCGCATGCTATCAAGTTCAGCTTTTGATAAGTTTTTACCGAGACTTGTAATAATCTCATTAATCATAGCGAGACTATCTTTTGGCCGTCCTTCTTGAAGTTTTGAGTTGAGGTTGTTCCAGCAGATATCTTCATTGTTCACCTTTACCCTTTGTATTACCAACCTCAAAGGAATTGAGCTCTTTTTGATTTTTGCAAAATCAAATCTTATTAATTTACTATCGCCGGCTCCGCACCATAATATTCCTTTTCTATCAACATAAAGAGCATTGGTATTAAGGTCTTTTATCGGGTAACCAGTATTTTTATTGAAAATCTCGAAAACATACTTTTTTGCCAAAGAATCGATCCTTAATCCTGAAATGCCAAGGTTCGTGCCTAACCACAATATATTTCTCATTGAATCTTCAGCGATAGCATAAATTATATTATCTCCCATCCCTTGTGATGTCGAGAGATTTATAAAGCGACCATTATCGAATTTGCTAACACCTTCCCCGTCTGTACCAAACCATATATTTCCAAATTTATCCTGCACAATACTTCGGACAACGTTATTTGCAAGTCCCTGCGCCGTGGTAAAATTACTAAACCTTTTTCCATCATATCTGCTTACACCACCTCCATGAGTGCCGAACCAGATGTAACCAGATTTATCTTCGATAATGTTAACTACGAAATTATCAAGTAACCCTTGGTCGGTTGTATAATTTGTAAATGATTTGCCGTCATATTTACTTGCTCCACCATTAGTGCCTATCCATATATCACCTGATTTGACTTGTTTGATACACCATACACCATTAGCCACAAGACCTTGTGATGTGGTATAGATTGTGAATTTTTTTCCATCGAACATTGTTATGTCATTTCCTCCGAACCATAAGTTGCCAGCCTTATCTTGCATAATACAACTTACTTCATTAGCAGGCAGACCTTGAGTAACAGTATAGTTTGCAAACGACTTGCCATCAAACTTGCTGATTCCCTCATAAGTTCCAATCCATAAATTATCAGATTTATCTTGAATGATGGCACGAACATCACCACCAACCAGTCCTTGAACTGCCGTATAATATGTGATACTATTTCCGATATACCTGCTAATACCCCCTCCGATTCCAAACCAGACATCGCCGGATTTATCTTGCAAAATGCAATATATCCTATCTCCAATAAGACCCTCCTTAGTTGTATAATTTGTAAAGTTTAAGCTATCCAACCTGCTTACTCCATGGGCTGTTCCAAACCATAGCTTTCCGAATTTATCTTGCAGCATACACAAAACATCATCAGATGCCAATCCTTTGGAAGTAGAATAATTAGAAAAATTTTTACCATCATATTTACTTACTCCTCCGTTAGTTGCAAACCAAATATTTCCTGATTTATCCTCAATAATATGGCGAACTTGCATACCCGCCAGTCCCCGAGAAGTATCATAGGTTGTGAAGTCTTTTGAGTCATATTTGACCACGCCCCGGCCTGTTGTGCCAAACCAGATGTTTCCTTTACTATCTTGAAATATACTTCTGACAATATTACCCACCAAATCCTGTGCTTTATTAAAGCTCTTGAAACTCTTTCCATCATATATGCAGATACCTTTATCTGTGCCGAACCAAAGCATGCCAGATTCATCATTCATCATACTCCAAACCTGATTACCGACGAGCCCCTGAGCAACTGTATAATTTGTAAAACGTTTTCCATCATATTTACTAACTCCACCACCATATGCACCAAGCCAAATATCTCCTGATTTATCTTGAATAATGCATTCAATGCGGTTTCCAGCAAGACCCTGGGCCGTGGTAAAATTGATAAAACTTTTTCCATCATACCTGCTGACTCCGCCACCTCTTAGACCGAACCAAAAGTTACCTGATGAATCGATAATGCCGGAGGTAAGTGCACCCATGGAAATCCCTTGTTCTGTGCCATAACTTGTAAAGAAAGAAGCTCCTCCATTGGAAGAGTCAACTCTCACAATAGGTTTTCCGGCCATTACAACCTTAGGTTTATTGGTTTCGGTTATGAATACGACTTTGGGTGCAACAAAACTATCTTGGTTTATATGATTTGTTACCTGAGATTTTTTAGGGGTAGAACTTGTTGACTGTGGATTTGATGGTGACTTACAAGATACAAAATCGAATGAGCAAATAAATAGGATGCAATACGAAAAAAGCCATGGTATTAATATGCACTTTTTTTCTATTGACGACCTCCTCATAGCAAGATTTCTTTATTTAGTTTGGCTTTTATTTATTGGTTTTATAAATAATAGAATAAAACTATATAGTTGGCGCTTCAAAGTAAAATCAGAGTATTTGCATCTTGTATTCACTAATATTTTTTCGCAATGTCATTTTGGGAAGCCATCGCGATTAATAATTCAAATCAATTTATCCCTGATTTAGTTCTTTTGTATAGCAAAAGATAAGAAAAGTATTAAAACCAATAAAATTTGTCCTTCTGATTGATAATTAGGCGGTCTTTCCGAATCTTGATTGGAACAAAGAAATCCAACAATATATATTGCATTAACTATGAATTTTAGTCTTAATTATAAGTGATTTTGTAGTTGCCAAAAATTACCCAATTTATATTGGAATTTTTTGGTCGGAGAAATAAAAACTCTTAATATTTTTTAATAGCTATCAACAAATAACATTGAACTTAATGCTTTATTAGTTATTAGGCGAACGTGGAAGATGAAAACCATATTTTTATCATTTAATGCGACATTAACTGTATCGGAAATAAATGTTTATTATTGACCTTGCAACAGTGATTTTTAAATCAGTAATCAAGACTTTTGTAAGTGTGTATGATCTCCCCCCAAAATCCTGGTAATGACTTAAGTCCCGACGGACTTTTGCCAACTGATTTAAAAATTAAAATATCGATGTAGGCTGCACCTGCAAGGCAAAGCGCTACGCCAATGAAAAACATTCGATTGAATTTCACAATAATATTTTTTTTGTTTAATGCTGATACTTTTAAATCTTAGAATATTACGATAAAACCAAATTAAAAGTTTAGTGCGATTTTTAATTTGTCAAATTCACCAAAAAATTTCTCTGCAAGCAGGTACTCATCTCCCGCGTAGCTAAGAACATAAATGTTGCCTGTATATTTCCGATCGACCCCATATTTGAGATCAGATAATCTTATCTCCAAGAGAGTCGCAGACATTTCCAGGATCAACGGTTCTTTTCTATAAACAAATAACATCGATGAAGAAAAAGTTTGAACCTTTACGGCTCCAGAAACGATTTCAATCTTCTCGATGACCTTATTGACAAGCACCGTCCCACTATAAATGAATCGTAAGAAAAGAATAAGGACAAGTATGCAAAAAACGGTTAATAAAAAACTTGCTGTAGCCGTGTTACGTTCGTGCAATACATAACCTATCTCAAAAGCAGTAAATAGTCCAACAAGAATAGCTGCTAGAAATTCTCTTATTCTGAATTTCTTGAGACAAGGGCCTGATATGTTAGTTTTAGACTGAAAAATCATTGAACTGTTATAATAACTTTTGTAAAATCTGTTTCACTACGCATTAATTACCCATTTTTTTCGCAGCTTCATGGGCACCACGACGTTATCTTGCAAACTTAACGCACATTGGGTTAATGTACTCAGATCATGGGCTTTGATTGCACCATTGATATCTTCAGTATCTCCCTTCCTTGGAAAGAACTTTGACTTGACGATTCTTTTCAATCCTTCCGCAAGCGCATTTTCAATAGGGCTGCCATTTTGAGTCATACTGATGGAGATATTCTTGAACATTAAAATGTCGACATAATTTGCAGAATAGTATTGAACTCCTTTATCAGAATGATGAATTAAGCATCTTTATCTTTTTCGATCAATAAATCCCGATTCGCAGATCTGGCTTTGGGGTCTTTTTGAAGGACTCACTATCTTTATTTGTTGCCCCAGGCTTTTGTTAAACCGATAAAAGTTGATTAGAATCGCCTTTGAATATAAAATGATCCTCTTTCATCCATGTTATCCATTTTCGTCAGACGAAAAAAAGTTAATTGCCACATGAAACTAAAATTCAATAACACCAGTTGCTGGGATATCCTCTTACTGATGATCCGCATATGGCTTGGTTACCGGATGATCGCTGCCAGCTATTCTTCTGTACGGGACATTATTTTTCACCCCAAGGAAAGAGTATTCTTTGAGAAATGGTTTGGAGACGATCTGCATTTTCCCATACCATTAGTGATGGCTTTCATAGCAAAAAGTGCTGAGCTGGCCGGTGGCATTTTTTTAATTCCCGGGCTTTTTACCAGAGTTTCTGCAGCACTCATTGCCTTTACTATGTTTATTGCTACGGTAACTGCCAACCTGGGTGAGGATTTTAATATTGACGGAGGATTCACGATCTCTTATTTCTTATTCGCCCTGATCTTTTTAGTATGGGGAAGCGGAAAGTATGGTCTTGATCATTTGTTATTCAAAAAAAGAATTAAGAACGATAACACACACGATCAAAGCTAAAGCAGGAAACAAAATTTTAATTGCCAAGATGTTTTTGGATCTGGAAGTAACTGATTAAAAAGACAAGCTCCGCAAGCTGTGTTCAAAAAATTTAATCTGATCCCTTTTGAAAATAAAAAACTACTAACTGCCTTTAGAAAACATTCCAGTTTATTAGGGTCCGATACAGCAAAAAGTAGAATATAAGCTCGACATTGGAACATGAGTACAACAAATAAATAATACTGATGTAAGCAAACCTGAAAACATAATCTATAAAATTGAAAATGGTGAAATCAAATAACCATGCAGGCAACATCAGGTTTTGTGAAATTGGGGCAGGACGTTCCAGCAATCATCGGCAGTGCATATCCAAGCATTGGTTTCTGCAGAGGTAATTCTGTTGGACATCAATTCTAAATTTCGGCTTTTAGTTATAATTTTGCTTTAGTTCCGGGCGGACAGTTGGTTACTTCCCCCCACTGCACAAAGCCTCGAACCTCGCCTGCAAGCTTGGGCGACGGTATACTAACAATTTAGAAATGGAAATAGGAAAAAACTTTAATACTCTTGCTTTAGACGAATACTTCTTTTACATTGACAATTATAAGAAGTATAGCGACTTTAACACGCTTGGGCTTTACCGTTCAATTGTAGAAAATGAAAGATTATTACTTGACGATAAAATATCCGTCAGAGAGCATGCACATAAAACTTTGAAAAAGACATTTGAATTTCTTCAACTTAAAGACCCAAAAACATTTGTTGAAGTCGAATACTTAGGACAAGAACTAACAAAAGGTGACGAACAAAAAATTTGGAACGACATAAGAAAAAATCAACAACGAATTTTAGCAGACAAAAAAATCAAGCACAGAAATTTTGGCGAGTACTCCAAACATAATTGCGGTCGTGACAATTGCATTTGGAATGGGATAATGATTAGACAAGGCTCTTGGCTCGCTCAAAGCAGTATGCATTTTGACAGCGATAAATATAAATATCAGCAAAAATTAAAATCAGACAGACGAAAGGCTGACAGAAAAAAAGAGAAACAAATCATTAAAAAAGAAATAGATAACGGTTGACAGAAAAGCCAGCAGACAACATTAGGTTCCTATGTAAAGCGGTTCTTAGGGCCCTGCCCTATCTTCAACATAAAATCATTGACCGGACTTTGTTTCGGCGGACGGAAATAAATTCCAGCACTGCGGCAAGCCTCGGTCGTTAGCAGTAATTTTTGAGCAACCTGAATGACAAAATCGAAACTACAAATTGCAATTTTGACCATTGGACTAATATCAACTGCGCTTGGTATCTGGACAATGTCGCAAACTCCGACGATGATTTTGTCACCTCTTTTCTTAGTTGGGCTTTACTTGACAATTGCATTAATGATTTCGTTAGTCTTTGGCTTTTTTGCAAAAGCATTATTAAACTCAAATTGGTCTACGTTGACATTTGCAGCGCTGAGCATGACCTTTATCTGTCTGACATTTTATGCAAGCCAGTATAATCCGAGTTATAAAATAATTATCCCTGCCAATTACGTTGGAGAAGTAAGACTCTTTGTTAGCAATGAAAAGGAAAACGATTTTAGGGTTAACAGTATTGGAATTGGCTATATAAATCAAAAGACTTATAAAAATGGTTTTCGACCAATAGTAATTAAAGGTGGGCACGACATCTCACATCAAATTTCAAACTACGAATTTTCATCCTACGCCGCGGATTTGTTATCCTTTGACTATTTTTCTTTCAACATACCTGGAAAGACTGATAGTTTTATTAGTTTCGAAAATCTTGTAAGGATCAAAGCTATTGACACGACACGACTCCACAAGAAATAAAACTACTCCCAACTTGGGGCTTGCCGCTGTCTCTGGCTCATCCATCTATGGAATTGGCAATTTATGGCTGCACTTCATCGAATAATATTAATTGGCATCAGTCTGGTAAACTTGTTTGTTTGGGAAATCAATTTTTTTTAAGTAAGCTAAGATCTCCTGTTTTGCCTTTCCCTTTTTTGGATCCCCATGTGAGTCATAATGATTTAGAAAAAAGTATATATCCTGAGGAATTTTTTTTATTGTGCTCACTGCGATGGGATTAGGTATTGGCATTTTTCTATCTATAATCAGGTATTTTGCAACAAATATGTTTTCATATCCGTTTAAAAATATGGAATACCAAACTGAATAATTATTATCGCAACATATGTAAAGATTTGCTTTATTCTCTAACAATATTTTCGTACATTCTAGATTTGATGTCGAAAACGAAAGGGGAACAATATAATCAACGGTATCTTTCCCATTTACCTGAGGCAAACTATCGTTTACACTTGCTCCATATTTAATCAACAATCTGACCATTTCAAGAGAATGATTTCTTAGTTCAGAAAATTGACATGCCGCTAAGATTGGACTGTAACCCCATGAATCTTTAATGTTTGGATTAGCTTTGTTTTCTAATAAAATTTTTGCAGAAGTATACTTGTCATTGCCTACTGCAAGCCACAATAGTGTTGTGTGGTATTTGGGTTCAATGAAGTTAATATCATATTTCCCAGTTTTAATGAGATTCAAAATCTTTGCAGAATCCTCTTGCTCAACTGCATATGCCAGTTCCCTAATTGGAGTACTTTCGAACAAACTGAATTGATAACCAGGTCCAAAATCATTGTGTTGACCACATGATATAATATTGATTAGGAGTAAAATTGAAAATATTACTTTTTTCATTTGTAAGCTCGCCTTATTTTCGGGCCACTTGTAATTAGAGTTTTTGATTTTATAAGATATTAATCTTGACAGCAAGCACCGGAGGATATTGACCCCCCTTTTGCCGATTAACATAATCTTAGTCTTCGGGAAGTGCTTGATAACCATAAATAATTAGCGCCCAATTAATTCAGTGAAATCTCAAAAAAAATTGTACAATCCACTCCGAAATTTGGTGGTCAATGTTAATAACGTCTCATACAAGTTGAGCATTCTGAGTTCCCGTAACTCCGAAATCCCCAAGCCGCGATATTCTTTCTTCTATTTATAAAAAGTGCCTCCTATATTCCCGTGTGCTCAACTTTTTTGCTGATTTTTATTTGCAATTCTAGCGTTACTATCTAATCTATTTATCAATTTTGGCATTGAATCAATAGAATCATAATTTTCAGGATCCATAGAACCATTGCTTAATCCTATCAGCGGCTTCATTATTTTATTTTCAGATAATATCTTCTTGATTGCATTAAGGGTATCCATATTTGCTTTTCTGAAATACATTACCCAAACATGGGATATATTTATTTTGTTTCTATTTTGCTTAATATAATTTTCCAACTGATGGGTATTTGCAATTTTTTCTGAATTTATTAAGTCATTATAGTCACGAACTCTGATGAGGTTTCTGTTCAGCCAGATTAGAAGATCATGTTGGTTAGAACTACTGTCAAGTTTGTTCTTGGAAATTGCTTGTGAAAATAAATTGGAAAAGCACATTAATAAAAATGTCAAAACGCACCAGATTTTCCGATAATTCATAAAATAAGTTCATTTTTATGCTCGAAGGTTCTGTACAAATTTATTAAAATTGTTGAAATACATCATTCGTATAACCGCTAAGGAGTTCTCTTTGGCAATTATATATTAGTTGGATCAAGTGCTAAAGATAATGTCAATTACTACAACAAATTATTACAGGTGTATTCATATCAATAATAGCCGCTTTTAAGTGAACATTCAATTCTTTGGCGGGAATAGAATGTTTGTTTTTAATTTTAATTTCAAGTGGAGCGAACCCAACACTTGCCACTAATATTGAAAAATTTTTATTTGCATACTTAATTGGAAAAAGAAGAATAAAATTTCCATTTTGATCAGTAGTTGTGGAATACCTTTTATTTACCATTACCGATGCAGCCTCCACCGGATATTTACCACTTGAATCAGATACATTCCCCTTTATTACATAGCATACTGGATTTATGCTTTTGTTTATATTGACTTGCCCAAATATTGCATCCGTGATAAGAGATAGAACAAAAATTAAAAATAGTAACCTGTTCATTTTTTTTTTTGCATTTTTTGATGGGTTTTTCCTTGGCTGAAACAAGAGATTAAAGATTCCTTTAGTAGAGCATTGGGGGGTACTCATACCACGTTTAATCATACTAGAATCCTGAATTTACCATATTTTATGAGAAAATAAATACTAGAATAGCAATCGCGGAGACAATTTTGAATAACCCAGCCTGGTAATAAATTTCGATTTTAGTACTTGTCTACCGTGTGATCTGCGAAATTGCCCTTGAATACATTTCCTATGAAAAGGAAAATGCTCCAATCCAAATGGTTGTATATTGACCGGTAGAGCGTTCATTTTCCACCTACAAGCAGTACTTATCCCGATGAAACATTAAATACAGTCGCCCCTGGTTCAACACTGACTATGAATCGGAGTGGTTCAGAAGATCAAATTACTTTTTCTTATACATTCGTAGATCATTTCGGGACTGGGGTTGATAATGCTGATAGTTATACGCCAGGGCTTTCAAATATGTATGACTTACAACACAATTATGGAAACTGAAAGCATATACCCCTTTTAAGTGTAGCGTCAATGTCATTATAGCGGTCCCGATCCAGCATTAACTAATCTAACAATGATAAAGAAAATTATAATATATCTCTTGTTTCTCTTTGTATGTATTAACATTTCATGTAAAAATAAAATGGAAAAAAAGCCAGTCCCACAAATATTAAGATATTACAGAGTAGATATTGGAGTTGGTAGTTATTATACATATTATGATTTACTGCGTGTGATGAACTATGAGAATAATACGATGTTTGCAAAAGATCTCTTAAATGTGGCATTTAAATATCTAGACACAGTAAGATCTGATAAACCAGTAAGTGGTATAAACTTCATAGGTGAGGTACATGGAACAACCCTTCCACCAGCAAATTGGAAATATCTTCAAGTCCAAAAAAAATATTTCATTATAAGATTTGGATTTAGTAATAATTTCATACAAAATAAAAACAAGCCCTTTACACTAAATAGTATAGCGATTTGGAAAAATGGAAGGTCATTAGATTATACTAAAAAAGAAGAAATTGATTCTATTCTAAAATCAAGGATTCCACTTGACAACAAATAACTCGAATTTTGATCACAACTTGATTTTGGGGGAGCTTACAAACCTCCATCAAAGACAGGTTGGTACTCGCTTGTATAAGTCATTCTATTGTCGATGTATCCCTTCAATCTATCAAACAAAGTAAATTTGTTCCAATAAAAATTTATATGAATCATACTATCGCCATTAGATCTAATAAACCCAATATATTGCCACCTGCATATAATCTTATTAACCGTATCGGGGGTTGGTCATGGAAGTCCATATTGGCTAACATTTACCTTTGGTGCAGCTTATGATTTTGGAGTGGATTTGAAATTTGGAGCATGTCGTGGAACATATAATACAACGCCAAAAGGAGCTTTATATCCTTGTAAATAAAACCATTTTATTATGATTAATATTTTAGCGATTTCTTTTTTCATTATTAATGCATCAATTTGCCCAATTAAGAACGATA
>Ga0209060_10002170_pt1 | contig 18873 bp, 19 predicted proteins | sample Coa_R1_8_FD_187155 | JGI IMG/M metagenome (GOLD analysis project Ga0209060, IMG submission 187155) | Surface soil microbial communities from Centralia Pennsylvania, which are recovering from an underground coalmine fire - Coalmine... | ecosystem: Environmental > Terrestrial > Soil >...
AAGCGGCGGTTGGCGCGCGATTAAACGCGCGCCAATCGCCCTTGACCGGCTGCCGCCGCCCGCAAGACTGCATCCAAGCGATCAAGGCCCTCGCCAAGGCCGCGCGCCCTTAGGGCTTCTGCACCCATTCAAGATTCAAAAGTTATTGGTATCTTCGACATCAGTTTTCTCCTGAAAGGTCCTGACGGAGCACCGATGCTCGGTCGGGATGCCTGCGGCATCCGACAGCTTGCTCGCGGAATGGAGCGCAAAAGCCCTGTCACCGCGGTGACAAGGAGGCCCTCAGTCTCTGCGACGCCGCCTCAAAAGGCCCCTGATTTACCCGCGCCGCACGCGTAGCATTCCTGTCACACAGCGGCCCTATTTTGCCGTCGCGGGTCGAGCGGTTGCGGCAGGGGGCGATCGCATTTTTCAACTTCCCAGACAGGAACAGGAATAGAGGAGGCTTGGCTCATGAAATGTCCGATGCTTTTCGGCTGCCTGACGGCGGCCTTTGCGGTGACGGCGGCCGCCGCCGACGATGGCCGCTCAATCAAGACGGTCTTCGTGATCGCCATGGAAAACCACAACTGGACGCAGCCGGCCAACCAGTTTTCCGGTCCCATCCAGCAGATTTTCCAGAACCCCAACGCCCCGTTCATCAACAGCCTGGTTAATGGAACCGCCGTCGCCACGATCAATGGACGCCAAGTCAAGATCAGCCAGCAGGTGGCCTACGCCGCGAACTACCGCAACGTCCTGGCCACGGCCAGCGGGAATAATCCCCATATCCATCCGTCTGAACCCAACTACATCTGGGCGGAAGCGGGCTTCAATTTCAACATATTCAACGACGCCGATCCCTTTGTCCCGCAAGGCGGTCCTACCGTGAATCAAGTCAACAACCTGGACAATCAGCTCCATCTTGTGCGTCTGTTGACCCAGGCGGGAAGGACCTGGCGGTCGTATCAGGAAGACATTGACTTGACGACGGTCGCCGGCCAACTGACCAACGTTGTCCTGCCGAAGAGCCAGTGGACGGTTCCGCTCGCCAGCTTCTCCGGAAGGTTTGCCTCCGGCGTCAATCAGTTCAACGGCTCGACGCAGTTTAACTACGCTGCAAAGCACAATCCCATGGTGTTCTTCACGGACAGCAACGGCGGCGACGATCCGACGCCGGCCAATCCGTTGTCCCGCCACTATGCTCCGTTGCAGCAGTTGTTTGTTGATCTGGCCCGCAATACCGTGGCCGACTACAACTGGATTACGCCCAATCAGTACAACGACATGCACACCGCGCTTACGGGCGGCTTTCTGGGCCTGACCGGAGACGCGGCCAACATCCGCCAGGGCGACAACTTCCTGAGCATCGTCGTTCCCGCGATCATGGCGTCCCGCGCCTATCAGGATCGCGGCGCGATCATCCTCTGGTGGGACGAATCCGAAGAGGATGCGGCGAATGACAACCCCGACGACTTCAGTCACACCATTCCCGAGATCGTGATTTCCCCTCTGGCTCACCCCAACGCGAACGGCGTCCCGTTTGCCAGCCCGGTCCTTCTCACGCATTCGTCTGATCTGCGCACCATGCAGAAGGTCTTCCACGTGACCAGGCCGCTTTTCCTGGGCGACGCCGCACACGCCAACGATCTTTCGAGCCTGTTCGCCGAAGGCGCGATTCCGCGCGATGATGAGGACGATGACGATGACGACAGGCACTGACGCAGGAAACGTGTAGTATCACGGCGGCCGGGCCTGCCCCGGCCGCTTTTGTTTGCGTGGCGCAGCGCCTCGGTGGGGCGCCCACTCCTGGACAAGCTCAGAGCAAAGCGTGGCCACCTGCCCGTCCCTACTAATCCCGGCAAGCGGGCGAGGGCAGAGAGGGGGCAGGGCGCGGCGGCCATCCTTCGACAAGGTCTGGAGCGCGCCCGCCGGGCCCGGCCTTTGGCCGGCCAGGCGGCAAGCCTGGCGCGCCTGCATTCTTCCCCACCGGCGCCGGCTTCAGGCCGGGCCTTCTTCAATTAATCCTGATATTCGCTGCGCGGATCACCGGCCCCCAGCGGGCAAGGTCGGCGTCGATGCGGGCGCGGAACTGTGCGGGCGTCCCGGGGATCGGCTCCATTAATTGCGCGGCGAGCTTGTCGCGAATGTCCGGCGCCGTGATGACCTCGCCGACTTCGCGTGCGATCTTCGCTACGAGTGCGCCGGGCGTTCCGGCCGGCGCGATCAGGCCGTTCCAGGCGTCGGCCTCGACATCGATGCCGCTCTCGCGCAACGTCGGAATGCCGGGCAGCAGCGCCGAACGTGCGGCGGTCGAGACAGCGAGAATCTTCACCGCGCCGGACGCAAGTTGCGGCGTCACGGCGATCGCCGGCAAGCAAACCATATCGACATCGCCGCGCAGCAGCGCCGTCATCGCCTGCGGCGAACTGGCGTAGGGGACGTGCACGATCTGCGTGCCGCTTTTGAGCGCAATCGCCTCCATGGCGAGATGCGATACCGAGCCATTGCCGATCGAACCGAAATTGTATTTGCCGGGATTGCGCCGGAGCAGTTCAACGAGTTCGGACACCGTGCTGACGCCGAGCCGGGCGTTGACGGCAAGCGCGCTCGGCTGCGTCGCCACCAGGGTGACGTAGGCAAAGTCCTTGCGCGGATTATAGGGCAGCTTGGCGAACAGCAGGGCATTGATGGCGAGCGGCCCAGCGATGCTCAGGCCCAGCGTGTAGCCGTCGGGCTCAGCCTTGGCGACCGCATCGGTGCCGAGATTGCCGCTCGCCCCTGGCTTGTCCTCGACCACGAACGGCTGGCCGAACTTCTGCGCCAGCCGGTCTGCGATCATGCGAGCCACGAGGTCGGGAGTCGATCCGGGACCGAACGGAACATAGAGCTTGACGGAGCGGGTGGGCCAGTCCGGGGCAACGGCCTGGGGGCGCGCCGCGACGGCGCAGAAGGCCGCGCAGATGAGGGCGAGGGCGGCGAGCAGATATCGCGGCATGATGTTGTTGAATCTCTACTCCTCCTCCAGCCAGCTCGCCCATTTCGGGCAGCGCTCGCGGATGAAGGCGTCCATCGCGTCGGTGGCGGCTTGCTGCGGGTTGCGCGAGCGCCAATCCTCCAGCAGGTTGTAAGCAAACTCGGCCGGAGCGTCGGCGGCCAGTTGCTTGAATTCCGATTTGGATTCGTGCTCAAACCGGTAGATGCCGAGAATGACCGCCATGCAGTAGGCGGCTTCCTGCTCGGCCATGCCGAGTTCGTGATAGCGTTCGACCTGGTCGAAAAACGGCTGCAGCTCCTCCTCGATGATGTCGACCGCCGCTTCGTCGGGGGACGCCCCGCAGTCGCGCGAGGCGCCCGCCTGGTCGAGACAATCCTGCGCATCGATCAGGTCGAGTGCGTCGAACACCTCCTCGGCCACGTCGTCGAGGCTGAATTCAGTCAACAGACTCATCGCTTCGGCGACGATGGCGTCGCGAATGTCGCCGCCTTTCCGGCATAGTCTCTCGACGATTTCCAATGCCTGCTCGGACGTCAGCTTGCCGATCACGTCGGTCATCATGCGGGATCCCTCTCACTGCCCGGGCCGCCGCATAAAAGCACGGGAACGTGCCGGATACAAAGCGCCCCAGGCGAGCGCATAGCATTGCGATGAGCCCAACGCTATAAGTGCTGCACAATGATGAAAGCCGGGCGGCTTGCGTCTGCGCCGGCCTTCGCCTCTACTGCATGAAAAAAATCAGCCCGACGGAGATTAAGACAATGGGCCTCCTTGTGCTCGTTCTCGGCTTGATCCTGTTTCTTGGCCCCCACGTGTTCGTGACGCTGCGGCCGCAGCGCGCTCTCGCGGTGAAGCAACTCGGCGAATGGCCTTATAAAGCCTTGTTCGCCGTCGTCTCGATCGCCGGCCTCTATGTGACGGGCAAGGGCTTCGGCATGTACCGCGACGCCGGCGAGATCGCGCTGTGGTCCCCGCCCTATGTGATGCGCTACGTCACCCAGCTCCTGATGTGGCCGGCCTGCATCTGTGTGGCCGCAGCCTACCTGCCCGGCGACATCAAGCGCATCCTCAAGCATCCGATGTTGGTCGGCGTGAAGCTGTGGGCGGCGGCGCATCTGCTCGCCAACGGCGACCTCGGCGGCATCATCCTGTTCGGCGCGGTGCTGGCCTGGGCGGTCTACGACCGCATTTCGCTCAAGCGCCGCACCGATCCCGGCGGACCGCCGATTCCGCTGGGCGGGCGCAAGAACGATATCGCCGCCGCCATCGTCGGCACAATTCTCTATCTTGCGCTCGGTCTTGTATTCCATCCGCTGGTGGTCGGCGTGATGGTGTTCGGCACGCCCGCATTTGGAACCTGACATGTCGCTCCATCCCTCGCAAAGCCCCCCCGCGCCGCAGCAGCCGGCGCAGAAGCGCCTCACTGCGCCCGATATCCGCGCCCGCAAGGGCCTGGCCCCGATCGTGATGCTCACGTCCTACCATGCCCATACGGCGCGCATCCTCGATCAGCACTGCGATGTGATCCTGGTCGGAGACTCGCTCGGCATGGTGATGCACGGGCTGGAGACCACCATCCCGGTGACGCTCGACATGATGATCCTCCAGGGTCACGCAGTCATGCGCGGGTCGCGGCGCGCGCTCGTGGTGGTCGACATGCCGTTCGGCTCCTATGAGGTGTCACGCGAACAGGCCTTTACGACGGCGGCGCGCATCCTCAAGGAGACCGGATGCGGCGCGATCAAGCTTGAGGGCGGCCACCGCATGGCAGAGACGATCAGGTTTCTCGTCGAGCGCGGCGTGCCGGTAATGGCGCATGTCGGCCTCACGCCGCAGTCCGTCAATGCGCTCGGCGGCTTCCGCGCGCAAGGCCGCGATCCGGCGGAGTGGGCGCCGATCGCATCCGATGCCCGCGCCGTGGCGGACGCCGGCGCATTTGCGGTCGTCCTGGAGGCGATTGCCGAACCGCTTGCGGCGCAGATCACCCGCGAGATCGCCGTACCCACCATCGGCATCGGCGCAAGCCCCGCCTGCGACGGGCAGGTCCTGGTGCTGGAGGACATGCTCGGCCTGTCGCCGTGGGTGCCCAAATTCGTCAAGCGCTATACGAGCCTCGCCCCGGCTATTGAGACGGCCGTCGCTTCCTACGCGGCCGAGGTGAGGAGCCGCAGGTTCCCGGGGCCAGAGCATGTTTATACGGTGAAGAAAGGGGAGGCGTAGGCTTTCCCAAGACCGATGGTCGCAGCCTCCCGGCGATTGTTTGCCACGCCAGCGCCACATCGCTATCTTAGGGGCCGCTTCAGCAGTGATTCCGGCTTTGCCCGCTTGTGCACTTTAAGCTCTGGCGTCGCCACGTGAATCGGGCCGGCGGCGCGCTTATATGCCGGCGTGACCCAGCCATGCCGGGACGTGATGTAGCGCACTTTCCCTGCCTGCCGATCGCGCGCGCGGCAGGGGAGGCAGGCGGCGGCGCGACGAGAGCATGCGCCGAAACGGCGGAGAGGTTCGTGTCGGATATTTTCACGGAAGTCGATGAGGAAGTACGCCGGGAACAGCTTAAAAAGCTGTGGGAGCGCTACGGCAATTACATCGTGGCCGCGTGCTTCCTGGTCATCGCCGCAGTGGCGGCATGGCGCGGCTATGACTACTGGCAGACCCGCCGCGCGGCCGAGACCGGAGCGGCCTACGATGCCGCGGCCCGCTTGGCCTCCGAGGGTAAGCACTCTGAAGCCGAGGCCGCCTTTGCCAAGATCGCCGCGGACGGGACGCCGGGTTATCAGGTTCTGGCCCGGCTGCGCGAAGCCGCCGAGATTTCCGAGCGCGATCCCAAGGCGGGCGTTGCCGCCTATGACAAGATCGCCGGCGAAACGACCAGGCAGCCGCTGATCAGCGAGCTTGCCGCTATCCGGGCTGGATTCCTGCTGGTCGACACCGCAAAGCTCGACGAGATGACGCAGCGCCTCGAGCCGCTGGCCCAGCCCTCGGGCGCGTTCCGCCACACCGCGCGAGAACTGCTGGCGCTTTCGGCCTGGCGCAACAGGGATACCGCCGCGACGCGACGCTGGACGGACGCGGCCAAGAACGATCCGGAAGCGCCTTCAGGCGTGCGCTCGCGCATGGAGGTGCTCGCTTCTCTGCTCCCCGAAGCCGGCAAGCCTTAAGGAGACGCCGATGCGATGGCCGACGCGACGCCCTGCACGTTTGGTCCTTGCTGCGGTTGTCGCCGCTGCAGGTCCGGTTCTTTCGGCCTGCGACTCGCTCGATGCGCTCGATGTATTTGACACCAAGAAGAAGCTTGCAGGCGAGCGCAAGCCGGTGTTTCCCGATGGCATCCCGGGCGTGACTTCCGGCATACCCCCCGAACTGGTGAAGGGATATCGCGAACCGGAGGGCGGAGGCCCTGACCCAGCCAAGGCCGCCGCCGAGGCTGTCGCGGAACCAGCCGCAAAGCCGAAGAAGGCCAGGCCGGAGCCAAAGCCTGCGGTTCAGCGCACGGCCAGCAAGCCTGCGCGGAAGCCGCCGGCGGAGTCTGATGCTGCAGCGACGCCGACCCGCACGGCGGCCCCGGAGCCCGCCCAGCCGCCGCCGCCCCAGGCCGCCCCTGCGCCGTGGCCAGCCGTACAGCCCCAGGCGGCGTGGCCGGCATCGCAAGGCGCCGTGGCGCGCTGAGGGCGCCTCTGCAGCCCGGATTGAGCGATAGCGAAATCCGGGATCACGCTATCCACACGGCGGCTCTGTTCCCGGGTTTCGTTTGCGCTCAACCCGGGCCTGGGGCGGAGGGATTGGTTTCGCTTTTCGCTCAACCCATCCTACATCGCTCCCATGAGCCTCACTGTTGCGATCGTCGGTCGGCCGAATGTCGGAAAATCGACCTTGTTCAACCGCCTCGCCGGCCGTCGCATCGCGCTGGTGGACGATACGCCCGGCGTCACGCGCGACCGCCGCGAAGGCGCGGCGCGGCTCGGCGATCTGAACTTCACAATCATCGACACGGCGGGCCTGGAGGAATCCCGGCCCGAAAGCCTCGCGGCCCGCATGCGCGCCCAGACCGAGGCCGCAATCGCGGACGCCGATGCCGTGTTCTTCCTCATCGATGCCCGCGCCGGCATCGTGCCGGACGACCGCGTGTTCGCCAACCTGCTGCGCCGCTCCGGCAAGCCGACCATTCTCGTCGCCAACAAGGCGGAGGGCCGCAACGGCGCGGCTGGCGCTTACGAGGGTTTCGCCCTTGGCCTGGGCGAGCCGGTGGCGATTTCGGCCGAGCATGGCGACGGTCTGGCGGACCTCTACGACGCGCTGCGCGCTGCCGTGCCGCCTCCCTACCCTCCCCCGCCCTCCTCCCTGACCCTCGAGCGCAAGCGGGGGAGGGAAGGGTGGGGGCCAGAGGGGGGTGGGGAGGGGGCTGCCTTCCCTGATGACGGCAAAGAGGCGATTGGGCCTGGGACGTCCGCTTCCGCAGCAGAAAAGCCGATCCGCATTGCCGTGGTGGGCCGGCCCAATGCCGGCAAGTCGACGCTGATCAACCGCCTTGTCGGCGAAGAGCGCCTCGTCACCGGCCCCGAGGCCGGGATCACCCGCGACGCCATCGCGGTGCCGCTCGCGTGGCAGGGGCGGCGCTTCCTGGTTTACGACACCGCCGGGCTGCGGCGGCGCTCCCGCATCGAGGAGAAGCTCGAGAAGCTCTCCGTCGCCGACGCGCTGGAGGCGATCCGCTTTGCGGAGGTGGTGATCCTGCTGATCGACGCCACGGCCGCATTCGAGGAGCAGGACTTGCGCATCGCCGACCTCATCGAGCGCGAAGGCCGCGCGCTCGTGCTCGGCATTAACAAATGGGACCTCAAGGATGCCGCGCCGGGCGCGATCGCCAAGCTGCACGAGCGGGCCGACCATCTGCTGCCCCAGGTCAAGGGCGTGCCGGTGGCGGCGGTTTCCGGTCTCACGGGCGTCGGGCTCGACCGCCTGATGAAGGCGGTCATCGAGATCCACGCGCTATGGAACAGGCGTATCCCGACCAGCGCGCTCAACCGATGGCTCGATGAGGCGCTCGCCGCGCACCCGCCGCCCGCCGTATCGGGCCGCCGGCTCAAGCTCAACTACGTCACCCAGCCGAAAACGCGCCCGCCAAGCTTCGTGCTGTTCTGCACCCGCGCCGACGCCGTCCCGGACAGCTACCGGCGCTACCTGGTCAATGCGCTGCGCGAGGCATTTGGGCTGCCCGGGGTGCCGATCCGGCTGACGATGAGGGAGAAGGCGAACCCTTATGTGGGGCGCCGGGTCGGAGCCTCACTCACGAGGCGGTCCAGGGATCGATGAGAGGGAGGCCGAGGCCCTCGAAGCCGCCGACATCGCGCGTGGCGAGATTTGCACCCGCAGCCAATGCAGTGGCGGCGATAAGCGCGTCAAAGGCCTCAATGGGCCTGCCAGCGCGACGGCGTGCGGTTACGATTTCGGCGTAGTGGTCGGCCGCAACGTCATTGAAAGGCAGAACGCGGCCGGCAAGCTCCTCCGCGAACATTGCTTCGGCTGCCGCAATCAGAGCGGCGCGCCGCCGGCCGTCTGGCAGGGCGACGATCCCGTAGAGAATCTCCGCCTTGTTGACGCTTGTGGTATAGAGCTGCGTGTTCGGATGCGCCGCAACCCAGGCGACGACGGCCGGATGCGGATTCGGCCGCATCAGTTCGGAAATGACGTTTGTATCGAGAACGATCACGGATCCAGCACCGGAGGATTTCCGATCGGCACCGGCGGATGGGGCTCAAGGCGATCGACGCCGCCGAACGGGAGGAAGCGACGGCGAATCGCCTCGGCTAAATTCGTCTCGCGCTTCTCTTCCCCTCCCAACGCCGCGCTCAAAATATGGCGGAGCTCAGATTCCATAGAGCGGCCGTTGCGGGCCGCGCGCACTCGCAGCCGCTCCTTGAGCTTTGAATCGACGTTGCGGATGGTGAGTGTGGCCATCGGCGTTATCTCATTGGGTGCATCCATTGTAAGCATTGACTGCAATGTTTGCAAGCCGAGCGGGCGTTTTTCGAAGTGGGCAGGCTTGTAGCCTGGAGTGACCGAAGCGAAATCCGGGAGCAGCTTGGCCAAGATAGCGACGCCGCGGTTTGAGGCACCGGCAGCCCCGGGTTTCGCTGGCGCTCAACCCGGGCCGCAGAGGGCTACAGGAGGCTACAGGCTCCGCCATCACTCCGGCCGGCGGAACGACATCAGCTTGCGGCTCGGGAAATCGTAGAGCCGGCCGGTCTCGGAAAATTCCGGCAAGCACAGCTCGACAATCTTTTCCGCCGCCTCCTCGGGCGGCGGCAGCGTCATCGGGTCTTCGCCGGGCATCACCTGGGCGCGCATGCGGGTGCGGGTCGGGCCCGGATTGAACAGGTTCACCCGCACCGCCGTCCGCTCGGTCTCGGCCGCGTAGGTGCGCGCCACCGCTTCGAGCGCGGCCTTCGAGGTCGAATAGACGCCGCGATAAGGGCGCATATTGTGCGCCGCGCCCGATGTTATGAATACGGCGCGGCCGGCGTCGGAGCGCTTGAGCAGGGCGTCCATGGCGCAGATGAGCTGCCAGTTGGCGGTGACGTTGACCTTCATCGCCTCCTCCCAGTCCTTGAGGGGGATGTGGTCCAGCGGCGAGGAGGGGCCCGCAATCCCGGCGTTGCCGATGAGAATGTCGAGGCGGCCGTAGCGCTCGCCGAGCGCGCCGGCGAGCCGCGCGAGCCCTTCGAAGTCGGTCACATCGAGCGGAACCAGCGTGGCGCTGCCCCCGGCCGCCCGGATGGCGTCGTCGAGTTCCTCAAGCCCGCCGACCGTGCGCGCCAGCGCCACCACATGCGCGCCGGCCTTGCCAAGCGCCAGCGCCGTCGCAGCGCCGATCCCGCGCGACGCGCCGGTGACCAGGGCGATGCGGCTGGCGAGGGGGGAGGGGGGCATTCAGATTCTCGCGGTGCGATTTCCGATGTCGCTCGCAATGAGCATCTTCGCCCATGAGCAAGGAAGCGATTCACGTGGCAAAATATCTGTCGCGTCCTCGCGTGTTATTATTAGCCTTATCAAAGCGTACTCGACCTTCAGCCATCATTTGTCCAAGTATGGTCCAAGTAAGAAAATTCCGATGACCTCCACGGTTCGATTCAAGTCCAAGCATTGTCGCTATTTCAACGTTTGTTAGCCCCTCAGGATGCTGCGCGAGCAGATCGGAAATCGAGTCTTTTATTATGTCTAAGCCCAGGCTAGCGCGCTCCTTCGGAGTGTCCATAACTTTTCATCCTTGCGTGAAATACGTAGATCAATCCACGTATTTCATAACGGCGCCGCTTTTGAATGTTGACTTCGGCCACGTATCAGCGTAAGGAAATGCCGCCGGGTGGTCTCCCAACCAAAGCCCCGGCGGCATCACACAAGCGATTGGAGAACCGCTATGAATGTGAATGTAACCGTCCCGGTTAGCAGCGTCAATTTCGTCGATGTTGAGCAACCTCAGACGCCGTCAATGGCGGCGCAGGAGGAAGCCTCCAACACCGGCGGAATTGCACTTCCGGGCGTTCTCTTCAAACAGGGGTCACGGTACTGCATCAGCACGGCGATTCCATTTCGGCGCGTCCGGACCCGAATCCAAGTCGACTCGGCAAAAGAGAAGGGAAATGTCGCCGACGTTCAAAACGCGACAAACCGGCCGGTAATGCCGGATCACGTCAGCACCATTGCAAATTACATCAAGGACAACGTGGGAGGACGGTACATTCTGCCTCCGATGACGCTTAACGTGCAGCACAGGATTTCCATATATCGTCCTCACTACGTCGGCGCGGGCCATTTCGGCGCGGTGTTTATCGTAATCCCAGAAACCGCCCGACTCTCGGTCACGGACGGTGGCCATCGAACCAATGCGATTATTCGCGCCTACGAAAATATGAGTGAGGATCAGCGCGCCGAATTCGATAGTGACGCGATTGCCGTTATGATAACCCTCGAAGGGCAGCGTAATCAGATCCACCAAGACTTTGCCGATTGCTCCAAAACGAAACCGCTTCCAAAATCGCAATTGGCGGCATACGACCGGCGCAATCCTGCGAACGGTCTGGTGCTTGACATCGTCGAGCGGTGCAAGTTGTTCTACGACAAGATCGACAGCACATCGAAATCGCTGAGTGTGCTTAGCACGAACCTGTTTCTTACAAACCAGGTCCGCCAATTGGTCAAGGAATTGCTTGTCGGCGATTACGCCATGGCCGACAGCCCGTTTGAAGACAAGGCGAAAGAGCTTCTTGGCTCGAATGAAACGGATCGTTACAAGAGCGATCGGGATAAATTTGTCGAGTTCATTGATATTGTCACCGATGCGATAGCGGTCCTCAAAGAAATCGCCTCTTTGCCTCCCGGGATTCCCAGAAACATAATTAAGGATCGGCGGCAGGAAGGCTGGATTTGCCTCACGGCGACCGGAATGGTCATAATAGGCCGTATCGGATATGAGTTGTTCCGAGATTCGCGCTCCGATTGGCGTCAGATTGCAGTTCGGTTGGGGCAGATCGATTGGAGCCGAACCGGCAATCTATGGCAGAATAATATTGTTCGCTCTGGAAAAATGACGACGCAGCGCGCACCCGTTCGCATCGCCGTCGAGAAAGTGCGACGCTCTATGGGCCTTCCTCCCAACCCGAAGCTTGACGCCGAGGTTGGCGAGTAGCGAGGGCTTCACGGCTGCACGCCTCGTGGTCATGCATCGGGGGCGTGCGCTTAATATTCTCGCTCGACTTGGACCATGCGTGCGCCAATCGATCATCCTGGCGGGGAGGAACCCATGCCCGAATATGCTTTCGATGCCACGGTCAGGATCGCCATCCGCGTTTGTGCTCTCACGGAGCAAGATGCGCGCGATCTGCTTGACCGGCATCTGGACTGTGCAGACGCCATTTTCGGCAAATGGCCTGGCGGCAAACCGATTAAGGCAGAGGCCTCGCTGTGGGACCGCCCGCGCGTATTTGAGATTGACGGCGAGGAGTACGTGCCGGCCGACGACAGTGACGAAGATTGCATCCGCCGTGCCGAGGATGACGGTGCAGTGTTCGAGCGCAACCGCGAAACCGGGCACTGGTCCGTGCGAAGCGATGACGAGGAGTGGGTCGTGACAAACGCCACGTCGCAAGCTGACGCGGCACGCCGCTACTGTGAGGAAATGGGGGTCTGAAAAGCCAGCTGTTTTGAAAGGGGGCAGGCCATGCGGAGCGGCCACCCCGCGATCGCCCGCGGCCTTGATCGCTTGGATGCTCTTTGTGGCGGGCGCACACCGGCTGTTGCCGATGTGCGCATCTTAGATTCCCCGATCTCGGCTGAACCCGAGACCGGATGGCGGCCGGTCAAGGGTCCAGACCGCTTAAGCGGCGCTTGGGCAGCGCGAAAAGAACGCGCTGCCCAAGCGCCCTTGACCGGTTGCCGCCGCCCGCAAGAATGCATTCAAGCGATCAAGGCCGTTTCCAAGGCGCGCGCGCCTTACGGCTTCTGCGCCCGCTCAAGGTTAAACAGAGGGTTACTTGCACCTACTTATGATGGCGCTCGACGAAATTACAAATTCAGGTATATTATTAATCTAAGTCTTGCTTCGCCTATCCGATTGGCGCATTTAGGCGTTCATGACTGCTGACGTGTCCATCGCCGCCGCGCTGTTCGCCGGCGTCCTCAGTTTTCTTTCTCCCTGCGTGCTCCCGCTGGTGCCGCCCTACCTTGTCTATCTGGCCGGCGCCTCGCTCGAGCGGCTGGCCGACGCCGAGCCGGAACCGATGGTGCGCGCGGACACGGTGTTTGCGGCGCTCTTGTTCGTCGCCGGCTTCTCAACCGTGTTTATCGCATTCGGGGCGAGTGCAAGCGCCATCGGGGCGCTTGTGCAGGCGTGGTCGGGAGAGCTTGGCATCGTGGCCGGCATCGCCATCATCGTCATGGGCCTGCATTTCCTCGGCTTCACCCGGTTCGCTGTGCTGATGCGGGAAAAGCGCGTGCCGATGTCGCGGCCGGTCGGGCTTTGGGGCGCCTATGCGATGGGGCTCGCCTTTGCCTGCGGCTGGACGCCGTGCATCGGGCCGATCCTTGCCGCCATCCTGGCGGTGGCGGCCTCCAAGGAGACAGTCACCAAGGGCGCCGGGCTGCTCGCCATCTATTCCGCCGGCCTCGGCATTCCCTTCATCTTCGCAGCGCTCGCCGTCGAGCCCTGCGCCGCCTTCATCGCGCGCTTCAAGCGCCATCTGGAAATGGTTGAGAAGGCGATGGGCGGACTCCTCGTGCTCACCGGCATCGCATTCCTCACCGGCTTCGTCAGCGAGGCAAGCTACTACCTGTTGGAGTGGTTCCCGGCGCTGGGACGGATCGGGTAAAGGGCGCTCGCCCTCCCGTGGCTGGCAACCTGGATTGAGCGCAGCGAAATCCGGGCGCGCAGCCTCCTCGCGGCAAGCCCGTCCCCGGGTTTTGCTCGCGCTCAACCCGGGCTACAGGTCGCCAAGCGTGCGTCTCTACTCGTTGTTTTCGAAATAGCTTATCTTGCCGTCCGGCCCCTTCTTCCAGGTGTAGAGCACGTAGCGCTCTTTCTTCTTGCCGGCGATGAGATAGCCGTCGTTGGAAACATCACCCTTCTTGTCGAAGGAGATGCCGCCAGCCACGGTGTCGAACACCTTGCCCGAGTGCATCACGTCGGCAATCTTCCTGGGATCGAGCGACTTCGCCTGCTCAGCCGCCTGCTTGATGATCTGCACGGCAGCGTAGCTGTAGAGCGTATAGGCCTGGGGCTCGAAACCGCGCTTCTTGCGGAACAGCTCAACGATCTCCTTGTTCCTTGGATTGTTGCGCGGGTCGGGTGAGTAGGTCATCAGCGTGCCCTCGGCGCCCGGACCCGCGATGGCGGCGAACTCGTCGTCGGCCATGCCGTCGCCGCCCATCAGCGGCGCCTTGACGCCCTGGTCGCGCATCTGGCGCGTGATCAGGCCGCCGGTGTCGTGCAAGCCGCCCCAATAGACGAGGTCAGGATTTGCCGACTTGATCTTGGAAACGAGGGCGGTGAAGTCCTTGTCGTCTTTGTTGACGCCCTCGAACATCACCTCCTTAAGGCCCTTTGCGTTGATGGCCTTGCGGGTCTCCTCGGCGAGACCTTGGCCGTAGGTGGTCTTGTCGTGGATGATGGCGACGCGCTTGCCTTTGAATTTCGCCGCAATGAGCGCGCCGGCCACGATGCCCTGCTGGTCATCGCGCCCGCAAACCCGAAAGATGTTCCACATGCCAGGGCGGTCGGTGACCTTGGGATTGGTGGCGGCCGGGGTGATCTCCAGGATGCCGTTCTCAAGGTAGACATCGGAAGCCGGAATGGTGACGCCGGAGTTGAAGTGGCCGATGACGAATTTCACGCCGTCGGCCGCGAATTTGTTAGCGACCGACACGCCTTCCTTGGGGTCGGCGCGGTCATCGCCCACGCTCAAGGTGAGCTTCTGGCCCAGGATGCCGCCGGCCGCATTGATGTCCTCGACGGCCTGCTCGACGCCGTTCTTGAGCTGAGCCCCGAACGCGGCGCTGCCGCCGGTGATCGGTCCGCCGACCCCCAATTTGACCTGGGCCTGCGCGCAAGTCGCAACCGCGCTCACCAAGACTGTCGCCAGTCCGAACGTCAGACCGATCGCGGCTCCCACACGTTTGATCCGCATTGTCGCTCTCCCTGTCAGGTTGCCCATTCGACAAGAGTCCTGTGTTGCAAAAGTCGCGCCGTTTGGCCGCCTCGCGACGCTCTGCCGGCCGGGTCTCTGTAGCCTGGCCGGAGCCGCCGGCTCCGGCCTTTGGCCGGCTCGATGATAAACTTAGGCCCCGTCCGCGAATAAGTGAATCGGCAGTGGCGCATTTTTTTGTCGGCAGGGATTCCCTGGGAGTGGCGGCCGGTTACCAGATTTGGGCGATCGATCAATCGGCGACTCGGCTGCGGTATCAAACGCTCGCTCCAGTATTGGACGAACGCGGCCGTCGGCGTTTTGGCGCGGCGGAGGCGATTGCGGCCGGGCGTGAAGCTCGCGAAGAGGCGTCGGGAATGGCCCAGATTCGCTCCGCCGCAGCAGCGAGGAGCGATCACCATTTCCGATGTGCTGGCGGCGCCTGCCGGTGAGCCGCGCGATGATATGATCCGGCAGTGGCGCGCGTCGGTGTGGGTCGCATGGGCCGAAAATCATGCGCATGTGAAGGCATTGTTGCGGGAGGCGCTGTCTTCCTCAACCGGGAGGGCGCAGTAAAGCCCTGCCGGTCCCGGATTACGCTTCGCTTCACCTGCGCTACATTCCAGCCCCTTGCGAGCCGACGAATATCAGCGCTAATGATCCTGCGAAACCGAGAAGCTGTGCGGTCTGCGAACTACCGCACCGGGGAGGCAGCTTTGACCAAGACCATCAGGGGCGTGACATTCGAGGACGACCTCGACAACGCGATGGGGCTCAAGTTTTACAACCTGTCGCACCGGTTCGGCTATCAGTCGCCCAACTGGCCGTATTTCGAGGACGTAAAGATCGAGCGCATCCACTACATGGCGAAATCGGGCGTGCTGTCGCAGCGCATCACCACGTCCATGCACAACACCACTCATATCGATGCGCCGGCCCATGTGGTCCAGGGCACGCCCTTCATCGACGAGGTGCCGCTCCCGCATTTTTTCGGCTCCGGCATCGTGGTGTCGATCCCGAAGAAGAAATGGGAGCCGATCACCTATGACGATCTGGAAAAGGCCGCCGGTCCGCACGTGCGGCCTCGCGATGTCGTCATCGTCAACACCGGGTGGCACAAGTTCTACGACGACAGCGAGGACTATTTCTGCCGCGCGCCGGGCTTTGTGCCGTCGGCCGGCGAATGGTTCGTGGAGAAGAAGGTCAAGGTGGTGGGGCACGACACCCAGGCCAACGATCATCCGCTGGCGACCGCCATTGGGCCGCAGCGCAACGGGCCGCTGCATCCGCATCTCGCCGAGGAGTACAAGCAGTGGTCGGGCGGGCGCGACTGGAAGGAAGACTTCCCCGAGTGGGAGCCGGTTCACCGCATCCTGTTCCGCAACGGCATTCTGGGCATCGAGAATGTGGGCGGCGACATCGACAAGGTGACGGGCCGGCGCTGCACCTTCGCGTTCTTCCCATGGAACTGGGAGCGCGGCGACGGCTGCATCGTCCGGCTGGTCGCGATCGTGGATCCGGCGGGCGCCTATCGCATCGAAAAAGGAGAGGCGTTCTAACGCGCGTCGCTGCCAAGCCCCGCGGGTGACGAGGGGACGGGATCAATGCAGGGGAGACATTCTAAATGGAGGTCAGACGTTTTGCCGAGGCAAAGCGCTACGAGGCGCCCAACCACCGCGATTACGCATCGCTCCGCCTGTTCGGCCTCGACGCCGGCGGGCCGAAGCAGTTCGTGGTCGGCCTTTCGTACTTTTTGCCAGGCGGCGGCGCCGGCCCCGATGCGTCGCCGACCGAAAAGGTCTACGTGGTTCTCTCAGGCGAGCTGACGGTGATCGCGGGCGGCAAGGAGACCGTGCTCAAGGCCAACGACAGTTGCTTCATCGGCCCCAATGAGGAGCGCGAGATCATCAACCGCGGCAACGACGTGGTGACCATGATGGTGGCGATGTCGGCGCCGAAATGAGCGTGGGCTCGTAGCGGCCTTGTAACCCGGGTTGAGCGGCGGCGAAACCGGGAACGGCCTCGCCACCGCGGCGCGCTAGCCCGCATTTCGCTTCGCTCAATGCGGGCTGCATCTCCACGCTTGCGAGGAAACCACATGTCCGACGATTTCCTGAAAAACCCCGCCTCTCTGTTCGACGTCCGGGGCAGGACCGCGATCGTAACCGGCGCGTCGGGCGCATTTGGCTCGCTCGCCGCCAGGGTGCTCGCCGGCGCCGGCGCCAATGTGGTGCTGGCGGCAAGCCGGGAGGATGAACTCAGGAAAGTCGCGGCCGAATGCCAGGCGCTTGGCGGCAAAACCGCGATCGTGGCGAAGCGGCCAAGCTCCGCGGAGAATTGCGACGCGATCGTCGCGGCGGCGGTGACGGCGTTCGGCCGGCTCGATATCCTGGTGGTCGCCTCCGGCCTAAACAAGGTGTCGAAGATCGTCGACCAGAAGCCGGAGGATTTCCTCGACGTCATGGACGCCAACGTGACGCAATCCTGGCTGATGGCGCGCGCCGCCACCCGGCAGATGCTCAAGCAGGGCAAGGACGAAAACGGCTTTGGCGGAAAGATCATCCTGACCTCCTCGGCGCGCGGGCTGCTGGGACATCCAGCCGGCTATACGGCCTATTGCGCCTCGAAATCCGCGGTCGACGGCATCACCAAGGCGCTGGGCTGCGAGCTGGGCGAAACCGGCATCACGGTCAATGCGCTGGGGCCGACCGTCTTCCGCTCGCCCCTGACCGCGTGGATGTACGAGGACACCGAACGCGCGCGCGAGGTGCGCAAGGGCTTTCTCGCCCGCGTGCCGAAGGGCCGGCTCGGGGAGCCTTCCGATCTCGCCGGCCCGCTCCTGTTTCTCGCCTCGCGGGCGTCGGATTTCTACACCGGGCACATCCTTTATGCCGACGGCGGATATACGGCGGGGTGATGACTAAGCCCCGCATTGCCGTGATCGGCGCCGGACTGATGGGCCACGGCATCGCCCAGGTGTTCGCGCTCGCCGGCCATGACGTCGCCATTACCGACAGCCATGCGCCGACGCTGGCGAGCGCCAAGGATCGCATCCTCGCCAACCTCAAGGATCTCGGAGACGATGTCGCAGCGCTTGAATGCATCCGCGTCTGCGCCTCCCTCGCCGAAGCCGTAGCCGAAGCGGATTTCATCGTTGAGGCGGTGCGCGAGGACCTCGGCGTCAAGCAGCAGCTCTTCGCCGACATCGAGCGCGCCGCGCGGAAAGACGCAATCTTCGCCAGCAACACGTCAGTGATCCCGATCACGGCCATCATGGGCGGCCTCGAAAACCGCGGCCGCGCGCTCGGCACCCACTGGTGGAACCCGCCCTATCTGGTGCCGCTGGTCGAGGTGATCGCGACCGAATGGACGACGCCCGCGGCGATCGACTTCACGATGAAGCTCCACGCCGCCGCCGGCAAGACGCCGGTTCACGTGAAGAAGGACGTGCCGGGCTTCGTCGGCAACCGGATGCAGCACGCGCTGTGGCGCGAGGCGATCTCGCTGGTTGAAAATGACATCTGCGACGCCGAGACCGTCGACACTGTGATCAAGGCCGCGTTCGGCCGCCGCCTCGCAGTACTTGGTCCACTGGAGAATGCCGACCTCGTCGGCACGGATCTCACGCTCGCGATCCATCAAACCGTGCTGCCGGCAATCGATTCGCGGCCCGGTCCGTCGCCTTATCTTGAAAAGCTCGTCGCACAAGGCAAGCTTGGCATGAAGACCGGCGAAGGCTTTCGCACCTGGACGCGCGAGCAGCAGGCCGAGCTGCGCGCCCGCGTGCTCCGTCACCTCAAGGCGGCGCGGGAGCGCGGGTGACAGCGACGCACTCCCCGCGCCCTACGATCCCGTGTGGGCAACGCCCCAATCTCCCGCTTGCGGGAGGGGGGAACGTGTTGCGGGAACCAAGGATAGTCACAGCACGCACATAACTGCTTTTACTTCACTAGTGCGCCTTGCGCGCCAGGAACACACCAGGAAGACAACCTATGGTTGACAAATCCTTCGGTGGCTATATAGTGGTTTGGCTATGCTGGCTACCAGGGAGATCACGCAAGGACATCACAACAGCCTCAGATTTTCAAAAATTCGTAACTGCCCAGGTTGTGCCTTTGCCGTCAACTGATCCGCAACGCGCTCATTTGGATTTGCGCGTCCTGCGTGAGGGCCTGGATGACGTTCCAGCCTTGCTTTTTGGCGGTTGAGATGAAGGAACGG
>Ga0209060_10002171_pt1 | contig 18869 bp, 16 predicted proteins | sample Coa_R1_8_FD_187155 | JGI IMG/M metagenome (GOLD analysis project Ga0209060, IMG submission 187155) | Surface soil microbial communities from Centralia Pennsylvania, which are recovering from an underground coalmine fire - Coalmine... | ecosystem: Environmental > Terrestrial > Soil >...
AACTCCGAACGCACCCGCAACAGGATGAACCACCGCCATCTCGGCGAGCACGTAAGACATGATCAAGGCGATGCCGGCTCCCAGCAGATAAGAAAGAATTACGGCAGGTCCGGCGAGGCGGATGGTTACGCTGCTTCCGAGAAAAAGTCCGACTCCAATGGCGCCGCCGATCGCCATCATGGTGAGCTGTCGTTGGTTCAGACGACGATGTAGTCCCTCGATCTGTGGCGTGGAGGTCGTCCTCTCGCCAATCTCGGTGACTTGTTGGTTAGTCATGGCTGGCCACAGCCGGGGCAAGGACCATGAGATGAATATTCTTCTTCAGAATCTCCACCACGGCTTGGACGTCCTCCATTGTGTTGTACACATGGAACGAGATCCGCAGGCCGTCGTAACGATTCGAGGCGATAATGCCGTTTTCAGCCAGCTTCTGCACTAATAAGGTGGAGTCCGTGGATTGCAGTACGACCAGAGGCCCGGTGCTATCGGAAGGCGTTTTGACCTGGATGCCCAACTCTCCCGCAGACCGCAAGAGCACGCGCGTCAGGCTCTGTACATGAGCTGCGACATTATCCATGCCTATTTTCTGTAATAGCTGAAATCCCGGCACGGCTCCGTAGACATTCGGCACGGATGGTGTTCCCGACTCGAATCGGCGCGCCGTTAGGGAAAGCTCGAAGAGTTGCGGATTGTAGGCGAATGGGTTTGCCTGAGCGAACCATCCGGTCACCGAAGGAGTCAACGATGAAATGAGTTCCCTGCGAACGTACAAGAAAGCGAGTCCCGGCGGGCCGAGCAAGTACTTGAGAGTACCGGTGAGATAAAAATCAAGATCCATGGCCTTCACGTTCACCGGGCGGGTTCCGCAGTCCTGGTAGCCGTCGAGCATGACCAGCGCGCCAGACCTATGCGCGATTTCGATAACAGCACTCACGTCAGATCGGAATCCGTTCTTGAAACAGACGTGCGTGAGGGGCACGATCAGTGTCTGGCGATCGATCGCCCTCTCATAATTGGCTATCGGGATGCGGTTGCCGTCAGCACTTACGAACTGCACGTCGGCTCCGCGAGTGCGTTGGCCGAGCCAGACATGACCCATGGTAGGAAATTCGAATTCGCCCATCACGATTTGTCGCCGTTCGCGGAAGTCCAGCGCACTTGCGATGCTGTTGATGCCAGCCGACACGCTGGTCACAAGGGCGATTTCATCCGGGCTTGCATTGATGAAGTTGGCAAAGGCTGTTCGCGCTGCTTCATAGTATTCCACCCAGCGTTCCCAGGGTGAGCCCCGTTCATGCCAGCTTGCGATGAAGTCGTCGAAACCTGCTTCCACGGCGTCTGACAGAGCACCCTGCGAGCAGGTGTTCAGATAGATTTTGCGGTCGAAAATACGGAAGCGCGAGCGGATTTCCTTGATTTGCGCGTCGGTCAACATGATTTGGCGATCTGCGCGAGGGCATCGGCGAACAAATGAACTTCGGCCAGCGCATTGTAGTGCACCAGCGACGCACGGACCGCGCCGGCCTCCTGGGAAATTCCTAGCCGGCGCATGAGGCGTGGCGCATACATGTGGCCGTCGCGCACGCCGATGTTTCGCTTCGCGAGTTCCTCGGTGACCGTGGACGGAGGGATGTTCGGCAAATTGAAGCACAAGGTCGGTACACGCTCCCGGATTTGCAGTTCGCTGTCTATGCCGTAGATTGTTGCGCCGCATCGGGTCAGAACTCGGATCATTTCGGTTGAGAGCAACTCTTCATAAGCCCGGATGGCTGTGAGCGCACGCCCCAAACGGACACGGGTCGGTTCCTCTCGATCCGTTCTGCCCAAGTTCTCCAGATACCGCACTGCCGCATCCATACCAGCTACGTTCTCATAGATGAAGGTGCCTGCTTCGATCTTTCCCGGTGGCTCATCCGGGATGAAGTCTTCTCGGAATGTCGGTAGTCGCTGCAGCAGCTCGCGGCGTCCCCAGAGAAATCCCATGTGGGGAGCGAAAATCTTGTAGCCGGAACATACAAGGTAATCGCAATCGAAGGCCTGCACATCGATCAGCCCGTGAGGACCAAAGTGCACGGAGTCGAGAAAGATTTCTGCTCCGACGGAGTGTGCCACTCGAGCGGCCGTGCTGACATCTACGACGGAGCCGATCGCGTTTGAAGCTAGCGTACAAGCCACCAACCGCGTGGAGGAAGATACAAGAGGAACCAGATCGTCGGCGTGCAGATTGCCATCCTCCCGCATTTTCCACCAGACGATCTTTGCTCCATTACGTTCTAGAGCCATCCAAGTGGCGACATTCGCCTCATGGTCCATGTCGGTGACGACAATCTCATTCCGCGTGCCGAGCGTTTGTCCAATGGCCAAACTTACTAGCCGAATGAACGACGTGGCGTTCATCCCAAATGCGATCTCGTTCGGATCGCGTGCATTCACCAAGTCTGCGACACTCTGCCGAGCGCGGCGGATCGTCTCATCCACCGCACGGCTCTTGCTATAACGTCCGCCTCGTTGCACGTTGCAGTCGAGCAGGTGGTGATTGATGGCGTCGAGCACGACCTGTGGAATCTGCGCGCCAGCGGCATTGTCGAAAAATACAAATTCCGGCTGGCGGTTCAGGGCAGGGAAGAAGGCGCGAACTACTTCTACGGGAAAGTCAGAAACTGATCTGGGTGGTCCCGCGACGTTGAGAACGCTTTGTGATTTGCCCTGCAACTTTGACTCCTGGCTGTTTTCGAGAGGTGGTAAAGAAGTCGGATTTAGACGAACTTCGACAACCTATACTGCAGGGCATTCCTCGTCAAGAGCGCCAATCAGCCTCTCTAGGCTAGAATATATCCTCTTCTTTTTCGAGCAGGATCAAAGCGAAATTCAGCAGATGCCAGTATCTCTCGCCAATTCGAAACTGGTTTACGAAGCGTTGAAGGAATGCGACATTCACCTGGTGTCGGCTTTGCCTGAAACCTGGCTGGTTCACCTGATTCGAATGGCTGAAGAAGATCCGAAGATGACTCTAGTTCGATTGGCAAAGGAGGAAGAAGCAGTTGGCATTGCCGCCGGAGCCCACTTCGCCGGTGTAAAGTCTGCGTTGCTGATGCAGAATCATGGCTTCCTGGCTGCGATCAATGGCATCGTTTCCTTCGCGCATTTATATAAGATTCCACTGCTCATGCTCATCAGTTATCGCGGTTCCTTCGGCGAAAAAGACCCGTGGCAGACACAGGGTGGAAACGTGACTGAGCCACTGTTGCGAGCTTTGCGCATTCCGTACATCTTTCTCGATAACGTGGACACCATCAGGAAACGCATTCGGCAAGCGCAAACACTGGCCGAAAGCAGTCTGCAACCGGTCGCGATTCTTCTGATGCGCGATCTTATGTGGGAGGAGTGATGCTCCGCCTGGAATGTCTTCGGTCGGTGTATTCAGATCTTGAAGACTATCTTGTCGTTACAATCATGGGAGCGGTTGCGGCGGAACTGCAATCTCTCGGACACCGCCCCAACTTTTTCTACCTGCAACATGCAATGGGCCTTGCGTCTTCGACGGGTTTGGGCCTTGCCTTGTGTCTACCAAATCAACGCGTGATTGTGTTCGACGGGGATGGCTCATTGTTGATGAACCTCGGAAGTCTGACTACGATGGCGCGGTATCGCCCGAAGAACCTGACCCACGTCGTTTTCGACAACGAAAGCTTGCTTTCCGTGGGCGGTTTTCCCACGGCTACAAGCACTGGGACTGATCTGGAAGGGATCGCTCGATCGGCAGGAATTCCGCGAGCGGTTACGGTTCGCGATATCGAGAGTTTTGGACCAGCGATTCGTGATGCTGCTCAGAGCTGGGAACTGACAACCATTGTCGCAAAAGTTGAGGCGACCGGTCCGTCTGGGTACGTCACCGATTTGTCCTTGCTTGAGAATCGCTTTCAATTTCGTCGATACATTCAGTCGCTGAAACAGCAGTGACGAAATCGACAACGTGGCTTTACTGAGAGTGCTTGGCGTCCTCTGCAGATCTGCGAGCGCTCAGCGACAAAAGCTTTTACCGCTGAGATCGCCGAGAAAGGCCGGTGAGGTCGCAGAGAAAAGCTGCAGCCGTCGCTGGACAAAAGCCAAGCAGAAAGGCGGAGGAACTCCTGATGTCTACTGTGTTGAGTAAGCTGCTTGAAGACCTCGCCACCGGGAGGCTGCGGATCGTAGATCTGACGCAGCCTCTGAGCCCGCAGACCCCTTTGCTGCCGCTGCCATCACAGTGGAATAACACACCGGCATTCAAGATCTGGGAGCTATCGCGGTACGACGATCGTGGCCCTGCCTGGTACTGGAATGGCTTTGAGACCGGAGAACATACCGGGACGCATTTCGATGCTCCGGTTCATTGGATCTCAGGGAAAGACCTTCCGGACAATACCGTCGATCGTATTCCTACTGGCAAATTTATCGGTCCGGCGTGTGTGATCGACATCAGCGCGGAGGTGATGAAAAACGCAGACTGTTTGCTGACGCCGGAGCATATTCGCCAGTGGGAGCAGCAGCACGGACACATTCCGGCAGGGGCGTGGGTCCTGCTGCGCACAGACTGGTCGAAGAAGACCGATCCGAAAGACTACATCAACGCGAAGGAGAATGGGCCACACACCCCCGGATTCGCAAAGGAAACATCTGCGTTTCTTGCCAAGGAGCGCGACATTCTTGGTGTGGGCGTGGAGACTGTCGGAACCGATGCAGGGCAGGCCGCGACTTTCGATCCGCCATTTCCGAATCACTTCTTGATGCACGGCAGCGGAAAGTTTGGTTTGGCGAGCTTGTGCAATCTCGACCAACTTCCACCGACGGGGGCGATCATCATTGCCGCCCCACTGAAGATCGTCGGCGGGTCCGGTAGTCCTCTGAGAGTGATCGCGATAACACCTTAGTGTTACCGCATATTGAGGTGTCAGCCTGAGGCGGCAGAGATTGCTAAGGGCGTGATCGCAGGCTCGCCGGCTGAACCGCTTGAGCCGGGCCCGGCTCCGGAACGGTGGCGTTCGAAAGAGTCACTGGTAAATGCCCTCGGATCGGAATCTCCCCAAAAAGCGCCTTTGCGGCGCTGATTTCCGAAACCCTCGCATTTGAAAAGGTGCAGACATAGTTCTGGATCGCGGGGAAGTCCTCGGTCAGGTATGGAGTTCCCATCGCAAGGACGACTGTTTTCTCGCTCGCGCGCGAGAGAATGCCATTTAACAAATTCGAGGTCGAGTCTGGCAGCGATGCAGAATGTTTCTGACCACGCGCTACGGTTCGCATTCTTGCGGCAGAGGGAACGACATAAACTGCGACCACAACGTGCTGGGCTCGATCGGTTGCCCTTAATACTCCTTTTGATCTTGCTACCTCTACACGAGGATCGACGTAGATTACGCTGGCGTCCGGCGCACGATCTCGAACCTGACGGGCCAGAACGCGTCCATCTTCCGACCGGACACTGTCGCAGAGAATAACCAGCAGCAGAGAAGAGCTGTGTTTAATCTGTTGATGTGCAACAGGCAAAGCCTTGTCACCGCCTGCCGTTCTCAATGGGAGCAGGTTTCCCTTGTCACGCACCAGGGTAACGGAGGCATCAGAGATGCGTTGCCCGACGATAGCATTTTCTGGATTGCCCACCAACTTCGGGATTGCTGTCACATCGACTACACGGTTCTTGTCGAGACCCAACGACGACTTAGCCTGCAAGATCTTAAGGACGGAAGCATCGAGCCGTTCTTGCGTAATCTCGCCAGTGCGTACCGCCTCGAGCATCGCCCGATAGCATGCATCCAGATTGGCGGGCATCGTGAGAACGTCGTTTCCAGCCTTGAAGGCATCCACGGCGACGCGTCCAGGTTGCTTTGCATAGAGCCGACTGAGTCCGGCCATATCTAAACCGTCGGTTACAACGATGCCCTTGAACCCGAGTTTGTTCTTCAACAGGCCAGTAACGATCGCCGGGGATGTAGTGGCTACGCGTCCGGGATCGGAATCGAGTGCCAGCACGCGCACATGAGCCGTCATAACGGCATCGACTCCTGCTTTGATGGCCTTTTGAAAAGGAGGCAGGTCGATCGCCCGCAAACGCTGTAAATCGTCGTCTACCATTGCAACCGCGAGGTGCGAATCAGTCGCGGTATTTCCGTGACCCGGGAAGTGCTTTGCGGTAGTAAGCATTCCGTTCGCGCGTGCGCCTCGAATATAGGCGGCTACCAGATCGCCGACCTGTTGTGCATCCCCACCGAAAGCCCTAGTCCCGATGATTGGGTTGGCTGGGTTGGAGTTCACATCAGCCACAGGAAATAGGTTCCAATGCACGCCGAGAGCGCGGCTCTCTTGCGCCGTGATGCGGCCGAATTCCTCGGCATACTTGAGATTCCCCGCAGCGCCAAATGCCATCGCATGCGGAAAGATGGTAGTTCCAAAAAGATGAGCGGGGAGGACACCGCGCTCAAAGTCTCCGGCAATCAGCAGTGGGAGCTCCGATTTCTGCTGTAGTTCATTGAGCAGCGTGACCGTTTCGAGCCGACGGTTAATGGCGTTTGACGGCCCTTCCGTCGGCACGGACATGGCCAGAGACCCGATATGGTATTTGCGAATATTGTTGCGGAGTTCCTGGTAGCCGGGACCGCGCGCCTTCAGCCAATCCACGCGCAGTCGGATCATGAACAGCTGTCCTACCTTTTCCTCGACGGAAAGGGTCTTCAGGGTTTGCTCCGCCCAACCATTGTCGTGTTCCGCCCGAGGGACGGGCACACGTTTGTTCTGTTCCCGCGGCAAGGCAGGCGACTGCAAAAACATCAGCAAAACGAGAAGAAGAGCGGAATTGCGAAGCAGACTCAAGACATGAGCATACTGCGGAATCGGGGGGACAAACGATTCGCGATGAAAACTATCTCTAATCAAACGTACATGTACCAGAGGAGTTCTGGGTCCGCGCCATTGCCCGAGCCTGAGACCTGATCTCGTCGCCTGTGCAATTGACGACCTCCGACCGGCACCCAAGCCTATACTCGCCGGACTCTCAATCGACGCCAATTGAGGATAAAAGTCCTCCAAAGAAGAAAAATTTCTGAAAGTCCGAAAAATCGTCCGCCGTTTTCGCCTTCTCCAATGTGGGCATAGATTGCCCCTCAAAGGAGCAAGAAGACAATGAAGTTCGCAACACCTTATCAACGCATGCTGGCTGTGTGGCGCCCGCTTGCCTTGTTCACGATCATGAGCCTCGCACCGGGTCTCGCCACGGCACAGGACCTTGTACAGTTGTTCGGCAATGGCGCAGGAGCAGTTAGCCAAGTAGCCTCCGTCCAGGTGGCGCAAGACCAGTTCGTGACCGCTGTTATCAATAGCACGGGGAATTTAGAGGTCATCGGATGGTATGCCGATTTCAATACCAATCAACTGGTACGCCAGGGAACCGTGTACGCCGGACCGGCCAGCGCCGTCGCAGTCTCGTCTCCGTTCTCCCTGAACGTAGGTATCAGCGGGACGTTTACGACTGCAGCGATCAACTCGAGTGGCAATCTCGACATCAGCTATTGGCAGATGCAACCGAACGGCGCAATTTCCTGGATCGCGGAAACTCAGGGAGACCACACCTTCGATATCACCTCATGGAACGTATCGATTGCCTCGGTCTACTACTCGAACACCGGTAATCCGCAGTTCGTGACCGCCATCCCTAATGCGTCTGGCAACCTGGAAGTGTCGCTCTGGTGTCTCGATACCAACAACCAGATACAGCTCAGTGGCACGGCTTCTGCCGGCAGAGTCTTCCAAGTCGGCATCGCTGCTTTGCACGACTCGCTCTCTGATGTCGTTACCGCAGTTATGAATGGAGCCGGTGACGAGGAATTGATCCAGTGGTACTACGGCCGGTTCGGAAAAGCTGTATCCAGAGGGAAGACCACCTATACGAGCACGCCGACTTATGACTTCGTGGTCACTCCTGGCGTGTTCTACCTCAACAATCCTCCCTATAATGTGAACGCATTCTATACGGCGAGCATAAACAGCTCGACGACTCAAAATACTGTCGCCGCCTGGAACCAGAACCTTGGTTCGCAAAGTCAGGATGCTGTAGGTAACAACGGTCAGGTTGCTCTGGTTGGTTACAACACGGCGGCCATTGAAGCGGCGGCGATCCAGACGAACTCCTACACCGGATCGAACCTGTATGTGTTCGATCAAAACAACTCGAACTCATTCGGCCAGGTAGCGAGCGCCAACGCATACGGAGTGTTTCCGGATAGCATCTCGCTGCTGGATACCAGTTCGCCCAACGTTACTGTGTTCGCCGTGGCCGGTCGAGAAACCGCAGATGTTACCAGCAATCTTCAAATCCAGGTTTGGAGTTATATCCGGGCTTGCTCGCCCTGGTGCCCTGCAGAGAAGCGGAGCGGTGCAGCGCACAAAGGCGCCGACGAGAGAAACAGGTAAACGTCGGCAGAGGCGAAAACCGGCGGATCGGCGCAAATTGAGCGATCGATCCGCCGAGCGCCGCAGCCTTTCTAGAGACCTTCCAACTAGAAACACATCGAATGGGCCCACCATCGTCGGCTGAAAGACCTTCCTCACAAATAGCCCCGCATCATTGGAATAAGCTCCTCACCCGATTAGGTTCACCTTTGTATGTGGCGGCCATCGGTGCCTCCGGATGGCCGCCAGTCGTTGAAAAATAATTTTTGTGTTCGCGCAAAATTCTCCGTCCTTTTTCGCCTACCTAGATAGACAGGATTTCCGGATGTCAGTAGATCCTCAAATCCGCACGATCAGCGGTGCCCACAGGGTTCGGGGGAGCTTTGTGGGCACGCGCTGATCCTTTTTCGGACCGCAATTCGTGGCGAGAGGTGCACAATGGGATATACAGGGACGCTCGTTCGCGATTTACAAAGCCTGGCCGAAGTTTGCTTGCAATGGAATGCCCGCATCTGCGCAAACTGCGGCCAATGCTATGGGGTTCATTCAGTCCCTAACGGACTTTGCCCAGGTGCAGCATCGCCTGAGGGTGATTATCTGCAAACTAGCTTCAGAGAGTTGGATCGTGAGAAGCAGGCGTTAGCTAGCGCTGTGGCAATCGATTCCGCGAGTTTCTGTCACTCAGGTGGCGACAAGAATGAGTGAGCGCGGCATCGCCGGCACTGATCACGGGGGTGATCTGGTGCATACAGTGAAAGAATTCTCCCCTACTGCAGTTTCCCGTATTCCGCCTTGGCTTCTTTCAGGATCGGTATGTCTGGGTCGGCGTCTTTCCAGAGCGTGAGGAATTCTTTGTACGCGGCAAGAGATCTGACACGTGCAGCATCGGCATCCGCGCCATGGGAGTTTCTAGCCTGCAGGGCATTGGCTCGCGCCAATCCGAGACGCGCTAACGCGCCCGTCCAGCAGTTCCATACGATACCGCTGTGGTCAACAATCTTCTGGAATTCGGCTGCGGCCGCGGCACTCTGGCCAGCGGCGAGATATGCCTCCCCGTGAATGTAGGTGGCGTAAAGACAGGAGAGATTATCGACAAAGGCCATCTGGCCAAATTCGATTGAGGGCGCGACTACATGCAGGTCGTCGAGGGCCTGCGTGGGATTTTTCCGATCGAGCGCTCCTTGAGCATGCACGGCTGGGAGCCACAGTACTTGCATTTGGGAGTCGACCGGACTGCGCTTGTTCAAATCTTGCGCCAGTGATTCGGCGCGGGCTGTGTCGCCGGCCATCGCGTACGCCAGTGCAGCCTCCACCTCGACGCCCTGACTGGAGGGAAACAGTTGGTAACCGTCGGCGGCCGACTGTTTCGCTTCTCGAAGATTGCCGAAAGCGGCTTCACGCAGAGCGGCATTCTCCTGCCAGATCGCTCCGGTTTCCTTGCTGTCTGCGCGGATAGAAGAATCGACAGCCCGCCGCGACAGTTCACGGGCGTTGCCCAAATGGCCGGAGTAGGCCTCGGTGTCCGCGGCCAGCGACAGTCCGTCGTTCTCTTCGGGCCTGCCCGCAAACCACTTTTGCTCCTCTGCCATGCCCGCAGAATCGGAAGTTAGAAAAGCCAAGGCGTAGCCTTGCGTGTGCAATATGAAATCATCGAGCTTTCGCAAATGAGCCTCGCGGATCATCTGGCGCGCTTCATCGAAATGCTGCATGGCCATGGCGGCGTTGCCTAGGTTGCCGTACGGGGCGGTACTATTCGGGTCAAGACGAAGACTTTGATGGTAAGCGTCCGCGGCCTTCTCGTACTGTCCTTGCCCGGTGAGCACATTGGCCAATTCGTTGTATGGCCGGCTGTCCCTGGGATAGCGCTCGATGAGTCCTTGATATGCCTGGGCGGCTTTGTCCAGTTCTCCCGTTACACTTGAGTAATAGTTTGCCGTAATGGTGAGCTTTTCCCGCTCGCTGGTGTGATCGCGTAACTCGAAAGCCTTTGTGTAATACTCGCTGGCCCGTCCGACTTCGCCCAAACTGTTGTAGTCGTCACCCAGCGCGGAGTACCCCATCCCAAAAGTTGGATCGAGTTCAATCGCGTGCTGAAAGTAGGGCAAGGCGTCGGCAGCCCCTTTTTCGCCCAGAGCTTTCACGCCAAGGCTGTGCGCTTTCAACGCTTCGAGGGAAAAGGTCGTGGCCTCAGATAGGGGGACGTCGAAGGTCTGCACAGTAGCCAGTGATTCTCCCAATTGCTCACGCAGTTTCGATGCTGCGCCGCCCAACGCATCCAGCACCTTTTCCTTCGAGGCCGCAGTGACCTGCTCTTCGGCCAGCAGATCTCCGCTCTGGCAGTTCACAGCCTGCAATGCCAACACGTACTGGTTGCCTAGCGGAGCAATGGATCCGGCAATATAAGCTTTGCTACCCGCCCGCTGGCAAACCTCGCGTACTACATCGGGCGTGAGAGGAGATGTGGTGGGGCGTGCCATCAGCCGGAGAGTCGCCACTACCTTGTTGTCTGACAACACATTCAAGAAAGGAGACTGCCTCAAGGAAACCGTGAGCGCGGTCTTTAGTGCATCGTCAAAGACGGCATCGCCCGTGGTGTTCACAAAATCGGCGAGCACAGTGGTGTCCCTTTCGGTCAGGTGTTTGTTTTGAGACGAACGACGATACAGCATGCCCCCTAGAAGCAAAGCGATGACGACTGGTGGAATCGCAACTTTCCACAACGCTCCGCGTGTGGTTGGACGAGCTTCTGGCACTGCCGAAGTGCCTGTATCTGAGAGTGCTTCGAGGGCGAATGCCAAATCCGAAGCCGACTGGAAACGTTGCTCGCGGTTCTTTTCGAGACAGCGACGCACTACCCGCTGCAACCCCGGCGGGATCATCGTTATCAGCTGCGAGATGGCGGGTGGATCCTCGTTGAGAATTGCACTCATCGTATCGGCTGCTGTGGCCTTTGTGAATGCTCGCTGACCGCATAACATCTCGTAGAGAATCGTCCCAAATGCAAAAAAGTCGCTGCGGTAGTCCACTATCTGTCCGCGCACTTGCTCGGGCGACATATAGCCGACTGTGCCCATTACGAGGCCCACCTCAGTGACGGGGCCTGGAACGCTCGCTTCGTCAACACTGGTGAGCTTCGCCAAACCGAAATCGAGGATCTTCGCCTGCCCGTTTTTTGCTACGAACAGATTTTCGGGCTTCAGATCGCGATGCACGATACCCTTGGCGTGCGCAGCAGCCAGACCGTGCGCAATCTGTACCGCAAACTCGGTCGCGGTGCGCCACGGCAACGGGCCCGATTTCATCAGTTCGCGAAGATTGTTGCCTTCGAGCAATTCCGAAACCAGATACGTTGTGCCCTGATAAACCCCCATCTGGTACACAGCGAGAATGTTCGGATGATTCAGCGCAGCAGCAGCTCGCGCCTCCTGTTCAAAGCGTCGCAGTCGGTCGGGATCATTCGTTACAAACGGGGACAATACTTTGATGGCCACGTCGCGCGCCAGGCGTACGTCCTCAGCGCGATAAACCTCTCCCATGCCGCCGGAGCCGATAAGGTTGAGGATCTCGTAGTCTCCAATCTTCGTTCCTGGTTCGATGGCGGTCGAATCAAAGAGCGAATGAGTTGCGCCTTCGATCGCCTCAGCGATTTGCTCACCGTCACTGTCGTGGGCAAGCAGCGACTCGACCTCGCGGCGCATTTCCGCGTCACCGGCGCATGCTGTGTCGAGGAAGGACGCTCTTTCATCAGGGCGCAAATCGAGCGCTTCCAGGAAGAGACTCTGAATACGCTCCCAGTTTTCCACCATTGCGTATTGAGTTTACGACGGAACCGATCGGGTTGAGAGTTTTGGCTCGTGCGAATTTTGATTCAATTCGCGTTGGAGCCACGCTTGTGCGACGCGAAGCTCGCGCCGCACTGCGCTAACTGGAATATTGAGCAGCTGTGCTGATTCTTCGGCCGTGAGGCCTCCAAAGAATCTCATCTCAACTAGACGGGCCTTGGGCGGATCCTGGCTCGCCAACTCATTCAGCGCGTCATCGATTCGGATCATGATGGCAGGCTTCTCCAGACAGGCATGCTGAGCTTCATCGAGCGACAATATCTCCTGCCTGCCCCCTCTTTTCTGCGCATACTTGGTGCGAGCGTGGTCAATCAGGATCTGCCGCATCACTCCTGCTGCGATGCTCAAGAAATGGATGCGGTCACGAACGTCGGGAGCAGATTGGCCAGCAAGCTTGGCATACATCTCATGGACCAGAGCAGTCGGCTGCAGTGTGTGGCCCGGCCGCTCACCCCACAAGTGCTTTTGGGCGATCCGGCGCAACTCGCCGTACACCAATGGCAGCAGACGACCCAGGGCATCTTTATCTCCCTCGCCGTACTTATGCACCAGCAGCGTTATTGCGTCCGCAGGAGTCGTCACTGTCATTACTCGAGGTAGTGGTTAACGAACCATCGTCCTGGGCGCCCCTAAGAGTAAGGTGCCCGATGGAGTGGTGAACTCGGAGACCTCCAAAAGCCCCAAGCCAGATGCCAGCAGATACTTTATCGAGGAAAACGAAGGAGTCAAGAAAATTGCGTCTGGGGTTCGGTCGACTTAAAACTCTTTGCTTGGTGCTTGGTGCAGATGGTGAGAAACACCCTGCGAGCCATTGGTTCCTATGGCGACAGAAGACATGGAAGGATTTGCCCGACTGGTCTACTGGAGTGCCTTATTAAGTAATGACTGTGGCAAGCCGAAGGTTTGATCCGCAAGCAAAGGCAACCTTGTTTACCTCGACTGAGTCCTGGCCGCCGTTGGCCTGACTGTTGATGCGTTCGAAACGTTAGACTAGAAGTACTACCATGGGGATAGTAGACTATCAGGAGGGAGTGCCTATGACAGTTGACCGCAAGGACTTTCTTAGGTTCCTGATCAAACCCAGTGGAGAAATTGTTCTTATAATGCCCCACGAAGAAGAATTCTCTGCGGAGCAGATTCGGGATCAGGTCGCCGGATATCCCGAACTTATTTGCGAAACCTGCGATGGTTTTCTGTTGTTTCGGGATCGTGACGCGAGCACCAAAGGACTTCCTCTCAATCCCCTGGCCACCTCCGTCTATATCAAGTATGCTCGGCGGCCTTGCCCCGTGAACGGTCTCGTTTTCCTGGCCCATCCTGACCACGTCGCGCCCTACTGGCGCAGAAAGCTTCACACGGACACAAAGTATTGGGGACGAGTTGCATGACTGCATCGAAGCTCCTATCCATTCAGCCAAGGATGCTCCTCCAACTGGCGACAGCGGGGAAAATCCCCGCATACCCGCTGGCAGACGGTCAACGGAGGGTTTGGTGATTCCGCTTGTCCGACCTCGCGAGGGCGATGGAAGAGCAGATGATTCACCGAAGGGCCACGGGAATTGGTCTGAAGAAACCTCGCTCGATTCGCTCGGGGTCGTCTGTAAAGGGCCTTGTTAGCCCGATAAGCGTGCCCACGACAGCATTTGCGTAAAACTTGGCGCAAACAATTTCGAGAATTTCGGCTGGGAATCAGGGTGTAGAGTTACCGAGCCCATTGTTGGATTTGGCTCAACCCATTGAAACCAAAAGAGGGTTTTGGTTGCGGGGGGTGGATTTGAACCACCGACCTTTGGGTTATGAGCCCAAAACTATTATTAATTTCAACAACTTACAAGACGCGGGTGGCCCTCGAAAAACCTTGCAAGTGGCGCTAAGGAATCGTTATTGGACAGCTAACGGACAGTCGACTTAGAACGAAAATCCTGAGCTGTGCGCCCAAATCTCAAAAATGGGCACCTCCCGCCGTATGGCCTAGGATGTCATTCCCGAGGTGTGGATGATGGATCATGCCGGCCACATGCGTGGTACGGTGAAGAGGGAACAAGTCGGCGAACTGGCTATTCTGACACCAAATCTGCGACCAGTCTCGATCATTGAGTGAAGAAGAAAAACCACCGATATGCGGAACGGCGAGCATTACAACACTGCAGGAGTTTAGATGAGAGGTCTGCGGACTCGTGACCACCAATCCCATCCACTGGTTGGTGATTCGATGTGAGATTCGGATCTTACCATCTACCGGTGGAACGCTGAAACTGCCAACGCGCCGGGAGCCCGGCAATTACTGCGGTGAAGCTCACGGGGAGGTGCAGCCCGGCCTGTCGTATCGTCCTTAGAGTTGGTAATAGACCTACCGATAGCCCAGAAAGGCAACTCGCCGAACACATCGTGTTTCCTGAATTATAGATTGGGGTTCTCTGAGAATGAGCCTGCGGAGAACTGGTTGTTTCGGCACGTGCCCTATATACACACTCAAAGTTTTCGGGGATGGAACTGTGATCTACCCTGGCGATGGAGTTGTCCATTATTGCGGGGATTCTCGTGGAAAGATTTCGCAGGAAGTGGTTCGTCAACTTGTAGATGCGTTCTGGAAGCATTACTTCAGGCTCTTCAACCGACACTCTGACCGGCATCATTTGCTATCGGCATCTATCAGCGTGAGGTCGGTCGCGGGATCGTATTGTTTCTGTAGCGTAACCGGATCGACCGTGACAAACACCTCTAGTGTGGGAGATACGATCGCCTTTAACACGTGTCCGCCGTCCGCTGTTCCGTTGCGATGGCCAACCACGATATGTGTGTGCAGTGCGGGTTTGCCTTCGTATAGGGCGAAGTTGCCTGTCATTGCCGCCACCTCGACCTGCTCGTAGACAGGGTTCTCCCGATACATTTTCTTCTTCGGATCGAACCACCCCAAAACCACGCTGCTGAGGGCGCCGATAGCAGTGAAGTGCCCGCTGGTCACGTGATACCTTTCTGCAAAATCCAAAAGCCCGGAATAGGCTTCATCGCCTGTGCTGAAGATAACAGCGTACTGCTTCGGCCCTTCGCCGTTAGTGATCAACTTCACTCGCATGCCTGGAGCAGTACCCTTCTTTTTCCCGGATTCGGCTGGCGCGATGTATGTAGCCTTCGTCTCTTGTGCCCATGCTGTGGGTGCCATCCAGGCGATGCCTACTACGAAGGTTAGGACTACTCCTGCGAATCGGGTTACGCAATTCATACCAACCACCTTTCCTCATCGATCTCCAACGTCGTCGCAATTGGTCCTCCAGCAGGCACGACCAAAGTGACCCCTGGCACCTCGGGAACCGGAAAAATGCAACCTCTTTTACAGCCCTCGGCGCTTCAGCCAGCGCGGCAGGATGATGCCCATTGCGATAGCCAACCGAAACCAGATTTTGAGAATGACATGCCACATCGTGCTGCCTATCCTCGCGCAGGATAAGAGAGACCCGCCCTCAGGATCTGTGTCGGCCCGATGGCAGGCTGGATGGCGGCAGGGCTTCCGGTGGCCAAAGGAGCCTAAAGCGGTGGTTGACAGGAGCCGGGTTGCCTGGCCGCAAACGACGTCACCAAGCATGCCGAGTGACTGTGGTAGGGAGGCTGCGGAGAACTCCACGCCTTCCCAACAATCCTCATGCCGCCAACCTCCAACTTCGGTGAGGTCCCGGATCGGCGATACTCGATCACTTCTTTCATCGCTCGCTCATAGGCCTCCACGGCGGTTTCAACACCGTTTCCGTTGTGTTTGATCAGGTCACAAATCGCAAGGATCGTCGCAAGGGTTTTATCGTCGGGCATAATAATCCTCCCAAAAAGAGAACTAATATTGAGATGCCGAAACCGCGCGCAGAAGACGGCCACGTTCTACGAAAGTTTCATGTGTGGCCGGGGCCGCAAAACGGCTCAGGCACAGCAGATTGGTGATTGACGTAACTCCCCATAGCACTCACATGTGGTCAACTTGTACTAGTTAATATTTTTCCAGATTAATGCTTGTCCTTCATGCCTTAGCTTCTCCTGACCAGCATCAGGGCAATTACCGTATGTGACGGCCTGCTCAGGCCGGCGCGTTCCTCCGACGGGCTGTTTGCTACTTGCAATCCGGTTACTACTGTCAATTTTGACGGTGGGGTCACGCGGGAGCAGATGACAGAATCCCTCCGATCACGCGAAGAATGATCAGACGTGTCCCCTTAGGTGCGTGCAGTGCCCGAAGGGGACAGTGTTCTCTCCGAGGCCCGCCAAGCCGGACATGAAATGGCGGGCTTTTTGCTTTGGCCCGACCAAACTGGAATTTTACGAGCACCGCGTGACCTGTCCCTACTGCCGCTCGAACGTCAAAGTTGTTTCGCTGATTGAGCGGCTACTGGCGGCACGGTGAACTTTGCCCAGCTTGTAAGCGCAAGTTCTATCGCAAGGTCTAGGGATTCCAGACGGACCGCGAGATTGGAGGAGCGCTCCCGCGCATCACGGCGGCTGTTTCTTTCGGCGGGTGTACTGCCAGTCCGAAATTCAGGACTCTTCCTCTACCAACGCCGCCGGCTTACAAGGGAGTCGGGAACTGGAAAACGGCGCAGCAAAGCGATCAAAATCTACGAGAAGATTGGTAGGATTTCTTCAAGGATCCTCAACTAAATGCGCTGGAGCGCAGATCCAATGTCTCCAACCAGAATCTAAAGGCTTCAGTGGTGGGAGCCGCTCGTGCTCAATGCGAGCATGGCGCGGCGCCGGTAAGCAGGCACCCACCGAATTTCATTTTGCGTCGGCTGCAGGTAAACACTGGGCCACAGGCGATCCCCTTAGATAAGCCGTTGGAGTCAGTTGAAAAAACGCCAGATATTGCCGCCGCCGAACGTCGCTTCGCTTCACTTCATCCAATGCAATGAATGGCAACTATTATTTGGGAGGAATAAATCATGAGTGCGGAACAAATCTCAGCAAGTCAAGCCGGAACCGTTTCACTAGGAAACGAAATCTCCGTGCATCGCCTAGGGTACGGGTCAATGCGTCTCACCGGTGCTGGCATCTGGGGTCCACCGAAAGATCGCAAAGCTGCGCTGACAGTTCTACGGCGTGCGGTGGAACTGGGCGTTAATTTCATCGACACAGCCGATTCCTATGGACCGCATGTCAGTGAGGAGCTAATCGCGGAAGCACTGTTTCCTTATTCCTCTGACCTAGTGATCGCCACCAAGGGCGGATGGGAGCGTCCCGGGCCCAGCCAATGGACACACAATGCGACTCCTGATCATCTTCGCAACGCAGTCGAGGGAGGCCTGAAAAGACTGCGTCTCGATCGTATTGACGTCTATCAGCTCCACATACCCGATCCGCAGGTATCGTTTGATGCCTCCGTGGAAACGTTGGCCGAGCTGAAGCGAGAGGGTAAAATCCGCACGGTTGCGTTATCCAACGTTACCCAGGAACACATCGAGCGCGCTCGCCGAATCGTTCCGATCGTCTCCGTTCAGAACCGCTACAGCTTCGCCGATCGCGAATGGGATTACGTCGTGAACTATTGCGAGCGTAACGGCATTGTGTTCATCCCGTGGTTCCCGCTTGGTGCAGGGAGGTTTGCAGGTGAGGTACTCGATCATGTCGCGAAAGCACATCACGCCGGGCGCACGCAGGTAGCCCTAGCCTGGCTGCTGAAGCGATCTCCGGTGATGCTGCCGATCCCGGGAACATCGTCGTTGGAACATCTTGAGCAAAACGTCGCTGCAGCATCTCTACGCTTGACCGACCAAGAATACGAAGAGCTCGCGGGTGTTTCGGAACTGGTCGCAACGCGTTAACGCGAGCGCGCAAACTTAGGTGTCAAGTATGAAAGTCTTAGCTTTCATCGTGAATGCATTTGTGCTCGTGATGCCAGTCTTGGCGCAACAATCGGTGTTGGGCGACCTTCCGGAAGTACGTGGTCCATTTACCCTCGTGGCTGCTTACGACTCGACCACTGGACATAACGCATTTGCGTACAACGGCGACACTGTCCCTCCGGTGATTCGTGTGCTGCCGGGAAGCTCGATCAAGGTGCACTACATAAACAAGCTTCCGGTCCAGTCCGATGAGATGTGTGCAATTGCGCGCTGTACGAATATGAGCAATCTGCATTTTCACGGTCTGCACGTTTCACCTCGACGTCCTCAGGACGATGTGCTCACGATGATGGCGATGCCCGGTGAGGCATTGGACTACGAGGTCGACGTTCCGCCCAAAGCGGCGCCTGGCATGTATTGGTATCACACGCACCCGCATGGAGAGAGTGCACGCCAGGATCTCGATGGAATGTCCGGAGCAATTATCGTTGAAGGCATCGATCGGTATTATCCGCAGGTGCGAAAGATGCGCGAGCGGGTACTCATCCTTCGAGATCAGGATCTTGAGCACAGCGTCGCCAGTGCTCGCGAGCAGGTCCTCCAAAGAGTTGAAGTAACATCATCTGCATGCGGAACTGCAACTGAGCAGAAGCGGGAGCGAGTCTTCAGCCTAAACGGTAAGATTCGGCCTCGTATCCCAATCGATTCCGGGGAGAGTCAGTTCTGGCGTATTGTCAATGCCTCGCCTGATCTCTATGCAGATCTTCAACTAAGCGGCGGGCAATTC
>Ga0209060_10002173_pt1 | contig 18846 bp, 15 predicted proteins | sample Coa_R1_8_FD_187155 | JGI IMG/M metagenome (GOLD analysis project Ga0209060, IMG submission 187155) | Surface soil microbial communities from Centralia Pennsylvania, which are recovering from an underground coalmine fire - Coalmine... | ecosystem: Environmental > Terrestrial > Soil >...
GAGTGCGAAGGTGATCGAGCAGGACGCCCTCATCGCCCGCAAGCAGCAGGAGCTCCTGGACAGTCAGCGCGCACGCGCCGACCTCGCCAGCCGACATGCGGCGCGCGAGAGCGAATGCGCGCATCTGGTCGATGAGCTGAAAGCCCGCGACGAGGCGCTGAGCGAGGCCCGGGCACAAAACTCGGGCGAGGCGCAGCGCGTGAGCGAGCGCCTGTCGGAGGTCGAAGCGCGCTGCGAGGAGCAGCGCCAGCGTATCGAGCAACTCGAGTCCGACGCCGTGACCCACGAGGAGGAAATGCAGGTCCTGCTCGCGCACCTCAACGAGGCGCGCAAGCCCGTGCAGGGATTTCTCGCCGAGTCGAAGCGCCTCAAGGACGAGCTGGCCGCCAAGAAGGACGAGCTCGCGGTCAAGGGCCTGGGTCTCGAGCAGTTGACCGAGGAGAATCGCGAGCTGCAGGCGACGCTCGAGCGCACCCGCGGGGCGCTCGAGGAGCGCGAGTTCCTCATCCGACGACTCGAGCGCAGTGAGAGCAACAACGCCCACGTGCTCGGTCGTTTGCAGACGAGCATCGAGAAGCTCGGCAACGCGCCCACCCCGCCGGCGCCCGCGGTCGAGGAATGCCGCGGTGAGCTCGTCCGGCTCGAGAGCGATGCCGTCCCCTACCTGCTCACCCGACGCACCCGCATCGGGCGTGCACCGGGGTGTGAGCTGCAGATCGACTCCTCTTCCGTGAGCCGCTACCACGCGCTCATTTTGAAAGGGCCGCGCGATGTGATCGTCGAGGATCTGAACAGCACCAATGGCGTCATCGTCAACGGTCGCAAGATTTCCCGCCAGCTCCTCAACGACGGCGACCTGGTGACCATCGGCGATGTGAAATTTCGCCTCGTGCTGCGCCGGCCGGGTCAGATCGCGCAGGGCAGCAGCACCGCCGCGCCCGCCCCCTCACCGGCGTGAGGGCTCGGGGGCGGCGCCCCCGGGGCAGTTCTGGGGGACTCCTCTTTATCGGAGGAGGGGATTCCGGTATCGTTCGCGCCCTCCGTGCGCGCTTAGCTCAGCGGTAGAGCATCACCTTGACATGGTGGGGGTCAGTGGTTCGATCCCACTAGCGCGCACCATTTCGAGCCCGCACGCGACTACCTGAACGCCTCGGATGACCCTTCGGCCTTTGCTAAGATGAGATGGACCTGCCATGCCCGTAATCACCCTTCCCGACGGTAGCCAGCGGCGCTTCGATGAGCCGCTCACGGTCGAGGAGATTGCGGCGAGCATCGGTCCCGGGCTCGCCAAGGCGGCGCTGGCCGGCCGGGTCGACGGCAAGCTGGTCGACCTCTCGACGCGCGTCGATCGCGACGCAGCCGTGAGCATCGTCACCGACAAGGATCCCGAGGCGCTCGACCTGATCCGCCACTCGACCGCACACCTGCTCGCGAATGCGGTGCAGGAGCTCTTCCCGGACGCCCAGGTGACCATCGGCCCGGTGATCGAGGACGGCTTCTACTACGACTTCGCCTACAAGCGCCCCTTCACGCCGGAGGATCTCGCCGCCATCGAGAAGCGCATGGCCGAGATTGCCGCCCGCGATGAGAGGGTGCACCGGCGGGTGCTGCCCCGGGACGCTGCGGTCGAGCACTTCAAGAGCTTGGGCGAGCACTACAAGGCCGAGATCATCGCCGCCATCCCATCGAATGAGCCCATCAGCTTGTACGGCCAGGGTCAGTGGGAGGACCTGTGCCGCGGTCCGCACGTGCCGCGCACCGGCAAGCTGCGCGCGTTCAAGCTCATGAAAGTCGCGGGCGCCTACTGGCGGGGCGATTCGCGCAACGAGATGCTGCAGCGGATCTACGGCACCGCCTGGTTGACCGAGAAGCAGCTGAAGGACTACCTGCAGCGGCTCGAGGAGGCCGAGAAGCGCGACCATCGGCGCATCGGCCGCGAGCTCGACCTGTTTCATCTGCAGGAGGAAGCGCCCGGTGCGGTGTTCTGGCATCCGAAGGGCTGGACCCTCTTTCAACAGCTCATCAGCTACATGCGCGAGCGCCAGCAGGCGGGCGGCTATCTCGAGGTCAATACGCCGGAGATCATGGACCGCGAGCTCTGGGTGCAGTCGGGTCACGTCGAGAAGTTCGGCGAGAACATGTTCATGACGAAGACGCCCGATGAGCGCACCTTCGCGATCAAGCCCATGAACTGCCCGGGTCACGTGCAGGTATTCAAGCAGGGACTGCGCAGCTACCGCGAGCTGCCCCTGCGGCTGGCGGAATTCGGCAAGGTGCACCGCTACGAGCCCTCGGGTGCGTTGCACGGCCTGATGCGCGTGCGCGCATTCACCCAGGACGATGCTCACATCTTTTGCACGATGGACCAGATCACCGAGGAGTCGGTGAAGGTCACCGAGCTCATCCTCAGCATCTATCGGGACTTCGGCTTCGAGGAGGTGTTCATCAAGTTCTCCGACCGACCCCCGAAGCGGGTGGGCTCGGATGAGGTCTGGGATCGGGCGGAGGCCGCCTTGAAGGAGGCGGCGCGGGTCGCCGGAATCGAAACCAGCTTGAACCCGGGAGAGGGCGCTTTTTACGGCCCAAAGCTCGAATTCGTCCTGCGCGATGCCATCGGGCGGGACTGGCAATGCGGCACGCTGCAGGTCGATCTCAATCTGCCCGTGCGCCTCGGCGCCAGCTTCATCGGCGAGGACAGCCAGCGTCATGTGCCGGTGATGCTGCACCGGGCGATGTTCGGCTCCCTCGAGCGCTTCATCGGCATCCTGCTCGAGCACCATGCCGGGCGGCTTCCGGCGTGGCTTGCGCCCGTGCAGGCGGTCGTCATGGGAATTACCGAGCGGCAGGACAAATACTGCGAGAAAGTCGCAGAAAACCTGAAAAATCAGGGGCTTCGGGTCGAGACGGACTTGAGGTCGGAGAAGGTAGGCTTTAAAATCCGCGAGCACACGCTGAAACGTGTTCCTTACCTCTTGATCGCCGGCGATCGCGAGGTGGAGGGGCACACCCTGGCCGTCCGCACGCGCGCCGGCAAGGACCTCGGCTCAGTCGAGCTCAAGGAGCTCGCTGCGGGTCTTTGCGAGGAAGTCGCGAGCCGCGGCCGTCTTATTTTGGAGGATCGTTTATCGCAACGTCGAAGCGCGTAAGGCGCAATGAGGAGATCTCCGCACCGTCGGTGCGGGTGATCGCAGCGGATGGAAGCCAAGCAGGGGTGATGTCGCGCGCAGAAGCGCTCCAGATGGCCAGCTCGCAATCTCTGGACCTCGTCGAGGTCTCGCCGATGGCGGAGCCCCCTGTCGTTCGAGTCATGGATTTCGGCAAATTCTTGTTCGAGCAGAACAAGAAAGCGCACGCGGCGAAGCGAAAGCAGAAACAGATTCAGGTCAAGGAAGTGAAGTTTCGTCCCGGAACGGAAGAGGCCGATTACCAGGTCAAGCTGCGTAACATCGTGCGCTTTCTCTCCGAGGGTGATAAGGCCAAGGTGACCTTGAGGTACCGAGGCCGCGAGCTCGTCCACCAGGATATCGGCCGGCGGCTCTTGACGCGGATTTCTGAGGATCTCGCCCCCTACTCGGTGGTCGAGCAGAACCCGCTGATGGAGGGCAAGCAGATGGTCATGGTGTTCGGGCCGAAAAAAAAGTGAGCGGCAGTTCGTAAGGACTGTCACCCCGCCGTCGAGCGGCGCACGGGTGATCGATGTTGATCGCCAGGCGCTTGTGATACGGCTACAACGAGGAGTCGATCAATGCCCAAGCTGAAAACCAAGCGGGCTGCGGCGAAGCGTTTTCGCAAGACTGCGAACGGCTTCAAACGCGGCCAATCCCATCGCCGGCACATTCTGACGAAGAAGCCGAGCAAGCGTAAGCGCCAGTTGCGCCGCGAGTCCCAGGTCGACAAGACCGATCAGGGCCGCGTCGTGAAACTGCTGCCGTACGCCTGAGCACGAAGGGAGAACCACCATGGCACGAGTGAAACGCGGTGTCGTCGCCGGACGGCGCCACAAGAAAGTCCTGAAGAAGGCGAAGGGTTACTACAACGCGCGCCGCAAGGTGTTCCGCGCCGCCAAGCAGGCGGTCATCAAGGCGGGACAGTACGCCTACCGCGGACGGCGCGAGAAGAAGCGCGAGTTCCGGGCGCTGTGGATCACGCGCATCAACGCCGCGGCAAGGCTGTGCGGCATGAGCTACTCGACGCTGATCGACGGCTTGAACAAAGCGGGCCTCGCGATCGATCGCAAGGTGCTCGCCGACCTCGCGGTGCATGACATGCCCGCGTTCACGGCGATCGCCGAAAAAGCCAAGTCGAGCCTCGCGGCGTAAGCGCATCGGGGTGTTGCGAAGGCGGCCGCCCGCAGGCCGTCCCGCTCCTCCCCGTCATCGCTCATGGCCACGTCCCTGCGTCTCGAGTCGCTCATCGAGCAGGCGCTCGCCGAGGTGAAAGCCTCGAGCGACCTCGCCGCTCTCGATGAGGTGCGCGTGCGCTATCTCGGCAAGAAGGGGCTGATCACCGAGCAGCTGAAGAGTCTCGGGAGCCTGCCCGCGGCCGAGCGCCCCGCGGCCGGGCAGAAGATCAACGAGTCAAAGGCCCGCGTGCAGGCGGCGCTCGAGGCGCGGCGCGCGCAGCTCGAGGCGGCGCGGCTCGACGCCGAGCTCGCGGCGGGTGCGATCGATGTCACGCTGCCGGGTCGCGGGGGCGGGATGGGGAGCATCCATCCGGTCACACGCACTCGATTGCGCATCGAGCGCATCTTCGGCCAGGCCGGGTTTGAGATTGCCACCGGCCCCGAGGTCGAGGACGACTTTCACAACTTCGAGGCGCTCAACATCCCGCCCAATCACCCTGCGCGGGCGATGCACGACACCTTCTATTTCCCGGATGGGCGCCTGCTGCGTACCCACACCTCGCCCGTGCAGATTCGCGAGATGCGCAGGCGCACCCCGCCGATGTCCCTGATCGCGCCGGGACGCGTCTACCGAAACGATTCGGATATGACGCACACGCCGATGTTTCATCAGGTCGAGGGCATCGTCGTCGGCGAGAACGTGAGCTTCGCGAACCTCAAGGCAATGCTGCACAGCTTCGTCGAGCGCTTCTTCGAGCAGCCGCTTGGCATGCGTCTCAGGCCCTCCTACTTCCCGTTCACCGAGCCCTCCGCCGAGGTCGACATCGAATGCGTGTTCTGTCACGGGGCGGGCTGCCGCGTGTGCAAGCAGAGCGGCTGGCTGGAAATTCTCGGCTGCGGAATGATCCACCCGAGCGTGCTCACCGCCGCCGGCATCGATCCCGAGCGCTGGCAGGGCTATGCCTTCGGCATGGGGATCGAGCGCGTCGCGATGCTGCGCTATGGGGTCGATGACCTGCGTCTGTTCTTCGAGAACGATCTGCAGTTCCTGAAGCAGTTCCCGTGAAAGTCACTTACTACTGGATGCGCGAGTTCGCGCCGCTCGAGGTCGAGCCGGCGAAGGTGGCCGGGCAGCTCACGCTCTCGGGCCTCGAGGTCGAGTCGATCGCGCCGGCGGCGCAGCCCTTCTCCAGCGTCGTCGTCGGTCAGGTGCTCGAGTGCAGGCGCCACCCGGATGCCGAGAAGCTCTCGGTCTGCGAGGTGACGACCGACGGCGCGAATCGGCTCACGATCGTTTGCGGTGCAAGCAACGTGCGCGGCGGACTCAAGGTGGCCGTCGCGCGGGTCGGCGCGCAGCTTCCGGGCGGCATCGCCATCAAGCGCGCGCGGCTGCGGGGCATCGAGTCGAACGGCATGATCTGCTCGGCGCGCGAGCTCGGACTCGGCGATGAGCACGAGGGGATCATGGAGCTGCCCGATTGGCTCCCCGTCGGTCGGGACCTGCGCGAGGCGCTCGATCTCGACGATACGGTGCTCGAGGTCAATGCAACGCCGAATCGAGGCGATTGCATGAGCGTGTTCGGGATCGCGCGTGATTACAGCGCTGCGCAGTGGCGGCGAGCGCTCAAGTACCCGATGCAGCCCGTGCCGGCGCGGCACGAGGCGTGCTTCCCGGTGAGCCTCGAGGCCGGCGCTGCGGTGCCCGTGTTCACCTCGCGCATCATCCGCGGTCTCAAGCCCAACGCCGCGACGCCTGCGTGGATGCGCGAGCGGCTGCGCCGGGTGGGACACAACAGCATCTCGGCGATCGTCGACGTCACGAACTACGTGATGCTCGAGCTCGGCCAGCCGCTGCACGCTTATGACCATGCGCGCCTCAAGTCCCGAATCCGGGTGCGGGCGGCCGAGGAGAACGAGCCGATCACCCTGCTCGACGGCAAGACCTACACCCTCGGCCGCGATGCGTACGTGATCGCCGATGCGAGCGGTGCCATTGGCCTGGCCGGAATCATGGGAGGCGCGAGCACGGCGATTGGGGACGGAACCACGGATGTACTGCTCGAAGCAGCTCACTTCGTACCGGAGGTCGTCGCCGGACGTGCGCGGCGGCTCGGGCTTCTCACGGACGCGGCGCAGCGCTTCGAGCGCGGTGTCGATCCGACGCTCGGGCCGATCGCGATCGAGCGGGCCACCGCCTTGCTGCTGGACATCGCAGGCGGCGAGCCGGGACCGACCCAGGTCACTCGCGCCGCGGGCGTCGAGATCCCGCTCGAGTGGGTGCGATTGCGGCGCGCGCGGCTCGCGCGCTTGCTCGGCGGCCTCGTGCCCGATGAGGAGGTGGAGGCGATCCTGCGCAGCTTGAGCGATGGGGTGGAGAAGGTGGCCGATGGCTGGCGACTCAAGCGCCCGCCGCACCGATTCGATCTGCGCATCGAGGCCGATCTCATCGAGGAGATCGCGCGGCTGCGCGGCTTCGAGCGCATCGAGGAGCATCCCGCTCTCACGCCGCAGGTCGCCGGAATGGCGACCGAGCGGCGCGTCGCACCGGAGCGGCTGCTGACGACGCTCACCGATCATGGCTACCGCGAGGCCATCACCTACAGCTTCGTCGATCCGGCCGTGCAACGGCAGCTCTTTCCCGACACGCCGGCGCTTGCGCTCGCCAACCCGATCTCCACGGACCTGAGCGAGATGCGCATCTCGCTGTGGAGCGGACTGCTCATCGCCTGTCGCGAGAACCTGAGGCGGCAGCATTCGCGAGTGCGCCTGTTCGAGCTCGGGAACAAGTTCGATCTTGCGAGCGGCACGCTGCGTGAGATCGAGACGCTCGCGGGGACGGCGACCGGTGCGCGCTGGCCCGAGCAGTGGGGCAGTGCGCGCGAGATGCTCGACTTCTATGACGTCAAGGCCGACGTCACTGATTTGCTGACGCTCACCGGCGAGATCGAGCGAGTGCGCTTCGAGGCCGCGGAGCTGCACTGTCTGCGCCCGGGCCGCACGGCGCGCATCTTCAAGGGAAATGTTGCGATCGGCTGGTTGGGCGAGCTGCATCCGGCTTTACAGAAGTCCTTTCAGTTCGCGAATCCGGTCGTGCTGTTTGAGCTAGAAACGAATGAAGCTTTCACAGCCAAGTTATTGCAATTCAAGGGAACTTCAAAATTCCCGAGTGTGAGGCGCGATCTCGCGGTGGTGGTCGATGAGGCCGTGCCGCTCGCAGTTATCGAGGAAAATGTTACTGTTAGTGCATCAGGTCTTCTGAGCGAGCTGCGGATCTTCGACGTATATCGAGGACCCGGCATAGATTCTGGACGAAAAAGTATCGCTTTAGGCTTGATTTTGCAGGATTCCTCCCGCACTCTTACCGATGATGACGCTGACGCCGTGGTTGCCTCCGTGGTTGCGCGGCTGGTGGATGTGTTGAGCGCCAAAATAAGAGATCAATAAGCATGGCAGCCCTGACGAAGGCAGAAATGGCGGAGGCCCTGTTTGATCAACTGGGACTTAACAAGCGCGAGGCGCGCGAGCTCGTCGACTTGTTCTTCGAGGAGATTCGGGCGGCCCTGTCGTCGGGCGAGCAAGTGAAGCTTTCGGGCTTCGGCAACTTCGATCTGCGCGACAAGAATCGGCGGCCGGGGCGCAACCCGAAAACCGGAGAGGAAATTCCGATCAGCGCACGGCGCGTCGTCACGTTTCGTCCCGGTCAGAAATTAAAGGCCCGCGTAGAGGCTTATGCTGGAACCAAGCAACAATAGCGAGCTGCCGGCGATTCCCGGCAAACGCTACTTCACCATCGGTGAGGTGAGCGACCTGTGCGGTGTGAAGCCTCACGTGCTGCGCTACTGGGAACAGGAATTCCCGCAGTTGAAGCCGGTGAAGCGGCGCGGCAACCGGCGCTACTACCAGCGACAGGACGTGCTCATCATCCGCCAGATCCGCAGTCTCCTCTATGAGCAAGGGTTCACCATTGGCGGTGCGCGCAATCGGCTCACGGGCGATGACGCGCAGGTGGACCTCAATCAAAGTCAGCAGCTCATCCACCAGATGCGCCTCGAGCTCGAGGAGCTCATCAAGATCCTGAGGCGGTGAGGGCTCGCGAGGGGACTGCTCAAAGGCCGGCCCGTATCCGCTGCGCCTGCTTCCGCAAGGTTCTGCTCGGCTCGGTGGGAAGGGGCTCTTTAGGCTATGATGTGCGTCCGGTCGGGGCGTGGCGCAGCCTGGTAGCGCACTTGCATGGGGTGCAAGGGGTCGGAAGTTCGAATCTTCTCGCCCCGACCAATTAAATCAAATATTTAGGCATGGAAGCCTAACCATCCACCGTCTGATCCCGCCGCCTAATGATTGATCGTGATTGAAGGAACGCTGAATCGCAGCGCTTCCGCAGCTGTCGTAACCCCGTAGCGGCGTACGTCATCGCTTGAAACGGAGAGGCCGATTTCCGAGCATTTCGTGCCGTGAACGGCAATCAGACTCCCGGTTTGAGTCAGGCACGCGCGATTAGGTACAGCCGCTCCGACTCCTGCAGCAGCAGTTGGCTTCGGAGCAGTCGCTGCACACGCAGCGAGCATGAGTATTGAGGCGATCGCACTTATAACGCGTATGTAAGTGGCCATGTAGCACCTCGTGGACGTTTCGATTGTACTCCTTCTTCGACGGCGCAACTCGTCGGCAGCACGTTCACATCGGCGTACGGGTTGCGGCTCGTTTCGTGACGCACCTTGGGGAGCACATTGGCTGGCTCCCTCAAGGTGATACCACCTTCGACACATCCGACGTCAATTGCAGCGGTGACGTGAAGGTACTCATCGGGTAGGCGGCGGTTGGAGCCAGCGCGTTGACGATGCTGAGCACGACGCTCCCCGGCGGGGTTCCACTCGCGGCACCCTGACCAATGATGGCCGCGGCCGTGGCCGGAAACCCAGACACGTCCAGATAATAAGTGACCATCGAGGGCGTGCCGACCTGCTGCGTCGCTCCGAACGATCCGCGCACCGTTGAATACAGCAGTGATCCGGATGCGAGCGGCATCCCTGCGGAGCGAGGTGCTTGCAGCAGGACGATGTTACCCGTGGAGTCGTACCAGCCCGCGATCCCCGGTCCCAACGGCTGGCCGGGATTGGTTGAGCCGATGAGCGCCTCGAATATTTGTGCGCCGTCGGTATACATCACCGCATCGTCGTCAGGCCGGATGCCCGTGGTCTGATCGAGTCGCGCCACGGATGTGGGATCGGGCGTCGCGGAGACATCGGCAACCCAGACGCCCCCCACGTCCGAGGTGGGTGGGTTGGGAGGGTTCTCGACGGTGTAGGCGACTCGCTCGAGGTCGGGGCTTCCGCCGAGCCCGGGTGCCAGTCCCACGGTGCTGCTGGTAATGGACTGCGCGAAAGCCAGCGGTTGGTTGATCGGGATCTCGACCTGCAAGTGCGCGGGGTCGATATAGAACAGCCCGACGCCGCCGTTGCGGTTGGCCTCTTCCGCGATGCGCGACTGATCGGAGGCAACGGAGTAGGCGTAGATGTCATCGCTTTTCGCCGGGTTGCTCGCCGTGGACACGAGGGCGGCGACGCTCGGGTTGCTGAGCGCGGCGACGTAAAGGGATTTGGCCGCGCCGCCCGTGACGCCGGTGGCCAGAAAGTACAGGTTCGCGGAATTCTGAGAGAAGGTGGGCTGGGTGGCATAGACGGTTCCGGCCGGGACGATCGGTGTCACGACGGTCGGGTTCGAGACATTCAGGACATACAAGGAGCTGGTGCTCGACTGACCCGGCGGCCCTGCGATGACCGCGATCCAATTCCCGTCCGGGCTGACGATGAATTGATCCTTGCCGGAAGGGCTCAGCACGGGAACGGCGCCATCGGGCAGCGCGATCGCCGTTTGTGTACCAAGCTTTGCGGTCTGAACGAATGCGAGACTGCTCTGCGCAGCGTTGGTTGTATTCTGAGCTCGGTAGACGAGGGTCGCACCGTTGTCGGAGATGGCAAAAGCCTGCAGGCGTTGATTGCCCTGCGTCGCTGCGGTGACGGCGGTGGGGGCTCCTGCAAAGTCGGTGATGTACACCTCGTAGGAACCGCTCCCCGTGGCATCAGCGACGAAGGCCGCCTTGACCGGATCGGCGCCGACGAATACAGCGGCATGCCCCGTCGCCGTCTTCCCGCTCGGGTCGCTCAGCGTGTAGTCGAAACGAGTGATGCCTTTGAATCCGGTCAAGCCCGCAATGCTCACCTCGCCCGTGCTCGTGACCGTCGCCGTGCCGACGAGCGTGGAATTTGGAGTGACCGTGACCGTGAGTTTGGACGGGTCTGCATAGGTGACATTGGCCAGCACGTTGACCGAGGATACGCCGCTGGAGTTCGGGTCTGCGCGCACGACCGTGTCGGAGGTTGTGGGCGCGACGTCCACCGACACCGTGATCGAGATCATGCCCGTCGTCGCTTGACCCGCAGAGTCGCTCGCCGTGACCGAGAACGAATCACTCCCCGCAAAATTCCGGTTCGGCGTGTAGACGAATTGTCCCGCGGAGGTGAACCCGCTGATCGTGCCCGATTGGGGCTGCGATCCAAGCGCAAAGGTGACGGTACCGCCGCTCGGATCGGATGCGGTCAGGGTGCCGTTCAATGCAATGTTCTCGACCGTCGAATACGCCGTGTGGGTGAGCGCGGGGCCGCCCGGACCCCCCGAGCCACCGCCGCATGATGTGACGCACAATAAAACGGTGGCGCCTATCACGGTGCTCCGGAAACGGCGTACGGCTCTCATTCGCGACATCCCCAGCCATGGACGCTGAGGCCATCGTGCCACAGCGCAAAAGCGGCCTTCCATGTGCGGCGCACGTCGAACGGCTGAGCGGAATTTGAAAGAGCGGCGTCGGTGAAATCCTACGCGCCGCACATCGGTTGCCTGCCAGGCGCATCACGACGTCTCTGCCGCCCGAGTGGACAGAGCCGGCGCCGCCTTGCAATCGACGTCTTTCGCCTTGCCGACATCAATGAGAGAAAACTTTGCGTGCTCGGTATCGATCGAGGCGGAGGGATGGAGCAGGGGTCCCGCGACCTTGATCGCCGAGCGCAACTTGAGAATGCGCACGCCCTTGGGGTAGCCGCGCAGCGTGAGGTCGATCGATTCGTGGCCGAGGTTGATGGTGCCCTCTCCTTCGATCAGGATCTTGTCCGTGTCGAGAAATAGCGAGCGCGCCGTGAGCACCCCGTCCTGGGCAAGCCAGTCGCCCGCCCCGCAGCGAATGGGCGTCTCCTTTTTGCTCTTGGTCAACATGAGGCCGAGCCCGCGCAGGTCGAGACCGATGAGCTCGGCCAGCGAGTCGCGCATGACCCCGGACGAGAGATAGAACTGCGCCGAGCCGGCAGCGCTCGAAGCCATGGCCTGCAGCGAGCGACCCGCACCACGCAGCGCGATGCGCGCATTCAACTGCGCATCGAGCGGCGCCTCCGCGGGGTGGTGCGAGGCGAGGTCCTGCAGGCTCGCATTCTCGGCCCGCGCCTCGAGCTGCAGCGCCGGCTCTGCCCGCATGGAATCGAGCGTCGCATGCGCAATCAGCCGGCCGCCGAAACCGTTTGCGACGAGCTGCTCGAGAGTCGCTATGCCGCGCTCGATGCGCAACCGGCCGAAGAGGCTGGTCAGCGTGTAGCGTCCGACCTCGAGGCGCCGTGCACTGAGGACGTAGAGGGCGTCGCTCCGCCGCATGCCGGAAAGCTGCAGCGGCTGGGAGGGCAGATGGCCACCGCCGCCCGGGCTTGAGGCGGCTCCTTTCTGCGGTGGGTTGCGGGCAGCCTGTGGCCCGAGATCCTTGAGACGCAGCTGCTCCGAGGCGAGGGCGACCACGATTCGCGAGTGCGGGGTCGCACTGTCGATGACAAGGTCGCCTCGCACATCGCTCTCGCCCGAGGTGAAGCGCAGGCGGTGAAATTCGGACGTGGTGCCGACGCGCACGAATTCACCGCCGAATTTATAGGGCCCGGTGCGCAGGAGTTGCACGCCGGCCAGCTGATACAGCGCCTCGAGGTCCTGTCCGGTCGAATCGAACATTCCCTGGGTCCGATCGAGAAAGAAAGGCTCCGGCAAGGTGCCCTGACCCGCAATATCGCCCAGCTCGGAGTGCTCGCGAAAGGCGTAGTGATAGGGATGTCCGGTTTGCGCGGTGGCGAGCGGATCGGACGCGAGGTCGATCGAGGTGGCGCGGCCGTTGAGTGTGCCTTGCGCGTGCAACCGGAAGGGCGGGGCGGTGCGATCGGTGGCACCCGGATTCCCCTCGGTGTCCGGCGCATCCTCGGTGCTCACCTGTCCGTCGAATTTCAGGTGCCGGAACTCATCGTCGAGCACGAGACGGGTGTGCTCGATATGCATTCGTCGCACGAAGCTCAATCCCCGCCGCCCGGGTGTGCGGGGATCGACCCATTGCCAGTTTGCAAGATCCTGCCAGTCGCGCTTGAGAGTCAGCTCGCCTCCCTCGATCTCGAGCGTCTCAATCGTGAAGGGTCGGTGGAACCACGGGATATCGATCGCGATCGTGAGGAGATCGAGATGCCCCAGGCTTCCCGGTGGAGTCCAGGGCGGGTTGTCGATCTGCACGCCCTGCGCGTGCACGCTCGGATGCAGCGTCAACAGCCGCACCCGCATCGGGCCACGGATGTGAATGCGGCGTTGGGCGATCGACTCCATGAGCCTGATCAAGGGGTCGCGAAACATTCCAGCATCGGCGGCGAGCGCGAAGGCAAGCGCAGCGACGGGCACGGCGAGGAGCACGGCAAGCGCGATCAGCCCGAGGCGGCGGGAGAGTCGTGGCATGGGCGCGGATCGGCGGTGACTCGACTACAGGGGAATCTTGCCGCGCAGAATCTCCCACCACAGCCGCCAGTCGCCGCACAAGCTCATCCAGGGGTGCTTGAACGTGGCCGGACGGTTGCGCTCGAAGAAGAAATGGCCCACCCAGGCCAGCGCGTAACCCTGAATGAGGGCGGCGAGGACGAGCCAGCCGTTGCGCATCAGGAGCGCGGCCACGAGCAGGATCACCGCGATCGTGGTGCCCGCGAAATGCAGTCGCCGCGAAGTGCGATGGGTGTGCTCCCGCAAGTAGAACGGATAGAACTCCGCGAAGGAGCGAAATACCGGTGGATGGGTCATTGCTTCTCCAGAGTGCTCAAAACCGCTGCGCAGGGTCGGAACGCGCCGGCGGCCTCAAAGACCCGCGTTCCGGGCGATCGTGCGCCCGATACCCGACCAGTCGATGTCCTCACCCTCGGCGCCGATCGTCTGTAACAAGTGATCCCGCAGCACGTTGAGGAGGGGCATGGGCACCCGCAGCGCCTCGGCGGCCTGGCCCACCTGACGCATGTCCTTGAGCCCCAGCGGTGCCGCAAAGCCCGCCGGCCGAAAGCGCTTCTCGGCGAGAGCGGCGCCGTACCCGCGGTAGACGATGGAGTCGAACAGGCTGCCGGTGAGCACTTCCACGAGCTGCCGGGGGTCGACACCGCCTTTTTGGGCGAGCGCCATCGCCTCGGCCAGGGCTTCGATCGCCGAGAGGATCATGAAGTTGCCGCACAGCTTGACGAGATTGGCGGCCGAGGGGGTCTCGCCGACATGAAACACTCGCTGCCCGATGGCTTCGAGGAGAGTTCGCGCTCGCTCCACATCGCGATGCTCGCCGCCCGCGACGACGAACAACTTGGCCGCCTCGGCCGCTTCGGGGCGCCCGAAGACCGGAGCGCTCAGGTAGCGCTGCTCGCGCTCGGTATGCCGCCGGGCGACCCGCTCGGCCGCGGCCACGGAGATCGTGCTGAAGCCGATGTGCAGCGCCCCCGCGGCCAGACCCGCCAGCAGCCCTTCCGGGCCCTCGAGGATCTCCTCGAGCGCCGTATCGTCCGCGAGCATGGTGCAGACGATGTCGCATCGCGCCGCCGCCGCGCGCGGGCTCGGTGCGCCTTGCGCGCCGGCCTCGATGAGCGGACGCGCCTTCTGTGGGGAGCGATTCCATACCGTGAGGGCATGGTGCGCACGCAGGAGGTTGCGCGCAATGGGCGCACCCATGTTGCCGAGGCCGAGGAATGCGATGTTCATCAGGGATCCTCCACCAGCGAGAGCCTTTCGCGCCGGAACGGTACCGTGTCCTCACTTTCGGGTCTGTCGAACTCGCGCGCATGGCGGTGTCCGGCGTAAACCGCGGCTGCGATCGTCGAGGGTGCGCGACAGTCGCCGATCGAGCTCACCTGCACGATACCGGCTTGCTCGAGCGCGGCCGGTGATGATTCGAGCGCGAGCGCGAGTGAATCGTTCGGGATGCGCGAGGTGACGGTCACGACCGAGGCGGCCGGCAGCCTCGAGAGGCCTGCGGTGTAGGTGCACGCGAGCTTTACTTCCCGCCCGTCATAGGCAACGAGGTCGTGATGCGGGAGGAGGCCGACACCGATCTCGAGCAGCCGGCGATGGATGAACGGCTGCTCGAGGGTGTTGACCGTCCAGGCCGATGGACGATCGGCGGGGGTCACCAGGGTGACCTCGAGGCCCGCACCCCGCAACATCTCGGCGAGGACCGAGCCGAGATAATAATGATCGTCATCGAACACGACGACGGGGCCGCTCGGCATGCGCCCCTGCATGAGGTCATCGGGCGTGAATACTCCCGATCCCTCGAGCCCGGGGATCGGCGAGCGATGCGCCCGCCCGATGCCGTCGCGGCGCCAGGACGCGCCGGTCGCAAGCACCACGCGGTGCGCGCCGAACTCGAGCACGTGCTCCGGGCGGACCTCGCTTTCAAGGATCAGCGTCACTTCGGGCATCTTCCTCAATTGATTCAGGCGATAATCGCGCACGCGTGCCCAGGCGGCGAGTCCCGGCAGGCGCGACTCGCGCGTCACACGTCCGCCGAGCTCGGACCGCGCCTCCACAAGGTGCACGCGATGGCCACGGCGCCCGAGCACGCGCGCGCATTCGAGTCCCGCGGGGCCGGCTCCGACCACCAGGAAGCTATCGTCGCTGATGCGGGCGGGTAGGCGCTCCGGGTGCCAGCCGCGGCGCCACTCCTCGCCCATGGTGGGATTCTGAGTGCAGCGAATCGGCGTCATCGTGTAATCACCGCTCACGCAAATGTTGCAACCGATGCATTCGCGGATATCGTCGCTCTCGCCGCTTTCGATCTTGCGCGGCAGAAACGGATCGGCGATCGAGGGTCGCGCGGCGCCGATGAAGTCGAGTATACCGCTGCGGATCTGTCGCACCATCGCGTCGGGGGAGGTGAAGCGGCCCACGCCGACCACGGGCTTGCGTGTCACGGATTTCACGAAGCGCACGAAATCCTCCTGATAGCCCTCCGGCGCGAACCGGGAGCTGCGCGAATCGTTGCTCCAGTCGCTCACGTTCACATCCCACAAATCCGGCAGATCCGCGAGCAGCTCGATGAGCTCGCGTCCTTCTCCGTTCGCGCGGATCCCCTCATCACCCATCAGCTCATCGACCGCGAGTCGTACCGCCACGGCGCAGCAATCGCCCACCGCCTCCCGGGTGTCCTCGATCAACTCGCGCAAAAGCCGCGCTCGATTCGCGAGGCTGCCACCGTACTCGTCAGTGCGCTGATTGAAGCGGCGCTGTAAAAAATGCATTGGCAGTGCAAGTCCGTGGGCCGCATACACATAGATGACGTCGAAGCCTGCGCGGCGCGCTCGTAGCGCCGCCTGCCGGTGCCAGCGGCGCAGCGCGCGGATGTCGCTGCGGCTCATGGCGCGGGCCTGCGCCGGCAGGTAATTGGCCGGCGTACATACATCGCTCGGCGCGAGCGGGATCTCGCGCGAGTAAAGATTACCTGCGTTCATCCCTCCGTGCGCGAGCTCGATGGCCGCGAGTGCGCCATGCACGTGCACAGCTTCGGTCATCAATTGCAGACAGGGTACGTCGGAATCATCCCACAGCCGCCCCTCGATGAAGGGCGAGATGTCCGAGCTGTGATGGATCTCGACCTCCTCGGTGCTGATCACCGCCCAGCCGCCTTCCGCCTTGATCCCGCGCATCGCGGCGTGGCTGCGCGGGCGCGCGTAACCCATGCCGTTGCAGTGAGGCACCTGGAAAAAGCGGTTCTTGGCGACCACGGGGCCGATCCGCACCGGATCGAAGAGCAGCGCATGGCGCGGATCGCAGTTCATGTTGCGATGAATCTTAGCGCAACGCAGCGCGCGCACGTGAGAATGCTTCACGCGCCGACATGGAACCTCACCGATCGATGTACCTCGAAGGGGTTGTGATACTCACGTTCGTGTTCGTTGCGCATTTCACGGGACAGCGCTTGTACTTTTTGCGCTCTGCGCTGCGCGCCCTCGGGCTCGGGGAACAGGGGCATGGATCTTGCACCTTCTTCGCGACGGTTCCGTATGGAAAGAATCTGGCTCACTCATGAAGATCCTGCTCTACAGCGTCAATTTTGCGCCGGAGCCGACCGGCATCGGCAAGTACTCGGGCGAGATGGCTCTGTGGCTTGCAGAGCGCGGACATGAGGTGCGGGTGGTCGCGGCGCCTCCTTATTATCCTGAGTGGAAGCTCGATCCGGCGTATGCGTGGCCTCCCTACCGGCGTGAGCGCTGGCGCGGCATCGAGGTGTTTCGCGCGCCGCTGTGGGTGCCCGCCAGCCCCGGCGGCTTTGCGCGCGTGTTGCATCTGCTGACCTTCGCGCTCACCTCCTTCCCGTTGATGCTGTATCAGATCGCTTGGCGGCCCGATCTCGTGGTGACCGTCGCGCCGGCGTTCATGTGCACTCCGGCCGGACTGTTGGTGGCGCGTCTTTCGGGCGCGCGGCGCTGGTTGCATCTTCAGGACTTCGAGGTTGATCTGGCGTTTCGCATGGACTTCTTGCGCGGCAGGCTGTTGCGGCGACTGGTGCTGCGCATGGAGCGCTGGGTTCTGCGTCGTTTCGACACGGTGTCGACGATCTCGACGCGCATGCTCGAGCGGCTGCTCATGAAGGGCGTCGACCGCGGGCGGGTGCGTTACTTGCCCAACTGGGTCGACATTTCGCGCATCAAGCCGCAGCACCGCGGGGGCGGCGGCTATCGGTCGCAGCTCGGCGTAGCGCGCGACACCATGGTGGTGCTGTTCTCCGGCTCCCTGGGCGGCAAGCAGGGCCTCATGATGATTCCCGAAGTTGCGCGCCGCCTGCTCGGGCGGCCCGACGTCGTGTTCATCATCTGTGGCGAGGGCGTGATGAAAGCTCCCCTGCAAGCGGCCTGTGAGGACCTGCCGAACGTGCGTTTCCTGCCGCTGCAGCCGCTCGAGCGATTGGGAGAGCTGCTGTGCACGGCGGACGTGCATTTGCTGACGCAGAGTCCAGGCGCGGCCGATCTGGTGTTGCCCTCGAAGCTTTCCGGGATGCTCGCCAGCGGCCGCCCGGTGGTGGCGACCTGCCAATCCGGCACCGAGATCGAATCGGTGGTCTCCAGGTGTGGGCTCGCGGTGGCTCCACAGGACATCGACGCGCTCGCGCAGGCGCTTTGCCGTCTCGCCGATCAGCCGCAGTTGCGCTTTGAGCTCGGGCGCCGCGCGCGCGCCTTTGCCGAGTCGAACTTCGAGCGCGATGGCGTGCTCGGTCGAATCTTTGGACCGCTCGAGAGCGATGCGGGCGAAGTGGTCGATGACGCGGCCTGAGAGTGCGCCGATTGGGGCGCCGGAGCGGCCGCTTCGGTCGATTCCGATCCCCGGACGGGAGGAACGCCGATTGAAGGTTTGCCGCACCGCGTAGTAGGTTCGAGAACAACCAGAAATGCAGGGACGTCCACAACAATTTTGGAGCCTACAGAGTCGTGAAATTCTTCGACGAGTTCATTTTCGATCGCTCGGTTTGCGCAAGCCACGGCACGTGCGCTGCACGCCGCGGCATCCGGGCGCCCTGGGCCCTGCTCCTCGTGCTGGGTACTCTCGCGGGTCTCAGCCCGGGGCTGAGTGGCGCCGTCGAGGAATACCTCCTCGGTCCGGGCGATGTCATTCGAGTGAATGTCTTCAAGAATCCGGATCTTTCTCTCGATACGCGCGTCTCCGAAGCCGGCAGCATCAGCTTTCCTCTCATCGGCTCGGTGCCCGTGGCAGGCCTCACACTGCCGCAGGCGGAGCGCAAGATCGCGGATGCACTGAAGAATGGCGGGTACGTGCTCAATCCGCAGGTGAGCATCCTGCTCACCACGGCGGTGGGCAATCAGGTCGCCGTGCTGGGGCAGGTCAATAAGCCGGGTCGCTATCCGCTCGAGGGGGCCGGCGGGCATCTCACGGGAATGCTGGCCGAGGCGGGCGGCATCTCGGAGACGGGCTCCGACAACGTCATCGTCACCGGCGTACGCAACGGCCAGCCGTTCCGCCGAGTGATCAACATGGTGGCGCTGTCGCAGGGCACGAACGCCGCCGACGACATCGAGCTGCACGGCGGGGACACGATCTTCGTCAACAGGGCTCCGATGTTCTACATCTATGGACAGGTGCAGCATCCGGGCGGTTACAAGCTCGTGCCCGGCATGACGGTGATGGAA
>Ga0209060_10002176_pt1 | contig 18815 bp, 17 predicted proteins | sample Coa_R1_8_FD_187155 | JGI IMG/M metagenome (GOLD analysis project Ga0209060, IMG submission 187155) | Surface soil microbial communities from Centralia Pennsylvania, which are recovering from an underground coalmine fire - Coalmine... | ecosystem: Environmental > Terrestrial > Soil >...
ACCCAAAGGTGAGCGAGAACGTTCCGTTGTCACAGTCGGTTATGTTGTAGGTCCCTGGATTTGTGGTTAAGTCGGTATCGCTCACTCCTGCGTTGGTGGCCTGGAACAAACGGGCTGAGGTGATGTTGCCGCTCCCGTCGGCGACGATGTAACCGACCGTTGAAGTTGTGGTGTCAGTCTGTCCGACTTGAACTAGAATCCCAAACAGATTTAGCTCTAAGATCGGCGTAAATATATCTCCCTGTCCGGATATTACATACTTTCCGTTCAGGCTGGCGTTGGTGCATGTTTGTGCCTGCAAATGGAACGTAGCGGCTGCAAAGAAAGCCACCGCGACAGATAATCCGAGAATGCGTTTCATGTTGATCTCCTTATAGCTTGCTTTAACTGGATATCTAATCTGAAACGTACTCCCAAAATAGAAACACTCGCCGAAATATCTTCTTTGGTCGGAATGTCGACGAACAGGGGCAGGAACTACTCAAAATTGAAATACTTCCTGGCTCAATCTGTTTACGGCCAGTTCGCAGTACCGCTCATCGATGTCCATGCCAACAGCCCTGATGCCAACCTCTTTCGCAGCCAATAATGTCGTCCCGCCGCCCATGAACGGATCGATCACAGTCTGATAATCGGGAAAGAGGCGTAAACATCAACGCATCACGGCTAGTGTAGTGCGTCAAGCAGAATGCGGATTATGAAGATTGACCCGAGCGCGCTTGACCTTCTCCAGGATGTCGGTAGCCTTGGCCGTCCAAATAAAGGGTTTTGGGGCTTGATTGTGGCGGCGGATGTATTCGTCCATGGCAACAATCAACTCTTCGACGCTGCGGAAGATACCGCGCCGTAAGCGATTCTGGGTTAGATCACGGAAGAATCGTTCCACCATGTTCAGCCAGGAGCAGCCGGTGGGGGTGAAGTGCATGTGGAAACGTGGATGACGTTGGAGCCAGCGCTGCACCTTGGGATGCTTGTGAGTGGAGTAGTTATCCACGATCATGTGGATCTGAAGGTCGGCTGGGACCACCCAATCAATAGCTCTTAGGAACTTGAGCCACTCCTGATGGCGGTGGCGATCGTCGTACATGGAAATTACATGGCCCTGGAGGGTATCGAGAGCCGCAAACAGGGTGGCCGTGCCATGGCGCTTGTAGTCATGGGTCATAGTTCCACAGCGGCCCTTCTTCATGGGCAAACCCGGCTGAGTACGGTCCAGAGCTTGAATCTGACTCTTCTCGTCGGCGCACAGAACCAGGGCGTGCTCGGGAGGATTCAGGTAGAGGCCGACGATGTCCTGCAATTTCTCACCAAAGGCGGGATCGCGGCTGAGCTTGAAGGTGCGTACCAGATGCGGCTTCAGTCCATGTGCGTGCCAGATGCGTCGCACGCTGGCTTCGCTGATGCCAGCCGCTTCCGCCATCGTACGGGTACTCCAATGCGTGGCGTTGGCGGGCGTTTGCTCCAGTGTCATCTCCAGTATTTGTTTCACCCGTGGATCGGTGAGGGTACGCTTTCGGCCCGGTCGCGGCGCATCCTTCTGGAGGGCAGCCATGCCACCTTTGAGAAAGCGCTTCCGCCACCGCGACACCTTTTCCGGTGTCAGGCTCATCTGTTGTGCGATTTGTTGGTTTTCTAGTCCATCTGCGGCTCGCAGCACAATCCGCGCGCGCTCCACCACGCGGGCCGGCAGCGAGCGCTGCCGTGCCAGGCGCTCCAGAGCAATTCTTTGTTCGGGCTTGAGTTCCACCGGGGGTGCTATCCGCATCCTGTCGTCCTCCACAAGTATTTGGACGCGCACCATCAATAATCGTTAGTATTTACGACGCACTACACTAGAGGCTTAGGTGTTGGGTGATCGTTTCTCGGTTCGTCGCTGTCCTTGATGAATCCATCCCATCGGCATTTGTACATCCGGGCCGCTCGATCCAATGACGTCCAGGCGATTTCACAGTCCGCATAGGACTTCCGCGCAAGATCATCGCCGCGCTTGTCCCACACGAGCCAGCCTTGGGTTGGCGGCAGCAGATCGGCGTAGTAATTTCCACCCGAGATGACCGAATGCTTCGCGACACGGAGAATGCTGCCAATGGCGAAGGCCGAGACGCGCTGTTCGTCCCAATCGCCGAAAATCTTGCGGGAGTTAGGCACCGATCCCAGATTCTTGTTTGAAATGCCGATGCCGTAAGGCGGATCGGTCAAGCAAAGGTCGAAGCTGCCTTTGGCGCAGGTTGGCAGGTAATCCCGGCAGTCGCAATGGTAGATCGTTATCCCTCCGTGCTCGTAATAAGGTTTCACTGATTTTGGCCCTCTTGCTATCGAGTAGCCCAAAATGGGAATTTCTGTAAACACTATTTCCCGTTTTGAACGAGAAATTCCATTTAAGCTGCTACGCTGTTTTCCCGGATGTTGAAGAACACATCAAGGAGAAAGAGCAATGAAAGCTTTTCAAGGACTGCGCGTTTTATTGTCAAGTTTATTAATCGGCACGGCTTCGCTAGCCGCTCCCATACAAGAAAACTCTTCGCCAAAGCAAGACAGCGAAACACAAGCCACGATTCGTGACAACGATATGACCTTTCGTGATTCCAGTAGTGCGAGTTTTTCCTATCAATCACATTCCATCACGTCCGGACAGCCGTGGGGAGGGGTTAGTAGCCTCGGCGGAGGTTCCTTGAGGGTGCGCGCTGGCAGAAAGAAAAGCTCTCCTGTTGCCAATTGGTTTAACTCGCAATCGTCCGGAGGCGCTAAGATGGGGTGCAGCGCCCCTTCCTCACAACCCAGTGAACTAAACTTTGCAGTGAAGGGAACTTTGACCCTAAATTACCGTGGAGGAGTATATACCTGTCCCAACTTCCTCCTGGGCCAAGGCAGTGTTGGAACGATGAATAACTGGTGGATAACTGCCCCCGGTATGACGACGGTACCGAATGGCCTACCGACGTTCAGGTGGACCAAGATGCAGTGTACAAAGAGTGGTACCTCCACCACCGTATATTTTGCAACTATTCCAACATGTAGCGGTTCCTTCGATGTCGCCTTAGATCCCAATGTTGCACCGTCAGGCGCGTCAGAAACCAAACCATAGCTGATTTCCAAAATAGGTGGACTTTATAGGCGGGGCTTTGATGCCCCGCTTGAGTTTATGGGCAGCATGAGGGTTGTTTTCGTTTGTAATAGGCCGGCATGCTTGATTGCCTTAATCATCAGTAGCCCAAAATGGGAGTTTGTATAAATTGCGTAAATAGTGCGCGGCGGTGTTCTGTTTTGAACAGTGACTATGTTCTGTAACAAATATTGTTGAGATCCAACGCGTTATAAGTGCTGGAAACCGAACTCCCCGCCCACGTTGCGATTGGCGGGGAGTCTTTCCACCAAGGTCGTATCTTGATATGAAGAGGACTGATATTGCCAGGAATGCATGCGGTTAGACGCGGAGTTGATCGACATTCTCCATGGGCTTACCGAACTGACATCCACACAGCTCGCTGCCTTCCGCGCTAAAGACCAAGATTCTTTTGGTCGCATCGATAAACAGAGGGTGAAGGCAGTCATCGTGAAAGAAGAGAGATGTAGGAGCTCGGCTTAAACACTTGAGTGAACACGGGCACCCTTCAGCGAGCTGCTGCTTCTTCGTTGAAGTAAGCATCCAAAATACCTTTTCCTTTACGCCTTATCGTGCGTGGTTCGCAGTGTGCTGGGTCCCAACCCGGCGATCACTAGTGCTCCGTGGATGCACTTGGAACCGGAAGCTCGCGACCCCGAGAAAGACAAAGCCGAGAAGGAAAAGGGTACGACAGAAAATCCCCAATTCCTTGAAGTATGGGAGCGGATTCCAGTCTTGCAGCGTCATTTTAGCGGAGTCTAGCATAGCTTCAGGGCGTTTAACACTTAATGCGACGCTCTGCTAACCTTTCAGTGTCATGGCTTCTGAGAACGAGACCCAACGCCCGAAATTCAACGAAATTTATCTGGACACGAATGTCCTCATTGCAGAGGGCTGGCCCTCCCGCTCAATTCTGCTGGATAATGTGTTTCGATTTGCCGCATGGTGGGGGATTCAAGCTCTCTTACCAGACCCCGTCATTAAGGAAGCCGAAGATCATTGGTTACGTGATGTTAAGAGAGGAATGTCTGAATTTGACGGCGCTCAGAAAAACTTGCAAAGGCTTGCGAGTCCCATCCCCTGTGAAGTGAAAGGAGAACATACTCCAGTCGAAAAGCTCCTTGAAGGATACCGAGCCAAGGTCGCAGAAACGCTGAAGGAACATGCAATCATTCGGGTTCCTTTTACCAAGAGGTCGCTGGAGGAAGTTTTCGACTCTGCAACGAAGTATGTTTTACCGTTTGATGGCAAGGGGCGAGGGTTTCAAGATGCTGTCATCCTGCTTTCAATTTTGGATCATTTGAACGAGTTTCCAGAGGTATCTGCAATTTTCATTTCTGCGGACAACGATTTTAAGGGCGTTAGGTTCACTGATTATTTATCGGGCTTCGATTCTAAGAGATTGGAAATCGTAAAAGAACTGGATGTTGTGTCTGACAGATTGTGGAAACCTTACTTCGAGGAAACGGTTATCAAACCATACAGGCAAGAAGTTGAGAATGCTAAAACTGCTGCTCAAGGGGTTCTCTCTGAACTGACGATATTTATGAAATCAAATTTGACCGAGGACATGCTCAAGCCGGGGATCGGGGATAAAGTGTTAAAGATTTTGTTAGTTGAAAGCGTGCGGATACTCTCTGTTGGTACCCCACTTCCAAAAACTGATGAGCCCTTGAATCGCACGGTGACGATTCAAATCAATGTTTCAGCCGATTGCAGAGTTCTTGTCAGCAGAGACTATTCCTTTTTCAAATTTGTTTTCAGGGCATATAGCGGGGATTCCCCGGATGAGTCTGATCTTCCACCACCCCCAGAAGAGTTAGAAATTAACGTGAACTGGAGTGGGGGAGTAGAGGCAACGGCTGATATTGTGGATGCTCAGTTTAAGAACGTTGTTTTAAAAGCACTCATTCCTCAGAAACCAGCCTTCTAACCGCTGTTTTGATCAGCAAGCACGTAGGTATTTTGAAAAGTTAATAAGAAAGAAACCGTCAAGGGAGTATTTGCCCATTTGTGGATGTTCCGCGCGAAAGAACCGGGGTACGTTGGGGCACGTACCCCGAGAATAAGCGTTGAATTAACCGACAAATAACCTGCCATCGTTGTTGAAAGCATTCCGCAAGATTCGTCTGGTGTCTTTCAAAAGGTTCTTCACCTTCTGTTTCTTTACGCCCATGGCCTGAGCTATGCCAGCCGAATCGAGGATGGATCGCCTTCCCCGAATGTGCTTCTGTCGTGTTTGATCGCTGCCCTTCCGGCAATAATCCGTTTGCCTCAAGGCTTTTTCCGTCGGAAGTCAGCGGACAATACGAAGCCGGACGCAGGCCGCATCTTTTCAACATAGAGATTGGCAACATGTCACACCGTTTCGGGCGACCGAAACGTGGGAGATCGTTAATCATAAATTGGGCCGGTGCCTTGGAAATGTCCGTTAGAGTCGATGAAGAGTCCTTGCACTTTGCGGCTGTCACGCATGGTCAGAATGAGGATCTGGCCAAGGCAATCAAACATCATTTCGGCGCTGATACCGGCAATGGTCCCCTGAACAGAGTGCGAACTCGGAAGTTCCTCAGAACCGGCAACAATGAATTTCCGATACACGGTAAGTTCATATTTCACTTGGTATTGTTGTTCACCCTCTTTGCCGATCGATCCGGAGCCGCTCAGTTTCTCTACTGCCCGCTTGATATCCGCCAAAGCTTTCTCCTCTTTCCGATTCAAATATGAGCTTACACCCGGTCTTCGGCAAAACTCATGTCGCTTCTTAGCGCATGTTTCCTGCCGACTCCATGCCGTCCAATCATTTGGACGCACAGGAGAATGCTCTAGGTGTGACGGACCATGTTGAGTGCCGGTGGCCTTCACACTTAGAGCAAATCCGCCGCTATCTCGATGGACCTTGCCTAGTAGAGAGGTCTTGTTTTTCATGCGCAAGCAGAAGGCATGCCCCGCCCTGAGGCGTCCTCTTGGCTGCTCAAAACCGGATCACTTTCACATTAGGTAAACAAGAAGCAGTCTTCCCCAGGATGGATGCGGGCCTGCCAAGGTCTTTGATTTGCGAATCGGCATAACCTTTACGCTGGTTTCGTTTCCAGATCCTCTTACGGAGAGCGCAGCAATCTGCCGCGCAAGCTAAGAAGCTTTGTCTCCGACGGCCATGCGGTCGAGCTTCTTAAGCAGGTCGGAAGGATGAATGGGTTTATTCAAGATCTCCCAATTTTGTCCCCGTTGGCGGGCTTGCAGCAACATTTCAGCGGCTGCGGGACTTCCGGAAAAGAGAAGAATTTCACAATTCGGGAATTTCCCACCGATGTTTTCCGCGACTTCAATTCCATTTTTGCCCGGCATCATTACGTCGGTCAGAAGAATGTCCGGTTGAATCGTCTCCGCGCATTCAACCGCCTGCTGGCCGGAATAGGCCACGTGCGTCTCGGCTCCATGTTGCTGTAGAATCACGGCCAGGGTATCCGCAATCGTTCGCTCATCATCAACTACCAAAACCTTAAATTTATTGCGCATAGGAAGATCCTCACAAGTCTCGAAGTAGATGACGTTTAGGATCCGCCTCACAGGATAAAAGCCGCATAAGACAAAATGCAATTGCGGCAGCGATAACGGCGTATTTTGGCGCTTATTGTCTTATGTAAACGCATGCTCTGCCCGTGGGAAGAGAAACTGCACAAAGGAACATTGCAGGTTGCGGAGGACTTGGGTGCTGAGAGATGCCATTGCGAACGAATCCATCAGCTGCAAAATAACAGCAATCATCTGTGCCCAAAATCGAGCTCCTGTTCGGGTAGCGCGCCTGGGGGAATACTTGAATCCAAGGGGAAAAAAGTGGGAAAATTTAGGCAGGGCACCAGTAGTTTTTTTGGGAATAGCCGAAAGGAAAGCGGAAGGGGGCAAGGTCCCATGAGTGCGCTGTCCAAGAACGAAGAGATATTAAGGTGTGAGCCCATGTGGCTGCACAGCAAAGCACTGCAAAGCGGTTGTAGCGAGTGCGGAGCGATGGCCTATCGAGTCTTGACCATCAAGACGGGTTCGAAAGCCGTACGAAGCATCAAGTTGTGCGGCCGGCATTTTCTGGAGATGCTGAGAACGGTAAACGAAGCGGAGAAGCGGAAAATGAGCGGCTAGATAATGGCCAAGAACAAAATAGCTGGCTCGAAAGACTGAAAATCAATTTTCCCAAAAAGATCCAGAATGGACCGCCCAGAAAGCAAGCGCCTAATAAGGCGCTTCACCTTCTTGGCATTTTGGCCCGCGAATGCGGCCAGCGATCTTGACGCCCGGACGGAAGGCCGGGCGGCGAAAGATTTTTACACACGTCAGCGCGGGAAGCGGAGACGTGTGCGCGGCGGCGCGAAAGAAACAGGGGCACGTTGGGCACGTACCCCGAGAATATCCGGTCAATTTAACTTACGAATAACCTGCCGTCATGGTTGAAGACATGGCGCAGGATTGGTCTGGTGTTTCTCAATAGGTTGTTGATCCTGATCTTGTTGACACCCATAGCTTTAGCTATGCTGGCCACGTCGAGCATGACGCGCGGGTTTAGGTTATGCCGCGAGTTGGCACGGCATACCCCTCCATAATAGTAGTGCGGGTGGTGCAGAGCTTTCTCTGGTCCCAGAGTGGCAATGGTCTTGAGTACCTGGGCCTGTTCCTCGCGCAGATGAGGGAAGGTAGTTACCTGCTCCAGCAGTTCGCGGGTAATCACGTCCCGCTCAGCGGGATTGGGCTTTCGGCTTCGAATGCGCTCAAACTTGGTCACGTCTTCGACGCCTTCGATATTCCAATGCTCATCACGTATACGGAACGGATTCATTGCGCCATGAAGGATGGTCCGCATGAGATAACGCTTGAATGGATTTGAGACAAACGGTTTAAGCGGACGGTGAACCTCAAACAGATTGATGAGATTGGAAACCGCTCCGTCGTACATGGCTTCCAGTTGCCAGTCCGAAGGATAGGTAAATACCCGCTCTGCCTTGCGTTTCACCATTCCTTGAGCCATCGGCATCGTACAAGCCAAAAAGATGTTCAATGCTTGCGGGTCATCATGGTTGAGGTACGCGATTTCGGCAATAGTAATCCGCTGGTCGCGGTCGTGAAGGACGAACAAATGGCCGCACAAACTTTCCATCTCTTCCCCCCCTAGCGCGGGAATTTTCTTCGTCGTTAACATCTCGTCTATCGTTGCGAGAACGGGCGGAAGGTATGGGACTGCGCTGCTCATTGCTTCACCTCGGCGGCCTTGGCTGTCTCATGTTCCGTGCTCACGGCTGCAAGAATTTCGGCGGCGCTGCGGTGAACGACTTCTAGACTTTCCGTCAATAACCGGGAATCGCCGTAGTAGAGTTGGCAGTCAGAGAAGGCTCTCTTGTGCTCCAGCCCAAGGGCCTCGCAAACCATGAATGAAACGGCCTTAGCTTCCTGCTGGTGCAAGGCGCGGGTTACAAAGGTGCGGCGTTCCATTCCATAAAGCAGTTGACTGGCAATCTCGCGTAGCAGCGCCGGGAGAGTTTCGTCATCTTTCATGTTGGGTAACAGGCGGATGTTGCCACGGTATGAGGTTGCCTTTGCGGGAGCAACGCTGTCGGAATATTCGATGGTGAACTGTTTTGCCTCGGCCAACGCCAGCAACTTGCCAAGGATTGCGGACACATCCAAACGCTTTGGCGCGTCCAGCAATTCCGATGTTCCGCTGGTCTGCGCGATATCAAAGACGTAGACGCCACGGAATCCAAGCAATTGAGTATCGGGCTGGCTTGGTTCTGGTTTGGCGGCTGGGGCGTTCTTATCTTTGAGCTTTCCGTTTGTTCTCTCCACGTCGGATGACTTCTTGGGAACAACGGCGGGGGCAAGAATGAAGATGCCCTTTTGACCGGGACGCACAGAGCGTCCCAACTCTCTCCAACTGCGGGCGCCTTCAACGTGTCGGGCTTCAGGGCATTGTCCGGCAATTAAAATCGCGTTGCGGGCGCTGTAGGAATGAAACCTAGCCATGGTTTCGAGGTAGGAAAACAAAGCTTTTTCCTTACCGGATTCGATAGCCTGCGCTAATTCATTGACGGTGGACTGAACAAGTTGATAGGTGCTGGTTGGTTTGCTTTTGCCTTCAAATAACATAAAAAAACCCTCGTCTGCCGGGTCGGCGTGATTTGTTGTTCACTTCAGGCGCAGCCCAACAAATCACGGCGATCCCGCGCAGACGGGGGAGGAACGGAGCGGAAGGAGGGTGGCAGGGCGCGAGTGTCGGCGCGGTACGTGACAAAACGCAGTTGGGTTTTGTTTTGGCGCGAAACCGCGCACAGACCGAGCGACCGCCTGAGCCGCAAGGCGGCGTTCACCCGACTAAAGCACAGTGGAAGAACGGAGCGGAGCAGCCAAATTAGTTTAGAGAAAATGGGGGAGTTTTCCCGGATCGGCAGAGGAGGCGGTTTGTACAATGCCCCGTGATCCGCTGACTTAATCTCGCGTACTCCGTAAAACCGGGATCAGCACCACAGTCGTGCCGTAGAGTGGACCTGGCTCTGTGATACGCCCGGTCAGAGCGATGTCCTCTAGATGGTCGCCGTGTCGTTCGCAGATGGCTTCAGTGTCAAACCCAGATTCCTCGTAGGTTCCGCAGTGGTCGCAGACCAAGAACAGTGCTACGTACTCGCCGTTCAAGACAATATGTGTCCGCGGGCTATCGCTCATTGGAAGCCAAGAATCCATCGCCGCATCCATGCATCATCCTGCAGCAGAGCGAAGCGAGCTTCCAAACCAAATTCGAGGTCGGGATGATGGCGGGTTTCCGGGTGGCTGCTTAACACATACAGCATAGATGTGAATGCTTCTCGAAGGTTCCCTGTAACAAGAAGGTGCAGCGCCTGAGCTTGGTTGTTTGGATCTGGTCGGCTCTTCCATCAGAGAATCTGGCAAGATCTCCTTCTGAAACGGAGGAGGTATTTTCCGATCCTTTAGGAACTTCGGAAGAAATAAGCATCGGGCTCACGGCTGTTTCCTTGTTTGTTTGGTTGAGGATTTTCCTCGCTGATGTGTGACCAGGTTTAGCAACTTCCAGGCTGCGAGACTTCATAAGGCGGACGCAAGGACATCACGATCAATTTTGGTTCATGTACATGTGAAGGAGCCGCATGAAATCAGCGGCAGCCAGAAGATATTGGGCGCAGAGCGGACAGTTAAAGTAGTGGTCCTCGAACTCATGGCGTTCGATGGCCGGCATTTCATCCAATAAATACCGTTCCGCAGCCATGCTATTAATTGCTGTTGCGTGATCCAATTGCTTCCACCTCGGTAGAGAGTTTCTTAACCTGGCTCACCTGAAATGTCTTCAGCCCTTGAACGATGACAATCTCCACTTCATCGCCTTCGTTCAATCGCTTATATCGAAGTGAAACGATAGCGGAATCCACCAATACGCCCGGTTGATTGTTGCGCCCAAACGAAGCCATACCCTTTCTTGTTGTTAAACCATTTCACAATTGCTCTTAAAGCCATTTTTTCTCCGCATGGATAGTAAAGAGGTTTTCTGTCTAGGATGCTGAGGTGAGGAGCAAAGGCTCCATTTCAAGAGCATCAGGCGAATGTAGGATCGATTGGATCTTTTCCACCAATACCGCAAGGCTAAAGGGCTTTCTCAGGTAGTGGTTGACCGCAGCTAATACTTGGTCGTTAGGTAAAAGGGAATCGATGTGCCAATGTCCGGTCAGGAGAACAGGGAGGTTTCGCCTCCTGGCAGTAAGGTGTTGCAAGAAATCTCGGTCGTCGGAGAGAAAATCGAAAAAGTCGATCAGGAGCAAATCGATCTTCCCTGGCCAAGCTGTACTCGATTGCTCGATCCCCACAACCGTGCCCGCCGGAAGCACGTGATAATGGTTCAACGCGAGCCCTTCACTTACAAGGCCGAGCAAGATGGGATCGGATTCCGCAAACAAGATGGTGGCTAATTTTGTGTCATCCATGAACTTTCTCGTTTCCTTCTGTCTCAATGGTCGTCTGCCGCCGGTAGACCAACGACCCCCAAAATAGGGTCCGCAGAATAAAAGCTTGCGGACCCGTTCATGAAGGACGGTCCAACCTTCGGTTCATCGAAAACGGGACCGCAAAGCCAAAGACATGCAGTCCGATCCATGAAAAACAGTCAAACCATGATTTCGTATATACATAGGAAAGGAATTTTCGAGCGTATGACTTTCAAACTATTTTCACTTTGTGCTCAAAGAAATCTGGCTGTCTCGAAATCAAGCACTGGCGAAATTCGATGGGATTCCAGACGATCATTGAGAATGTGAAGCTGCTATGTCTTGTCACATTGTCCGGGCCTACGAAGCAAATGGGTTCGCAGCCTGGTTGAAGTCCCAACGGAAAATGGCCCTCCCGTCGAATTCCTGCGGAGAGCGGAGAGCCGAAAAAATTAATGATATTTTCGACAATCATTCCGAAAGTCATACGCTGGAATTTGTGCTCCGGAAGCATAATGGTGCAACTGCTCTGGCTGTTTTCGTAGGGTCACTGGCAGTAGGCTGCGAACGATTCTTTTCGCTGGGCAACGAAAGGACGTTCGCAGCAAATTCTCGTTAATGTGGAGATTTTGCCTTGGTTGAGGGTCACGAGTTACTGGACAGAGGGTTCGAGCTTGCCTATTTTCTTATGCCCGTTCGATCGGTGGCTAGGGAGATTCTCGGCCACGCAATGAGTAATCTCAACGCACGGCACAGCAGAGAAAGGAAGAGAATCTATTGGCGAGAAAAGCACTTGCGAAATCGCATTACCAGAATCGTGAGAGACCGGCGCGACATATTGCAATGGCTTATTTTTACCGAGTCGGAAAAATATGAGATGCAACAGGAGCAAGCTGAGCAGCAAACGACGAGCGATATGGTCATCCGGTATATCAAGACCGTGATTCAAGCGGCCACTTCGTTGACGGCAGTCTATGTATCGGTTGGAATTCAACGCCTTCTTCATGACTACAATGCATCCGAGGCCCGCAAGTCCTATGAGTGGCTTACTCATCGTTATCCATCAGATGCTGAACGTCGAAAGGTTAAGGCTATGCTGATTAGCAGGCTCGAGCAAAGGTTTGGGCATTATCTTAAGACTTATTCAGTTCAACGCGGGGAGATCCGCTTTCAGACATCCGAGAACCAAGCAGAGTGGACTTACCTTGTGGATGCGTGTCTCAAGGCTTTCACACCCTGGAGCACGATCGATCAGTGCGGTGCAGGAACCCTGGCCGCGAAGCTGGCAGAAATGAACCCGAAAACAAAGAACAGCGACAGCCTTGAGGCGCAACGCTGCCATGTCTTCATCGATCCCAATTGTTTTAGTGAGATGATGGGTAGCCTGGGATTGAGCATGCCCAATCAGAGACGTGCAATTCCAAAGTTTTTCTTCAATGGGTCTGATTCCGGGGGTGGCTCGAATAATTTTGACCTTCCGCCTAAACCCGATCCCCTTACTGAGGAAGAGAGAGCCCTAATTCTAGATCGTCTGGAAGGAGAATCGGCACATCGCCAATCGACCTCGCCGGATGTTTTAACGATCGACGTGGATGGGAGACCAAGCGCGTGGCTTGACGTCAAACAGCGCACGGAGCATCGCTGTGAGATCAAAGAAGGCGCAAAGTTAGTCCAAATATGGACCGAGAAGGAGGGGCGGAAGCTTTTGTGGGCTGTTCACTGGATCGAATACACGGAAGAAAATGATATTGCCAACATGACGTCCGTGGTAGACCTTAACAGTGCCCGAGAGCTTATGCTGCGGATTATTCCGATTGGACAGGGAGGCTTTGGAGAAGGAGTCGCATCGCTTGTGCTGCAATGCCGTCCGAGTTCCGCAATATCAAATTGTCTTGAGTGGCTAGGCTCTTCGTCGTTTTGGAGGGGCATGCCTAAAATTGCGCTCGCAACAACTGGGTTGCTGGCAATCGGCTGGCTAGCTGCGACTGTGAGTCATCGGCAGCAAACTATGCGTCAAGAAGTTCTGGTAGAGAGTTTAAAAAGGAAATTGGCGGAGAGGCAAAATGCAGCTATCAACATTGGCACGCCCCATGCAACTCACATAGAAGTCTTTAGGCTGACTCCAAATAACTTTATGGCGCGCGGCCCTCAATCCGATCTGCCAGTTGTTACTGTGCTTGCCAAGGATGAGCTTATCATTTTGGAGCTTCCAGTTGAAGTACAACCGGTTTCCTACACTGCGATCTTAGAGTCCATTCCGGACAACCGAGAACTACTGCGCGAAGATATTGCGAAAGCAACGTGGTCAGATGACGATAAGACTCTGCGCCTTATTGTGCCAAGCACTCTGCTTACAGATGGCTTTTATAAGGTGCATCTCGATCTATTGGCCAAGGGGAAAAATGCAAGACAGTCAATTCGATTCATATTTCATGCCACAGCAAATTGATTTCTCTGCAAAGGATTCTATGAGTGCTATCTCCATTCGCCCTGCAGTTGGAACCCACCCCAATAGAACGGTGAATGCCATTCGGGCCTCTTCCGGATTTCCTCTTGTGCGCGCCGGAGAGCACTTGCTGGCCTCAAGCCATCGCGTTCCATAGCTTTGTAGAACCGTGACATGAGTTCAGCGGTTGCTTCGTCCGGGACGCTCCAGAGGCTAGAGACAATCCGGCTGGCGCCGGCATATATAAACCCGCGCGTTAATCCAATAAAACCCTCGCCACTAATTTCTTCACCCAGTCCTGTGTCACAGGCGCTGAGAACAACCAGATCTACCGGTAACTTCATGTTGTAGATGTCCTGCAGATCTAGAAACCCATCCTTTGGACGCCCGCGCCGATCAACAAGCGAAAAAACCAAACCGGAAAGTTCCGGATGCTTGTTGTCTATTAACCCATGGGTCGCAAAATGAACGATACGATATTGTGCAAGGGAGCCGCTCAGAGCCATCTCCCGGCTAGCTTCAAAATCCAGAGCTAGCTTTCTCTTTCCAGCAGAACTTGCGGCCATGATGTTCTTTGCTTCCGTGCGCGTATAGATCAGACGATCAAAATGAACGTTACCATTCCGACGGCGTAGGCCAATATCAGAAACCGACTGCCTGAATTTATCCATTGATGCTGATTGCGATTCCGAGCGCGCATATTGGCCTCCTAACCGTTGACCGCGCACCTGCTGATTTTGGAGAGCAGGTTGGTCACTGTACGATGAAGGGTTTGCTGAAGGATAGCCGATGGCATTTGAGGGATGGGTGATTCGATTATCGGAGGCATCAAAGACGGGGTCGGCGAGAATAGCAATCTCGTTCGGAGGTCGAGCGCGATTCGTCTCTTGTCTGCGAAGCTCAGCAACCACAGAAGCGGAGGGGAGGTTAACAATTTCGTGATTGATCAGCAATGGCTGAGCTGGGAGGTTGGGATCGGGCAAAACGGCAAAGGGAATATAACGTAGAGCACCATCGCTAACCATCAGAAGCTTCTTGCCGGGAAGCAACGCAGCGATCGGATCAAGGACCATTCGGTTTAGTTCCAATGTGGCCTTTCTAAGATTAGCCTCCCTTTGCTCTTCGATGTCTTTTTTTTCTTGAGCATCGCGTTCAGTCAAAAGAGAATAAACATGACGCGCAATACCATCGATTTCGGTACGCCTCGGCAGATCAAAGACGGCTATTGATTCGCGTGTAACCGCAAAAACATGACTTCGATCTTCTCCCAAAGAATACTCGAGCAGAAGCGTGTCTTCATCCAGCAGATTCTGGATATCAGGCGTCGTCAACGAGCTGGCCTGCGTAAGCGAAGCATAACCAGGATTGCTTGCTCGAATCTCCGCCTCTATTTCCTCATAGTCTTTCCTCAAAGCATCGACTTGACGATCTATTGTCGCTAGCTCATCCTCCGCATGCTGACGGTTGAGCAGGAGCACACGACGCTGCACGAGGGAGTTAAATGACTTTTGCAAAGATCGTCTCTTCTCATAGAGCGCGAAGTCTACACCCTGAGTGATGTCCACCCGCGCCTGCGTCAACATCTCGAGCAAAGTCCGCGCCCGCGATCTTTCCACTATGTCTAGCGCCAATTGCGGCTTTCGCTGCTCCAAAAGCAGATTCGAATATTCAATATATGCACGGGAATGAAGAGCGTGATAATGTGACCTCTCTTGGTCCATCCCTCCAAGTCGTGCACTGGTATTTTCCAATACGTCCAGCGCATCTCGATATACAGTGGAAGCGAGGTCGACCTTCCTCTCATGGCGGAGCGTGAGGGCTAGCCCAGCTAGGATCTCCGCCTGGCCCAGGCTCTTGGGAGCTATTTTTGTCATCATTGCAAGAGCTCGCCGATAATAGTCTTCCGAAGCCGCAAAGTTCTTTTTCTGATCGGCTAGGTCGCCAAGCTCCTTCAAGAAACCGGCAACTTCAGGCGGAGCAGGAATCTGTTTCTCTCCGATGGTGAGAGACTGCAAATAATATTCTTCAGCCGCTGCCAGATTGCCATGAAATTTCGCAATCGCTCCAAGGTCCGCAAGAACCAGGGCAACAGCGACACTATCTGGGGCAAGCTTGTTACGAATAACGAGAGCTGATTTCTGATATTTCTCCGATTGATTAGGTTTATTCTGATCCAGCATACATTCGCCAAGATCGCTAAGGATCGTGGCAACCTGATCGTCCAGCTTCTGTTTTTTTGCTACTGCCAAAGCTCGTCGATAGTAAATCTCCGCTCCTGTAGGATCTCCGCGCTGACGAATAAGTTCGCCCAAATTGACCATTGCGAGTGAAAAATTGTAACTCGGAGGCTTGATGCGCTCTTCAATGGCGGATGCCTTGCGATAGAAGATTTCAGCGCGCGCCAAATCACCCTGAAGGTGATATAAAACTCCGAGGTTGATGAAGCTCTGGGCTACTTGCGTGGTATCTGGAGATAGTTTTACCCGGATGGAAGAGGCCTGAGTGAGATACTCCTCCGCTTTGGAATAATCGCCATTTTTCAGCGCAATTCTGCCAACTTCACTGAAGCCCGCAGCCGCCGAAAGGCTATTCGGCCCCAGTAGACGCCACTCGGACAATGCCGCTTCACAATATCGCTCAGCGTTGATCAGATCATCGCGCGATTCAAAACTCAGGGACATCTGTAAGAATAGTTCGCCCCTTACAATGGGCCCGGCTTTGACAGATGAAGAAATTGCTTCCTCATAGAGCGCATCGGCCTGTTTCCACACTCGCCTGACACTGAACCAATCCGCCGCATAAAATAGAACCCAGGGTCGAAGCCATTCGATTTTCTCATCTTCTACGTAGTTGGCGATCTTTCTCCATCGAACGATGGAATCGTCGATTTTACCGTCTTTCGCGAGTTTATCTCCTTCGAGGAGTTCAACTAGCGCACCGTTGCGCAGATTCGGCCTCACGCCGATCAACCAATAGTCTCTGCCTAGCAGCCAAGTACGATTTTCGGTGTTCCGGATGCCCTGAATTTTTACCGGTCCACGAGGAGCTTCTTCATTTTCCAAATATGCCATTACGAAGGGTGACTCAATTTCACCCTTGGCATTCCCTCTCGTCCAGGTCAACAAAATATCACCTGGTTTTATTCCTGCTCGTTCGCCTGCGGTCTCAGCCAAGACGTAGGTGACCACAACGCCTCTCCCGAGCACAGGCTCAGCATCATGATGGTGGTTAGGGCTTTGACCTAGCACCCGGACATTGATCGCTTGCAATAGACCCAGCAACATCCATTTGGAAAAAACATTTTCCAGGGTGAAGGAAATACAAGGGGGGAGTCGTCGCGCTAAATCCACAATCAACAGGTAAGATTGGCGTTTGTTACGCAAATCAAGGCCCTTCGGAAGCCAATAAAAAACTCGTGGAAATCCCGAGAGTTACGTAGAAGGCTGTGTCGGCATCTGGGGATGCGGATGGGGACCAGGTGCTGGAGTCGGTGTAGGATTTTGTGAAAATCCCAGTATCTCTAAGATAAAATCAAGCATATTTCAATACTCCGTAGACAAGATAAAAAACATTAAGAATCCTATATCGAACAACAGTTTAAAGGCAAGCATAATTCAACGGTGACGAAAGCATAAATTTTGAAAAGCCCAAAAATGACCCTCGTCGACATCCTCGGCCTGTCCGGGAAAAAGAGTTTTATCCCTCGAAATCTGTCGCGCTTAATGCTCCTTCCAGTCTTATGTTGCATTTGTTGCTATTCTTCCTATTCATATGAAAGACCAAAGTTAGAGCAAAATCAAATACTTGGTGATTTGCAGGTTACGAACCTCTATTGCGACTCTGAGGAAAGGATTATAGGCATAAAATTCCTTCACGTTCCTAGCGGAGCGCCAATATTTATTCTGGAATCAGACACCGTGCCCCAAGCTTTCCTCTGGGTTGATACACCGATTTATTCCAACGAGGGTCTGCCACATGCTCTTGAGCACCTGATCGCTGGAAAAGGCACGAAAGGCAGATACTCATCGCTTTTGACCGACATGTTACTGAGTCGCGCCGAACAAGCTACGTTCTGGGATTTTAACTTCTATGATTTTGCTTCAGGGACCGGCATCGACGGTTTTTGGAAGCTGTTTCATTCCCAGCTTGATGCACTCATGAACCCTGATTTTACAGATGCAGAGGCTCAGACGGAGTTCTACCATTTTGGCGTAGTCACTGATGCAGGCACTAATAAGAAAAGGCTGGTGGAGAGCGGTACAGTTTACTCCGAGATGGAGGCGAAGCAGGGCGTTGAAAAATATCGCTTTGAGTTGAATAGCCGATTGTTAGGCAAGGAAAACCCGTTCAGTTTTCAGAGTGGTGGCGCGCCTGACGCCATGAGGGCAGTCACGCCCGAGGAAATTCAACATTTCTATCGCAGCCACTACCGTCTGGGACCCGGTATGGGCTTCATTTTCGCTTTGAGTGCGCGAGAAAATCTAGCAACATTTGTCGATCAGTTATCAGCGGAGCTTCGCAAATTAAGTCCTCCGAATTCGGCAGTCAGCATCGTGCGCCCAAGGCCTGATCCAAACGAACCAAAGTATCCGATTACGTCATCCGAGGACCATTCAATACAGATATATCCGTTTCCGAGCGAAAGTCAGACTGATGCCGGCGCGGTTCGCTTTGGCTGGAAGCCTACGAATATCGAATCGATGGTCGATCTCCGCTTGTTACAGCTTTTTTTTCGCGCCCTAGCCCGCGGAGAGCAATCCGTACTGCAAACGGCGCTCATTGACAATAGCCTTCGCCAACTTAACTCGGGAGCAACCGAAGTGAACCTGGATGTCTTTCTGCGAAACTCTCCACATTTTCCTATTTGGAATATAGAGGTTTCTGGCATCCCGGGAGATAGGATCTCAACTAGCATGGTTGAGAAAATGCGGGAGGTTATACTTGATAAAATCCAGGAGATCATTCATTATCCAGCGGGATCGCCCGAACTTGCACGATTCAATGCCTTAGTAGAAGCAAATACTGCAAGTTGGCGCCGGCATCAGCGAATTTGGCTCAATAGTCCCCCCGGTTTCGGTGCAGGCAATTATCGAACAGATTGGAAGGAGCACCTTGAGAATTTAGAAACTAATCCTTCGTTTGTGCGATCCATATCAGAAGAACCACTGTGGCGCTCCGTCGAACAACGGATGGCATCACATGACAATATCTGGCCCGATTTGATCCGCAAGGCACACTTGCTTGACGAACCCTATGCAACGGCATCCATGCCATCCCCACGTCTCGTCGAAGA
>Ga0209060_10002178_pt1 | contig 18808 bp, 16 predicted proteins | sample Coa_R1_8_FD_187155 | JGI IMG/M metagenome (GOLD analysis project Ga0209060, IMG submission 187155) | Surface soil microbial communities from Centralia Pennsylvania, which are recovering from an underground coalmine fire - Coalmine... | ecosystem: Environmental > Terrestrial > Soil >...
CGCCTGCGCGAGCTGTCGGGGCGCTCGGTCATGCTGTCCGTCTCGACGCAGCTGATCTCGGCGCTGGCAATGGTCGAGCTCGATGGCGTGGCCAAGCGCTTGCTGCTCTGTCCGCCCGATCTCAACCCCGACCACATCGATGCTTTGATCGAAGACGCGGAGATCGACGCCGTCGTCACCGACGAGCCGCCGCGCTGGACGCACTCGAGCATCTACCTGATCGTCGGCGCCCATTTGCCGGTCGAACCGGCTCTCGTAAAATCGAAGACCGAGCGCGCCACCGAATGGCTGATGCTGACCTCGGGCACATCTGGCGTGCCGAAGATCGCGCGCCACACGCTGGAAGGGCTTTGCGGCGCCATCGTCGCAGAGGGACCCTCGCGCGGCGCGCCTGCCGTATGGGCGACGTTCTATGACATCCGCCGCTATGGCGGGCTGCAGATTTTCCTGCGTGCGATCATCGGCGGCGGCTCGATGGTGCTGTCGACGCCGGGTGAGGCGCTGGCAGATCATGTCGCGCGGCTGTCCGCGCGCGGTGTGACGCATATCTCGGGCACACCCTCGCATTGGCGCAAACTGTTGATGAGCGGATCGGCTGCTGACTTTGCGCCGCGCTATGTGCGCCTCTCCGGCGAGATTGCCGACCAGGCGGTGCTGGATGGGTTGAAGCAGGCGTTTGCCGATGCCTCCGTCGGACATGCTTATGCCTCGACCGAGGCCGGCGTCGGTTTTGCCGTCAATGACGGTTTTGAAGGCTTTCCCGCAAGCCTAATCGGCCCCGATCGCGACGGCGTCGAGATGAAGGTGGTCGACGGGTCTTTGCGGATTCGCTCCAGACGCGCCGCCACTGCCTATATCGGCAGGCACGCTGCGGCATTGACTGACGCCGACGGTTTCGTCGATACCGGCGATATGGTGGAGTTGCGCGGCGACCGCTATTACTTCGTCGGCCGGCGTGGCGGCATCATCAATATCGGCGGTTTGAAGGTTCATCCCGAGGAGATCGAGGCGGTTATCAATCGCCACGCCGATGTGCGCATGTCGCGCGCGAAGTCGCGCAAGAGCCCGATCACGGGCGCAATCGTGGTAGCTGACGTCGTGCTTGCCGAGAGCGGCGCGAGCCGATCAAAGGAAATTCGCGACGAGATCCTCGCCGATTGCCGCAACCATCTCGCCTCCCACAAGGTGCCCGCGATCATCCGCCTCGTCGAGGCGCTGGACGTGACGCCGGCCGGAAAGCTCGCACGATCCGATGCGTGACTCGCCAATACGTAACGTTCTCGTCACCGGAGGGAGCCGCGGCATCGGGCTGGCTATTGCGCGCAAGCTCGCGGCCGCCGGCTACAACGTGGTCGCGGTCGCGCGCGGCGAAAGCCAGACGTTGCGCGAAGCTGCGAAAGCCGGCAACCTTCACTTCCGCGCCTGCGATCTCAGCGACATCGAGGCCATCCCCGCCTTTGTGAAGGCGGTGCGCGACGAGTTCGGCGCGATCTTTGGCCTTGTCAACAATGCCGGCATCGGCACCGAAGGCCTCCTCGCCACCATGCACAACTCCGACATCGAGGCGCTGGTGCGGCTTAATGTGTTGTCCCCGGTCATCCTCAGCAAATACGTCGTGCGGCACATGATGGCCGATGGCGAGGGCCGCATCGTCAACATCTCCTCGATCATCGCATCCACTGGCTACAACGGCCTTTCCGTCTATGGCGCCACGAAGGCAGCCGCGACCGGCTTCACCCGCTCCCTTGCGCGCGAGGTCGGCAAGCTCGGCATCACCGTGAACGCGATTGCACCGGGCTTTATCGCGACGGAGCTGACGCAAAGCCTGTCGGACGACGCACGCCAGCGCATTGCCGGGCGCAGCGCGCTGCGCCGGTTGCCTGAGGCCGACGACGTCGCCAGCATGGTGGAGTATCTGATGGGCGAGGGCGGCCGTAACATCACGGGCAGCGTGCTGACAGTCGACGCGGGCAACACAGCCTGAACCAGGCTGGCTTGTACTCGGCATGCGAAAAAAGGCCGCCGAGTAAGGCGGCCTTTTTTCATACCCGCCGATCGACCATCGCGCTCCAGGCTGTTGCGTGCGTCAGCTCGTCGAAGAGAGGGGCGGCCCCAACACGGGCAATGCCGGGGCCGCCTTGCGCCCTATCCGCTGGGGCTTGGTGGGGAAAGCAGATCGGTCGCAATTCGATCCTGCATGAGATCGAGCAGGCCTGCGCCATCATGTGTGAATCTGGCTTACCCAATGTTGAGGCAGTGGTGTCCCAATTGGGGCAGCCCAGCGGTTGGGTGGCGCTCCTCGTCTCGTGATGGAACGCCTAATTTAATCCGGCCGCACCGCAACTAAATCTATGTTAAAGACTTGTGCCGGATGCGATCTCGCGAGAGGCCCGACATGAGGAAGAGCGATGTTACCTGCCACGAATGTGGAGCCGGGTTCCGCCGCATCGAACTTACGTCGCAACCGGGAATCGAAGGGCAATACCGCTGCCCGGCCTGCGATGCGATCCTGGAGGCGTTTAGCGGCTACCACCTCGTCGCCTATCGCCTCACCGTCCAGCCCTCGGTCAGAACGCTCAATGAGTAAGCGCTGGTTCCGTTTTTTTGAACGAGTTTCTGTCGCTTAGTGTTCATGTTGGGGGCGCAAGGTGACCGGCATGAATGAGCATCTGATTGTTCACCGCGCCGACGACCTGGCTGCGGAAATCGCGGAAAGCAGGAAAAAGCGACTGGCGGCGTTGAAGCGCTCGGCGGAGCTGCTCAAGGCACCGCCGCCGGACACATTCCTGGGCAGGCAGCATTACGACCTCATCCCGCTCCCATCAGAGCAAGATTAGAGAGGCGAAACGACCGTGCACGGGCACTGGTCGCCACGAAGCTCCGGCGCGATGCACGACTTGCTCGCCCGAGCGTTGCTCAAAAAGACGGCGCTTTCAGAGACCCCAATGGGCAGTCTCCACCGTTGCGATCGCCGGTCTCCTGGACCAATAATGGTCATCCTGTCGGGGGCGGACCGACCGGTCGGACAAGGGGGCTTTCATGACAACCGTAACGTCGTCGTCAATTCCAACTGCGTGGTACTGGAATCGCTGGTCTCAACTCGTGCTCGGCGTGATCACCATGATGGCGATCTCCTCGCCTCAATATGTGTGGACGCTGTTCACCGGACCGTTGAACCAGAAGCTAGGAACCACGCTCACCGAACTGCAGTGGACATTCTCTCTGCTCATCATTCTGCAAACCTTTTGCTCTCCGCTCCAGGCCTATCTCGTCGATAAGTTCGGTCCGCGGCTTTTGATCTCGATCGGTGCGCTGATGGCCGGCGGCGGCTGGGTTCTCTCCAGTTATGTCGACAACATCTGGGCGCTGTACTTCACTTACGGTGTCATTTGCGGATTCGGGACCGGTATCATCTATGTTGGAATCATCGGTCTGATGGTGCGCTGGTTTCCGGACCGGCGTGGCCTCGCGACGGGGCTTGCCGCCGCTGGTTACGGATTTGGTGCGATTTTCACCAGCATTCCGATCGACAGCATGATCAAGAGCGCGGGCTATGCGCACACGCTGCTGGTGTGGGGCATCATCCAGGGCGCCATCGGCATCATTGCCGCGCAAGGCTTGCGGATGCCGCCGCATGGCTGGCAACCGACAGGCTATGCGCCCGCGGCGGCGATGCAATCGAAGAGGAGCTACACGCCGGCGCAGATGTTGCAGAACCCGATATTCTGGCTGCTGTTCCTCATGATGAGCATGATGTCGACCAGCGGGCTGATGGTTGTCTCCAATGTCGGACCGTTCGCGAAGGAATACAACGTCGCCGACGTGCTGGTGCTCGGAATTGCGGCACTGCCGCTCTCGCTGACCTTGTCGCGTTTCACCAACGGACTGACACGGCCGTTCTTTGGCTGGGTGTCCGATCATATCGGCCGCGAACCGACGATGGCGCTGGCATTCTCGCTCGAATGCGCCGCTATACTCGTCTTGTTTGCATTTATCGATCGGCCCGCCTTGTTTGTGGTGCTGACGGGCCTGGTGTTCTTCGGTTGGGGCGAGATCTTCTCGCTGTTTCCCTCGACCCTCACCGACACCTTTGGACCGAAACACGCCGTGACCAACTACGGCTTCCTCTATATCGCGCAGGGCATCGGCTCGATCCTGGGTGGCCCCGCCGCGGCCTTTGTCAAGCAGACGACCGGCAGCTGGACAGCGGTTTTCATCATCGTGGCCGTCCTCGATGCGGTGACCGCGCTATTGGCGATCACGCTCCTGCGCCAACTGCGCAGCGCGCATCTGCAGGCAAGTTGAAAGGCATCGCTTTGAGGCCGTCCGAAATGATCCGGACGGCCTCGGCAATCATGCACGAGATCGCCCAACCATCAACAGAATCCCGCCAATCTGCGGCAGCAGCGCAAGCAGCACCAGGCGCAGCATTGCGAAGTCATTGGCACCTGGCTGGAGCCAGCCACGGCTGAGCCAGGCGACCAATCGAATCGCGGCGTCGGTCTGCGGATCTGCTGTCTCCTCGACCGAATGCATGGCCGCGTCGACCGCTTGCCGTCGCTCCGCAACGGCTGCTTCGCGCTCGCGGCAGAATTTTCCGACGCCGCCCTTGCACTCCCGATCTCGCGCCGCCATCGCATCCGCGAGCGCGGCCTGGGCGAGCGTCACCGCAGGCGTCGGTCGTGACGCGCGCGCCAATGTCACATCTGCAATGTTCATGGAGGCAAATCCGATACCGGCCGTGACGGCGAAGATGAAGGTCATCAGCCAGACCGCCCATCCGACCAATGCCGTCGCCCGCTGGCGCGAGCCCCAGAGATGGGCGGCACATAGGGGCGCCGCAAGCGCCACAAGATCGGTCGCCACGCCAACGGCCATGAACAGCCACCCGGCCGTCTCGGTCGAGCCGAGCGAGCGCGCAAACCATCCATTGATGACAATGCCGACCCCGGCGAGGCCGAGGGCGGCGACGGTCAGCACATAGGACGCGACCGAGCGTCGCGGTGTGGCCGCTGGCATCATGCCGGTCGGTGCATGGCGCGGCATTGCGCTCGTCTCATCCGAAACCGACTTGGATGTGGTGGCGGCGGCAGGCGCAGCGCGACTCGCGTCCGCCGGTAGAAATTCCAGGGGAATCAAATCCTCGGAAGATCGAGGTGCTCCGTTCGCCGCAGAGGTCGCAGGGGATTTCTTCCTGCGCGGCCGGGTGGCCCTGGTGCGTTCGGCACGCTTCTTCGCCTTCTTCGGCGGGGCTTGATGAAGCGGAATAACAGATGCAGTCGTTTCGTCGGCCATTGGAAACCCGCTTTGATCGATTGTGATGCTTGAATGCGCGCTGAGTTGGATCGCGCCGCTTTGATCGAAGCCTTCGCTCTTCGCGCCAGATTCGTCAACGAGTGCGCCGAAGTGACAGTAGGAACTCGAATTCGGTTCGAGGTGAGCCAGACAGGGTGCTTGACCGGTTTCCCTTTGGTTCTGACATTCGTAAACGAACGCGCGGCACAACCTGATACGAATGTCAGCACCGGGACACCGGCATCGACCAACAAACCGACGCGGATCGGAGACCAGCATGAACCTCAATCTGACCGGCAAGACCGCGCTCGTTACGGCCGCGAGCGGCGGCATCGGCAGCGGTGTGGCGGAGGCGCTCGCCGAAGCGGGAGTGCGGGTGGCGATCAGCGGACGCACGCTGGCATCGCTCGAAATGGTGGCCGAGACGCTCGCCTCTCGCGCGGGGGGTCTGCCGGCGATCGTGGTCGGGGACGTCTGCGCCAAGGACGGTCCGGCCCGGATCGCGAGCGAGGCTGCGGCCGCACTCGGTGGTCGCATCGACATCCTCGTCAATAACGCCGGTGGGGCGAGACCGATCACCGACGAGGGGGCGGATGACACCTATTGGGAGGAATCAATCACTCTCAACTTCATGGCGGCGCGGCGGCTGACCGATCTCGTGATTCCTGCGATGAAGGCGGAGCGCTGGGGGCGGATCATCAGCATTTCCGGCGCGCTCGTTGCGCCGAAGCTCAATGCAGCGGCCCCGGCCAAGGCGGCGCTGGTGAGCTGGTCGCGGACGCTGGCGTCCGAGCTCGGCGCATTCGGGATCACGGTCAACACGATCGCGCCGGGGCGCATCAATACCGCGCAGATCCTGACAAAGTTGCATCCGACGGAGCAGTCGCGGGCCGACTATATCAAGCACAACATTCCTGCCGGCTATTTTGGCGAGCCCTACGACATCGGTCATCTCGCGGCGTTCCTGGCCTCTCCGCTCGCCCGCTACATCAATGGCGCTGCGATTCCCGTCGATGGGGGTGCAGTACGGCGGGTGTAGATTCGGCGCGGACCGCTTTCCTATGATAGGCTGTAGTCATCAGGCTGGAGCGACTGCTTGAGGCGACGAGATTTCATCGGACTTGTCGGCGGATTGGCCGGAGTGTGGCCGCTGCTCGCGGCGCGGGCGCAGCAGGCGGAAATGCCGGTCGTCGGCTTCATGAGCGGCCGGTCACAAAAGGATTCGGCCCATCTTGCCGCTGCGTTCCGGCAAGGCTTGGCCGACACAGGTTTTATCGAGGGCCAAACCGTCAAGATCGAGTACCGTTGGGCGAACGGTGACTACGAAAAGTTGCCGTCGCTCGCTGCCGATCTGGTCGATCGCAAAGTAGCGGTGCTCGTCGGTGTCGGCGGCGATGTTTCGGCCGCCGTCGCGGCCAAGGCGACGAAGACCATCCCGATCGTCTTCGGGATGGGAAGCGATCCCGTCAAGGCCGGCCTGGTTGCGAGCTTCAGCCGGCCCGGCGGCAACATTACCGGCTTTACGCTCTGGACCAATGAAATGGAGTCGAAACGGCTGGGCTTGCTGCGCGAGCTCGTGCCGGGGGCGGCACTTATCGGCGTCCTCGTGAATCCGAGCTTCCCGCCGACGGAACAGGAACTGCTCGACCTCAAACCTGCGGCCAAAGCGGTCAATCAGAAACTCTTCGTGGCGCGGGCGAACGACGACGCGGAACTGGACGCGGCGCTCGCGTCGTTCGTGGAACAGCGCGTCGGCGCGTTTCTCGTGACCGCTTCTCCCTTCTTCGACACCCGGCTCGAGCGCATCGTCGGCTTCGCAGCCGAGAAGCGCCTGCCGGCGATCTATCAATTCCGCGAATACGCGATCGCCGGAGGGTTGATCAGCTATGGGCCCAACGCCGCCGAGAGCTACAAGAACGCTGGCACCTATGTCGGCCGCATCCTCAAGGGCGAAAAGCCTGCCGACCTGCCGGTCGTGCAACCGACCAAATTCGATTTCCTGATCAATCTGAAGACAGCGAAGGCGCTCGGACTGACAGTTCCACCGACGCTGCTCGCCGAAGCCGGCGAGGTGATCGAATAGGATGTCCTTGCCAGGGTCTATCGGCTCGGCACGCGGTGAGTGTTCTTATAGTCAGCGTTTAAGTATAATCCCATGATGAACAGGAGATTGTCGTGTCGCCAGTCAACCCGTGCTTGTCGTCTATGGGCCGCCGCAGTTTGCTGGCGGGGGGGTTGGGAGCGGTGCTATCGGCGACGACCTCCCTGCTGTCTCGCGCCGGGACGGATTCAAATGGGACGATTGATCCCCGCTTGAATCTCTCGCTCATTGAAGCCGTCGCGCAGGCGGGGACGGGGCAGGGGCAGCCCAACGCTCTTCTGGCCGAACTCGATCGCGCCCTGGAGCAGGCGGTCGGACACAAGCTGTTCACCGTTCTCGTCCTGAACGAGGAGGTGGGTCAGAATCAGCGCTACTACTCAAACCAGCCGAAGGCCTATCCCGTTGGCGGCAGCAAGCCTATCGATCGCTCAAGCGCCCTCTACAAGGATGTCATACTCGCCGGCAAGCCGCGCATCTGCTATGATTACGAAGACATCAAGCGCGCGTTTTTCGATCACGAGCTCATTCGATCGCTGGGTTGTGAGAGTGCGGTCAACTATCCCGTACGCTGGAACGGAAAGACGATCGGGACGCTCAATCTGCTTCATCGGGCTGGCTGGTACAACGAAACCAACGTGGCGGCGATCGGCCCCTTCGCGGCTCTTTCGGTGCCGGCCCTTCTCGACATCACGCGCAGCTGGCATTGATGACCGGGCGCGGTGGGATCGAGCCGTGCACGGTGTATGGAGCTGGCGTGGACAATTAGGCGTCGAATCGAACACAACAAATCGGAGTTTGCTCTGGTGCCGACTGGCAAGGTCAAGTGGTTCAACGTGACAAAGGGCTACGGCTTCATCGTTCCTGACGACGGCGGCAAGGACCTCTTCGTCCACATTACGGCCGTCCAGAAGGCGGGCTACACGAACCTGGTCGAAGGCGTGCGCGTGAGCTACGAGATCAGGCCGGATCGCGAAGGTCATCCGACTGCGGAAAATCTTAAGCTCGGGATAGGGATGCCGCCGGGTGACGGCGATGGTTAGCGCATGATCCGAAAAAGTGTGAAGCGATTTTCCCTTGCGACAAACGCGGGGCGCGTTGGCGCGGATCGAGCCGATCTGCGATGCAAATGAAAGCAGCGCCGGACGTAGCGGAATATGCTCGCTACGGGGCGCTGCTCGAAACTGGGTCCCTGAAATCCCCCAGTAGCTATGTGTCTCTGCAAGTTGGGAAAAGGTTCAACGGAAAGCACCGCGGAAGAGGTTTTCGCCTCGCTTGGACGCAGGAAATCGCGCGACCGCTGAATTTTTTCAACCGAGACGCCACCCAGGATGGTGGCGCCCGCAGATTGGTAGCGCAGCGTGCGGCCGAGCCGGGCTCTAGCCCCCGATCTCGCTGCTGAGCATGGGCCCGAACAGCTCCCATGTCTCGCCCTGGAACCTTCTGAGCCGGACTTGCTTGATCGGCGCGAAATCGATCGGGCTGGTGTTGATGGTGATCCCGGGCAGAAGGTTTGTAGTTCGGAAACCCCTGAGGTTTGCGGCCTGTTTCATGACGTTCTCGCGCGTGAGATTGTCGCCGCACTGCTTCAGCACCTGAACCAGCGTCTGGGCCATGTTATAGCCCGTCACCAGCAGACTGTCGGCCCGGTTGCCTTCAGGAAAATAGTTGGCCAGGAATTCGTCGAACGCCTTCATGCCTGGATCATCCTTCCATGTCGGGTCGAGCGGGTCCATCAGGTAGGCGACCGAAATGATACCTTGCGCGTTCTCGAAGCCGGCCGGCTTGATGACGGCGCCGATGGATGTTGCGACGCTGTTGAGGATGTGCAGTGGCTTCCAGCCGATCTCGCCCGTCTTTCGGATCGCCTGTGCGGCGAACTTGGGCGTGGCGACATCGACGAACACGTCGGCGCCAAGCGATTTCATCTTGACGATGTGCGAGTCGACAGTTGTCTCGGCCACCTCATAGGCGTCCTCGGCAACGATCATCGATGCGGCCTTGTCGCCGAGGCCGTCCTTCAGGCCTTTGAGATAGTCCTTCCCATAATCGTCGTTCTGGTAGAGGACGCCGATCCTCGCATTCGGCTTTTCCTTCAAGATATACCTTGCGTAGATCCGCGCCTCGCTTTGATAGTTGGGCTGCCAGCCCATGGTCCACGGGAAGTCCTGCGGATCGTTCCATTTGGTCGCGCCGGTAGAAACGAACAGCTGCGGCACTTTCTTCGCATTCATATATTTTTGAATGGCGGTGTTCGATGGCGTACCGAGCGGGTCGAAGATCAGGAGAACTTCGTCGCTTTCGACCAGCTTGCGCGCCTGCTCCACTGCTTTTGGCGGACTGTAGGCGTCGTCATAGGAAATGAAGTTGATCTTGCGGCCGTTTATGCCGCCCTCTGCGTTGATCATTCGAAAATAGGCAGCCTCAGTCCTGCCGATCACGCCGTAGGCCGACGCCGGCCCGCTATAAGGCATGATGTTGCCGATCTTGATCTCCGTATCGGTGACGCCAGGATCGTATTTCTTCTGGGCAAGTGCGCTGCTTCCGCCGGCAGCAAACAAGACGATAGCGGTCGAAAACGCCGCTACTCGTCGTGCGACGAACGACATTGCGTTTCTCCCTGTCGAAGAACAATGAATGTGTCTGTTGTTATCGAGGCCTCTTTCGGGCCACCCACAGTGAATACCCTTTCTCGGCGAATGTCGATCTGGAAGCATTTCGCCCTGAGCCTCGCATGCGTCACCGAGACTGTCCTTTTGATGGTGAGCATCGAGCGAAAGAGGGCGCGAAGGATTGGGATCACGGCGAACTGCAACATCTGATCGGACCGTCGCCGTTATCTGAAGCCGCTATCTGAAAAACTGTCGCCGATGCTGCCGCATATCGAGAAGGCACAGCATAGGAACGCGCAAATATCGCGAACGTTGACCGCTTTCCGAGGGGAGCCAACAGAAGGAGAAACCCAATGATGATCCGTTTGTTTGCTTCGGCGCTTTTGGCCGTGGGTCTGTCGCAGGTCGCCCTCGCTCAATCCAGTCCCCGCCAGAACCAGCCCAATATCCAGCAGAACCAGCCAAGCACCCAGCAGAACCAGCCCTCGACCTCGGCCGAGAGCACGCAAGCTCCTCAGAATCTCCCGCAGTCACTTCGACAGAAGCTCTCGTCTGCTGGATTCAGCGATGTGAACATCGTGCCGAGTTCCTTTGCCATCACCGCGAAGGACCGGGACGGCCGCCCAGTGATGATGCGCATCACTCCAAATTCCATGTTCTTCCTGACCGAAATACCAATGGTCAGCCCGACGACAACGGGTACTGGGAAGGGAGAGTCAAATGAAACTGCCCAACAGAACCAGCCCTCGACTTCAGCGGAGAACACGCAAGCTCCTCAGAATGTCCCACAGTCACTTCGACAGCGGCTCTCGTCTGCCGGATTCAGCGATGTGAACATCGTGCCGAGTTCCTTCCTCATCACTGGAAGAGACAGTGGCGGCCGCCCAATGATGATGCGCATCACCCCGAACTCCATGTTTTTCTTGACCGAAATACCGGTCGTCAACTCGTCTACAACGGGCGCCGGCATGGGAAACACAAACGACTCCGGCCAGAGCAAGTAGCGGCGAATGCCGCGGGCGTCAGCGCGCCACGAGTATCGCTGATGGCAGTGCTCCGGCGAACCGACGCCCGCCGGAGCATGATCCCGAGCAAGTGTGAAGCGGTTTTCTGAAAAGCGCGATCCCTCCGGCTCGACCCGAGGGATCATGCTCAATCAAGAATCTAAGGCGACATCGGGCGCGTGCGCCTCGACGAACATTGGGTGGTGGTTCCGGACGGCAGGGTCATCACCCAGCCGAACAGGGTCGGTCGGGCGATCGTCTGGCCGCAATATCTCAACGGTAAGCCCGTCATCCGCTGCTTTATGCTGGGTATCATGACCTAAGATCGAACGCTGGCCGCAACCCGCCATCCTTGTCGGCTCGCCATGATCAAGAACTCCTGTCGCGTGCTCGCGGCAGCGGGCGGGTTCTGAGGCCCGTGCTGCAACGCACCGTACCTATCAGTCGCGAAGAGCACTTGAACGCCTGCATGAAGCTCTTGCTTCGAGCTTTGTTCTTGTCAAACGGGTACCTTCGGATCAGAGTTCAGGACACCGGCACGAATGGTGCCGGCCAATTCGAATGATATGGGGCGGAAACCATGAATAGATATTCTGTTGCGTGCGCCACATTCTTCAGCCTCGGCACGCTCGCAGCCTCGAGCCAAGCACAAGAAGTCGCCAACCCGGATCAGTGGTCGCCTCCGCGAGAGGCGAAGATTTCTCCGGTCACGCAAGATCAACTCAACTCGGCAGCCAATAACACAACGAATTTTCTGCTGACCAACGGCGACTACGCTCAGACGCGCTTTTATCCTGCAAAACAGATCAACCGCGACAATGTGAAGAACCTTCACGTTGCCTGGATCTTTCAGACTCAAGTCAAGGAGTCTCTCGAAACATCACCCATCATCGTAGATGGCGTGATGTATGTGACGACTTCTTTCAGCCATGTCTACGCGATCGATGCGAAGACGGGCGAACAGCTCTGGCACTATAGCCACAAGATGGGGCCTGTAACGACTTACTGCTGCGGTCCAAATAATCGCGGCGTGCAAGTTCTCGGCGACAAGGTTTTTCTGGCTACGCTTGACGCGAAACTGGTCGCGTTGAATGCAAAAACTGGCGAGGTCATCTGGACCACCGACGTTGCGGATCCCGAACTCGGCTACAGTGAGACGATGGCCCCGACCGTCGTCAAGGACAAGGTCTTGATCGGCACCAATGGTGGCGAATATGGCATCCGCGGTTTCGTCAGGGCCTATGACGCGAAGACTGGCAAGCTTGTCTGGAATTTCGACACGATCCCAGAAAATTCCGTCGGAGTCTGGGCGACCAAGGACGCGACCGGGCGCGACATGCATCGTGATATTCAGGCCGAAAAGGATCAGCTCGCCAAGATCGGCGACCCCTACAAGAAGCTAGGAGGAGGCGTCTGGCAAAATCCCGCCGTCGATCTCGCCACGAACCGGATCTACTTCGTGGTTGGCAACCCATCTCCCGATCTCGACGGCACGCCGCGGCCCGGCGACAATCTCTACACGGACTCGCTGGTATCGCTTGACCTCGATACCGGCAAATATGCCTGCCACTTTCAGTACATCGCCCATGACGTCTGGGATCTCGACGCAGTCAGCCCGCCGGTCCTGGTGAATGTGGAGGACAAGAACGGCAAGACCATTCCAGGCGTGATCCACGCCGGCAAGACCGGTCACATCTATGTTCACAACCGGAAAGATTGCAGCTTGATCCGATTCTCCGAGGCGATGGTGCCGCAGGAGAATATGTGGACCCTGCCGACGAAAGAGGGCGCGCGCATGCTTCCTGGCGCAAATGGTGGCGTCGAATGGTCGCCGATCGCCACCGACCCCGGGCAGGATCTCGCCTACGCCATCAATCTGCATCAGCCCATGCACTACCGGGTCGAGAGCTCGGACTATCCGAATGGCAAGCTCTGGCTTGGTGGCGCCTTCACGGCCATCCCGGACGAAAAACAGTCCGGCAACATCACCGCCGTCAACTACAACACCGGCAAGATCAAATGGCAGGTGAAGACGCCGGAGCCGATGATTGGCGGCATTCTCGCCACTGCCGGCGGTCTGGTCTTTGCTGGTGAAGGCAATGGCAAGTTCGCCGCCTACAACTCGTCTAGCGGCAAGGAGTTGTGGAGCTTCCGTGCCGGCGCGGGCGTCAATGCGCCGCCGTCCAGCTATACGCTAGGTGGCAAGCAGTACATCGTGGTCGGCGCGGGGGGCAATACCCAGGTGAACTTCAGGCGCGGCGACAATATCATTGCCTTTACGCTCGATTGAATGCGCGGATATCAGGTTGTTTCACGTAGCGGGGCCGGTTGCGGCCCCGCTTCTGTTAAGGCTCAGTGGAATGAAATTGATGGTCAGGACGTTGAGCCGGATAATCTTGGGCGGGATCATCCTCGGGGTCATATCAAATGCAGCCCCCGCCGTTGCGCAAAGCACAGCCGAGAAAGTTGAGGTCTGCGCCGCCTGTCACGGTCAGAACGGAAAACCGGTCGATAAGACGATTCCCATCATCTGGGGGCAGCAAGCTGGCTACATCTACATCCAGCTGCGGGACTTTAAACGTGGTGACCGCAAGAACGAGATCATGCAGCCGATAGTGTCGTCGTTCGAGAAGGAGGACATGTTGGCGATCGCCGAGTATTTCGCGCAAAAGCCTTGGCCTAACCTGGGCCAGCCGCGGTCAGCAAAGGATGTTGCACAGCGGGCGCTCAGCGCCGAGCGCTCAGTGGGCTGTACAAGCTGCCATCTGGATCAATTTCAGGGTGCGGGCACGACACCGCGGTTGGCTGGGCAGAGCCAGGAATATCTCGCCAAGACAATCGCCGATTTTCGCACCCGTGCCCGGGGCAACAATCCAGGCATGACCGACCTGATGCGCGCGACCTCGCCCGATGATCTTGCGGCGCTGGCCGAATATCTGGGAGGACTTTAGGTTGAGGCACGAGGAGGTTGGTCGAAGGACCACCTCTCCCTAAGCGACAGGTGGACCGAAACCGTGGACCGCCCCATTCACAATTCATCCCGCCCGCGCGTTAATGCGCGGCTTAGCGCGCCCAGGGCGTTGTGAGCCGCTCCCGCAGCAATGACACAGTCGTGAGATCTGCAGCGCGTTTGCCTGTATTGTCCTTCAGTGAGGGATCAGCTCCGCGTTCAAGCAGGAGATTGGCGATGTCGGCACGTCCACCCTCGGCGGCAATCATGAGGGCGGTCCGGCCGCGCGCGTCCCGGTCATCGATATGAGCACCAACATCCAGCAGGTAGGTGACGACCTTGAGCGCGTCCGCCTCTGCGATCTTTTCATCCGCGCCCGCAGCCCACATCAAGAGGGTGAGATCATTCGCGTAGCGCGCATTGACATCGATGCCTCGGGCGAGGAGCCGCTTCACGATGTCAAGCTTGGCCCGGGCCGCGGCATAGACGATTGGCGGCTTTCCCGTCTCGTCGGGTGTGCGCTCGTCGGCGCCGTGCGCGAGCAGCATTTCGACGATGGCATCACTGCCGGCGTAGGCCGCTGCCGCAACCGGCGAGATGCCGGTGCGCCCGGTCAGCTTGACGTCAGCCCCCCGCTCGATGAGCCGTTGCGTAACTGCGACATGGCCTCGTTCGGCCGCAAAGTACAGCGCCGTCGCCCCCGCCAGATTACGTGCGTTGATCGGGGCGCCCCGCGCGAGCAGGAGGTCTACCATCTCCAGATGGCCATTACGCGCAGCGTGGCTAAGGGGCCGCGCGCCGAAGCGGTCGCGTGCATCGACCGAGGCGCCACCGTCCAGCAGTTCAGAGGCGAGGCTCGTACAATTTTCGTCAGCCGCGGAAAACAGAGCGAGCGATACTTCGATTGCGCTCTGCGCTTTTTTGACGTGAAAGCGGTCGCCAAGCTCCTGACATCGTTCGGAATCGGCAGCGCAAGCCACCAACGCGGTGCTCAGCATCACGATGATGCCCGAGCATAAACGCAGAGCATGCCGGTACACGATGATATCCTCCCTGCACAGCTTTTTGCTGCAAGATGACACGATGGTGTGAGTATGCCAAGGCGTCCGGCGCACCCAAGCGGCTCGTCCGGTGTCAGAACCAGAAGCGTATCACCAACAAGCGAAGCAGCTTCCACCGATGGACCCACCGGAAGCCTCACTAGCTAGCGAAGAAGCTGGCGGGACGGCTGGTGATTTGGTCGAGCCGGCTCGGCAGAGCGCCTTGGCCTCGGCCCAGTAATCCGGAATAGCCCAGAGAAATCAACGCTAATGGACGGTCCAACGTTTTCTGCGAAAATATCGCTTGCGGTTTTCAGAAAATTCTGATTTACATAAGTCGTCTCGCGCCAAGTAGAGGGGCGTTACGGCCAATCGTCACGAAACGTGGGTCGCGGGATGCAATGGACGCGAGGTGTTGAGCGCGCGAACTCCGCGCGGACGAGCAACACGTTTCGGACGGCCAAGGCGTGTGGGCCCGGCGCCCCAGTGGCAGGTGCTAACCCCCGGGTCAAGGGCCCGGGGGGACGGTGACACAAAAGTCGGTCTCACCGGGGCGCGCACGATATAGGCCGTTAACACCATTGCGCAGGGAAGGCCGGAGTGTTTCGGCGGACCTGTAGTGACTACGCTCGCGTCCTCTTCTCATTCGGATGCGAGGCTGCGGGTGCGTTGATCGCACCGGCTTTCCCTGCGCCCTCTCGTTTTCGAGGGTGTTGATTGGCACAAACTCGGGCAGCCCATGCCGCGGGAATGCGGGCGTTTGTTCTTCTGTCATTGCGAGGAGCGAAGCGACGAAGCAATCCAGTGCTGCTCATTCTGGATTGCTTCGCTTCGCTCGAAATGACGGAATGGTTGTTTGACATTTTAGGAGGATAGGAGAGCGTCGCTTTGGCGAGCGTCTTGTTCCTGTCGCCGATTGAACGCAGTATTCGGCGTGATTCCCCGCCGAGGTCCAACGTGCAATTCATCAAGACCTTTCAACTCCACGATTTTCTGGACACGCTGATCAGCCTGCTGGTTGCGTTCGTGTTTGGAACCTTGATCGGGGCCGAGCGGCAGTACCGGCAGCGCAGCGCCGGGCTTCGCACCAACGTCCTGGTCGCGGTTGGAGCTGCCGCCTTTGTCGACCTCGGTGAACACCTGAACGGGGCCGACGGCGCCGTACGCGTCGTCGCCTATGTGGTCTCAGGCATCGGATTTCTCGGCGCCGGGGCGATCATGAAGGAAGGCATGAATGTGCGTGGACTGAACACGGCTGCAACGCTGTGGGCGTCGGCCGCGGTCGGCTCTTGTGCCGGCGCCGATATGATCGCGCAATCGACGGCGCTTACACTCTTCGTATTGGCCGGAAACACGCTGCTGCGGCCGCTGGTCAACGCAATTGACCGTATCCCGTTGAGCGAGGACTCTTCGGAGGCGACCTACGAGATCAGCGTGACCACCGACGCGGCGCGCGCAGGCGAGGTACGCGATGGCGTGAATGAACGGCTGGACGCCGCGAGCCTGCCGGTGCGGGAAAGCAAAATCGTGTTTCACTCGGACGACAATGTGCAAGTCGCGGCCGTCCTGGTGCCGCTTTCGATCGAGCCCGGCGATCTCGATGCGGTGGTCGGCGATCTCTCGAGGCTGCCCGGCGTCAGTCACGCGACCTGGAGCGTCAGTGCGCTGGAATAATATGGACACGAACCACGCCGTTCCGGGTGATGGAGCTGAAGCGGCCGTCGTGAAAAGCTTGCAGGGTCAATGGCTGTTGCGGACCCAGATATCGTAGAACGTGCCGAGGATCTCGACGGCGATCAGGATGACCACGACGATTTCCAGCCGGAGCGAGCGTTTGGTGTCGATGATGTCAGAAAGCGTGGTGGCGGTATCGGAGATGACGGCGATTTTCCGGTTCAACGTCTCGCCGCGTTCGCTGAGCTCGTATTCGTCTTCGAGCCGCGCATAAAGCCGCTCCAGGTCGGGCCGGTCCCACAGCACATCCGGCTTCTCGCCGACGGCCACGCGGCCCGAGACGCGCTGCTGCACCAGAAGCGCGCTGCCGAGCAGCTTGAGAAGGTCACTGCGATTCCTCGAAGTCTTTCCCGAGCGAGCAAGCTCGCGGGCAAAGGGTTCGATTGTGTCGAGCACGTTGGTGACCTGCTTCTCGTCACGCGCGAGCACGACGCTTTTGGCGAGCGCATCGGCGACGACCAGCATGCGTTCCAGCGAGAGCTCCCGGACCACGATCGGGCCGCCGACGGGGATGTTGGGTATCGGCTCCTCGGACTCCCTGATCTGGATTTTCGCCCATTCCTCTTCGTAAGGGGTGATCTTGCCGAAGGTGCGCGAGTGCAGGCGCTCGAGGAACTCGCCTTCCTCGTCCGCCGTAAGGGCGATGAAGACCACAACGCCATAGCGGAACACCACCGCCAGTCCGCTCGATCCGACGCGCAGCGCAAGCGGCGTGTTCGACAACACCTCGCCCTCAAAGCTTGCCGTGTTGATGCGGTCGCCGATCTGCAAGGCGTGCACCGAGGTTTGCGTCACGGCAGTTTGCATTGGAAGTTGATCAGCAGCCATGACCGAACCGTAGCAGAGCGCGGCCGATTTTTCGACGACCGAGGAGCGGGCGCAGTCCTCAGAGGACGGCGCTCGTTCTGGCATTCGGCAACCGCTTTCGGTACGTTGGATGAACCCGATTCATCGCATCGGCCGTATCTCCTGAAAGAGTCCTGAAGCGACCCCAACCGATGACCACCTCCGGCGGTAGCGACACATTTTATGGCGGCATCCCGGTGTTCCGCGGTTTTACCCGACTGATGGAGCCGCAGCTCTATTCGCCACTGCCTGCGGACTGGACGGTCGGCGTTGCCGACATCGTGGAATCGACCAAGGCGATCGCTGCAAAACGCTACAAGGCGGTCAACATGGCGGGCGCCGCCGTCATTGCGGCGGTGACCAATGCGCTTCAGGGACGCGAATTTCCATTCGTGTTCGGCGGCGATGGGGCAAGCTTTGCCGTCTCGCCAGATGACCTCGTTCTTGCGCGCGAGGCCTTGGCGGCGACCGCGACCTGGGTGAAGGAAGATCTCGATCTGTCGATGCGGATTGGACTGGTGCCGATGAGTGCGATCAGAGCAAAAGGCGTCGACGTGCGGGTTGCGCGCTTCGGCCCATCGGCAAATCTTTCTTATGCGATGTTTTCCGGCGGGGGCCTGGGGTGGGCGGATGCCGCGATGAAGCGCGGCGAGTTCGCGGTCGAGCCTGCGCCATCGGGCACGCAGCCCGATCTCTCGGGACTGTCCTGCCGTTTCGAGGAAATTCCGGCGGCGCGCGGGCTGACCCTGTCGGTGCTGGTGGTGCCGGCGCAGGGTGCCGATCCGGCTGCATTTCGCAACGTGATCGAAGACCTCATCGGGCTCGTCGAGAAGAGCCCCGATGCGGGACGGCCGGTGCCATCTCATGGTCCGCCGCTGCGCTGGCCGCCGCAGGGCATTGAATATGAGGCACGCGCCGCGCGGGGCGGCTCTCTCGCGCGGCGGCGTGCTTACGTGCTGGGCCGCACGCTGTTTGCCTATGCCATCATGCGCTTCGGCATCAAAGTCGGCGGCTTCGTGCCGGCGCGCTACACCCGGCAAGTCGTCGAGAACTCCGACTACCGTAAATATGATGACGGGTTGCGCATGATCCTGGATTGCACGCACGAACTCGCGCGTGACTTGACCGCGCGTCTGACGGCGGCCGCGTCGAAAGGGATCGTGCGCTTCGGCCTGCACGGACAGGATGCGGCGATGATGACCTGTTTCACACCATCGGCGATGCGCCCC